>Ga0272446_1005184_pt1 | contig 14599 bp, 15 predicted proteins | sample YNPCB0061_FD_194587 | JGI IMG/M metagenome (GOLD analysis project Ga0272446, IMG submission 194587) | Hot spring microbial mat communities from Yellowstone National Park, WY, United States - YNP-CB-006-1 | ecosystem: Environmental > Aquatic > Thermal springs > Hot (42-90C) > Sediment | place...
TGTTATGGTGACGCACCAGAAAGGCTCAGGAACGACGAAGCGCGATCATCGCAGTCGAGAATACGGATGGAAGCAGGTGCGAGGGTCGGTTGAGGAATTTTCGGCTCGCTGAAGAGCACTGAAACCATTCACTCCCTCCAACGCGGGGAAGACGTGGCTATAATGAGGAATTTTCGGCTCGCTGAAGAGCACTGAAACTTCCGGCGCGTTGCCGTCAGATGACGGCGCGTAGAGTTGAGGAATTTTCGGCTCGCTGAAGAGCACTGAAACCGCCTGGCTCCGTCCCAGCGCGTGCTGACGCTGCGTGAGGAATTTTCGGCTCGCTGAAGAGCACTGAAACCCTGAATATCGTCGAGCGAGAGCGTTCTGCGTTCGTGAGGAATTTTCGGCTCGCTGAAGAGCACTGAAACTTCGTCAAGCGCGACTAGCGCCCCTCGCCAGAACGGTTGAGGAATTTTCGGCTCGCTGAAGAGCACTGAAACTTCAGCGAATATCGATTACGTTCACATACTACCACATGAGGAATTTTCGGCTCGCTGAAGAGCACTGAAACTATGCGTATCCGTATGCGCCGTATGCGTATCCGTATGTGAGGAATTTTCGGCTCGCTGAAGAGCACTGAAACCGCGCTGGCTGCGAACGCGGCGCGGGGCGCTGCGGAATGAGGAATTTTCGGCTCGCTGAAGAGCACTGAAACTACCGCGACCTCGCGGCGGTGTGTCTGCGGTGGGGATATTGAGGAATTTTCGGCTCGCTGAAGAGCACTGAAACCGCGTCGCAACGACAATTCACAGTCTCGACAAAATCTTGAGGAATTTTCGGCTCGCTGAAGAGCACTGAAACGGCGTGGGTTCTTCGACACATCGCATCGTTGCTACTTGAGGAATTTTCGGCTCGCTGAAGAGCACTGAAACTCGCGGCGCATCAACGATCTGGAGCGCGCACTGGAAGCTGAGGAATTTTCGGCTCGCTGAAGAGCACTGAAACTCGCAAGGCGCGCCTGATTATCCTCGCCGACGCCGATGAGGAATTTTCGGCTCGCTGAAGAGCACTGAAACGGTAGAACGTGCGCTCGACTGAGCGCCCCTCTCCAATGAGGAATTTTCGGCTCGCTGAAGAGCACTGAAACCGCTGCTCGCAGCATTGCGGTTGAAGATTGAAGAAGTGAGGAATTTTCGGCTCGCTGAAGAGCACTGAAACTCGCATCAGATACCGCCGTCCAGTTCGTGTTGTTGGGTTGAGGAATTTTCGGCTCGCTGAAGAGCACTGAAACCGCAGTGGGTGTGGGCGAATTTCGGCACAGAGATAACGTTGAGGAATTTTCGGCTCGCTGAAGAGCACTGAAACCCTGAACGTAGACGGCTCCATCCTCACACTCGAAGTGAGGAATTTTCGGCTCGCTGAAGAGCACTGAAACCCTGCGCGCCGTCAAATACGCGCCGGAAGAAGTCGGTTGAGGAATTTTCGGCTCGCTGAAGAGCACTGAAACCGTTAGAGGGCTGTCGGTGCGAAAATCAATCGTCGGGTTGAGGAATTTTCGGCTCGCTGAAGAGCACTGAAACCTCGTCGCCGTAGCCGCCAGCGGGCGGGAACAGCATGTTGAGGAATTTTCGGCTCGCTGAAGAGCACTGAAACGGTGGACGACAATGCGATTATCAACGGTGCGGTAGAAGTTGAGGAATTTTCGGCTCGCTGAAGAGCACTGAAACCCTGACGCCGCGTCGCTTCCTCCGCCCAGTCTGCGAGTTGAGGAATTTTCGGCTCGCTGAAGAGCACTGAAACCGAAGCAGCGACTGATGCGGTGCAATCGCTGCTTGAGTTGAGGAATTTTCGGCTCGCTGAAGAGCACTGAAACAAGTCGTAGTTGAGCGACGCGGTACCACTGAGTATCTTGAGGAATTTTCGGCTCGCTGAAGAGCACTGAAACTCGTCAACGAGTCGCCCGCCACCGCCTGGAATTTGTGTTGAGGAATTTTCGGCTCGCTGAAGAGCACTGAAACGGCTTTTGAGCACATTGATCCATTTGCAGTTCCTGGTTGAGGAATTTTCGGCTCGCTGAAGAGCACTGAAACGATCATTCAGCGCCTGGATCGGATTGAGCGCGCGCTGTTGAGGAATTTTCGGCTCGCTGAAGAGCACTGAAACACCGTAATCTGCAGCGTTTCGACCGCCGCGTTGAACGTTGAGGAATTTTCGGCTCGCTGAAGAGCACTGAAACTTGAGTTCCGGTCGTTCGCGCCCGTTTCCGTTGTTGTTGAGGAATTTTCGGCTCGCTGAAGAGCACTGAAACCCTTGTGGCTAAGCGCTTATCGATTACAGTTATACTATATTGAGGAATTTTCGGCTCGCTGAAGAGCACTGAAACACGGTGACGAGCGCCGGATCGCTGGTGCTGGCGGAGTTGAGGAATTTTCGGCTCGCTGAAGAGCACTGAAACGCTGGAACGAACTGGCGGACGAGGCGGAACGGCGGTTTGAGGAATTTTCGGCTCGCTGAAGAGCACTGAAACCGCCGAACTGTTCTACCGCCAGTACGCGCCGGGCGCGGTTGAGGAATTTTCGGCTCGCTGAAGAGCACTGAAACCGAGGTGCTGCGCCACGCGCTTGAGCGGCTGTCGGTCTTGAGGAATTTTCGGCTCGCTGAAGAGCACTGAAACCAACGGATGGGCGATCCAGACGGCGGTGGCGCTGCCTTGAGGAATTTTCGGCTCGCTGAAGAGCACTGAAACGGCGGCTGGCTGACGCGCGACGGGCTGCTCGTCTACGTTGAGGAATTTTCGGCTCGCTGAAGAGCACTGAAACCCGCGCCGCGCAGACGCTCAGCGAAGAAGCGCATCTTGAGGAATTTTCGGCTCGCTGAAGAGCACTGAAACCGCTGTTCGAGCTGGCGCTCGACCCGATACGCAGCGGTTGAGGAATTTTCGGCTCGCTGAAGAGCACTGAAACACGGAACCAGCCCGCGCTGGAACATATCCAGCGTCGCGTTGAGGAATTTTCGGCTCGCTGAAGAGCACTGAAACCTCGCCGTTTTGACCGGCTGCGCGTGATTCAACCAGAGTTGAGGAATTTTCGGCTCGCTGAAGAGCACTGAAACGCCGAAACGCCGCGCGGGACGGCGCGTCGCTGATCGTTGAGGAATTTTCGGCTCGCTGAAGAGCACTGAAACCGACAACGCGGCTCCACAAAACGACGATAAGTGGACGGTAGTTGAGGAATTTTCGGCTCGCTGAAGAGCACTGAAACGCGTTGCGCGGGTCGGCGTGTACACCCCGCCCTCGATTGAGGAATTTTCGGCTCGCTGAAGAGCACTGAAACATGTCGTTTGTGGGCGCACTGTTCCAAAAGATCGGCGGTTGAGGAATTTTCGGCTCGCTGAAGAGCACTGAAACCGCGGCAGCGGCGATTGCAAATACGGGAGCGGCGGGTTGAGGAATTTTCGGCTCGCTGAAGAGCACTGAAACCGTTCCTCGTCTCCGTACTGAATCGAGCCGATGGTCGTTGAGGAATTTTCGGCTCGCTGAAGAGCACTGAAACTGAGGCGCTCGCTATTGCGCCGGAAGCGCTTGCGGAGTTGAGGAATTTTCGGCTCGCTGAAGAGCACTGAAACCTGTTGCGGTTTTTCAGTACCGTCACGCAAGACACGTTGAGGAATTTTCGGCTCGCTGAAGAGCACTGAAACTTCGCTTCCAGCGAGGTTCAGAACGGCACTTCTTCATCTTGAGGAATTTTCGGCTCGCTGAAGAGCACTGAAACCAATCCGTCGTTGATGCAGCGCAGCGCTTGACAGTCGTTGAGGAATTTTCGGCTCGCTGAAGAGCACTGAAACGACGAGGCGGTGCGGTCGCGGGTAGCGGGGTTGATTGAGGAATTTTCGGCTCGCTGAAGAGCACTGAAACCTCGACCGGTTGGCTCTGGAACGTCAACGTTGTCGGTGTTGAGGAATTTTCGGCTCGCTGAAGAGCACTGAAACCGCATCCGCGCTGCGGTCTTCACCAACTCGCGCTTCGGTTGAGGAATTTTCGGCTCGCTGAAGAGCACTGAAACTCGGAGATCAACTGCGCACAAGCGTTGACGTCGCGGCGTTGAGGAATTTTCGGCTCGCTGAAGAGCACTGAAACGCAACGACGGAACAACGACGGAGCTTGGAGTGTTGTTGAGGAATTTTCGGCTCGCTGAAGAGCACTGAAACGGCTTCAGCAGCGACGGGTCGAGTTTATACGCCATTTGAGGAATTTTCGGCTCGCTGAAGAGCACTGAAACGCGCCGGCAGCAGCGTCGGCGCAACGACGCCGGCAATGTTGAGGAATTTTCGGCTCGCTGAAGAGCACTGAAACGTGGTGGCGCGTTTGGTGCGGAAGGCGATTGGGGAAGTTGAGGAATTTTCGGCTCGCTGAAGAGCACTGAAACAGGCGATACGAGGCGCCCAAGAACTGCCCTGGTTTTTTGAGGAATTTTCGGCTCGCTGAAGAGCACTGAAACGATCAAACGAATGTGCGGATCGAAAAATCGGACGCGTTGAGGAATTTTCGGCTCGCTGAAGAGCACTGAAACCAACATCTTTGAGCGCGTACTCGACTTGTTCCGGCGTCTTGAGGAATTTTCGGCTCGCTGAAGAGCACTGAAACGCGGGGGAAGCGGGTCGGGGAGGTCGCCGGGGTCGGGTTGAGGAATTTTCGGCTCGCTGAAGAGCACTGAAACGCTGGGGATACAGCATCAACCCGCCGGACGATATTTTGAGGAATTTTCGGCTCGCTGAAGAGCACTGAAACTACACTGTCCCGGTCGGGGCGGTGTCAAACGGGCGCGTTGAGGAATTTTCGGCTCGCTGAAGAGCACTGAAACCGCCGATCTGCCGCAGCGCGCCGACGGCGACCTGCTCGTTGAGGAATTTTCGGCTCGCTGAAGAGCACTGAAACGTCGCTGGTGGAGGCGGAGGCGATGTTCGAGTGGGGTTGAGGAATTTTCGGCTCGCTGAAGAGCACTGAAACACGTTGCGGCTGCGACGGAACTGATCACCGACGCGCCGTTGAGGAATTTTCGGCTCGCTGAAGAGCACTGAAACTACTTGCGTTCGCGGCGGATGCGAGCAGGTCGGCGACGTTGAGGAATTTTCGGCTCGCTGAAGAGCACTGAAACCGACGAGTTGCGTCAGATACGGCAGCAGCGCGCTGCCGTTGAGGAATTTTCGGCTCGCTGAAGAGCACTGAAACTTCTACTCGCCGCGCTGCGCTGCGCATCTTCGTACCGGTTGAGGAATTTTCGGCTCGCTGAAGAGCACTGAAACGACAACCTCGTGCACGACAATACGCCCGTCTACCGCCCGTTGAGGAATTTTCGGCTCGCTGAAGAGCACTGAAACGTTTGAAAGCGCGACGCCGCGCCTGGGCGTCCGCTGGTTGAGGAATTTTCGGCTCGCTGAAGAGCACTGAAACTTCCAGATGCGAATCGTGTCCATCTTCTTACCTCCTGTTGAGGAATTTTCGGCTCGCTGAAGAGCACTGAAACGCAAACGTCCCAAGCGGCAGCGTGTATGCGTTTGGGTTGAGGAATTTTCGGCTCGCTGAAGAGCACTGAAACGCTTATCTTTGCGCCGCACAGCATCAGCGCCGAGACGTTGAGGAATTTTCGGCTCGCTGAAGAGCACTGAAACTCAGCGTCTACGCGGCGCTGGTCGAGGCGCAGAGTTGAGGAATTTTCGGCTCGCTGAAGAGCACTGAAACACGTTGACGTTTGATGCCGACGCCGGTTGCGTCACCGTTGAGGAATTTTCGGCTCGCTGAAGAGCACTGAAACGCGCGTCTTCGCGCGGGCGTCATTGAGGAGGCGTTGTTGAGGAATTTTCGGCTCGCTGAAGAGCACTGAAACGCCGGATCGCGGTACCGGCGGACGGGCAATCTTCGTTGAGGAATTTTCGGCTCGCTGAAGAGCACTGAAACACATCGCGGATGCGCTGCTCGAACTGCGTCGGCACCAGTTGAGGAATTTTCGGCTCGCTGAAGAGCACTGAAACAATCCGCCAGCAGCGCGTCAACGTTGACGGTTACCCGTTGAGGAATTTTCGGCTCGCTGAAGAGCACTGAAACGTGCCCTTGGCGGAACGGATAACCACAATATTTGGGGTTTGAGGAATTTTCGGCTCGCTGAAGAGCACTGAAACCGGCGCGTCGGCGGCGCGGCGACGCGCGAGACAATCGAGGTTGAGGAATTTTCGGCTCGCTGAAGAGCACTGAAACGCACGCGGCGGATGCGTATGTCGCGGCATCGACGGGTTGAGGAATTTTCGGCTCGCTGAAGAGCACTGAAACGCGCTGGCGACGGCGGGGAGGTGCTCACTGTACGCATTGAGGAATTTTCGGCTCGCTGAAGAGCACTGAAACCGCCGGAACTCCCCGATGCGGTAAAGGTCAACCAGATTGAGGAATTTTCGGCTCGCTGAAGAGCACTGAAACGCGCCGCGACCGGCGTCTCGCCGTCAACGAGCAGAATTGAGGAATTTTCGGCTCGCTGAAGAGCACTGAAACCCTCAGTTGCAGCGGTGATGGCGACGGTTTCTGCGTTGAGGAATTTTCGGCTCGCTGAAGAGCACTGAAACTACACCGTCCTCGCGCGGCGCGACAAGCGCTGGTGCAGTTGAGGAATTTTCGGCTCGCTGAAGAGCACTGAAACGCCGAGTTCCGGCGCGATCTGCGCGAGATAGCGGTGTTGAGGAATTTTCGGCTCGCTGAAGAGCACTGAAACGCAGAGGTGCAGTCGGCGCTGGCGCTGATCGTTGGTTGAGGAATTTTCGGCTCGCTGAAGAGCACTGAAACTCCGCCGCTGGGCGCGCGAACGTTCGCCGCGAGCAGTTGAGGAATTTTCGGCTCGCTGAAGAGCACTGAAACCGCCACGGAACTCCCTTCGCCCGCGTCTGGAACCGTTGAGGAATTTTCGGCTCGCTGAAGAGCACTGAAACGCCGAGTGTGGGAATAATCCGAACCGGCAACTGCGCTGTTGAGGAATTTTCGGCTCGCTGAAGAGCACTGAAACGGTTATTGTAATCGTACGGATCCCACTGCGCCGTCCAGTTGAGGAATTTTCGGCTCGCTGAAGAGCACTGAAACTCCGGTGTAAGCACTGACACCAGCAGCGCTCCCACCGTTGAGGAATTTTCGGCTCGCTGAAGAGCACTGAAACCGTTTCATTGTTTACAATCACCAACTCCGGTATCGTGTTGAGGAATTTTCGGCTCGCTGAAGAGCACTGAAACGGGGGGAGCGGCGCGCAGGAACCGACACGCCTGTACGTTGAGGAATTTTCGGCTCGCTGAAGAGCACTGAAACCGAGGCCGTCGAGCAGGTCACCGACCAGGGAGCCATCGTTGAGGAATTTTCGGCTCGCTGAAGAGCACTGAAACGGGAGCGGCGACGGCGCGCAGGAACCGACACGGGCTTGAGGAATTTTCGGCTCGCTGAAGAGCACTGAAACTGTCAGCACCCCCGCCCCCGCGCCAACCAGCACGCGTTGAGGAATTTTCGGCTCGCTGAAGAGCACTGAAACTCGCCGTCGTCGGCGCCCTCGGTCGACTGCACGCGCTTGAGGAATTTTCGGCTCGCTGAAGAGCACTGAAACCGACGCGCGGGGAACTGGCGGGCTGGCTGGCGGCGGTTGAGGAATTTTCGGCTCGCTGAAGAGCACTGAAACCCACACTGCGCGCGGCAAAGCAGGACGCCTACTGCGAGTTGAGGAATTTTCGGCTCGCTGAAGAGCACTGAAACAGCGGCGACGATGTCTCGTGGGATGGCTCCCTGGTCGGTTGAGGAATTTTCGGCTCGCTGAAGAGCACTGAAACCCCGTCCCCGGCGCGTAGGAGGTACGGCTATCGCAGTTGAGGAATTTTCGGCTCGCTGAAGAGCACTGAAACCATAGGACGCGCCGGCGACGCCATCCGTCGTGAGATAGTTGAGGAATTTTCGGCTCGCTGAAGAGCACTGAAACGCCCAGCGCATCACGCCACGCGTTTCTGGCGTAGCGGTTGAGGAATTTTCGGCTCGCTGAAGAGCACTGAAACCGAACTGGTCTGGATCGCGCGCTGCGACGCTGCGGGTTGAGGAATTTTCGGCTCGCTGAAGAGCACTGAAACGCTGTGTTTCGCCCGTTTCGCTCTGGCGTGTACTGGTTGAGGAATTTTCGGCTCGCTGAAGAGCACTGAAACTCCATCGTCAACAGAGTCACCATCATCCACCTCCATCTTGAGGAATTTTCGGCTCGCTGAAGAGCACTGAAACCTGTCGCACGCGTGCGCGGTACGGCTGGCGTGCCAGGTTGAGGAATTTTCGGCTCGCTGAAGAGCACTGAAACGTTCGCGGCCCGCGCGCACGACTGGCAGCGACGCGGTTGAGGAATTTTCGGCTCGCTGAAGAGCACTGAAACAGTGAGCGAGCGAGCGAGGCGCGCGCCGCCCTTGAGTTGAGGAATTTTCGGCTCGCTGAAGAGCACTGAAACTTTGTCGTTGTGACACTAATAGGGAGGATGGTGATGAGTTGAGGAATTTTCGGCTCGCTGAAGAGCACTGAAACTGCTCGTGCTGCGTACTGAGCTTGTGCAGGCTAACGTTGAGGAATTTTCGGCTCGCTGAAGAGCACTGAAACTGCGACCACGAATCCTCCGACTGCCCGGCAGTGGGTTGAGGAATTTTCGGCTCGCTGAAGAGCACTGAAACACGAGACGCGAAGATAGACTCTGGTCGGTCGTGCACCGTTGAGGAATTTTCGGCTCGCTGAAGAGCACTGAAACGTGTGCGGGCGCTCGCGTGGCTCTCAATCGCCACGCCGTTGAGGAATTTTCGGCTCGCTGAAGAGCACTGAAACCATCCATATTATAACCGGAGCGTGTGACGAACCCGCTTGAGGAATTTTCGGCTCGCTGAAGAGCACTGAAACGGTTGTTCGCGCCGTTGCCGGGCGCGCTTCAAGGAGCGGTTGAGGAATTTTCGGCTCGCTGAAGAGCACTGAAACAGTTGTCGAACATCGCCTCGACGAGGCTGGCGATTTTTGAGGAATTTTCGGCTCGCTGAAGAGCACTGAAACCGACAAGCCGAACCTGCCGACCGACCGTCGCCGGGGTTGAGGAATTTTCGGCTCGCTGAAGAGCACTGAAACTAGCGCTCTTCCAGTTCGACCTTCCGCTCAGCGTCGTTGAGGAATTTTCGGCTCGCTGAAGAGCACTGAAACACGAAATCTTTGTAACCGGTGCAGAAGCGTATGCTGCTTGAGGAATTTTCGGCTCGCTGAAGAGCACTGAAACTCGCCGCGTCGCGGATCGTCAGCGCGTTGCGGTCTTTGAGGAATTTTCGGCTCGCTGAAGAGCACTGAAACAGATGACGCCGCCGGCGCAGCGAACGTTTTGCGCGTTGAGGAATTTTCGGCTCGCTGAAGAGCACTGAAACACAGTGATTTGCAGCGTCTCGACCGCTGCGTTGAACTGATTGAGGAATTTTCGGCTCGCTGAAGAGCACTGAAACAACGAGCCGCGCTGCGCGTCAGCCGCGTCGCCGACGTTGAGGAATTTTCGGCTCGCTGAAGAGCACTGAAACGCGCGGGCGGCGGGTTTCTGGTGCCGACGCAGTTCGTTGAGGAATTTTCGGCTCGCTGAAGAGCACTGAAACTTCCCGCGGGCGGCTCGATCACGCTCCAGAATGTCATTGAGGAATTTTCGGCTCGCTGAAGAGCACTGAAACGCGCACGTACTACTACTACGAGAATTACGCCTCGCTCTTGAGGAATTTTCGGCTCGCTGAAGAGCACTGAAACGTCCAGCGCCTCGCGTCGCAGCAGAATTGGTCAGACGTTGAGGAATTTTCGGCTCGCTGAAGAGCACTGAAACATACGATTTTGGCAATGATCCAGCGCCTGCTGCCCGGTTGAGGAATTTTCGGCTCGCTGAAGAGCACTGAAACCTGCGTTTGAGGAAGCAGTTTGCGCAGCGCGTTATCTTGAGGAATTTTCGGCTCGCTGAAGAGCACTGAAACGCGACGGAATGGGATCGCGTCTACCTCGATCTCTACTTGAGGAATTTTCGGCTCGCTGAAGAGCACTGAAACGCTACAGCGCGCCGGAAGGTTGTCACGATGACGGCGTTGAGGAATTTTCGGCTCGCTGAAGAGCACTGAAACTTACGCGCCGTCATCGCCGCCTGCGGCAGCGGCCATTGAGGAATTTTCGGCTCGCTGAAGAGCACTGAAACGCGATACGTGGTGGCCCGGTGACTACCGGTTGTTTTTTGAGGAATTTTCGGCTCGCTGAAGAGCACTGAAACTGGGAGATCGTCACCCGGCGCGGGTCGCTGGTGGCGTTGAGGAATTTTCGGCTCGCTGAAGAGCACTGAAACGCGCAATCCAAACACCGGTTGCTAAACCGGTATAAGTTGAGGAATTTTCGGCTCGCTGAAGAGCACTGAAACCGATTTTGTCCAGACTGTGGATGGTGGTAGCGACGCTTGAGGAATTTTCGGCTCGCTGAAGAGCACTGAAACTACAGCGTGTCATAGACGCCGTACCAGTCGCTCAGATTGAGGAATTTTCGGCTCGCTGAAGAGCACTGAAACCTGCGACGCCGGTCGAGGCGCTCACCGCGCTGGCGTTGAGGAATTTTCGGCTCGCTGAAGAGCACTGAAACCCGACGCGGCGCAGGTTGCGGCGACGGCAACGCTTGAGGAATTTTCGGCTCGCTGAAGAGCACTGAAACCCTCGATCTGCGCAGACCTCGGCAGTAGTTTGCGCAGATTGAGGAATTTTCGGCTCGCTGAAGAGCACTGAAACTCGCGCAGTTCGCCTGGAGTCAGATCAAAACGCTGAATTGAGGAATTTTCGGCTCGCTGAAGAGCACTGAAACTCCGTCGGCGCGCATCTGCGATCTCCCCGCGCCGGTTGAGGAATTTTCGGCTCGCTGAAGAGCACTGAAACGCTGAACGATCTGCGCATAGGCGACATAGTCGACGTTGAGGAATTTTCGGCTCGCTGAAGAGCACTGAAACCCGATACCTTCCGGCTTTTCAGGTTTCTATCGTTGAATTGAGGAATTTTCGGCTCGCTGAAGAGCACTGAAACTCAACAGCAATTCTGGCGCAGTCGAGTTGACGGACAATTGAGGAATTTTCGGCTCGCTGAAGAGCACTGAAACTCAACCGCGACCGCCAGAACGGATGGGCGATCCAGATTGAGGAATTTTCGGCTCGCTGAAGAGCACTGAAACCGCGTTCGGTCATCGCAGACCGCAACAGCGCAATGTCATTGAGGAATTTTCGGCTCGCTGAAGAGCACTGAAACTCGTCATTCTCGCGTGGGCGCTGCGCGAGTTCGCGGTTGAGGAATTTTCGGCTCGCTGAAGAGCACTGAAACGGCGCTGCGTTGACGGTGATGCCGCCGACGTTGACGGTTGAGGAATTTTCGGCTCGCTGAAGAGCACTGAAACCGCTGCGCCGCGCCGTATGCACCGCGTTCGTCGTTTGAGGAATTTTCGGCTCGCTGAAGAGCACTGAAACGCGAGCGGAAGATCGCGTTCCCGCCGGTCGCGGCGTTGAGGAATTTTCGGCTCGCTGAAGAGCACTGAAACCGTTGCCGCTGTTGATTGTGTTAGCGACGGATATTAATTGAGGAATTTTCGGCTCGCTGAAGAGCACTGAAACCTTCGAGACTGGCGTACTCGAACAACGATGCGCAATCTTGAGGAATTTTCGGCTCGCTGAAGAGCACTGAAACCCGCAACCGCATCGCGCGCCAGCGCCAGCCGGTTGCGTTGAGGAATTTTCGGCTCGCTGAAGAGCACTGAAACACTCGAACTGGTCGTAGATCGTATTTGCAGCAGAGTTTGAGGAATTTTCGGCTCGCTGAAGAGCACTGAAACTCGAGTTGGGCGCGCTGGGGCGCGTGCTCATCGGCTTGAGGAATTTTCGGCTCGCTGAAGAGCACTGAAACGCGATCCGCGCCCCAGTCGTCAAGCGCCGCCAGCAGATTGAGGAATTTTCGGCTCGCTGAAGAGCACTGAAACCAACGAAGCGCGCATCGACGCGGTGCAGAACTCCGAGTTTGAGGAATTTTCGGCTCGCTGAAGAGCACTGAAACAACTGCTTCGCAACGATTGTGGCGGCGTCGGCGAGGTTGAGGAATTTTCGGCTCGCTGAAGAGCACTGAAACCGCACAATGATTCGGAATGTCTATCGGCTAGTCATCAATTGAGGAATTTTCGGCTCGCTGAAGAGCACTGAAACAGGTTACTGTCTTTTGATTTACCGGCAACAACCTCATTGAGGAATTTTCGGCTCGCTGAAGAGCACTGAAACGCGACGGAGTGGGATCGCGTCTACCTCGATCTCTACTTGAGGAATTTTCGGCTCGCTGAAGAGCACTGAAACGGCTCCGTCCCGGCGCTTGCTGATGCGCTGGGACAGATTGAGGAATTTTCGGCTCGCTGAAGAGCACTGAAACGCCTGGTGGGACGCTTGCAACGGTATGAGCCGGGCGGATTGAGGAATTTTCGGCTCGCTGAAGAGCACTGAAACCGAGCGCGGTTTCGGTCAACGTTTTGATCTGATTCCTTGAGGAATTTTCGGCTCGCTGAAGAGCACTGAAACGGACGGTGTACGGCGCGCCTGGTCTTATTTCGAGTCTTGAGGAATTTTCGGCTCGCTGAAGAGCACTGAAACGGCGTCGGGCTGGTGACGACCGCGCTGACGCAGGCGTTGAGGAATTTTCGGCTCGCTGAAGAGCACTGAAACGAGAAGGACGCGGCTGAGGTGCTCGATGCGTGGTCGTTTGAGGAATTTTCGGCTCGCTGAAGAGCACTGAAACTACGAGAGATCGGTCGGGTTCGCGCTCAGCGTGTACTGTTGAGGAATTTTCGGCTCGCTGAAGAGCACTGAAACGGCACGACGGGCGTACCGTCCACCACGGCGCTACCATTGAGGAATTTTCGGCTCGCTGAAGAGCACTGAAACGGCGACACCAGCGAGTACAAAGTTTTTGAGGTCGTCATTGAGGAATTTTCGGCTCGCTGAAGAGCACTGAAACGCGGCGACCGCGCGGGCGATATAATCTCTGGTGTAATTGAGGAATTTTCGGCTCGCTGAAGAGCACTGAAACATGCAGTGCTGAAGGCGCGGGTGATGCTGCGCGGAACATTGAGGAATTTTCGGCTCGCTGAAGAGCACTGAAACGCGTCGAGGCGCAACTGCGCCTTACCGCAGCGCGCTACGATTGAGGAATTTTCGGCTCGCTGAAGAGCACTGAAACAGAGCGAGGCGCGCCGGCTGGTGGACGCGCTGCGGATTGAGGAATTTTCGGCTCGCTGAAGAGCACTGAAACAGACGCAACCCCAGACCCCCGCACGTACTACTACTAATTGAGGAATTTTCGGCTCGCTGAAGAGCACTGAAACGGCAATAATTCCAGAGTGTGACATCTCCTCCTCCTAATTGAGGAATTTTCGGCTCGCTGAAGAGCACTGAAACCTGGATCATCGCTAAGATGGTGTTGGTGTCGTTCTATTGAGGAATTTTCGGCTCGCTGAAGAGCACTGAAACGGCGGACTGGGCGCGGTTCGTCTGGAACCGCAGCGGTATTGAGGAATTTTCGGCTCGCTGAAGAGCACTGAAACCTTCCGCCCAGTCTGCGAGCAGCGCGTCAACGTTGAATTGAGGAATTTTCGGCTCGCTGAAGAGCACTGAAACTCGCCGCGCCGCAGTCGCTGACCGCTCCCGAAATTGAATTGAGGAATTTTCGGCTCGCTGAAGAGCACTGAAACGGCGTGCACGCGGGCTTGGGGCATACCGTACACGTAATTGAGGAATTTTCGGCTCGCTGAAGAGCACTGAAACTTCGCGGTCTACGCGAACTGGACGGACGGGTTGAACATTGAGGAATTTTCGGCTCGCTGAAGAGCACTGAAACCACTGAACATCTGCGCCGTCAACTCATCTGCGCCGTATTGAGGAATTTTCGGCTCGCTGAAGAGCACTGAAACGTCGCCGCGCCGCCGGCGCGCTTCGGTGCGAGCAATTGAGGAATTTTCGGCTCGCTGAAGAGCACTGAAACGGCGGTTTCTGTTTGTTCAGCAAATCGCTGTCACAAATTGAGGAATTTTCGGCTCGCTGAAGAGCACTGAAACATCCAAACATTTCTTCCGCCTGTTCGAGCGAGCGGAAGATTGAGGAATTTTCGGCTCGCTGAAGAGCACTGAAACCAAAAAACGCGCTCATCAGTACTTCCTCCAGTTCTTCATTGAGGAATTTTCGGCTCGCTGAAGAGCACTGAAACCCGACGAGCGCGCTCGATTCGACGTTCGGCGCCTGGATTGAGGAATTTTCGGCTCGCTGAAGAGCACTGAAACGCGCGCGACGCAGCAGCGTGCGCGCTGCGTGCGGGTATTGAGGAATTTTCGGCTCGCTGAAGAGCACTGAAACGGTCGCGCGCGGCGACTGGGCGACGTTTCGCGGCGACAGATTGAGGAATTTTCGGCTCGCTGAAGAGCACTGAAACGTGGAGATTACACTAACTATTTTGTACAACGAAGATTTGAGGAATTTTCGGCTCGCTGAAGAGCACTGAAACAGCGCGGCGTGGATCAGCA
>Ga0272446_1005185_pt1 | contig 14599 bp, 9 predicted proteins | sample YNPCB0061_FD_194587 | JGI IMG/M metagenome (GOLD analysis project Ga0272446, IMG submission 194587) | Hot spring microbial mat communities from Yellowstone National Park, WY, United States - YNP-CB-006-1 | ecosystem: Environmental > Aquatic > Thermal springs > Hot (42-90C) > Sediment | place...
CCACCAGCTCGGGCGGCGTGAACTTCTTCGCGCACTTGTTGGTGCCGGCCACGTTCACGCACACCTCGTTGCTGGGGTCGCAGGCGGCGGGGCAGCCGGTGGCGGGCGCGAAGCAGCCGGGCGTGGCGGGCGAGCCGGGATCCGCGCACACCGTGGTGCCGCCGCTGGTGCAGCCGTCACACACCGGCGCAGGGCGATCGAGGCACGCCACCGTCTTCACCACCCAGTCCGCGTCGCTGGTGGGCGTCTGCGTGGTGGCGCGCGCGAACTTGAGCGCGGTGATCAACTTCACCGGGGCGCTGGGCCGCGGGGCCGGGCAGTCGTTCACGTTGAAGGCCGCCTCGCCGCCCAGCTGGAAATACGAGACGCCGGGGAAGCCGTCGGAGTCGATGGCGATGGACGTGTAGAGGCCCAGGTTCGCCGCCGTGCCGTCGACGCGGTGCTTCGTCCACGTCGCGTCGGCGCCCCGCACCGCCACCTTCAAGTCGCCGTTCGTCACGTCGTAGTAGCTCACGTACACGCGACCGTTGGCCACCGCGACGTCGGTGTAGCGGCCCACGTCGGGGCCGGGCTCTTCCACGCCGCCGCGCGCGCCCGACGGGCCGTACTTCGGGTTGCCGCTGGGCACGCCGTCGACGTACTCGGTCGCCTGCTTCTTGCCGTCGAGCCCGTACTTCACCACCACGAGGTCTCCGTACTGCCCGTCGTACGCGCTGACGAAGAGCGCCTGCCCGGGCTGCGCGGCGATGGCGGAGAAGCGCGCCAGGTCTCCAGAGACGAGGCCCGGCAGCTCGGCGCACACGCACTTCACGGCCGCGAGGTTGCACGAGTCCCAGAGGTTGCGCGGATCCTGGAAGGTGCCGATGAAGCCCGGCATGCAACTGACGGGGCACGCGGCCTGGGCGCGCTTCGGATCCGACGGCGACGCGTAGTCCTGGCAGCGGTCGATCGACGGCACGCACGCCTTGCCTGCCTCGCAGGAGCCGCCGCACGGCAGGTCGGCCATGCACTCGCCCTGGAAGCACGCCTGGCCTTCGGGGCACTCGCCCAGCGCGCCGCACGGGCGGAAGCGGCAGCGGCTCGAGGAGCCGTAGGTGTCGGTGTACACCTCGCAGAAGCGATCGCCCTTGTCGCCGCAGTCTTTGTCGGTGGTGCACGAGAGGTACTTGTCGAAGCACTTCTTGCGATCCGCCGGACACGTCTGGCCGGGGCAGCAGTCCGCCTCGGTGGTGCAGGCGCGATCCTGGAAGACGCAGCACTTCACGCCTTCCTTGTCCTTCACGTCCTTGCAGCCGAAGTGCTCGGCGCACTCGTCGTTGGTCTCGCACGCGTTGGTGCGGTCCGCCTGCGCGCCCGCCACGCCGAGGCACACGTCGGTCGGCTTGATGGGGTTGCCGCCGCACTTGCAGGACGACGCGATGACGAACAGAGACACCGCGGCCCACAGGCCGCTTCGACGGTCGAGCAACATGAAGGGCATCCTACACGCTGAAACGCGCGAAAAGGCAAGGCCACGCTCAGGGCAGAGCCGGCCTCCGCAGCGCGTGCCGCACGGGGGGCGCGGCGGCGCCGGATTCGGGCGCCTGGCACGCGTCGCCGAGGGAAATCGACGGCGTGGCCTCGATCACCACGCCGCCGTCTCGGCAGTCCACCACCTCGGCATGAAACACGGCTTCGCAGTCGCGGCCCGACGGGTGCTGCACGGTGAGGCGGGTCTCGCCGACGAAGCCCTGCGCGGTGCGCGACAGCACGAGGTGCAGCGAGGGGGCAGGGACACCCGCGTCGTCGTCGGCTGGCGTCGCCGGGCCTGCGTCGGCGCCGCCTGCGTCGGTGGGCACTCCGGCGTCGCGGCGCAGCGGGGCGCCGGCGTCCGCTCGGCCCACCGGAGAAGCGACGCCAGCGTCGCGGAACTTGCGCGGGTGGAAGCGGGCGTCGGGCAGCTCGACGCGCGTGACGACGAAGTCCACTGTGCCGCCGTCGTCGGTGGCGCGGTAGCGGAACGATGGATCCATCACGTGCACCCAGTCGCCGGAGAGGTCGGCGAGGCAGCCGTCGGGCACCACCACCGTCGGCCGGGCGGGCGCGGGCGGCGGCGCGGGCGGCGGTGGACGCTGGCACGCCCCGACCGCCAGCACCGGCACCACCCACCACGTCCGCATGGCGGCGCAGGTTACGTTCACCGGCCGCGCGGAGCCAGAAGTCGCGCCGTGCGCGATCGAGACACCCGCGGCGGATCCGCGCTAGCCTTTGGGCCCATGACACTCCGCGCCTCGGTCCTCGCCCTCGCCGCGCTGGTCAGCGTCAGCGCCTTCGCCCAGGACGACGACGACCTCGCCCCGCTCGCGCCCATTCCCGGCAAGCCCAAGCCGAAGCCCAAGCCGCCGCCCGCGAAGGCCAAGCCCCCGCCGGCCAAGCCCAAGCCCGCGCCGAAGCCGGAAGACGAGCTGGCGCCCATCGCCCCCATCGCGAAGACGGGCGAGGTGGTGGTGAAGGTGGCGGGCGGCGTCAGCCGCGCGGTGCTGAGCATCGACGGCAAGGAAGTGGGCCAGCTGCCGCTCGCGCCGCAGAGCCTGTCGGTGGGCGAGCACACGGTCACGGTGAAGCGCGCGGGCTACGCGCAGTTCGTCAAGAAGGTGACGGTCGCCGGCGGTAAGCAGCTCGAGGTGGAAGCGAAGCTGGCGCCGGTGTCGGCGGTCATCTCGGTGAAGAGCGACGTCGACGACGCGCAGGTGCTCATCAACGGCCGGCTCATCGGCACCGCGCCGGTGTCGGACTACGAGTTCCCGCCCGGCCCGGTCACCATCAGCGTCATCAAGGAGGGCTTCAAGGAGGACAAGCAGAAGCTCACCCTGGTCGCCGGCAAGGACTACCCCATCGAGGTGAAGTTCCAGGCTGCCGAGGTCGCGGCGGTGACCGATCGGCCCGTCTCGGCCACGCTGACGCCCGTCGTGGAGCCGGTGGCGGCGCCGCCCATCGAGGTGAAGCAGGGCCCGCAGGAGACGCCCATCTACCAGCGCTGGTACTTCTGGGCCGGCGTGGGCGCCGTCGTCGTCGCGGCCATCGCCATTCCCACCGCGGTGGTGGCCGCCAACAACGCGCAGCCCGCGAAGCTGACCGAGCAGGAGATCTGCGGCGGCGAGTGCGACGGCTGCATCGGCTTCCAGTGCATGGGCGTGATGCAGAGCCCGCTCATGTCGCACCCGACGCGCTTCGAGTTCTGACGACGCTCGTGGCCCATCGCTCGTCGCTGGCCACGGCGGGGCTCGCCCTGCTCGCCGCGGGCCTGGCTTCGTGCGGGCCCTCCCGGCCGCCGCTCGCGCTGCCCGAGGGGTGCCAGCCGCTCCTCGCCGGCGCCGACTGTTTCCTCCCGTACCCGTCCGACTTCTTCCGCACCGACGACGCGGCGCTGCCGTCGGGCGCGCGCCTCGCGCTCACCGACGCCGCGAAGCAGAAGACGAAGCAGGGCGTGACGGTGGACGTCGCGGCCGCGCAGCCCATCGACGGCGCCTCGCGCTCGCCGACGCTCGTCTGGGTGCTGGGCTCGCCGGTGTCGCCCGACGGCTTCGTGCGGCTCGAGCACGGCGGCACGCCCAGCCTGTCCGCGGACACCTCGCGCACGCTGCTGCTCGAGGCGGGCACGGGCACGCCGGTGGCCCACTTCGTGGACTTCGACCCCCGCGCGACGGACCTCTCGCGGCAGGCGCTGGTGCTGCACCCCTTCGTGCGGCTGAAGGCGCGGACCCGCTACGTGGCGCTGGTGCACGGCGCGGTGACGCCCGACGGCGCGCCGGCGACGCCGCCGGAAGGCTTCCGCCGCCTGCGCGACCGCGAGGCCCGGGGCGACTCGCAGCTCGAGCCGCTGCAGGCCCGCTTCGACCGCGATGTCTTCCCCGTCGCCGAGGCCGCGGGGGTGCCGCGCGCCGCGCTGCAGCTGGCGTGGGACTTCACCACCGGCTCCGACGAGTGGGCGAAGGACGATCTCCTCGCGGTGCGGGCGCTGACGAAGGCGTGGCTCGAGGCGAACACGCCCACCGTCGTGGTGGACTCCGTGGTGGACGCGCCCACGGACAAGCCCGACGTGTTCCGCGTCGTCCACGGGCACGTGACGGGACCGCGCTTCGTCGACTCGCCCAACCCGTTCTCGAAGCTGAGCCGCGACGCCGGCGGGCACGTGGTGCAGAGCGGCACCGTCGACGTCCCCTTCACCGCGGTGATTCCCACGTCGGTGCGCGACGCCGCGGGGCCGTCGGGCGCCTTTCTCTTCGGGCACGGCTTCTTCGGCAACCTGGGCGAGGTGGAAGACGACGCCGCGCGGGGGCTGGCGCAGGCCGCCGGTCGCACCATGCTGGCCGCCGAGTGGTGGGGCATGCACCTGTCCGACGTCGCGAAGGTGGGCGACGCCCTCACCAGCCGCCCGGGCCAGGCAATGCAGTTCATCGACCGCGTGCACCAGGCGATGGCCAACTTCATCGTGCTGTCCGCCGCCGTGAAGCCGATGCAGGCGCTGCCGGCCTTCCAGCGCGCGGGCGGCGGCAGCGTCCTCGCGGGCGACGTGGCCGACGGTTTCATCGGCATCAGCCAGGGGCACGTGCTGGGCGGCACCTACAGCGCGGTGAGCCCCACCACCACGCGCGCGGTGCTGCTGGTGGGCGGCGCGGGCCTCACGGGACTCATGATGCGCTCGACGCCCTTCAGCGGGTACTTCGCGCTGCTGGACCTGGCCATCTCCGAGCCGCTGGAGCAGCAGAAGTACCTCGCCACGCTGCAGCGGCCACTCGACCGCATCGACCCGGCGACGTGGGCCGAGCACCTCCTCGCCGCGCCGCTGCCCGGCAACCCGGCGAAGCAGGTGTTGATGGAGGTAGGCCTGATGGACTCGGGCGTGCCCAACCTGGGCAGCTGGTACCACGCGCGGCTCGCGGGCCTGACGGTGTTGGCGCCGACGCCCTTCCAGCCGTGGGGCCTCGAGTCGTCGGACGGACCGCTCTCGAGCGCGCTGGTGGTGCACGACTTCCGCCTGGGCGACGTCGACGCGTATTACCGCGCGGCCGACTTCGCGCCCGAGACGACCATCGTGCACGAGGCGGTGCGGCGGCTGCCCGCGACGAAGCGCCTGGTGGGGAAGTTCTTCTCCACGGGCGTCATCGCCAACGAGTGCGACGGCCCGTGCGACCCGGAGTAGCCGGCGTCACTTCTCGCGCAGGTCGTCGTTGGAGGACGCGCGGGGCACGAAGCGCACGAAGACGTCGGAGACGCGGCCCACGCCGCCGTAGTCCAGCACCGTGGCGCGCAGCTTGTAGCTGCCGCTCTCGGGGAGGATGGAGGTCAGCTGCACCTCGCCGGGGCCGAACTGGAAGATGGACGGCCCGAGGCTGTCGATGCGCTCCTTGCCCTGCGACAGCCCGGGGATGGAGCCGATGACGACGCTGCGCAGCACGCGCCCGTCGCCCGCCACCACCTCGAGGAAGATGCAGTTGTCCACCGCGAAGCCGGCGGTGGCGCCCTCGTCGCCGTAGAGGAAGGCGTCGGCGCCGTCGGCAGTCAGCAGCGGCGTCTCGCCGGTGGCCACCACGCGCGGGGTGCGGTCGAAGTCGGTCGTCTCCACCTCGAGGTCGGCGCGCACGTCCTTGCGCTGCGTCGTCTCGCGCTCGGCGGCCTCGGCCAGCAGGCGCACCGTCTTCGCCGCGCCCTGCGCCGTGCCCGTCGTGTGCGCGCAGCCGAGGACGGCGAGGGACAGCAGGGGGAGCAGGCGCACGGTCAGGCCTCCAGGTCGACGCGGGTGAGGGACTCGTCGTTCTTCGCGCCTTCATAGACGTGCCAGGCGGCGAGGAGATCGAGGTACGCGGGGCCGATGCTGACGAAGACGGTCAGCTCGTCGTCGGACGTGCGGCCGGGCGCGGCGCCGGACAGCACGTCGCCCAGCTCGGCGTGGAACGGGGCGCCCCAGCGGAGCGGCGGCTCGTTCAAGTCGCAGAAGCGGCGCGCACGCGACAGCAGCGAGGGCGTGAGCGGATTCTCGGCGAACGTCTCGGCGGCCAGCACGGTGACGTGGGCGCCGGGCTTGAGCGCGTCGGTGGGGAGCGCCACCCGGCCGGTCAGCACCACCAGGTCGGCGTCGGCGACGGCCTCGGCCGCGGAGTCGACGCCCTTCAAGTCCATGGACAGGGCGTTCTGCAGGCGCAGCGAGCGCTCGAAGTTGGAGGCGACGTCGGGCTCGTGCATCCACACCCGGTCGATGCTGCGCACCAGCCGCAGGGCCTTCAGCGCGCCGGACGCGGCGGTGCCGCTGCCCAGCACGGCCACGTTCTTCGCGTCTGGGCGGGCCAGCACGTCGGCGGCCAGCGCGGACACCAGGGACGCGCGCAGCGACGTGAGGTGCCCCGCGTCCATGATGGCCAGCACCTTGCCCGTGGAGGCGTCGTGCAGCTGCAGCAGCTGCCGCGGCGAGCGGCTCGGGTCGCGGAAGTCGGCGCGCACGGTGACGGAGTAGGCGGGCACGTTCGGCAGCGAGGCCTGGCGGACCAGCGTCGAGCCCCCGGGCGTGGGCGCGTCGAACTGGAGCGTCTGCACCGACGAGGGGTGCACGCGCGCGGTGAAGGCGTCGCGGAAGTCGCGGAGCAGCGTCAGCGCCTGCGTGTGGCGGGACACGTCGGCGCGGGAAAGGAAGGCCGTCAACATCGGGGGCAGGCGCCTAGCAGAGCGCGGCGGGGCACGTCACGCCTACGGCACCTGGACGACGAAGGCCTGCGAGGCGATGGACGGCAGGCCGAAGTTCTCGCCGATGCCCGGCGACGCCTCGTTGGGCACGCGCCAGTTCTGCCCGGTCAGCTGCAGCACGGTGACGGCGTAGCGCCCGCTGGGCACGGTCTTGAGCACCTTCGGGCTCGCCGGGTCGCTCACGTCGAGCGCGCGCGGCTGCACCACCAGCTCGAGGCGCGTGGTGGGGAAGGGCGTCGGGTTGGGCCGGCCCATGCCGTCGACGAGGTTGGGGAGCAGCGCGGAGAAGTCGAAGCCCGCGGCCAGCACCACCAGGTCCGGCTTGCCGTCCTCGGGAATGGTGGCGCCCGTCATCGGGTCGACGTGCTCGTAGTCCACGCCCTCGGCGTCCAGCACGCCGTTCTTGTCGAGGTCGTTCTCGTCGACGAGCAGCTGCCCCTCGGCCAGCTTGCGCACGACGACGCGCGGCCAGAAGTCGGGAATGCCGTCGCCGTTGGAGTCGTCGGGCACGCCGTCGCCGTTCGCGTCGGTGAGGCGCGCGAGGAAGACGGGCAGGGGCTGCACCACGCCCTGCTGATCGATGGGGAAGGCGTCCAGCGTGAGGCGCAGCGGCGCGCTCCCCAGCGCCGCGGAGGAGGCGCCCGACGTCTCCTGGAACACCGGGCGGTCCACCGGCACGCGCGCGGTGTCCGAGAAGCTGACCGTCACGCCCAGCGCAGGCACCGGCGTGTCGGTGTCGTCCACCGGCACCTCCACCACGCGCAGGGCCTTCGTCATCGGGTCCACCGCCGCGCCGCCCACGTCGCCGGTGTTGGTGTCCGAGGTGACGCCGTACCAGGGGACGAAGTCGCGCTGGACGTCGATGAAGCCGCGAATGAGGTAGCGCCCCGGCGGCACCAGCGAGAAGGCGTACGGCGCGACGAAGGGCCCGGGGCTGCCGTCGGCCGCGTTGGCGAACAGCACGTCGCGCGACACCACGGTGAAGGTGAGCGGCCGGCCGGTGCCTTCGGGCGGAGGCGGGCGGGCGGCGTCGTAGAGGAACAGCACCACGTCGCCCCGGGCCGTGCTGGCCACCACCACGTCGCCTTCGATGCGCGCGGTGACGGTGTTCTGCCGCTTGTCGGCGGTGGGGAAGACGGGCGGCGCCTCGCAGGCCGAGAGGCACAGCGCAGCGACGACGAAGACGACGGCGCGGTTCATCATGGCGTCACCGTGAGCGTCGCGAAGACGCGGCGCGAGACGTTGTTGCCGAAGGGGTGCTCCTGGTGGTTCGGCGCGAGCTGGCTGGCCACCACGCCCACCTGGAAGCGATCGCTCAAGAAGCGGTACGCGACGCGCGCGTTCAGCACCGTGTACCCGGCCAGCGGGTTCTGCACGTTGATGACCTGCGTCGGGTTCGCCGCGTCGGGCTCGCGCTCGACCCAGGTGGTGCCGGTGACGAAGGACACGTCGGCCGACAGGTCCAATTTCACCGGCGAGCGGTAGATGAAGCCCGCGTTCATCTTGAAGGTGGGCGCCTGGGTGCATGGGCCGCAGACGTCGACGGCGGTGTTGGGCACGATGCTCTGGAGCGCGCCCGACGCGCGCAAGTCGAGGCCCGACAGCGGGTTCCAGGTGAGGCCGACTTCGGCGCCGCGCGCGGTGTACGTCTGGGGATCGTTCACGAAGAGCGAGCGCCCGAGGAGGAAGGACGCCGTCGCGGCGTCGTAGGCGTCCTGCACCTGCAGCGGGTTCACCGCCGACAGCACGATCAAGTCGCTCACGATGTTCCAGTAGCCGGCCACGTCCCACGAGAGGCCCAGCGCCGCCGCCTCGCCGCGGTAGCCCACCTCGAAGGAGATGAGCCGCTCCGGCCGCAAGGCCCGGTTGCCTTCCGTCAGCACCGACGCGCCGTTCACGCCCGGCACCGGCGTGCGGATGTCCATGTAGCTCTCGAGGAACGTCGGCTGGCGGAACGCGGTGGCGAAGCTGCCGCGGAAGGCGTGGCCTTCGAAGGGCCGGTACACCAGCGAGACGCGCGGGCTGTGCGCGTAGCCGGGCTCGCCGTTGTTGAGCAGCGGGTGGCGATCGAGCCGGTAGCTGGCGACCAGCGACAGCGGCTTCACGATGCGCCACTCGTCCTGCACGAAGGCGGCGAAGTGCACCTCCTGGATGAGGCTGGGCCCGATGTAGCCCCACGTCACGCGCTTGATGCGCCCCGACACGCCGGCGGCGAAGAGGTGCGTGCCCGCGAGGTGGAACTCCTGCTGGAAGAGCGCCTCGAGGTCGAAGACGTTGGTGTCCAGCGAGGTGACGAGCGAGCGCTGGCCGATGGGCTCGTACTGCGGGCCGGCGTCGAAGTTGGCGTGGTTCCAGAAGAAGCGCAGCTTGACGGGGCCGCCGGTGAAGTCGGCCTTGGCGTAGCCGGTGACGCCGTCGAGCCAGTAGTTGCGCAACAGGCCGATGGCGTAGAGCTCGGTGTAGAGGCGGTTGACGCCGCCCGACACGGCGAGGCTGAAGTCCTTGTTGAAGGCGTAGAAGGCGGTGACCGACGCGCGCGCCGAGCGCACGCCCAGGTTCGGGTCTGTCATCGTCGACGCCACGTCGGGGCGCCCCTCCGCGTAGTCGCGCGAGTACTTGTCGCCCTGCAGGTAGCCCACCGACGCGCGGTACTTGAGCGCGTCGCCGCCCGAGGCCACGAAGTTCCCGCCGGCGAGGTTGCCGTTGCCGACGAGGCCGCCGAGCTCGGCCTTCGCGCCCGTGCCCGGCGCGCGGGTGATGATGTTGACGACGCCCAGCATCGCGTTCGAGCCGTACATGGCGCTGCCCGGCCCGCGGATGACCTCGACGCGCTCAATCTCCTCGAGCGCGATGGGAATGGCCGGCCACAGCGTGAGGCCCAGGAAGTCCTGGTACTCGGGCCGCCCGTCGATGAGCACCAGCACCTTGTTCGAGATGCGCTGGTTGAAGCCGCGGAAGCTGACGTTGTGGTTGGTGAGGCCCATGGCCATCACCTCCGCGCCGGGCACGCGGCGCAGAATCTCCGGCAGGCTGAAGAGGCCCGTCGCGCGGATCTCCTCGCCCGAGATGACGGTGATGGAGTTGGGCGCCTCGAGCGCGGACTGCGCGCGGCGGCTCGCGGCCACCACCGTCTCTTCGTAGGGCACGCCGAAGTCGGTGGGCTCGGTGGGCGCGGCGGCGGACGCCTGAGGCAGCTCGGCCGGCTGCGCGGCTTCGCGGGCCTCGGCGCGCTCCACGGCCCGCTCGAGGCGCTCGGTCAACGCGGCCAGCCGCGCCATCGTCGCCTCGTCCACCTGCGGCGTGGTGGGCGTCACCTCGGGTTTCGGTTCCGGCTTCGGCTCCGGCTTCGGCAGCGACGCCTCGAGGCGCTCGATGGTGGTGCGCACGCCGGTCTGGTCGGGCGGGTTCGCGTCGAGGTAGCGGCGGTAGTACTCGAGCGCCTCCCTCGGCTTGCCGGCGGCCTCGTACGCCTTCGCCACGTTGAAGAGCACGTTGGGGTGCGGCTTCACCCGGTACGCCTCGAGCAGCTCGTCGATGCCCTCGTCGAACTTGCCGTCGTTGATGAGGGCCATGCCCGTCTTGAAGTGCCGCTTCGCCTCGACGCGTGGATCCGCCCACGCGGCGCTCGCGAGTGACAGGCCCAGGAGCAGCACCACGGCGGCCGGCGCGCGGCGCGTCGCGAGTCGTCTCATTGGTACGGGTCGTCCTTGTAGCCGGGGGGCGGGTCGGGCGGCTTCTTCCCGCCCTTCGGCGGCTTCTTGCCGGTCGGCTTCTTCGCCAGCGTCTCGGACACGGCCACGGCGCCCTCGCGGCCGCGCACCGTCACCGCCTTGCTCTGGTAGCCGTCCAGCTCGAAGGACAGCGCGAGCTCCACGTCGGCGTCGCCCGCGCGCTCGCGCACGAACGAGAACGGCGTGGTGCCCAGCACCTGGTCGCCCGACTTCACCGTGGCGCCCGGTGGGGCGGAGGCCACGTCGAAGCGCACCTCCACCTTCGCGGGCGGCGGCGGCATCACCGGCGGCGGGGGCGCCTTCGGCGGCGGCTCCACCACCGGGTTCGCCACCACCGGCTCGGGCGGCGGCGTCGAGCGGAACAGCCCCAGCGCGAGGGCCACGCCCAGCAGCACGCCAGCCGCGGCCAGGCCCCCCGCGATGAGGAAGAGGTGCCGGCGCGCCCGCTGGCGGGGGTCGATCGCGTCGCTCTCGGTGATGCGCTCGTCGGCACCAGGCTGCGGCACCGGGCGCGAGGCCTGCGCGGCGCGCGTGGGCTGCGAGCCCGCCGGCGAGACGATCTGCACGCCCGACGAGGAGACGCGCGGCATCTGCCCCGACATCGAGCGCGGATCCGCGAACACCGCCGACATGCCCTGGCCCGCGGTGGCCGCCCGCATCGCGTCGAGCACCTCGTCCATCGACTGGAAGCGCGCCGACGGCTGCTTCTCGAGGCACTTCATCACCAGCGCGTTCACCTCGAGCGGCAGCTCGGGCGCCAGCTCGCGCAGCTCCGGCGGCTTCTCGCGAATGTGGCGCACGATGAGGTCGATCGCCTCGGTGCCCATGAAGGGCGGCCGCCCGGCGATCGCCTGGAACAGCAGCACGCCCAGCGCGTAGATGTCGGTGCGGTTGTCGGCCTCGCTGCGCGCCTGCTCGGGCGCCATGTACAGCGGCGAGCCCATCAACATGCCGGCCTGCGTCAGCTCGGTCTCGCTCGGCGCCTTCGGCCGGTCGGGCATGAAGCTCTTCACCAGGCCGAAGTCGAGCACCTTCACCACGTCGCCGCCGGTGCCCTCGCTGAGCAGCATGATGTTCGCGGGCTTCAGGTCGCGGTGCACCATGTTCAGCTTGTGGGCCTCGCGCAGCGAGCGGGCGATCTGCGCGCCGATGAAGAGCGCGCGCGGCCAGGGCAGCGGGCCCGACTTGAGCGCGTGGGCCAGCGTCTCGCCCTCCACCAGCTCCATCGCGATGTAGAAGATGCCGTCGTCGGTGCGGCCGTAGTCGTGCACCGTGATGGTGTTGGGGTGCTTCAGCTTCGCGGTCATCGACGCTTCGAGGAAGAAGCGCTTCTCGAAGCCCGGGTCCTTCGTACCGTCGTACCGCGGGTTCAGGACTTTCAGCGCGACGAGGCGGTCGAGCGGCTTCTGCATCGCCTTGTACACGCGGCCCATGCCGCCCACGCCCAAAGGCGCGATGATCTCGAAGCGTCCGTTGAGGACCTTCCCGATCAGCGGATCGACCTCAGGTTCGGCCATGCAACCCCCGCGGCGAGGCAGTCGCCGCTGTGAAGCCGATTCCTACCACGCCGCCGCCGCCTCGGCTCTTTGCAAGACGGCGAAATGACGGCGGTCCACCGAAGAGACGCCGTGGCGGGAGCGGTTGGGCTATGAGCGCGCCGGTCATGGGTGACTCCACTGCCCCGGCAGCGACTTCGGCCCACGGGCCCGGAGAGCACGCACCGCACGGGAAGCTCCTGCCGCTGGCGTTCGGCGCCCTGGGCGTCGTCTACGGCGACATCGGCACGAGTCCGCTGTACGCGCTGACAGAGTGCTTCGCGAAGAAGGTCGACCCGGTGGACGGCGTGCTGAAGACGGCGCCGCACGCGCTGGCGGTGAGCGGCGACAACGTGCTGGGCATTCTGTCGCTGGTCTTCTGGGCGCTCACCATGGTGGTGACGTTCAAGTACATCGGCTTCATCTTGAGGGCGCACAACCGCGGCGAGGGCGGCATCTTCGCGCTGTTGGCGCTGGTGCCGGCGAAGGCCACCTCGCGCGTGCGGACGGGCGTGGTGCTGTCGGCGCTGTTCGGCGCGGCCCTGCTGTACGGCGACGGCGTCATCACGCCGGCCATCTCGGTGCTGTCGGCGGTGGAAGGCCTGGGCGTGGCGACGCACGCCCTCGAGAAGTTCGTCGTGCCACTGACGCTGCTCATCCTGCTGGGGCTGTTCCTGGTGCAGAAGCGCGGCACCGAGCGCATCGGCCGGGCGTTCGGGCCGGTGATGGTCGTCTGGTTCACCGTGCTCGCGGTGCTGGGGGTGCGCGGCATCCTGCAGAACCCGGAGGTGCTGCAGGCGATCAACCCGGTGTGGGCGGTGAAGGTGTTCCAGGCCGACGCGCGCCGGGCCTTCCTGGTCCTGGGGGCGGTGGTGCTGTGCATCACCGGCGGCGAGGCGCTGTACGCCGACATGGGGCACTTCGGAGCGCGGCCCATCCGCGTCGCGTGGTTCGGCTTCGTCTTCCCGGCGCTGCTGCTCAACTACTTCGGCCAGGGGGCGTACCTGCTGTCGAACGGCTGGGTGGAGAAGCCGTTCTGGGCGCTGGTGCCCGAGCCGCTGCTGTACCCGATGGTGGGGCTCGCCACCTCGGCCACCGTCATCGCGTCGCAGGCGCTCATCTCGGGCGCGTTCTCGCTGACGCGGCAGGCGGTGCAGCTGGGCTATATGCCGCGCGTCACCATCGTGCACACCTCGGAGAAGGCGGAAGGGCAGATCTACGTGCCCGAGGTGAACTCGGCGCTGATGGTGGCGTGCCTCACGCTGGTGCTCATGTTCCGCGAGTCGAGCGCGCTGGCGGCGGCGTACGGCATCGCGGTGACGGGGACGATGGGCATCACCTCGATCGTCTACTTCGTGGTGGTGACGCGGAACTGGGGCTGGAGCACCGCGAAGGCACTGCCGCTGCTCTTGCTCTTCCTCGCGTTCGACATGCCCTTCTTCCTCGCGAACATCGTGAAGTTCTTCGACGGCGGGTGGTTCCCCATCGCCGTCGGCGTGGCGATGTTCGCGCTGATGACGACGTGGAAGCGGGGGCGCAGCGAGCTGGCCGAGCGCTTCCTGGCGTCGGTGATGCCGCTGGAAGCGCTCCTGGAGGATCTCGAGGCCACCAAGCCGCACCGCGTGCGCGGCACGGCGGTGTTCATGTCGGGCAACCCCGAAGGCACGCCGCCGGTGCTGTTGCACCACCTGAAGCACAACCAGGTGCTGCACCGGCAGGTGGTGATCCTCTCCATCATGTCCGAGACGGTGCCCTTCGTGGCGAAGGACCAGCAGCTCGAGGTGCAGGACGTGGGCTCGGGCTTCTACCGGGTGGTGTGGCGCACCGGCTTCATGGAGACGCCGAACGTGCCGGCGATCCTCAAGGCGGCGCGCGAGCACGGGCTGGTGGCCGAGCCGTCGACGACCAGCTACTTCCTCGGCCGCGAGACCTTGCTCACCAGCGGCAAGTCGACGATGTCGCGGTGGCGCAAGGCGCTGTTCGCCTTCGTCTCGCGCAACGCCCTGTCGGCCACCAGCTACTACGGCTTGCCGCCGGGCCGCGTCGTCGAGCTCGGCATGCAGGTGGACCTGTAAGAGGCGCTCGTGAAGCTGTCGGTCGTCATCGCCACGTACAACCGGGTGCCGCTCCTGACGCGGCTGCTCGACCAGCTGGCGAAGCAGACCCTGCCGGCGAGCGACTTCGAGGTGGTGGTGGTGGACGATGGCTCGAAGGAGCCGGTCGCGCCGCAGGTGGACGCGGCGCGCTACCCGTTCACGTTGCGCGTCGTGGCCCAGGCGAACGCGGGCGCGGCGGCGGCGCGCCACCACGGCATCCTCGAGGCGAAGGGCGAGGTCATCGTCATCACCGACGACGACATGCAGGTGCCGCCGGAGTACCTCGCCGCGCACCTCGAGCTGCACCCGCCGGGGAGCCGCCGCGCGGTGGTGGGTCGCATCAAGGCGGACCCGGACGTGCACGGCATGCCGTACTTCGAGCGCTGGTACGCGTTCCGCTTCGACACGCTGGCGGCGCGCTACGAGTCGGGCGCGCTGAAGCTGACGGGCTCGTCGTTCCACACCGGCAACTGCTCGTTGCGCCGCGCGGACTACCTGGCCGTGGGCGGCTTCGACCCGG
>Ga0272446_1005186_pt1 | contig 14597 bp, 9 predicted proteins | sample YNPCB0061_FD_194587 | JGI IMG/M metagenome (GOLD analysis project Ga0272446, IMG submission 194587) | Hot spring microbial mat communities from Yellowstone National Park, WY, United States - YNP-CB-006-1 | ecosystem: Environmental > Aquatic > Thermal springs > Hot (42-90C) > Sediment | place...
CGTCAATTGCTGACGACTGACAAAGGCTCCGTGCGATTTGCGATAGTTGACGATCTCCTCGGCGAGCTTAGGCCCCAGGCCGGAGACATGCTTGAGCAGCGGCACACTGGCAGTGTTCAGATCGACGCCAACGCTGTTGACACACGATTCGATGACACTGCTGAGCGATTCACGCAATTGCTTGGGGTTCACGTCGTGTTGATACAACCCGACGCCCACGTGTTGCGGGTCGATCTTGACCAACTCGGCCAAGGGATCTTGCAAACGCCGACCGATACTTACCGTGCCGCGTAGCGTAGCGTCCAGATGCGGAAACTCTTCACGGCCGATGCTGCTGGTGGAGTAAACGCTGGCCCCGGCCTCGTTGACAATGACGTAAGCCAATTCAGGCAAAGCGGGCGGGAGCGGTTCGGGAGGAACAACCGGGGGCGGTGCCGGTGTCGCCTCGGCTTGCGTCGCAGTAGAAGTCTCAGCAGTTCTCTCAACAGGTAGGGCAGCAGGCGTTTCCGCAGCAGGTGTCGATTCTTGCACCGTCGCGGACTGGGGGGCCTTCGCTGCCGAAGCATCCGCCGAATCGACCGCTGGTGGGATTGACGGCTGGTCAAGTGGCGTGGCGGGCGAGTTGGCAGAGACGCTGGCCGTTTCCGTTACGCTCGGTGCAACAGCCGCTTCCACCGGGGCGGGAGTTGCTTCCACAGGGGCGGGAGTTTCCCCACCAGCCTCAGCCTCAGGCACTGCGGTTTCCTCACTAGCCGATGCTGGGGTTGCCATCTCCGTAGCCGTTTCTCCACGGCCGGCTTCCACGTCGGCTACAGGAGTTGCTTGTACAGCCGCTTCTGCGCCAACAGCCGCTTCTCCGGAAGCTGTGGCAGGATCGCTGGCGTTGCTAGGTTGCGGTGGAGAAGTCACTGGGGAAGCAGCTTCGGGGGCGATTTCGGCTTGGGCTTTGGCTTGTGATTGTCCTTGGTCTGGGGCAGGGGCTGCAACCGGTTCGGCTGGGGCAGGGGGCTGGGGCAGCGGTTGCAGCAACGGGTCCGGCCGTGGATTTAGGCGGCGATCTTCCAAGTCCGCGATGAGTTCCGCGACCAGTTCTTCCGTTTCGCGGCACGCGGTGCCGTTGCCGATGGCAATGACGTGAACTTGAAAGCGGCGGACCAGTTCTTCGAGTTTGCGGCGAGCTTCCTCTTTTTTGTTTTGCGGCTGATGCGGATAGATGACCCCCTCGGAGAGCAGATTGCCTGTTTCATCGAGTACGGCGAGTTTGCAGCCGGTGCGATAGGCCGGGTCGATGGCCAGGACGCGTTTGTGGCGCAGAGGAGCGGCCAGGAGTTTGGAGCGGAGATTGCGAGCGAAGACCTGAACGGCATGGGCTTCAGCGCGTTGGGTCAGTTCGCGGCGGATTTCGCGTTCCAAGCTGGGCACAAGCAGACGATTCAGGGCATCGTCGAAGCAATGCTCCAGAAAAGCCCGGTGGGGATGGGCCTCGAGATCCGGCAAGCGGCTAACGAAGCGAGGGCGGCGATCACGCCCCGGAGGCCCAGGAGGTGCGGCTGCGTCAGCGGCTGGGTTTTCCGGATTGTTGGGCGAAGCCACAGCTGTCTTGCGAGGTAGCGGAATGCGTTCCAGGGCGAAGGCCCGGCCCCCGGGACGATCCCAGTCGATTGTGACGGTCAGGGCGTTGTCCTTTTCGCCGCGATTGATCGCCAAGATCCGATGCGGCGGGATGACCTTGAGTCCCTCAGCGAACTGGAAGTATTCGCGGTATTCTTGGCCTTGGCCTTCGGGCAAGTTTTCGTTGCGTCGGGTCACCAGACCGCCCGACTCCCACATGACATGGCGGACGGCCCCGCGAATCTCGGCGGCATCGGCAATCATCTCGGCAATAATGTGGCCGGCCCCTTCGAGGATCGCTTCGGTGCTGGTCAGCTCCTGCTCGGGGTTGATCATGGAGGCCAACACTTCTTCGAGGTTGGCGACGACGGGGTCCGCCTCCCAGATCATCTGAGCCAGTTTGTCCAGGCCCCGTTCGCGAGCCTTGTCCGCCAAGGTGTTGCGTTTGCGTTTGAAGGGTTGGTAGAGGTCTTCGAGCCGTTTGGGATTGTCGGCAGCGAGGATGGCAGAGCGGAGTTCGTCGGTGAGTTTATCTTTGTGTTGGCTTTCGAGAGTGCGCAGGATAAACGCTTTGCGGTCGTTCAGGGCGCGGCAAGCGTTGATGCGGTCCTGAATGGTGCGGAGGGTCTCTTCGTCCAGCCCGCCGGTACGCTCTTTGCGATAGCGGGTGATAAACGGGATCGTGTTGCCTTCATCGAGCAGATGCAGCACCGCCTCGACCTGCACCTTGCGAATCTGAAGATCCTGAGCGATCCGCGACAAGTCCGAGGCAGGTATGGGACTGGTCTTACGCTCCGCTGGCGGTGTCGGGGTTTCCATCTCCGGCGTCATCGATGAGGTGGTCACTGCGTTGTGTCTCCTTGCCGCGGATCGCCGCCTCCGGAAGCGGTTGTGAGTCTTCGATGCGCGGTAAGCCGTTCTAAGTTTGTCACTCTAGGGTATAGCTAGGGCAGGTGTCAAGAAGCCTCGGGGCGATTACTTGCTTCCTCACGACAATTTCATGTTGTGGACTGTGAAGTTGTGAGTTCGTCCCTTGGCTTCTCTCTGGGCTACCTGTAGCAAACGCCGACGGTTCCTAAGCAAGCACAAGCACAGAAATTCGCCGACTTGGAATCCTCCCCTGTGTACGGTGCCGTGCTCCGTCGCGGTGCAACCAGGGTCTGTCCTTTGCGAGCTTTGGCTCGGCCGTCGCTTAGGCTTTGCTTGACAGGTCCGAACCGAGAGTTCGGCCTCGCGAGCGGCACAACGCGACCAAGCAGGCCAAGGTCGTGCCGACTTTGTACATCAGGCCAAGGCCGTGCCGACCTTGTACATCAATCCCAACGCCCCCTGCGTGCTGGTGAGTCGGAGTGCCGTGGCTCGATTTTTCAAATTTCATTCGTTGGCTGAGATTCGCGCCGAGGTCGCGCGACTGGGTCTGGAGCTATCGTTCGTCGAAGATCTGGCACCGTTGTTTCAGGGGGTGCGGCTGGGGCCGTGGTCGGTACGCAATGCCCTGTGTATCCAACCCATGGAAGGCTGTGACGGCACGCTCGACGGCCAACCCGCCGAACTGACGTATCGGCGTTATCGTCGATTTGGGGCCGGGGGCGCGGGGTTGATCTGGGGCGAGGCGGTGGCTGTCGTGCCCGAGGCGCGGGCCAATCCCCGGCAACTCTGGCTCGCTGATCACAGCGCCAGCGGTCTAGAACGGATGCTTCGCGAGTGTCGCGCGGCACATCGCGAGGCGTTTGGCGACGATACCGGTCTGGTGGTCGGTCTGCAACTGACGCACTCCGGCCGCTACAGTCATGGTCAAGCGCTGCTGGCGTGCGAATGTCCGCTGCTGGATGCTCGGCTGAAGGGGCCAGCCCGGCTCTTGAGCGACGACGACCTGGACCGTCTGGTCGAGGCCTACGTCGCCGCCGCCAAGCTGGCCTATCGCATCGGCTTTCAGTTTGTTGATATCAAACAGTGTCATCGTTACCTGCTCAATGAGTTGCTCGGGGCACGCACTCGGCCGGGCAAATATGGCGGCAGCCTGGAGAATCGCACGCGGCTGGCACGCACGATCTTTCAAGCTATTTGTGCCGAGGTGCCGGAGTTGCTCTTGGCGACACGTCTGAATGTGTACGATGGCATTCCGTATGGGGCAGCGTGGTCGGCTCCGCTGGCTAGTTGTTGGGGCACAGCCCCGGACGACCCCGAGCGTCCCGACTTGACCGAGCCGTTGGCCTGGATCGGTACCATGCGGACGCTGGGAGTGCAACTGGTCAACGTCAGCATGGGCAATCCCTACGCTTCGCCGCATCTGCTGCGTCCCTTCGAGAGGCCCCCGCCCGATGGCTACGAAGCGCCAGAGCATCCGCTGATCGGCGTGGATCGGCACGTGCGTTTGACCGCCCAGGTGCAGCGGGCGTTTCCCGAACTGGCGGTAGTGGGCAGCGGCTATAGCTATTTGCAGGAGTTCTTTCCGCAGGCCGGGGCCGCGGCTCGTATCAACGGGGGCGTGACGTTCGTTGGTCTGGGACGCGGTTCGCTGTCGATGCCCGACTTTGCTCGGCTTTTACAGGAAACTGGCAAGCTCGATCGTCGCCGGGTCTGTCGCACCTTCTCGTATTGCACGGCGTTGATGCGTTCCAAACACAACGAGTTGGGACAGTTTGCCGCCGGTTGCCCGCCGTTTGACAAGGAAGTCTACGGCGAATTGTGGACGTTGGCCAAGAGGAAACCATGACGCAGGGACAGCGGGTGCTGCGGTTGATGCTGGTCACGGAAACATTTCCGCCCGAGGTCAACGGCGTCGCCCGCACCTTGGGTCGCTGGGTCGAGACGTTTAAGAAACGCGGCCACCTCGTCAGCGTCGTGCGTCCACGGCAACCCGGGGAGGCCAAAGAACTCGAGCGTGTCTACGGCATGGCGTTACCGTTCTATCGCCAGGTTCGGTTGGGCGTGGCGGGGCCGTTGCGCTTGTTACGCATCCTGGACAAACATGGTCCCGATCTGGTCCACATCGCCACCGAAGGGCCGCTCGGATTGTCGGCGTTGCTCAGTTGCCTGTGGCGGGGTGTTCCCGTGGCGAGCAGTTTCCACACCAATTTCGACCATTATGCTAACCATTACGCCTTTTGGGGGGCGGACTACCTGGCGTTTGCTTATCTGCGATGGTTTCATAATCAAACAGCAGTCACGCTCGTGCCGAGCAAAGAAACACAACGCCGACTCACTCAAGCCGGTGTGCAACGGGTGGAGATTTGGACGCGTGGAGTGGATGGCGAATTATTTCATCCTCGCCATCGCGACGAGGCTTTGCGTGCTTCTTTGGGCCTGGGCCGACTAGGAATCTTGCTGATCTACGTCGGCCGGCTCGCGGTGGAGAAAAATCTCGCCGTGCTCTTACAGGCCTTTGCCCGGCTGCGGGCCAGCCTCAGCCCAGATCGCCGCGAGCAACTGAGACTCGCGCTGGTCGGTGATGGGCCGCTTTCTGACAGCTTGCAGGCCAACACGCCTTCCGGCGTCGTCTTGGCAGGCGAACGCCACGGAGCCGAGTTGTCGCGCTGGTATGCCTCGGCCGATCTGTTCGCGTTTCCCAGCGTGAGCGAGACATTCGGCAACGTGGTGTTGGAAGCCCAGGCCAGCGGCTTGCCCGTGGTGGGCTTCGATAGCCCGGGCGTCAACGAGCAGGTCACGCCCGAGGTCAACGGCTACCTGGTGCCGCCCGGGGGCGACTTGGTGCCGTATTTAGAGCGGTTGTGCCTGGACGAAGCACTACGCCGCCGCATGGGGTCTGCCGCCCGCGCTCGGGCCGAACGGCTGGACTGGAAACCGATTTTTGACGAACTGGAGCAGCGTTACTATGGTCTGTGCGGAGGTAGCCCGCCATGAATGCTATCTGGGCTTTGTGTCGCAAGGAATGGCGGTTGTTGATTCGGGATCGGCTCTCGGCCCTGCTGCTGCTGGTCTTGCCGTTGGTCTTCATTGCGGTGCTGGGGCTGTTGTTAGGGGAGAATTTTGGGCAGAAGGCCGACGACACCCTGCGGATTTCGCTGGTGGATCTGGACCGCGGCACGGGGCTTCAGGGCAAGCCGTGGGCCTACTGGGTGCGCAAGGATTTGCAGGAGACGCCCGGCATCCGTTTAGAGATTTTGCCCGATCGAGCCACGGCCGAGCGGCTTATTCGTGAGCATCGACGGTCCGCGGTACTGGTACTCAACAGCAACTTCAGCGAGCGGATCGAGAAATGTTCGTTTTTGGATTTGCCCGAGGCCATCAACCCCTTTCACCGAGAAGGCGTGCATCTGGACCCGGCCAAAGTCGATCTAGGGCTGGAATTGCTCCGCGATCCTACCCAGGCCACTTCCGCCGCCATCATCGAACAAGTCGTCCAGGTCTGCATGCTCCGCGTCGTCTTGCCGTTCATGATTGGCCAGGCGTTCCAGAAGCTCTCCGAGCCGCGTTTCATCGATCGCCTCGGCGAGGAAGTCAGTCTGCCGGTTCCCAGCAATATGCAACTACTGCTGGGCAAACAAATCAAGCTCGGCGAGATGATGCGCTTGGCCGCAGGCAAAAACACCGCTCAAGCCGAGGAATATCGCCAGAAGATCGGCGACGGGGTGCAGCGGGCCTTGGCTCGGCAGTTCAACAAGTACAACCTGACCGGTATGACCTGGGCCGCTCTGACACGCGATCCGGGTAAAGGCGATCAGGCCCAGGTCAGCGAGTTTGTCGACCGCGAGGGTAGCGGCCTCTTGCGTCGGGGAGCGGCTCTGTATCAAACTTTGGTACCGATGTATCTGGTAATGTTCACATTCTTTTTGGTGCTGATCGTGGGTTGGATCTTCGTCAGCGAGCGTCGCCAGGGTACGCTCAAACGCTTGCGGTTGGCTCCGCTTTCCCGCAGTCAGATTTTGCTCGGCAAGTTGCTGCCGGTCTATGCGGTCTCGTTGGCCCAGGGCATGCTGTTGCTCTTGCTGGGCCGGCTACTCTTTGGCATGAGCTGGGGGCCGGAGGCCTGGCCGGTGTGGCAACAAGCGCTGATGCTGCTGGCGGTGGTGGCCTGTACGTCGTTCGCGGCGATGGGGCTGGCGATGCTGGTGGGGGCGGCGGCTCAGACCGAAACACAGGTGCAACTCTTCGGTGGCATTCCCGTTTTGGTACTGGGCGTGCTAGGTGGCTGTGTGCTACCGCGGGCCTTGATGCCCGAACAAGCCCAGCTCGTCACCCTCTTCACTCCCCACGGTTGGGCCTTGAATGCCTACCGCGAACTGTTGCAGAACCCGCCCTCTTACGAGCCGAACCTCTTCTTCGTCGCCCAGGGCTGCGCCATGCTACTGCTCTTCGGTAGCGGCTTTTTGGCCGCCGCCTGGTGGCTGATGCGTTTGGAATAGCGAAGCGCAAAGCCATCGGAAACGCTGCCTGGCGAGAGTTGGAGTCAGAAAAAAACAACAGCAACGCAGCGGAGTTCGCTGGGCGTTGCCGTTGGTCGCGATCCTGACAAGTGAGGGCTTATTCCAAGAACTCTAAAAGAGTGTCCAAAGCCAAAGCAATTTTCTCAGGAGGGCGTTCACTCCGCCAAAGTCGCAGATAGGCCCGGGCAGCCGGCGCTTGTTCACGCAGACAGGCCGGCAACAACACCGAAGCAGCCGCGACAGAAGGCTGCGGCAGCGGCTCCGGGGTTTTCAGCAACGCCTCTTGGGCCGATCGGGCCACGGCCAGGGCCTCATCCCCTAGCATGCGGTTGAGGATGGTACGCGCCTGGGGCACCTCCGCTAACAACTTCCCCAGAGCTTCGGCGGTGGCCGAGCGTACCAGCGTGTTGGGATCAGTGGAGAACAACTCGAGATCATCCAAGGCTGCACTGCCGAGCAAATCCGCCAAAGCGGTGACGGCGACCGGCCTCACGAATGCGCTGGTATCCTGAAAGGCCATCTGACGCACGATGTCGGCGGCCTCGCGATCGTTCCAGGCACTGACCGCTTTGAGAGCGGCGCAACGGATGCCGGGCTGCCGATGCGTCAAAAAGCTACGTACCACAGGCATAGCAAAGCGATAATCGACCACGGTCATCAAATAGAGCAAACGGCAGCAGAGCTTTTCTTCGTGGCAGCTCTCGTGCAATTGCTGCAAGAGGGGCACCAAAGCTGGGGCCGCCTCGGCCGCACGCAGTTCGATGAGTGCTTGGACGGCCAGACCGCGTAAGCCGACTTCCTCACGGGCGATGCGAATGAAGGTGGGAATCGCTTCGCGGTACTCCAACGCCACCAGGGCGTTGAGAAAACGCGTTGCCAAGTTCAGTTGCGAGCGGTGCTTGCCCAAGAGTTGGCATATCGCCTCCAAGCGACGCAAGATCGCCGGTGCGGCGGGTTTATATCCCAGTTGGGCCAGAGCGGTGACAGCGGCCACCTGGAGATGCTGTTCCTCGCTGTCCAGGAAGCGAATCAGCCGCGCTCCCTCTTCGCTGGGGCCTAGCTTGCCCAGGGCGAAAATGGCCGCATGCACCACACAGGGGTTGGAATCTTCCAGGCAGACCTGGGCATCGCCGCGAACGCTCTCGATCTTGAGGATCGCTGCCGAGCCTAACGCCGCCTGCACCACATAGGGGTTTTGGTCGTAGATGGCCGCACGCAGAGCGTCGATGGCTTCGCGGGGCAAGGGTCCCAGGTGACGCATCCAACGAGCCGCCCCCGAGCGGACAAAGGGGTTGCGATCGCCTAGCAAACTGGCCAGTTCTTGCGGCGTCGGGGCCAAGGCTGTCAAACGAGCGGTCGCCGAGGCCACCGCGGCCTCGTCGCGGCTAGAAGATTCGGCCAATTCGTGGGCCAAAAGCGGGTAACGCCCAAGCGGGTTATGGGGATCCAGGGCGGGCATGGGCTGTAGAATCGCCATATCAAAGCTCCTACGCAAGGGCATCACTGCCCAGTCGGCTTGTCGGGCAACAACGTCCCGAGGTCAATCCCTTGCCGATGAGTCTCACCAAGAAGGAGTAACAGCAAGTTTGGCAGAAGAAGTATCGGCCGGTTCGGCTCCGAGGGCGAGATAGACGTCGAGGGATGGAGAAAACAGGACGAGAGGAACCGATCCAGCCCGCAACGCTTTACCAGCTTGCGCTGCTCCAGTGCCATTATACGCACGCACCAGACAATCTTAGCGCATCTGGATAAGAAAACGGTTGCGATTTTTCCCAGACAAGCCAGAAAAAAAGGCGTCCCGAACAGGACGCCTTTGCGAATGTTGATGCTCCGGTTGATACTCTCCAAGTGTCCAGAACACAGAGGCGGCGTTTTCCCCTCCGGCGCGAGCCGCTGTCCCCTTGCCTACCGCGACGCCGCACGGATGCTCGTCACACTGATGACGTTTCGCCGTGCCGCCCCGTGGTACCAGATCGTTCCGCTCACCTCGACCTCTTGCCCGATCCACGGTTCTAGCTGGATACTCGGGTTGCCACTGATGGCGTAGCCTGCTTCCTGGTAGATGCCGTTGAGTAAGACCTCGATGCGATAAGTGGGGCGACGATCAATCGCCCAACCAGCCCGAGCCAAACGCGCTTTGTAGGTGCCCGGACGCGGCTTCTCACCAGTCAAGGTCGATCGGATCTCCTCGACGGCACGAGGGGCCGTCCCGACCAGCGTTGCCGAACGCAGTGTAGTCGGGGCAGATGCTGCGGAGGGCGTCGGCTGGGCTATCTTGGCACGCAAGGCACTGGCCCGCTGGATCGCTCCCTGGGCTATATGCGGATGCGTATGTTGTACCTTCCGCGCCAACGCTTCATACATCTCGATTGCTGCCGCATGATTGCCCACATACTCCGCTAAGGCTGCCTCTTTCCACTCTTCCTCGGGTGTGCGCGGGGAATTGGCCGAGGGATATTTCGGTGCGGGCAGAGGCCCCGTAGCAGCAGCCGGAGCTGACTCGCGGGCACTCACGCTTGTCACGGTTGTGCCCGTCGGCGCGTCCACGGCCGATTGATGCAAATAGCGTACTTCCGAGGCGGGCGGCTCGATAGGCAACCAGAAGCCATCGGGGCCTTGCATCGGTTCTCCCCGTGCCACCACCAATTCGCCATGCTTCAAACGGGTACCGACGGTGGTCGGACGCCGATCGCGAATCACCTCCGAACCGGGAAAGACCGGGGCGGTCATTTCCTTGAGTGGCGCATAAACATAGATCGAACCATCGGCCGCGGCTCGGTCTAGAAAGTTCATGTTGACCCAACTGAACGAACCCCGAGGCGGCTTGATTTTGAGCCAACCTCCGGGCAGTTCCTCCACAATCTCCACTGTCGTGCCTCGCGGCAGTTCATTGGTAATGTCAAATTTTTCGCTCGCCCCGCTCCGCACCGGCGCTTTGTCCACTTTCACCACGGCCGTTCGCGGGGCTGCTATCGCAGGCCAGGTCAGCAGCAACAGGAAGACCATCGCACGCATGAGGCAACTCCGCAACACATCTGCACAACATCTGTTGGGCAGATTGGGACATCTCTGGAGATCGGTTGTTAACGGTTATCGTCGTGAGATTCTCGACCACCGCCGGCCGCAGCATCGGGTTTCCGGCGAGAAGCTATAGCGTTAGCACAAGAAAAGTCAATTGTCCCTTATCAAACGTGTCACCGAGACAAAGGCCGTACGCGAAAGACCCCCGATGAGTCGATTCAGCACTCCACGGTCGAGGAGCTGGTGGTCAATCAGAGAATGGTTGCGACAATAACCGCCAAGCCCGTTTGCCCGGACCAGTGAGCCAACTAGCCATGAGCGACCGTAAACTCCTCCAACGCCTTCGCCCCCAACTCGACGAACTGAAAACCAGCGGCCTGTACAAGAACGAACGCATCCTTGTCTCGCCTCAGAACGCCGTCATTGATGTCAACGGCCAAAAGGTAATTAACTTCTGCGCCAACAACTACCTAGGTTTAGCAAATCATCCAGCGATCGTGGCGGCGGCCCACGAGGGGCTGGACCGCTATGGGTATGGGCTGTCGTCCGTGCGATTTATCTGCGGCACGCAAGATTTGCATAAAAACCTCGAAGCCCGCATCAGCCGATTCTTTGGCAAGGAAGATGCCATCTTGTACACCTCATGCTTTGATGCCAACGGTGGCTTGTTCGAGCCGTTGCTCGGCGAAGGCGATGCCATCTTCTCCGACGCCCTGAATCACGCCAGCATCATCGACGGGATTCGGCTGTGCAAAGCGCAGCGTTATCGCTATGCCCACAATGACATGGCCGACCTACGAGCCAAACTCGCTGAGGCTAAGGATGCTCCGGTGAAAATGATCTTCACCGATAGTGTCTTTAGCATGGACGGTGATTTGGCCAAGCTCCCCGACATTTGCGACCTGGCCGATGAATTTGATGCCATCGTGGCGATCGACGATTGTCACGGCACGGGACATCTGGGCGCTACGGGGCGTGGGGCTGCCGAGGAATTGGGGGTACTGGACCGCATCGACCTGCTCACTAGCACCCTAGGCAAGACGCTCGGTGGGGCCTCCGGGGGCTTCACCACTGCCCGAGCCGAGATCATCGACTGGCTACGCAATAAATCGCGCCCCTATCTGTTTAGCAATTCCGTCCCGCCGCCTTTGGCCTACGCCGCTCTGAAAACGATCGATCTCATCGAAGAGATGGACGAGCTGCGTAGCCGACTGAAGGCCAACACGGCGCGGATGCGTAGCGGCTTGGAGGCGGCGGGGTTCACGCTTAAGCCGGGGCCAACCCCCATTTTGCCGATTATGATCGGCGAGGCGGCCTTGGCAGTGCAACTGGCCGAGCGAGTGCTTCAAGACGGTATCTATGTCATCGCTTTTAGCTACCCTGTGGTGCCGCGGGGCGAAGCTCGCATCCGCCTACAGATGTCCGCGGCCCACAGCACCGAGCAAATCGATCAAGCCATTGCCGCCTTCACCCGCGCGGGTCGAGTGTTGGGCCTCCTGAAGTGAAATGGCCTAGGGACGACTCGTGCAAGCCGGGCGGCAACGATGTCCGCAAAGCAACCGATCTTGTCGCTTGGCGATACGCGAGCGCGGCAAGGGACGGGGAGCACTCGGTCACCCGAAATGGGTCCGTCTCGGTTCACAGGTTGCACACCGTTTGCGAGGCGACGCCTTAGAGCGTCACCTGGAGTTGCAAGAGTTGATCGGTCGAAAGGGACTTCACTCGTTCAGGGCGTCGGGATCGGTAACGGCACGGAGATATCGGGCCAAGAGCATTTGCACGCCCAAGATGCGCTGCCAATCAGCATATTGCAGACTGACTTGAGAGGCATCATCGTTGGTGCGGATGTTCTCGGTGGCATTGGTGATTTGGCGATGGAGAAACTCTAGAAGCTCGGCCAAGCGGGCCGCGTTGGACGGACCCAGTTTTTCTGGCAGGGGGGGCAATTGCTTGCCGCCGAGGTACAATTGACCTTGTTTGACGGTCAATTCTTGTTTCAGGGCCAGGTCGATCTCGGGCGAATCCAGCACCCCCAAAAGCGTTTCTTGTCGTTGTGTGATCGGCTGAAACACGGTACCGGCTGAGGCTGTCACCGGAACACTCGGCAGGCTGTTCATGCGAGTGCGGATTTCTTGCTCCGAACCGAACAACAACACCGAACGACCTACCGCGATGCGATCCCCCACTTGCAGACGCCGAATCTGTACCACGTTGCCATTGACCCGGGTGCCATTGGTGCTTTCCAAGTCGGTCAGGATGATCTCATTGTTATCAAACTGAACTTTGGCATGGAAACGGCTAACGCGTTCGTCATTCAAACGTAGGACGTTGCCCTCCTCGCGGCCGATCGTCACGGGAGTGGGGATTTCACGAAAGACGCGACCTTTGTCGATCCCTTCGAGAACCTGAAACGTGACGGTCGGCATACCAGTAGGTCTCCGCAACGATGGACTGAAAAGAACGATTGCAATCGACGATCACAACGGGATTGTAAGCCCTCTCGATCCTATCAGTGTTATAGCATAGATTTGCCGAGCGGGCGATTCTTTAGGTTATTCTCGTCTGCCAGGGGCCATCTGTCAACATCTCTTCCACCATTCGACATCCTTGCAAGTGTCGAAACCACGTTAATTGCCGCTTGGCGAATTGTCGGCTGCGGGTACGGATCTGTTCGACGGCCACTTCCAGCGAGATCTGGCCGTCCAGGTACGCAAAGAGTTCCTTGTAGCCCAATGCCTGGGCGGCCTCGCGGCTGATGGGGCCTTGCCGCAAATGCCGCACTTCCTCCAGCAGGCCGGCGGCCAACATGGCATCGACACGGGCATTGATCCGGGCATAAAGCGTTTCGCGTGGTAAGGTCAAGCACAGGATGCGGCCCTCGTCCGCGACCGGTTGGTTCCACTGCGCTTGCAAGTGGCTCAGGGGTTGGCCGGTCAGCTGATATACCTCCAGGGCACGGATCACACGCCGCACGTTATGGGGATGAATGCGCTGCGCTGCCACGGGATCGACCGCTGCTAACTGGGCGTGCAACGCTTGTGTGCCTTGTCGCTCGGCTTGGTGTTGCAGTTGCCGGCGTAGCGACTCGTCAGCGGGCGGGGCCTCCAGCAACCCATGCTGGACGGCTTTGAGATACAGCACAGTGCCGCCGACCAGCAGCGCTTGTTTACCACGACGTTCGATATCTGCAACTGCCTGCGCGGCCTGGGCTAACCACCACGCGACCGAGGCCGACTCGCTGGGCTGCAACACATCCAGCAGATGATGCCGGACGGCAGCTCGCTCGGCGGGCGTGGGTTTGGCCGTGCCGATGTCCATGCCGCGATACAAAGTCATCGAGTCCATGCAGACGATCTCGGCATTCAGTCGCGGCGCGTGTTGCACGGCCAGCGCACTCTTGCCCGAACCCGTCGGACCGGTGAGAATGAGGCAACGGCGAAAGGCATCTGGACGGACAGACATCGTGTCGATTCGCAGAAGCATCGAGGGTTGCGATGGCGATTTATTCTCTAAAAGAAGTGTATGACACCACGCCCGAACGGTTGTTCGCGCTGCTGACTGATCCGGTTCGGCTACTGGAGTGGATGCCGCCCGAGTTTGGTCTTTCTTGGCTCGAGCAGCCGGAGCATTGGTCCGTCGGCACCGTGTTCTCGCTGCAAGCACGTCGCTGGGGCCTGAGTGTCCGAATCGTCCACGAAGTACTCGCTTGGCACCGGCCGAGTCATTTTGCCGAGCGTCAGCAGCGAGGTCCGTTTCGGTCTTGGCAGCGGGAGTGGCACTTGCAGGCCCAAGCCGCACAAACCCTAATGCAAGAGACGATCAGCCTGGAGCCACCGGGGGGGATGTTGGGCCAATTTTGGACGCTCGCCCATATCGAGGCCGACATCCAAGCCGGCTGGCGTTACCGCGAGCAGCAGCTACGCGCTTGTCTAGCAAAAGCTGCGAAAGAGAATCCCTAAAAAAACAGGACGTACAGCAACAATCTGTACGCCCCACCGGAGTCACGGCTAGGCTAGGCTTAGAAGTCGCCACCCTTCTTTTTCTTCCTGAAATCATCATAGATCGCTTTGCGACCCGCTGCATTTTCAGCCTTGAAGTCGGCTTCGAGTTCTTTCTTCTTGGCGGGGTCTGTTTCAGCATCGAGCAATTCTTTGAGCCACTTGGCCTCGTCGGCACTCAGGCCCGAGGCGGTCGGGCTACTGCCCGGACCGGGAGTGATCTTAGGAGGATCCTTCTTTTCGGGCGGGTCCTTCTTGGGAGGATCCTTCTTTTCGGGCGGGTCCTTCTTGGGAGGATCCTTCTTTTCAGGCTGGGCTGGCGTAGCCGGCGTCGTCGGATGCACGATCACGCCCCCGCAGCAGCCATGATAAATCACTCCGCTGCAGCTGCCATGAACAATCACACCAGAGCAGCCGTGATAGACCACCCCACTGCAGGTGCCGTAGCAGGCACCGTGGCAAGTCCCATGCACGATCACCCCGCTGCAGGTGCCGTAGCAGCCACCGTAGCAAGTGCCATGATGTCGGCGGTGGAACAGACCACCCATGAGGCGACCACCGCCACAGCCGTTGACAATCA
>Ga0272446_1005187_pt1 | contig 14596 bp, 11 predicted proteins | sample YNPCB0061_FD_194587 | JGI IMG/M metagenome (GOLD analysis project Ga0272446, IMG submission 194587) | Hot spring microbial mat communities from Yellowstone National Park, WY, United States - YNP-CB-006-1 | ecosystem: Environmental > Aquatic > Thermal springs > Hot (42-90C) > Sediment | place...
CGGAGCGTTGTGCCGCGCATGGTGTGGGAAGGTGCGGCCATGCGCCGCTTTCAGCGCGGCCTGCTCGAACGGGGCATGCCACTGGCCTGGGCGATCGATGTGCCGCCCGGCCATCCGCTGTTTGTCGCAACGCAGGTTCTCTTGCTACACGGGGCACTTGCGCATGGCGGCCCACGCGCCGCGTCGCTCGCGGTGCGTCCCGGTGAGCCGATCGCTCGCGCAGAAGCTTCTGCGGTTCTCCAGGCCGTGTTGCGCGTCGCCGGGTCAGACGCGGTTCCAGCACTTGATCCGGCGCTCACGGATGCGCCGTTGAGTCGCGTCGAGGTCGCAGCCGCGCTTGCTGTTGCCGGGTTGCCTGCCGATGTATCGGGCGATCCTCCGACGTGGGGCGACCTGTGTGCGGCGCTGGCACCGGCGATCGCAACGATCTGAATTCGATGACAGTGCCGTATGGCCCTGATGACGCGCCGTGAGCGCCGGTAAGCCGGATTGCGCCGCGTTGTATGCTTTTCGGAAGGTGTGCATTTCACAATCTATTTCGCGACACTCGTCGATCTTCAACACGGAACACCCGCTGGAATGCTATAATACCGGCTCGCGGATTCAACGACATATGAGGTTGGCACCATGTGGCGACTGGTTGCCCTTGTGGCGCTTGCACTGTTCACGCTTACAGCATGCGGCGGCGGTGATACAACGGTTCCGCCGCCACCGCAGTCCCGTCCATTCGAAAGCAGCGGCAGTGAAAAGGTGGATACGATCATAGCTGGCTGGAAAACCGTTGCGCTCGAAGAAATGCGCAAGGACGCCGTGAAAGAGGAGAGCCTGGCCGAGGCAGTCTACATTGTTGATGATGGCACCCTGGAAGATATCCACAGGCACTATGCGGCGCTCACCGATCAGGGCTGGTGGCACCTGCCGCGCATGCCTGGCCTGCAGGGTGATGTTCTGCTCGACGGGTACGAGCATGGCACGACGGCGCTCGTTGTGGGGGCGATTGACGCATCAAAGTTCGGCGGGCAGGGTATCGTTGTCTATACCCTGAAGGGCACCAGGTAGGCGAACACTGCAGCGTACAGCGAGCGACGCGGGGCTGAAGCACCCTCTGCTCGCGCCGGTCGATCGCGTCGCGTCACTCGCAATGCCATCCAACCATCCGTTAGGCGGACTACTGCCCGCCCACGGCGGCCAGTACCGAGCGTTGCACCAGGTCGATTGCCGGCGCCGGCATAAATCCCAGCACCAGGATGCCGGCGATGGTGATGACCAGGCCGGTCTGTAGCGCCGGGTCGGTCTCAGCTGGCGTCTCACGCGATGGTTCGGCCGTAAACATCTGCACCACAATGCGCACATAGTAGAACGCGGCAATCGCGGCGGTGAGAATGCCGATTATCGTCAACCAGCCAAAACCTGCCTGCCAGGCTGCGGTAAAGACGTAAAACTTGCCCCAGAAGCCGGCGGTGGGCGGCACGCCTGCCAGCGAAAGCAGACAGATCGCCATCGCGCTCGCCAGCAGCGGGCGACGTGCCCACAGGCCGGCGAACTGGTTGATATCCCACGTCAGTTCACCGCGTTGCTCAAGCGCGATCAGCACCCCGAACGCACCCAGGTTCGTTAGCATGTATGCCAGCAGGTAGAGCAGCACCGCCTCGACGCCGCGCTGCCCCGCCATACCTCCGGGAGCGCCGGCCGCCAGCACGCCGAGTAGCATATAGCCGGCATGCCCCACGCTCGAATAGGCGAGCATGCGTTTGACATTGTTCTGGATCAGCGCGCCGATATTGCCCAGCAACAGGGTAGCGATCGCCAGTGTCGCCAGCGCCGGTGCCCAGACTGGCCACTGGCTGCCCATGGCTTCGACCAGAAAGCGTACCAGCGCGGCGAAACCGGCAGCCTTGCTGCCAACGGAGAGGAACGCGGCGACCGGCGTCGGCGCGCCCTCATACACATCAGGCGCCCACATATGGAACGGCGCCATCGCGATCTTATACCCGAAGCCGGTAACAATCAGCGCTGCCCCCGCATACAGATAGGTGCGATCTTCCGCCGCCAGCGCCGCGCGCGCCAGCGTGTCGCCAATTGCCGCCAGGTTCAGGCTGCCGGTTGCGCCATAAATCAGTGCGATGCCGAAGACGATGAACCCACCGGCAAAGGCACCGGTGAGCAGATATTTCATGCCCGACTCTTCGGACGTTTCACGCGGATAGGCAAAGCCTGTCAGTACGTACAGCGTGAGTGACAGGAGTTCCAGCCCGAGAAAAAGCACGATCAGGTCGCCGCCCTGCGCCAGCAGCATCATGCCGGCGGTGGCGAACAACACCAGCACATAGTATTCGCCGTGCTCAATGCCGTGTTTCGGCAGATAGTTCAGCGAATAGGCAATGACCACCGCCGCAGCGGCGAGGAAGAGCCAGTTGAGCATCATGCTGTAGGTGTCCAGTCGCAACATGCCGCCGAATGTTTCGGCGCTGCCACCCCAGAATGGTATACCGGCACCCGCTGCCACTACCAGCCCGGCGATTGCCAGGTAGCCGACCACCCGGATACGCGACCGCGGCACGAACAGGGCAATGATCAGCAGGACCGAGGCCCAGCCGAAGATGATGCAGAGTTGCGTGGCCACGCGCCAGTCAATCGGAGGGATTGTGATCTCTGTCATATGTACCGTTCAACATTCACCCGGCCCTCTTATCGGCTTGCCAGGTACTGCAATGTCCCCTGAGCGATTTGCGTCACCGATTGCTGCATTGGCCCGAACAGCAGCGCAGGGTAGAGACCAAGGACCACCACGACCGTTGCCATGGTTGTCAGGAGCACCAGTTCGCGCGGCCGCACATCAGGTGTCTGCGCCAGATCCGGCGGCACCTCCCCCATAAACGTTGCGCGGTACATGTGCAACAGGTAAACAGCCGCCAGCGCGACGCCAAGAACGGCCAGTAGCGTATAACGCCAGCCGATACCTGGTGACCGCCAGGCGCCCTGCAACAGGGCGAATTCGCTGGCGAAACCGTTCAGGCCCGGCAGGCCAATCGCGCCAAGGACCAGAATGAGAGTCAGGCTACCAAGCACCGGTGTAGCTTTCCACATCCCGCCAAACGCGCGCAGATCGCGCGAGTCGCGTCGCGCCGCCAGCATCCCCACAACCAGAAACAGTGCGCCGGTCGTCAGCGCGCTATTCACCATATGCGCCACCGCACCCGCAATTCCCTGGGCATTCAGCGCGAACATGCCGAGCACGATAAATCCCAGGTGGCTGACCGACGCATAAGCGAGCAGGCGTTTCATGTCCGTCTGCTGATAGGCGACCCAGGCGGCATACACAATGCTGATCACGGCCAGTACGCCGATGGCCGGCGCGGCCCAGGCTGCAGCGGCGGGAAAGAGTTGCACGTTGAAGCGGATGAGTCCATACGCGCCAATTTTCAGGATCAGGCCGGCAATATCGATCGCGCCGGATGAGGGGGCTTCGGCGTGCGCCGTTGTCATCCAGGTATGGAACGGCCAGATCGGTGCTTTGACGGCAAAGCCGATGAAGAACAGCCCGAACAGCAGGCGCTCCGCCGCCGGGTCGAGCTGGAACGCGCCAAGTTGCAGGCTCGCCAGGATGGTGGCGATATCGAAGGTGGCGACGCCGGTGGCCTGCCGGTGTAGCAGGTGCAACCCGATGATACCAGGCAATAGAAAGACCGAACCGGCGAAGGTGTACACAAAGAACTTGATGGCCGCCTGGCGGCGCCCCGCTCCTCCCCAGATACCGATCAACAGCGCGGTCGGGACCAGCGTAAACTCAAAGAACACATAGAACAAGAGCATGTCTTGCGCGACGAACACGCCGGTCATCCCGCTGGCAAGCATCAGCACCAGCGCCAGAAAGGCGCGCTCCTGGCGTTCGATCGCGCCATGGCTGGCCGCCAGCGCGATCGGCGTGAGAAACGCGGTCAGCGCCACCAGCCACAGGCTGATGCCGTCAACCGAAACGGTGTAACTGATTCCCCAGGAAGGCACCCAGGCGAAGCTCTCGACAAACTGGAAGCCAGCCTGGTTACGGTCGAACAGCACAACGAGCAAGATCGCTGCCGCGAGCGCCAGAAGTGCGGCGCCCATCGCCACCGCCCGCTGCGCCTGAAGGTTTGCGCGTGGCAACGCCAGTACACCGAGTGCTCCAAGCGCCGGCAGCCAGACAATCAACGAGAGGATCGGAAACGCATTCATTGATCACCGCAATGTGAAATATGCCACGAGCATGATCACGCCAAGCAGGAACGCCAGCGCATAAGTTCTGACATATCCGGTCTGCGCGGCACGCAATCCGCCGGCCAGCCAGTTCATGCTGCGCGCTGCCCCTCCGACCAGAACGCCGTCGATCCCCTGGCGATCGAATGCATCGCTGAAGAAATCTGCTGCGGCGCGGTATGGCCGCACGAACGCTCGCTGGTACAGCCAGTCGAGACCCCAGCCGATCTCCATGCCGCGCCACAGATCGCCAAGATAGCGTAACGCCGGGTCGTCTTTGCCGACACGTATTCGCAACTCCAGGTCGTGCGCGTAGGTTTTCCAGCCGAGGTATGCTGTGCCGGCGCTCAAAAGCGTGGTAATGGTTGCGAGCACTCCCATACCGAGGGTATAGATGACTTCCGGTTCCTGCAGAACTGGCCGCAGATAGCTATTGAGCCAGTGCAGGCCAGGAAAGTTGATCAGACCACCAGGGATTGCGCCAGCGGCCAGGATGATCATCGGCCAGCGCATCAGCGGGCCGCTTTCATGCGGATGCAGTGCCGGATCACGTGGCCGGCCGTAGAACACCATGCCAGTCTGGCGGCCCATATAGAACGCCGTAATCGCCGAAGTCAGCACCAGGACGATGGCCGCCAGCGGGCTGCGCGCGTCGAACCAGGCATGGGCGATGATCTCATCCTTGCTCCAGAATCCGGCCAGCGGAAAGATGCCGCCGAGCGCCAGCGCGCCGATGGCATACAGGCGAAAGGTTGTTGGCAGTGTGGTGCGCAACCCCCCCATGCGTCGCATGTCCTGCTGGTCACCAATACCATGAATGACCGAACCAGCAGCAAGGAAGAGCAACGCCTTGAACAGGCCATGGGTCAGCAGGTGGAACATGCCGGCGACATACGCGCCCATGCCGACGGCCGCGACCATGAAGCCGAGTTGTGAGATCGTCGAGTACGCCAGCACCCGCTTGATGTCGAGCTGCGCCACGGCAGCGGTCGCCCCGATAAATGCCGTGACCACGCCGATCACCAGCACCCAGGGTGCAGCCGACGCCGGCTGATCGAAGAGGGCGGCATTGCGAACAATCAGGTAGACGCCGGAGGTGACCATGGTTGCCGCATGGATCAGCGCCGACACGGGGGTCGGGCCGGCCATGGCATCGGGCAGCCAGGTATACAATGGTAATTGTGCCGACTTGCCGGCCACGGCGACGAGCATGAGCAGTGTGATGGCGGTCATCAGGGGCAACTGGCCGAATGCGCCGAAATCAATACTCTGGCCAGCAACGATGATCGCCTGGTCGAGGTAGCCGGTGAGGCCGAGTTGTGGGTTCGGATAGAACGACAGCGTGCCAAAGTTGGTGAAGATCGCAAAGAGCGCCGCCAGGAGGGCCGCGTCGCCGATACGATTCACGACAAAGGCTTTGACTGCCGCGTCGGAAGGATTGATCCCCGGTTGCACCGTGCGCCGATCGAAATAATGTCCGATCAACAGGAACGAGCAGAGGCCGACCCCTTCCCAGCCCAGAAACAGGAGCAGCAGGTTGTCCGCCATGACCAGCATCAGCATGGCGAACACAAACAGGTTCATATAGGCAAAGAAACGCACGGGCCGGGCATCGCCGTGCATGTAGCCGATCGCGTAGACATGGATGAGCCCGCCGACGCCGGTGACCAGCAGCGCCATGACGGCGGTCAACGGGTCGAACAGCAAGCCGAAGGCCACCCGAAAGTCATCAATGCTGATCCATTCCCACAATGTCCAGGTCAGCCGCCTGGCCTCTGCCGGTGTGCCTTCCAGTATCGCCATCGCCGCGATCGTCGTTGCAAACGACAGCCCGACCATTGCCGATGCCAGGATGCCGGCCTGGCGCTCCTGGCGCACAACCAGGGCGTTGAGCACGAATCCGAGGAGCGGAAAGGCGGGAATCAGCCAGATAATCCAGTCCATGCAGATCTATCCTGTTTCCTGGAAAGTGACCCACCGCAGGGGCAGTGGTCTCCCGGTATACAGACCGACATACTTGCGTGCCATACGAGGGGCGTCCTGCTGTTAGAACGAGTTACAGACGTAGACGCCCTGCTGACACACTGCGTCCTCGCATCAATGTTAGAGTCGGCACTACCCCCGGAGCGCATGGATCTCATCCACGTCCGTGGTGCGTTTCGAGCGAAAGATTGCCACCAGGAGTGCCAGGCCCACCGCAACCTCAGCGGCGGCCACAACGATCACGAAGAACACGACGATCTGCCCGGCGACATCCTGCCGTGCCGCTGCAAATGCCACCAGCGCCAGGTTGGCCGAGTTGAGCATCAATTCAACCGACATAAACAGCACCAGCGCATTCCGCCGGGTCACAACGCCGATAACGCCAAGGATGAACAGCACGGCGCTGAGCAGCACGTAGTAACTGGTAGGAACCATGCTCAGGTCCTTTTCGCTCCCGACAGATGCAGCACCACCACGCCAACCACTGCTGCCAGTAAGAGAAAGGCCGTGATCTCGAACGGCAGGAGATAGGTTGTGAACAATGCCGCAGCAATACGTTCGGGCGAGGCGAACTGCTCATTCAGCGCGGTCACCGGCGCCATCTGGTCGCCGCGCAACACGATATAGCCCATCAGGCCAAGCAACATCGCGGCCAGCGTCAGGCCCAGCGGGCGTTGCCAGGCGATCCGCTCACGTTCGTCCTCGGCGTGCTCCGCCCCCAGGAGCATGACGACAAAGATAAACAGCACAATGATGGCGCCGGCATAGACGATCAGTTGTACGGCGAACAGGAACGGCGCGCGCAGCAACAGATACAGCACCGAGATGGCGACGAAATTCAGCAGCAGAAAGAGCGCGCTATGAATGGCGTTCGGGCTGAGCAACATTGCCACTGCACCGGCGACCGCGATTGCTGCGGTGATGAAGAAAAGGATAAGCTCCATCAGTGCCTCGCCATCAGAGATCGATCTGCGCCGGCGGGCTTGGCCGGCGGTTCAGTTGTTGCAAGATTGGCGGGATCTCGCCATGCCCTCTGTCAGGCGCGACCAGCAGCTCTGTCTTGGTCAACACCGAACTCTTGCGGTCGTAGAACGAGATCTCATACTGGTGTTCGAGGACGATCGCATTCGTCGGGCAGGCATCCTCGCAGTAACCGCAATAAATGCAGCGCAGCATATTGATCTCATAGCGTGCCGCGTAGCGCTCGCCAGGCGAGTGTGGCGCCGCGGGGTCGTTTTCCGCCGGCACAACCAGGATGGCGTCGGCAGGGCAGGCTGCGGCACACAGCGAGCAACCGATGCACCGCTCCAGGCCATTGGCGAAGCGCTTGAGCTGGTGGCGACCGCGGAATCGCTCACGCACCGGGCGCTTGACGTCGGGATACTCGACCGTGACCGGCTTGCGAAAGAGATATTTGAGCGTCGTTCCCAGGCCCTTAAAGATCGCTCCGATCATCGCGTGTTGCGCTCCATTTCTTTCGAATCTATCTGCCGCCGCTACCCCTGCACCAGTGTAACACGCCGTTTCTCTTTGCCCGGGCGGCCAATTGCCGCGGTGGCCAGCAGGATTCCGGTGCCAATGACCAGGCCGGCAATGGCCGTCACCACCGGGCTATCCGGCAAGAACACATTGAGCACCGCCGTCACAACGACATTCGCCAGTGATAACGGCAACAGCACCTTCCAGCCGAGGTCCATCAGTTGATCGTATCGCACGCGCGGCAGGGTGGCGCGGACCCACACCGAGACGAAAGAAAGCAACATCACCTTGAGCAGAAACGCGCCCAGCGACGCCAGCCCGAGCACGGCGTTACCGATGACGAACCCATATTGCTGTGTCGCTGCTGCTGCCAGCGTTTGCAGGCCGGGGAACTGCCAGCCGCCAAGAAAGAGTGTCACGGCAATCGCATTCATCGCTACCAGCTTGACATACTCCGACATGAAGAACAGCGCGAATTTCATCGAACTATACTCGGTGTTATAGCCGCCGACCAGTTCCTGCTCGGCCTCGACCAGGTCGAACGGCGCGCGCACCACTTCGGCGGTTGCCGCAATAATAAAGACCACAAAGCCAAGAAACTGCGGCACGACGTTCCACATCAGGGTCTGCCGTTCAACGATTTCGGCCGTACTGAAACTCTGCGCCTGCATCACTGCGCCCAGCACCGCCAGGCCGAGCGCCAGTTCATACGAGATGACCTGCGCCGAAGCACGGACACCGCCCAGCATTGAGTACTTGTTATTCGATGCCCAGCCCGCAATCGCAATGCCGTAGACACCAATGGATGTCACTGCCAGGAGGTACAGGATGCCGACGTTGACCTCGGCCAGTTGCAACCAGTTGCCACCGCGCCCGTCCGGCCACATACCCAGCGGGATCGTTGCCCAGATAATCAATGCCGGAACGATGGCAAATGCCGGCGAGATCAGGTAGACCCGGCGGTCGGCCAGGAGCGGTGTCACATCCTCCTTGAAGAAGAGTTTGAGTGCGTCGGCGATGGGTTGCAGGAAGCCGGCGGGACCCGCGCGATTCGGACCGACCCGATTCTGCATACGCGCCAGCAATCGCCGTTCAAAGAGTGTGAAATAGGCGAAGACACCGGTTGCCGCCAGCGCCAGCACGATGCACTTGACGATCAGAATAACAATATCAACCCGGGTCATACAGGCCTCGTTGCAAGGTTACGCTACGCCACACGCGAGATCGCCACCCACGTCTGCGGCCCGGTCTGGATGGTGCTCAAGGGCGTGCCGCACACATCAGGGATCAGGACAAGGCCTTGCGGCAGTGTGACCTCGATCTGAACCGGCAGTTCGATCCTCCCGGCGTCAGACTCTAGCCACACCATCTCGCCTGGCGCAACACCGTGCGCCGCAGCCTCAGCTGTGCTCAGGATAACGTGTGGTGGAACCATGCGCGACCGCAACTTCGACTCACGGCCCCATTCGCCGCCGTCATACGCACGTGTGACCGCCAGTAACAAATATGGGCGCGTGGCGTGGCGGGTGAACGGTGCAGGGACGCGGGCCCTGAGCGCAAAGACCGTCTTCGGGTCATCGGCAGTGGCGGCAATCTGGATGCCGATCCCTTCGGCATTCTGATAGGATGTACCATCGTAGTAGACCGCCTCATCCGGCTGGCGACCCCACTCCGGCGCGCGTGTCAATCCCAGGCTGGCATAGGTCGTCCCGGCATACCCGCGCACGGTCGCCGCGATTTCATCCGCCACATCGCTGGCAACGGCATAATCCCACGTGGCCGGTGGCGCATCCATCGTGGCGGTAGCGGTGGCGCCGCTGGCGCGTTGCGCGCGACGACCGGCGACCGGCCGGGCATCCGTGACCGGTTCGCTCCTGCCGGGTGGCAGCGCGCGCGCTATTCGTTGCATGACCTCCCAGCCCGCCGGGGTGTTATACTCAGGGATGCGCGCCTGGCGAAAGCGCTGCACGCGCCGCTCGGCATTCGTGAACGTTCCCTCGCGACCGGCGATAGATGCCGTAGGGAGCACCACATCCGCACGCTGCGCCGTCTCGGTCAGAAAGATATCCTGCACGACGACGAACTCCAGCGCGTCAAGCGCCGCGGCAATCGCGGGATTGTCGCGCGCCGGGTCCATGCCAGCGATGATCATACCGCGCAGCCGGCCATCGCGCGCCGCGGCCCACATCTCGCGCGCTCCCATGCCGCGCCTGGAGCCGGCGCCGGGATGCACGCCCATGTCGAGCGCGCCGCGCGCATTGCCTCCAGGGAGGAGCGCAATAACGCCGCTACCCGGCCTGCCGGCTTTGCCGGTCAGGAGCGCCAGGTCGGCCAGGGCGCGCAACACATCCTCGCCTGCTGCCAGCGCCGCGCGGCCATAAATGATGATAGCATGCTCCGCAGTTGCAAAGGCCTGCGCCGCAGCGCGCACGCTCGCCTCGCTTACTCCGGCCGTTTCACAGAGCGACTCGACGCTCTGCTCGCGCAGGCGCGCAGTAAGTTCATCAAGCCCCTGCACCCGCGCAGTCACGAACTCGGTCGCTATCAGCCCCTGGTCAAGTACGGCTTTGACCAGCGCCAGCGCAGCAAATGCCTCGAAGCCGGCGTGCGGCCGGATGCTACGCGCAGCGGAACGTTCCAGCTTGGTCGGGTACGAATTGATGACTGTCAGATCGCCACCGCGCGCAACAATCCCGCGCAGGCGCAGCACATACAGTGGCGCTTCCTCCTCCGGGTCGGCTCCCATGATCAGGACCGCCGTACCGGCGCCAGACTTTGCGAGATTGGTTCCCCGACCCACGCCGAGCGTTGCGGCGAGATCGACCACCTCCGGTGCCCCGGGTGCGCCGGTAGAGCAGTCGAGGTTGGGCGAGCCAAGCGTCTGGCGAACCAGCTTCTGGAACAGGTAGAGATCCTCGTTGGGTAACTCCGGCCCGGCCAGGCCGCCAAGAGACGCAGCACCGGCATGCTCGCGAATCTGCGACAGCTTCTCCGCCACCAGCGCGATAGCTTCATCCCATGGTGCAGGCACGAGCGAATCGCCCTTGCGGATCAGCGGGTGGCGCAACCGGTCCGCGCTTTCGATAAAGCGCATGCCGAACCGTCCCTTGTCGCAGATCCAGATTTCATTGACATAATCATTTTCACGCGGCATCACTCGCATCAACTTATCGTGCCGCATGTCGAGCGAGAGATTACAACCGACGGGGCAATGCGGGCAGATGCTGGCCGTCGGGCGCACTTCCCAGACTCGCGCCTTGAAGCGAAAGTCGGCGCTGGTCAATGCGCCCACCGGGCAGATATCGGTCGTGTTGCCGGAGAACTTCGAATCGAACGGCGGATCGGACTTCGAGATAATCTCCCAGGCCCGGCCGCGATGATCGAAGCCAAGCACCGGGTCACCGGCAAGTTCGTCCTGGAAGCGCACACAGCGCGAGCAGAGAATACAGCGTTCGCGGTCGAGGTAGATCAGGTCGCCGAGCGGGATAGGCTTCTCAAAATGGATTTTGTCGCCATAGTCGAAGCGCGACGTGCTGGGGCCAAACTGCATGGTCAGGTTCTGCAGTGGGCACTCGCCGCCCTTGTCACAGACCGGGCAATCGAGCGGGTGGGAGGTAAGCAGAAACTCAAGTTGCCCCTTCTGGGCAACATGCACCTTCTCGGTAGCGGTGCGAACCTCCATACCCTCGCTGACCGGCGTCACGCACCCCGGCTGGAGCTTCCCCATCATCAGCGCCATCACCGGCTTGCCGTCGTCGCCGATCACCACCTGGCGGGTCGTCGGGTCTACCCGGGGCGTCCAGACTTCGACGAGGCACATACGGCACATGCCGACCGGTGAAAGCCTGGGATGGTAACAGAAGACCGGTATCGCGACGCCGGCGGCGCGCGCCGCGTCAACGATATTGGTTCCGGCCGGGACGGTCACTGTCTGTCCATTAATGACCAGCGTCACATCAGGCATAGCTCTCGCTCACTTGCCTAGCGCCGCTCCGTTGCGGTCGGGAAGAGTCAGAATTCAGCAGAGCGATTGGCGTCACAGGAGAGTTCAGAGAGCAGCGGCGGCGCGAACGCATCGGCCGCGCTCGAGTCCGGCAGGGCCTCGACGATTGTACCGATCGAGCGTATGGTGATCGTCATCAAGGAACCTCAATGCGCCGGTATGAGCGGGACGGCGTGGCCATTACCGGCGCGGCTGATCGCCTGTTCGAACTCATGCGGGAAGAGCCGCAGCGCACTCCGGATAGGCACGACTGCGCTTTCGCCAAGCAGGCAGAAGCAGTTGCCCGCCATCTGGTTATACACATCGTGCAGTAAGGGGATATCGTCCTTGCGGCCGTGGCCATGGTTGATGCGATGCAGTACCTTGACCAGGAAGTACGTGCCTTCACGGCAGGGCGTGCATTTGCCGCACGACTCGTGCTTGAAGAACTCATCCATTTTATAGGCGACTTCGACCGCGCTGACGGTCTCATCGAGTACAATCACACCACCGGAGCCGAGCATGCTGCCTTTTGCGGCCAGCGCCTCATAATCCATGGTCACATCGAGATCGTGCTCGGTGAGCCAGCCGGCCGAGGCGCCGCCAGGCACGACAATTTTGACCTTGCGGTCGCCGCGTATCCCCTGGCAATAGTCGGGCGAATAGAGCAACTCACGCAGCGGGGTGCCGAACGGAGCTTCATAGTTGCCGGGGCGTTTCACGTGGCCGGCAATCGAGAAGACCTTGGTGCCGGGGCTCTTTTCGGTGCCGAACTGGCGATACCAGGCTGCGCCGTTACGCACAATCATCGGCACATTGGCCAGCGTCTCGACATTATTAATAATCGTCGGCTTGCCGTACAGCCCGGCAACGGCGGGGAACGGCGGGCGGAGACGCGGCTGGCCGATCTTCCCCTCAAGCGACTCCATCAACGCCGTCTCTTCGCCACAGATATAGGCGCCTGCGCCGCGGTGCACGAAGATATCGAGGTCGTACCCCCTGCCGAAGATATCCTTGCCGAGGAAGCCGTGTGCATAGGCCCGGGCGATCGCTCGTTCGAGGCCACGTGCAGCGGCGGCAAACTCGCCGCGCACATAGATGAACGCGGTATGCGCCTCGATCGCATAGGCCGAGATCGCAATGCCCTCGATCAACTGGTGCGGATTGCGGTCAATAATCTGGTGGTTGTTGAAGGTGCCGGGCTCACTCTCGTCACAGTTGCACAGCAGGTAACGCGGGTACACTCCCTTTGGCAGGAATCCCCACTTCACGCCGGCGGGAAACCCGGCGCCGCCACGGCCCCGCAGGCCAGCATCCTTCACCACCTGGACGATGTCGGCCGGTGTGTGCTCGGTCACTGCGCTGCGGAACGCCTCGTAACCGCCATGCTGCAAATAGACGTCGAAATCAGCGATATTCACAATATCAAGATCGCGGAGGACGACGTGTTCGGTGAGCGGAGGCATAGACAGGAGGCTCGCTTTCCAGCGCTCGTCACACAGAGCCGGCAGTGCCAGCAGAGATGTTGTTTCAGGCGCTTACTCTACCACCATGGGGGATTCGTGTCAAATGGCACAAAGTACGTACGAGTTCACAGGTCTCGCATGCATAGGTTTTGCGCTGGTGGGGCGACGTGCCATGGCGCGTGCAGAGGGGACACAGCACGCTGCTGCCGCAGGCTCACAAAGAGATGGGCGCGGCGCGCGCAGATCCACGGTGGCGCGCCGCGCCGTATCATGTAATGGCTGTGGAGGAGGCCATCCTCATGAAAATCGCGCTCATTTCCGAATCCCCTTCTGTTGCCACCGGTTTTGGCGTCCACGCATTGCACCTGGTGCGCATGCTTGCCGACATGGGCCATGAGACGGTCGTTTTCGGTGTGTGCGGCGCAGAACAGCCGTTTGACCCGGCGCGCTACCCATGCCGGATTACGCCGATGCCGCGTGACCAGAAAGATGCGCTCGATCTGCTTCCTGTGTTCCTGGCCGATGAATGCCCCGACCTGCTGTTCATTCACTACGATCTTGGCTCGGTGGCGCGCTTTGCCGCTGCCGCACGCGAGGGCGGCTGGGCCGGCCCGGCGATTGCGCACTTTGTGATTGACTCTATTCCGTTCAACCGTGACCTGATGGATGTGTTACATGGCTTTCGCGCCGCGCTGACGCCGACATACGCTGCAGCGGCATACTGCGCCTCACTGGGCATGCGGCACGTTATTGCCGCACCGCACCCGGTCGATCCGGCTCAATTTCGCCCATTGCCGAACCGGGCCGAGTTACGCCGCGCAGCCGGCCTTGATGGGCGTTTTGTCGTCGGGGTGTTCGGGCGCAACACCGAGCGCAAGCAGCAGCCGCGTGTCATGCTCGCCCTGCAACGTCTGCGCGCACGTGGCCAGGCTGATGATATCGTCGCCTATTTTCATTGCCAGCCAAAGAATGAAGATCCCTGGATGAGTAGCTGGAACCTGCCCGATGTTGCCGATCAGCTTGGGGTCGCCGAGCTCGTCCTGTTTCCCCAGGGTGGTTTCCGCCAGCTGACCGGCGTACCCTACGATCCAGGGACGCCCATTGCTGTGCCGATGCCGCCTGATCACCCGGCCATTCCGCCAGCGTACAGCTATGTTGAACGGCTGAACGTGTGCGATCTGGTCGTCAATGTGCCATACTGCGGCGCGTTCGAACTGGCGCCGCTGGAGGCCGCGCTCTGCGGCGTGCCTGCAGCGGTGACCAACGATCGTAGCGCCATGGCCGAGGTGGTTGGCGATGGCGCATACCTGCTCGAACCGATTGACTCTGCGATACACAGCTCGGGCGGGTGGCAGCACTTTGTCGGGGCCTGCACGATCGCCGACGCCATCCTGGCGATCAAGCAGGATGCCGCGTTGCGCGCCGACCTGATACGCCGTGGTCGCGCCAATGC
>Ga0272446_1005188_pt1 | contig 14593 bp, 12 predicted proteins | sample YNPCB0061_FD_194587 | JGI IMG/M metagenome (GOLD analysis project Ga0272446, IMG submission 194587) | Hot spring microbial mat communities from Yellowstone National Park, WY, United States - YNP-CB-006-1 | ecosystem: Environmental > Aquatic > Thermal springs > Hot (42-90C) > Sediment | place...
CGGTGTGGCGGGACTCGCCGCCTACGGCTACCGCACCGCGCAGTTCTGCGGCCGCTGCGGGGCGACCGTGCTCAACGCCAATCCGATCGCGCGCGAGCGGTTCTGCACGCGGTGCGCGGCGCGACTGCCTTCGGACGCGGGTTGAGACGGCCGATGAACCCCTTCAACCCAGATTTGTCATTCGGGCGCGCGATGATGGCGAGCCGGATTTCGAGCAGATTTGCGCACGGGCGACGAGCCCATCGCCGGGCCGATGGGCGAGACCAGCCCGCAGGGCGCAGGACGCCACGCAGTGGCGGTCCCAAGCGCAGCGAGGGATGGGCCTCAGGCCCACAAGCACGGGCGCGAAGATGCCGAAAACGCAGCGAAGCGGAGTTTCGAGGAACGGCCAAGGCGGCCGCCAGGGCGCGCGCAGGCCGGGATGACGCTGCGACGGGATGCTGTCTGCACACCGAGACACCCGCCGTAGGCACTGGCCGGCCGAATGGCAAATCTGGGTTTAAGCTCCACCCCGTGACGACGCAGCCGAATCCCGCTTCGACCCGCGCGCCGCGCGCGAAGGGTTGCGCCGCGCCCGACGCGGCGCCAAGCCACGACCGAAACCGCTAGGGTCGGACGCCGCACGTCCGGCCCGCCCCACCCGCAGCCGCGCGCCTGCCCCGCATCCGCGCCCGTTCAGACCGATTCCCTGGAGTGTTCATGCGTACCGAATATGCCGGCCTGGTGGACAGCAAGTTCATCGGCCAAACCGTCACCCTGTTCGGCTGGGTGCATCGCCGCCGGGACCACGGCGGCGTGATCTTCATCGACCTGCGCGACCGCGAGGGGATCGTCCAGGTCGTCTGCAACCCCGACCGCGCCGACGTGTTCGCGCAGGCCGAGCGGATCCGCAACGAATACTGCGTGCAGGTCGTCGGCGAGGTGCGGCGTCGGCCCGAGGGGACGGTCAACCCGAACCTCGTCTCGGGCGAGATCGAGGTGGTCTGCCGGCAACTGACGATCCTGAACCCGTCGGTTCCGATCCCGTTTCAGCTCGACGACGACGACCTGTCCGAAAGCACGCGGCTCACGCACCGCGTGCTCGACCTGCGGCGCGCGCCGATGCAGAAGAACCTGCGGTTGCGCCACCGCGTGACGATGGCGGTGCGCAGGTTCTTCGACGCGCACGGGTTCGTCGACATCGAAACGCCGATGCTCACCCGCAGCACGCCGGAGGGCGCGCGCGACTACCTCGTGCCTTCGCGCGTGCACCCGGGGCACTTCTATGCGCTGCCGCAGTCGCCGCAGTTGTTCAAGCAGATGCTGATGGTCGCCGGCTTCGACCGCTACTACCAGATCGTCAAATGCTTCCGCGACGAGGACCTCAGGGCCGACCGCCAGCCCGAGTTCACGCAGATCGACGTCGAGACCTCGTTCATGACCGAGCAGCAGATCCGCGACCTGATGGAGGAGATGATCCGCACCGTCTTCGACGAAGTGCTCGGCGTGAAGCTGCCCAAGCCGTTCCCGGTGATGAGTTACGCCGACGCGATGCGGCTGTACGGTTCGGACAAGCCTGACCTGCGCGTCGACCTGCGGCTCACCGAACTCACCGACGTGATGCGCGACGTCGACTTCAAGGTGTTCAGGAGCGCGACGGAGCTCAAGGACGGACGCGTGGCGGCGCTGCGCGTTCCGGGCGGCGGCGAGATGCCGCGGTCGGAGATCGACGGCTACACCGAGTTCGTCAAGATCTACGGCGCCAAGGGGCTCGCCTACATCAAGGTCAACGAGCGCGCCAAGGGGCGCGACGGCCTGCAGAGCCCGATCGTCAAGAACCTGCACGACGCGGCGCTGGCCGAGATCCTCGCGCGCACGGGCGCGGCCGACGGCGACCTGATCTTTTTCGGCGCCGACCGCGCGAAGATCGTCGCCGACAGCATGGGCGCGCTGCGCGTCAGGATCGGCCACAGCGAGTTCGGCCGCAAGCACGGGCTGTTCGCCGAAGGCTGGAAGCCGGTGTGGGTGGTCGACTTTCCGATGTTCGAATTCGACGAGGACGAGCAGCGCTTCGTGGCCGCGCACCATCCGTTCACCAGTCCCAAGGACGAGCACGTCGACTACCTCGAGACCGATCCGTCGAAGTGCCTGGCCAAGGCGTACGACATGGCGCTGAACGGCTGGGAGATCGGCGGCGGCTCGGTTCGAATCCACCGCGAGGACGTTCAGAGCAAGGTGTTCCGCGCGCTGAAGATCGGGCCGGAGGAGGCGCGCGCCAAGTTCGGTTTCCTGCTCGACGCGCTGCAGTACGGCGCGCCGCCGCACGGCGGGATCGCGTTCGGACTGGACCGCATCGTGACGATGATGGCCGGCGCCGAGTCGATCCGCGACGTGATCGCCTTTCCGAAAACGCAGCGCGCACAGTGCCTGCTGACACAGGCGCCGAGCCCGGTCGACGAGCGGCAGTTGCGCGAACTGCACATCCGGTTGCGCGGGGAGCCGAAGGCGGCGGAGGGGAAAGCCGTATCGCCGTAGGCGTGCGGCGACGACGCTCCGATGCCGACGTTCAAGATCCCGGAGTCGGTCCTCGTCGTGATCTACACGGATGCGCTCGACGTGCTGCTGCTCGAGCGCGCCGATCACCCCGGTTTCTGGCAGTCGGTGACCGGCAGCCTGGCGCGGCCGGACGAGCCGCTCGCCGAAGCCTGCGCACGCGAAGTGCGCGAGGAAACCGGTTATGAGGCGCCGCCGGCGGCGTTCGACGACTGGCAGCTCACACATCGTTACGCCATCTACCCGCACTGGCGGCACCGTTACGCGCCCGGCATTACGCATAATACGGAGCATGTTTTCGGGCTTCGCGTGCGGTCCAGGTTCGAGCCCCGGCTCGATGCGCGCGAACACACGGCCTGGCGCTGGTTGCCGTGGCGCGATGCCGCCGACGCCTGCTTCTCCTGGACCAACGCGCAGGCGATCCGGCGGCTGGCTGATCGCTGAACTCGCCGCGGCGATCGCGCTCGCCGCGCCGCTCACCGCCGCCGCGGCGCCGCTGCAGCTCGAAGTCCAGCGCGACGGCGACCACTTCGAGATCCACGCTGCCGTGCGCTTCGCAGCGCCGCCGAAGCTCGTCTGGGACACGCTGACCGACTACGAGCGGCTGCGCGAGTTCATGCCCGGCGTGTCGTCCTCGCGCGTGCTCGAACGCGACGGCAACCGACTGACCGTCGAGCATCGCGGCGAGTTCGACCTGCTGTTCTTCACGCGTCCGGTGCGCGTGCGGCTGGCGGTCGAGCACCGCCCTTTCACGACGATCGTCGCGCGCTCGCTGCCGCAGCTCGTCGACGGCAGCGCCTCGACGCTGCGCGACTTCGTGGGCCGCTACGAGCTGGCGGTCGTGCGCGACGGCGAGGTGCGGCTCGCGTACGACGCGCGCTTCGAGCTGGCCGAACCGCTGCCGCCGGTCATCGGGCCGCTGTTTGGCACGCTGGCGATGCGCAGGGCGATCCGCGCCGACTTCGAGGCCCTGATCCGCGAGGTCGAGCGCCGGCGGGCGGCAGTTGCGCCGATCGAGGGGAGCCGATGAAGCGCGCAGCGCGCGCGCTGCTCGCAGCGGCCGTGCTGGCGGCGGCGGGCTGTGCGACCGTCGATCCGTACGCGCGCGCGCCGATCGCGCAGCACCTCGAACGCAGCGACGCCGCGGGCGACTGCGCGCGGCTGTTCCGCGCTGCCGATGCGCGGATCGACGCGCTCGGCGTGCGCGACGCGATGGCGCCGCGCGTGCCGGGCTTCCCGTATCTGCGCGTCGACCGCGCGACCGCCGCGCTGCGCGACGAGGCGCTCGCCGCGCGCGCGAGCTTCGGCCCGTGGAGCGAGCTGATGGCGCGGCTGGATCGGCAGGCGCGCGCGGCGGAACTGGCCAACGCCGGCACCGGCGATCTGCCTTCAGCCGCCGCGCTCGACGCGTGCCGCTACCAGCTCGCGGTGGCCGACCACGGCGAGCTCTCGCGGCTCGCTGAAGCGGCGCAGGTGCCCGACGATTATTCGCTGCTGATGCGCGCACTCGGGCTGTATCCGCTGACGCGGCTTCCGTTTGCCGCCGGCATCCGCGCCTGGCATGACCGCACGCGCGCCGTCTTCGCCACGCCGCTCGAAGCACTGCCGGTCGCGGGCCGTCTGGTCCGCTACGCGCCGGCGGCGCGCATCGACTCGATGCCGGCGGTCGCGCAGTCCACCGCGTTCGGACTGCCGTTCGTGCCGGCCGCGCGGCTCGCCGAACTGGTCCGGCGCAACGCCCCGGTGCTGGAGGTCGATACCGTCACCGACGACGACCGGATCGGCGCGCTCGCGTGGCGCGCGGGCGAGCCGCCGCACATCGGTGTGGACGTCGGGCGGCCGGTCGCGTACGTGCGCATCGCGCACACGCGGATCGCGGCTCGCGTGCACCTTCAGCTCGTCTACACGTTCTGGTTTCCCGCGCGCCCGGCTGAAAGCGCCTTCGACCTTCTGGCCGGCGAACTGGACGGGCTCGTCTGGCGCGTCACGCTGGGTGAGGACTTCGAGCCGATCGTCTACGACTCGATCCATCCGTGCGGCTGCTATCACATGTTCTTCCCGACCGCGCGCGTGCGCGCGCGGCCGCAGCCCGAAACGCTCGACGAAGGGCTGTTCGCGCCGCAGACGGCCGCGCTGCCCGCGCCGGGCGAACGCATCGTGCTACGCGTGGCCAACCGCACGCACTATCTGCAGCGCGTCCGCACCGCCGTCGACATCGACGATGCGATCACCTACGCGCTGCACGACGACGACGAGCTGCGCAGCCTGCCGCTGCCCGCCGGCGGCAGGCGCAGCGCCTTCGGCCCCGACGGGCTCGTCCCCGGCAGCGAGCGCCTCGAGCGCTTCGTCTTCTGGCCGATGGGTATCGCCAGCGCCGGCCAGATGCGCCAGTGGGGCCGTCACGCGACGGCGTTCGTCGGCCGCCGCCACTTCGACGATCCTCTGCTCTTCGACCAGTACTTCGAGGTCATCCGATAAGAAAAATGGTGTCTGACCCCAATTTCGCCGTCGCTCGAAGTTCGCCGTGAAACTGCGCGTCGCCACCTACAACATTCACAAGGGCGTGACCGTGCGCGGGCGGCCGCGCATCCACGACGTGCGCAAGGCGCTGCAGGCGATGAACGCCGACATCGTGTTCCTGCAGGAGGTGCAGGACCGCAACGAGCGGCTGGCGGCGCGCCACGCGACGTATCCGAAGTCCACCCAGATCGAGTTCCTCGCCGCGCAGATCTACGAGCACCACGCCTACGGAATGAACGCGGTGTATCCGCACGGTCACCACGGCAACGCGATCCTGTCGCGCTACGCGATCCGGCAGTTCACCAACCACGACGTGTCCGACCACGCGCTGGAGAAGCGCGGGCTGCTGCATGCGGTCTGCCGCGTCGGCAAGCGCGACGTGCACCTGATCTGCGTGCACTTCGGGCTGTTCAAGCGCAGCCGGCTGCGACAGGCGAGCTTCCTGATCGACTTCGTCGAATCCGAGGTGCCCGCGAAAGCGCCGTTGATCATCGGCGGCGACTTCAACGACTGGCAGGGCCGCGTCGACGCGGAGCTGCGACGGCGGCTCGGCGTCAGCGAGGTGTCGGACGCGGCGGTCGAGCCGACGCTGCTGGACCGGCTGCTGCCTTGGCGCGACGCCGGCCGCTCCGGCGGCATCGGCAAGGCGCGACTGGCGCGCACGTATCCGGCGCTTCTGCCCTGGCTGCACCTGGACCGCATCTATCTGCGCGGACTGCGGGTCACCTCGGTGGAGGTGCCGCGCGGCCCGGCGTGGGCAAAGCGCTCCGACCACGTGCCGCTGATCGCTGAAGTGCAATTCAGGTAAGCGCTCGTCCCATGTCCGCGCGCCCGCCGCAGCCGCGTCCTCGTGCGCGGCGTTTCGAACTGTCGTCGCGTCCGGTCGTCTATGCAGGCAACCGCGTGCGGCTGCTCGTCAACGGCGAGCAGTACTTTCCGCAGCTTCTCGCTGCGATCGAGTCGGCGCGCCGCTCGATCCACCTCGAGACCTACATCTTTGCCGACGACAACATCGGCGAACGCGTGGCGTTCGCGCTTGCCGCCGCCGCCAGCCGCGGCGTGCAGGTGCGCCTGATCATCGACGGCTACGGCGGCGGCGAGCACGCACGCCGCCTCGCGCGCGAACTCGGCGCGGTCGGCGTCGAAGTGCGCATCTATCGACCGGAACGCTGGTGGCGGCTCGAGCGCCGGCTGCTGCGACGCCTGCACCGCAAGATCGCGGTGATCGACGACGCGATCGCCTTCGTGGGCGGCATCAACATCATCGACGACCACAACCACCCGGTCGGCGACCGCGGACGGCTCGGTCCGCGCTTCGACTTCGCCGTCTCGTGCGAAGGGCCGATCGTCGCGGCGATCGCGCTCGCCGCCAAGCGGTTATGGTGGACGCTGTCGTTCGTCGACCCGGCTGGCCGGGCGGGGCCGCTGCCGCAGCTCGCCGCACAGCCGCGCCTGCCGTACTTCGCCGACGGTGTCCGCGCGAGCCTGCTGCTGCGCGACAACCTGCGCCATCGGCGCACCATCGAACGCGCGTATCTCGACGCGATCGCCGGCGCGCGGCACCAGATCCTGATCGCCTGCGCGTACTTCCTGCCGGGCCGGCGTTTCCGGGCGGCGCTGCGCGAGGCGGCGGCGCGCGGGGTGCGCGTGCGGCTGCTGTTGCAGGGGCGCGTCGAATACGCGTTGCAGCACCATGCGCAGCGGGCGCTGTACGACCAGCTCTTCGCCGCCGGGATCGAGATCTACGAGTACGTGCCGAGCTATCTGCACGCGAAGGTTGCGGTGATCGACGGCGAGTGGTCGACGGTCGGATCGAGCAACATCGACCCGTATTCGCTTCTGCTCGCGCGCGAGGCCAATGTCGTCGTCTACGATGAGCGCTTCGGCGCCGAGCTGCAGTCCGTGCTCGAGCGCGCGATCGAACGCGACGCGTTTGCGCTGCGCGCCGAGGATTACGCGCGCCGTTCGTGGCTCGAGCGGCTGCGCGACGTCTTCGCCTACCGCGTCGTGCGGCTGGCCACCGTCGTGCTGGCGCGGGCGAAGGACTACTGAGCCGCGCGTCCGACATGCCCGGCAATCGGCGCGCTCGCCGCACCGCCTGCGTGGCCTGCGGCGCGACGCAGCCGGCCGCCGCGCGGGCCGTCAGGCTTTCGAGCGCCGCGCAATCCCGCCACGTTCGCGCCGCTGCAGCCGGATACTGCGCCAAGACGCCGCCGGCAGCGCCGTTGAGCGATTCACGGCTTCTGCGGCCGGGCCCCGTGCATACCAAGGCCGCGCGACCGTGTCGGAGCGAAAGCGGCGCGCCCGCCGGGCGTGGGGGAATACACTGGTCGTTGGCGCTGTTTGGCGCCTTGTCCGGCAAGGACGATCACTTGAGGAGACGACGATGAAGACGAGACTTGCGTTTGCCGTAGCCGCCGTGGCCTTTTCTTCGGCCGCGCTGGCTTTTCACTGCCCTGCCGATATGAAGAAGATCGACGAGGCGATGGCCAAGAACCCGAAGCTCACCGCCGAGCAGTTGGCCGAAGTGAAGAAATACCGGGCCGACGGAGAGGCGCTGCACAAGGCCGGCAAGCATCAGGAGTCGGTCGACACGCTGGCCAAGGCGATGAAGATCCTTGGCGTCAAGTGATCGCGAACGCGCGATCCGAAAGCCGCCCCCCGGGGGCGGTTTTTTTTCGCCCGCGCGCGGCGTCGGCCTCGCGCACCGCGGGCGACGCCAAGCGCGGCGCGGCAGCCCGGACCGAGCGCCGAGCCGAGCACGCGGAGGCGGGCACCGACGGCGGGCGGCGCGGCGCCCGGGCGACGGTCGCGCCGGCCGACGGCCTTGTCACGGCCCGGTTCGGTCTTCGGTCTCACCGCCGACGCTTTCGCTTGGCACGGCGGGCCGGGCCGCCTTTGCGCGCGCTGCCCGCACGGCGCACACTGCGCCCATCGAGCGGCGCCCGTCGGGGCGAGGAGTAACGAATGGTTGGCGATTCCCTCCATGCGGTTTGTGTGCGCGTCGCGCAACACCTGGCCGACGGCTATTCGCGCAGCGGCGGCGCGCCGTGCACGTTCGGCGTCGTCGGCGCGGGCGATCTCGTCCGCGCGCCGCGCCGGCCGATCGAATGCACGCTGTTCGCCTACCGCTTCGCGCAGAACCAGAACCTGCGCAGCGCGCGTCCGCGCGATCTGCGGCCGCGGGCGAGCGGCGACGCGCCGCCGGCGCTGCTCGACGTGCATCTGCTGCTGACCGCGTGGGCCGAACGCGCGGACGACGAGCTTGCCGTACTCGGCTGGGTTGCGCGAGAGTTGAACGGCGCGCCGCGCATCGAGTACCCGACGCCGGGCGGCGTTGCCACCGCCGACGTCATCGCCGACGAGTTGACCCTCGGCGACCTCACGGCGCTGTGGCGCGCGATCGGTCTGCCGCTGCGGCCATCGCTTGCCTACGTCGTGCGCCAGATCGCGCTTTGACCGCCCTGTATCTACAAGATGTTGGATTTTTGGACGTACTTCTTCAACATCTTGTAGGTTCTTCGCCCTGTGCAGTCCGCTCCGCGCATGTGGCGCGCGCCGTTTTCCCTCTGAAAAGCGTTGTTCGGCCGCAAGATTTCGTGCGTTTTCCCTCTGAAAACGCTTGATTCCCGACGCGTTTCGCTTAGTATCCGGCTCACGCAACGAGAGCGCTCTTCATGCACCTCGAGTCGAGAACGCTGTCGCTGTGATTCGCCAACTCACTCAGGAGATCGACATGGCAACGAAGAAAGCGAAGAAAGCGGCCAAGAAGGCCCCGGCCAAGAAGGCTGCGAAAAAGGCGGCGCCGAAGAAGGCCGCGAAGAAGGTCGCCAAGAAGGCGGTCAAGAAAGTCGCGAAGAAGAAGGTCGCGCGCAAGCCGAATGCGGCATTCATGAAGCCGTTGACGCCGACCGGCCCGCTCGCCGCGATCATCGGAGCCAACCCGATGCCGCGGACCGAGGTGACCAGCAAGATCTGGGCGTACATCAAGAAGAACAAGCTGCAGGACGCCGTCAACAAGCGGATGATCAACGCCGACGAGAAGCTGCGCGCGCTGTTCGGCAAGGCGCAGGCGTCGATGTTCGAACTGACCAAGTACGTCAGCAAGCACCTGAAGCCGTAAGCGCCGTGCGGCGCTGACGCGCAAGGGGCCCGGGCGACCGGGCCCTTTTTCATTCGCCGAGGGTTTCGCGCAGCGCCGGCGCGATCAGCGGCGCGACCGCGATCCGGTTCGACGGGTGCGCGATCGAATCCGTGCTCCACACCTCGCGCACCCCGGCGGCGGCGAGCGTGGCGAGCGCGTCGCCGACAAACAGCGCGTGCGTGACGGCGACATCGATGCGTGCAGCGCCCGCGGCGCGAAGCGCCTCGGCCGCGCGCGCGAGCGTTCGGCCCGTGCTCGCCACGTCGTCGATCAGCGCGACGTGGCGGCCGTGCACGTCGAGCGCGGGCAGTTCGACGTCGACCTCGCGGTCGCCGCGCCGGATCTTGCGTCCGACCGCGTGCTCGAAACCGCCGGCTTGCGCCGCCTGCGCGACCCATTGCGCGGACTCGCCGTCGGGCCCGACCAGCAGCGGCCGCAGCCCCTGCTGCGCGATGAAGCGGCCGATCGACGGCGCCGCCGACAGCGCGACCGCGGCCCGCGCCGGAACCGCCTGCGCCAGCGTGTCGGTCCGGTGCAGATGCGGGTCGACCGTGATCACCGCGTCGAAAAGTCCGGCGAGGAATCCGCCGACGATCTTCTGGCTGACCGCCTCACCCGCGGCGAAGGCCGTGTCCTGCCGCATGTAAGCGAGGTACGGCGCGACGAGCGCGAGTTGCCGCGCACCGAGCGAGCGCGCGGTCCGCGCGGCGAGCAACAGCTCGACGAGCTTTTCGTTCGGGTGATCGAGCGTGCGCAGCAGCGCGACGCGCGCAGGCAGCCGCGCCGGCAGCGTGAGCTTGATCTCCCCGTCGGGGAAGCGGTGCCGCGCGATGCCGCGCAACTCGAGCCGGGCTTCGGCGGCCAGCGCCTGCGCGAACTTCGCCTCGTCGTCGAACGCCAGCAGCAGCATCAGAACTCCACGAAGACCCGGGGCACCTCGTCGGCGGTGCCGATCGCGTATCCGGTCGCGCGCGAGGCGACCTTGCGGGCGAATTCGAGCTCGGAGGCGCTGTCCGCGTAAATGCGATAAAGCGGCTCGCCGCGGACGACTTTTTCGCCGAGCTTGCGGAACAGGTCGACGCCGGCGCCCTTGATCTTCGGCGCGCCGGCCAGCCGCGCGATCCGCGCCAGCCGCTCGTTGTCGATTCCGGCCACCACGCCGTCGTCGTCGGCGACGACGTCATAGGCGAACCGCGCCAGCGGCGGCGCCGCGCGCCGGCCCTGCGCGTCGAGGATCTCGTTCATCTTGGCGAGCGCCCGCCCCGAATCGAGGATGTCGCGCGCCACCGCGAAGCCGTCGCCGCCGCGCAGATCGGGATCGAACTCGAGCACCCGGCCGGCGAGCCGCAGCGCCTTGACGCGCAGATCGCTGGGTGCTGCGGGGTCGTTGTTCAGCACCTGCATCACGTCGCGCGCCTCCAGCGCCGGGCCGATGCCGCGGCCGACCGGCTGGCGGCCGTCGGTGATCACCGCGTCGAGCGCAAGCCCCATCCTGTGCGCGACGTACTCGAACAGCTTCTTCAGCCGCTGCGCGTCGTCCATGCGGCGGACCTTCGCCGTCGGCCCGAGCGGGATGTCGAGCACGAGATGCGTGGAGCCGGCGGCGATCTTCTTCGACAGGATCGAAGCGACCATCTGCCCGGGCGAGTCGATCGCGAGCGGACGCGACACCGAGATCAGCACGTCGTCGGCCGGCGAAAGCTGCGCGCGCCCGCCCCACGCGAGACAGCCGCGCACCTTGCGCACGATCTCGCCGAGCCGCTCGAACGGCAGCTCGACCTGCGCGAGGCACTCCATCGTGTCGGCCGTTCCCGCCGGCGAGGTGATCGCGCGGCTGGAGGTCTTCGGAATCAGCATGCCGTGTGCGGCGACGATCGGCACCACCAGCATCGACGTGCGATTGCCCGGAATGCCGCCGATGCAATGCTTGTCGACGACCGGGCGCTCCTTCCAGTCGAGCTTGCGACCCGCGTCGACCATCGCCTCGGTGAGATACAGCACCTCGTCGCGGTCCAGCTCGAACTGGTTGGTCGCGACGACGAACGCCGCCAGTTCGATCTTCGAGTAACGGTGCGCGGCGATGTCGCGCACGACCGCGTGCAGTTCCTCGCGCGTCAGCCGCTCTCCGCCGATCTTGCGCTTCAGCGCCGAGATCGAAGGCGGCGGCTCGGCGTGCGCGATGCGCACCGGCGCGCCCTCGGCCGCGCCGAGCTGCGCGAAGGCTTCCTCGCTGAGCCCCAGCTCGCGCTCGCCGACGAGCCGCGGGTCGTCGACGACGTTGAGCACTGCCAGGATCGTCTTGCCATTGGCGCTGACCTCGACCTTCGACAGCGCCTGGAACCCCTCGGCGCGGTAGACGGGGCAGTCACGCCGCAGGTACACGACGTTCTCGCGGTAGGTGTCGATGCCGACCTTGCGCGCGACGAGCGCTGCCGGCGCGGCGGACGCGGGCTCAGACGTCATAACGCATCTCCGGCGCAGCCACCGTCGGATTCCACTTCAACTCGCGCGCGATGCGCGCGCTGAGCGCGTGCGCGGCCTGCGGCTCGCCGTGCGCGACGAACGCCGCCTGCGGCCGGCGCGGCACCGCGCGCAGCCAGGCCATCAGCGAATCCTGGCCGGCGTGCGCCGACAAGCCGCCGAGCGTGTGCACGCTCGCGTGTACCGGGATCGTTTCGCCGAACATGCGCACCGAGCGCGCGCCGTCCACGATGCGGCGGCCGAGCGTTCCTTCGGCCTGGAATCCGGTGAACAGCACCGCGCATTCGCGTCGCGGCAGGTTGTGGCGCAGGTGATGGCGGATGCGGCCAGCCTCGCACATGCCGCTGGCCGCGACGATCACCGCGCCGCTGCGGATCGAGTTCAGGAACATCGAATCGTCCACGCTTTGCGTATAGCGCAGTGCGAACGGCAGCTTGCGCGCGCGCTGGGCCACGTGGAACTCGTGCGCCAGCTCGTCGAGTGCGTTGAGGTGCGCGAACGTGACCTCGGCTGCCTGCGCCGCCAGCGGCGAATCGACGAACACCATGGACACCCGCAGCCGGCCCTCGCGCGCAAGCCGGTACAACAGCACGAGGAACTCCTGGGTGCGGCCGAGCGCGAACGCCGGCACGATCACGTTGCCGCGCCGCTCGTGAAGTACTTCGTTCATCACGTCGACCAGCTCGCGCTCGGTGTCGGCGAGCGAGCGGTGGTTGCGGTCGCCGTAGGTCGACTCGACGACCACCACGTCGGCCGACCCCGGCACGTCGCGGTCGCGCACGATGAGCGGCGAGGCCTCGCCCAGATCACCCGAGACGACAAGCGTCCTGCTGCGGCCGTGGTCGCGCAGACGCACCTCGGCGAAGGCCGCGCCGACGATGTGGCCGGCGCTGCGCAGCCGCACCGCGACGTTCGGATGCGGGCGGAACTCGACGTCGTACGGAACCGCGTACAGCCGCGTGACGAGCCGGTCCACGTCGTCGAACGCGTACAGCGGTGCGCCGCTCGCCCCCGCGCGTCGCGCGCCACTGCCGCCGGCCGGGCGCGCCTGCACGTGCGCGCTGTCCTTCAGCATCACCGGAACCAGGTCCGCGGTCGGCTTCGTGCAGTAGATCATCGGCGCGCCGCGTGCCGCGGCGAAACGCGGCAGCAGCCCGCAGTGGTCGATGTGCGCGTGTGTCAGCAGCACGAAGTCGATCCGGCCCAGGTCGCGCGTATATCCGGCGCGGTTTTTCGCGGGCGCGTCGCGGCCCTGGAACATGCCGCAGTCGATGATGAAACGAACGTCCTCGGCTTCGACGCGCAGGCACGAGCCGGTCACCTCGCCGGCCGCGCCGAAGAAAGTCAATCGCACTCGCGGTGCCTCCCGCGGCGGAGTCTAGCCGCGCGCGCGGTACCCTGGCGCAACCTTCAGCGCGGTCATAATCGCCGCATGCCTTCGATCGTCCTGACGACGCTGAATACCCGCTACGCGCACGCTTCGCTCGGGCTGCGCTACCTGCGGGCCAACCTGGGGCCGCTGCGCGAGTGCTCGGCGATCGCCGAATTCGTCGTCGAGCGCCGGGCCGAGGAGATCGTCGAGCGGCTGATGGCGCTGCTCGACGGCCCGGGACCGCGCATCGTCGGCTTCGGCGTGTACATCTGGAACGTCGAGGCGACGACGCGTGTCGTCGCGCTGCTGAAGACCGTGGCGCCGCAGGTGGTCGTCGTCGTGGGCGGGCCGGAGGTCAGCCACGAGGTCGACGCGCAGCGCATCTGCGGGCTTGCCGACTATGTCGTGACGGGCTGGGGCGACGTGACCTTCGCGCGGCTCGCGCAGGCGATCGTCGCGGGGTCGCGCCCGCTGACCAAGGTTCACGCGGGCGAGCAGCCGCCGCTCGATGCGATCGCGCTGCCGTACGACGAGTACGGCGACGAGGATCTGCGCCGCCGGTACGTCTACGTCGAAGCCTCGCGCGGCTGTCCGTTCAAGTGCGAGTTCTGCCTGTCGGCGCTGGACAAGACGGCGTGGCCGTTTCCGCTCGAGCGGGTGCTGGCGGCGCTTGCGCGGCTGTACGCGCGCGGCGCGCGACACTTCAAGTTCGTCGACCGCACCTTCAACCTGAAGGCGGACACCGGGCGTGCGATCCTCGAGTTCTTTCTGCAACGCATCGCGGCGAACCCGGACGATCCGCCGTTTGCGCACTTCGAGCTGGTCCCGGACCATCTGCCCGAGCGGCTGCGCGAGCCGATCGCTCGCTTTCCGGCGGGCACGCTGCAGTTGGAGATCGGCATCCAGACGTTCGACGAAGAGGTGCAGAAACGCATCTCGCGCCGGCAGGACAACGCCGCGGCGGAGGCGAACCTGCGCTGGCTGCGCTCGCACACGAACGCGCATCTGCACGTCGATCTGATCGCCGGGCTGCCCGGCGAAGACCTGTCGAGCTTCGCGCGCGGCTTCGACCGCCTCGTGCGGCTTGCCCCGCACGAGATCCAGGTCGGCATTCTGAAGCGGCTGCGCGGCGCGCCGATCGCACGACATACCGAGGCGTTCGGCCTGCGCTTCAACCCCGACCCGCCGTACAACGTGCTCGCGACCGACGCGATCGACTTCGCGACGATGCAGCGCGTCGTGCGTTTCGCGCGTTACTGGGACCTCGTCGCCAACTCCGGCCGCTTCGCGCGCACGTTGCCGCTGCTGTTGGCGCCCGACCTGCCGCAGGCATCGCCGTTCGCGCGCTTTCTCGCGCTGTCGGACTGGCTGTTCGCCTCCACCGGCAAGACGCATGCGATCGCCAACGAGCGGCTGTACGAACTCGTGCATGACTTCCTGGTCGAGCGGCTCGACGTGCCCGCCGCGTTGGCGGCGTCCGTGCTCGCGGAGGACTACCTCGCCAGCGGCGCGCGCGGACGGCTCGGTTTCGTCGACGTCGAGGC
>Ga0272446_1005189_pt1 | contig 14592 bp, 14 predicted proteins | sample YNPCB0061_FD_194587 | JGI IMG/M metagenome (GOLD analysis project Ga0272446, IMG submission 194587) | Hot spring microbial mat communities from Yellowstone National Park, WY, United States - YNP-CB-006-1 | ecosystem: Environmental > Aquatic > Thermal springs > Hot (42-90C) > Sediment | place...
GATCGTGCGTGTGTTCAACATTGTGCCCAGGCTCATAGGCTGATCCTGTCGGTGATCCTGACGTGAAAACAGGCTGGGAGGGCTGGTCTTTGAATAAATAATCCGATATAGCCCGCGCAGGCGGTCCTCGCCCTGGCTAGCCGAGGGCTTATGGTCTTTGAGGAAATAATCCGCTCCAGCCCGCGCAGGCGGGCTTCGTCTCGCATAGCCGAGGGCTTCAGCCCGACGGCTAGCGCGGTAGAGCGGATTTATTTCTCAATCTCCATTAGCCCGACGGCGAGTGCAGTATAGCGGATTTATTTCTCAATCTCCATCCTGCCCGCGTAGACGCTACGAAGGCGTGCCGCCCACGCTCCCGGTCCGTTTTCATCGGGCGTTGTAGAATGTGTCCTGAGATGAAAAGCATTTGTAGCGGCATGGCGGCGCTGCGCCCCTGCCTTCATCTTGCGCCGCTGCGTTTCGTGGCAGCGCAACGCACCCTGGGTATCCAGGCATCTTCGCCCTTCGCGTCGCAGGCGGGTCAGAGACCCGCGCACCCGGCAACCCGGAGGAGAGCGTAGACACCGCTGCCTTATTGTACTTCATACGCGGGAACACATCCGGTCAGGTCCCAGATATGGTCGAGCGGCTCACGCTCGTAATCCAGCCGTCCATGCGGCTCCGCCGTACACGAACAGAATGAACATAGGTTGTTCCTGGGAGGGCGCAGCCCTCCCAAACCCTCCCGCGGGCGGAGGGATGGGGAAACCAGGTTTCCCCATCCCCCTGCGCGCAGGCTGCGCCCTCACCTTCCCGCGGGTGGGGGTGTGGGGAAACCCGGTTTCCCCACACCCCTGCTCCAGCAGCCTATGTTCACGTTAGACATGGTTTCAGCAGGGCTATGCGGTATGCTACCGTCTCCTGCCGAGCCGCCCCCTCCCTGACCCTCCCCCCCTGGGCGAGGAAAGCGGGCTCCTCCCCCCAGCGGGGGGAGGCTGGGAGGGGGGCAAAACGCTGCGAACGGTACAACTCCTACCAGCAATGGATACAGCCTGGTAAGCCGGCACTTCTACAATTCAGATAGGCAGGCTAAAAACTAACGTGAAAATAGGCTCTCGAAGAGGGGTGTGGGGAAACCGGGTTTCCCCACGCCCCCACCCGCGGGGGGTTTGGGAGGGCTGCGCCCTCCCAAGAACAAACGTATGTTCATTGCGGCGTTGTGCGGCGCAGCCGCATGGACGGCTGAAGTGGAGGCTGTAGCATGAACCCCGTGAATATTGAAACCCTTTTAGAAGAAGGGCGCAATGTGCATCCTCACGACTATTACAACCACCTCAGGACATATAATATCAAAACATTTTACTATTTTGTGAAGGCCCTGGTTGAATACCCCAAAGGTACATTCTTGCTATCTTCCGAGCTCCAAAAGAAACTGGTGCAATTCTTAGGACAAGACTTTTTGGAGATCGGGGTTCAAATGGGAGCAGACGATCTGAATGCCAAAAACGCGCACGGATGGTTCGGTCGCTCATGGACAGAAAGGGAGATATCTCCTGAGTATTGGCGCGACGAGTTTGAGGAGATCCTGGAGAGAGACGGCCATGCCTATAGCTATGGAATCATATAAAGCATAGAAACCGATATTCGCGAGGTCCAAGCCATGCGCATCCTTTCGGCCGATGATGTGCGCCGGGCCGTGCCGATGCCGGCCGCGATTGAGGCCGTCGAAAGCGCCTTTGTGCGCCTCTCGGCCGGCCAGGCCGCTGTCCCCCTGCGTCTGCCCGTCGAAACCCCCGCGCGCCAGGCGGTGAGCTTCGTGATGCCCGCGCGCCTCGACGGGGCGCCGATGCCCGCCCTCGGCGTCAAGGTGGTCTCGGTATTTCCCCAGAATCGCGACCGGGGCGAGCCGAGCATCTATGCGCTGGTCAATCTGTTTGACCCGGAGACGGGACGACCGCTGGCCACGCTCGATGGCGCCTATCTTACCGCTTTGCGCACCGGAGCGGCCTCGGGGGTGGCAACGCGCCACATGGCCCGCCCTGACGCGCGCGTGCTGGCGCTGTTCGGGGCCGGCGCCCAGGCCCTGCCACAGGCCCTCGCCGTGTGCGCCGTGCGCGCGATTGAGCGCATCTGGATCGTGAATCGCACCCCCGGTCGGGCGCAGAAGCTGCTCGAACGGCTGCGAGCCGCCGGCCTGCGGCAGGACGCGCGCATCGCGCCCGACGCTGCCAGTGCCCTGGCCGAGGCCGATGTGATCTGCACCGCCACCGCCGCGCCTACGCCCCTCTTCGCCGATAGCGATGTGCGTCCCGGCACGCACATCAATGGCGTCGGCTCCTACAAGCCTTCAATGGCCGAGATCCCGCCCGCGACGGTGGCCCGCGCCCACGTGGTGGTCGATCAACGGCGCGCCGCCTGGTCGGAGGCCGGTGACCTCATCCAGGCCCGTGACGCGGGCTGGATCACCGAGGAGCACGTGATCGGCGAACTGGGGGAGGTGGCCGCCGGCAAGGCGCCGGGGCGTCCCGCTCCCGAAGCGATTACCTTCTTCAAATCGGTGGGTAATGCGGCGCAGGATGTGGCAGTGGCGGCCCTGGCCCTCGCGCGGGCTAGCGAATCTGGTTATGGAATTGAGGTACAATTGTGAGGCCCTCCCTCGGCCAGCGTCTGAAGCATGGAGCGGGCAGGAGGCGTAGCTTCCGCCAATGTCATCCAGGCCGCTCCGGTATCTTTTGCTCGTCGCATGGCGTTTATGCAAGTGAAAAATCCAGGAGGGACGCAGTCGCCCCCCGGCGGGGCGCTATGGGCATTTCGCCTGGCCACCACGGGCGGGGAAGCGGGCCTCCCCGCCCCCTCACCACGTACGTCCTGAGATCATCGAAGAACTGGCGTCCCCAGGACGCCTGAGACACGGTTTCGCTGCCATGGCCCTTCGCCCCCCTCCACCGCGGGTGTGAACCGTGTCCAGACACCATGAAGGAGCACGACATTGAGAACCATTTGCGTCGTCGGCACCGGGTACGTGGGGCTTACCACCGGTGTGTGCTTTGCCGATCTGGGAAATACGGTCACGTGTGTTGAGATTAATCAGGAGAAACTCGCGCTCCTCCGCAGCGGCAAGGCACCGATCTACGAGCCGGGACTGGAAGAGTTGCAAGAGCGGAACATGCGCGCCGGGCGCCTGCGCTTCACCGATGACTACGCCGAGGCACTCGAAGGGGCCGAACTGGTGTTCATCACCGTCGGCACTCCGATGGGCCCCGGCGGCGCCGCCGACCTCAGCCAGGTCGAGGCCGCCGCCGCCAGCATCGGGCGCCACCTCACCCGCGACGCGATCATCATTGACAAGAGCACCGTCCCTGTCGGCACCGGCGATATGGTCTTCGAGATCCTGCGCGCCCACACCCGGCCCGACGTGCGCTTCAGCGTGGTCTCCAACCCCGAGTTCCTGCGCGAGGGCAGCGCCATCAGCGACTTCTTCAAGCCTGACCGCATCGTGCTCGGCTCGACCGACCGGGCGGCGGCGGAGGTGGTGGCGGAACTGCACGCCCCCCTGGGGGCGCCGGTGATCATCACCGACCTGCGCACGGCGGAGATGATCAAGTATGCCTCGAACGCCTTTCTGGCGACGCGGATCTCGTTCATCAACGAGATTGCCCAGATCTGCGAGAAGTTGGGGGCGGACGTGAAGGAGGTGGCGCGAGGCATGGGCGCCGACCGGCGCATCGGACCGCACTTCCTGGATGCCGGGGTGGGCTATGGAGGCTCGTGCTTCCCCAAGGACGTGCTGGCGCTGCACCATATGGCCGCCTCGGCGGGCTGCCATCCGCAGTTGCTGCAGGCAGTGATGGATATTAACCAGAGCGCCCGCGATCGCTTCGTGGAGAAGGTCACAACGCTGCTCGGCGACCTCCACGGGAAGTGCGTGGGCGTGCTGGGGTTGTCGTTCAAGCCCAACACCGACGATATGCGCGAGGCCCCCAGCGTGGACATTATTCGCGCCCTGTTGCGCGACGGCGCGCGGATCAAGGCCTATGACCCGGTGGCCATGGAACGGGCCGCCGAGCTGATCCCCGAAATCACCTTCTGCCGCACGGCCTACGATGTGGCCAAGGAAGCCGACGCGCTGCTGATTGTCACCGAGTGGAACGAGTTCAAGCAACTCGACTGGGAGAAAATCAAGCGCTTCATGAACCAGCCGGTGGTCCTCGATGGGCGCAACATCTACGAGCCTGCCGAGATGGCCGCGCGGGGCTTCATCTACTGGGGGGTGGGACGCAACAGCCAACCGACCCTGGCTGTCCGTGGCGAAGACGTGCTGCAGTGAACAGCGGGTTATCCCAACAGGGCCGACAGGGGGTGTCGTGGCAATCGTCGTCGTGGGGGGCGGGGCCATCGGGTTGCAGGTGGCCGGACGCCTGACGCTGGCAGAGACGGAGCCGACGGCGCTGCTGGCGCGGCCGGCGAGCGTACAGGCGCTGACCGGCGCGCCGCTGCGGATCGGCTTTCCCGATGGGGTCCGGCAGGTGCGCCTGGCTGCCGCCGCCACCCCCGGCGAGTTGCCCGCGGCATACCAGCGCGCCGACCTGGCCATCCTCTGCGTCAAAGGTTATGACACGCCCGGGGCGATCCAGACCCTGCGCGACCTGGAACCGCAGCGCGTTCTTTCGCTCCAGAACGGCATCGGCAACGAGGAACGCCTGGTCGAAGCCTTCGGGCCGACCTGCGTGATCGCCGGCGCCATCACTACCTCGGTGGAGATCCCCGGCCCCACGGAGATCGTGATCACCAAACTCGGCGGTGTGGGCCTGGCCCCTATGCATCCGGCCACCGACCTGGCGCGCTGGCTGGCCGCCTTCCGCGCCGCCGACTTCCCCACCCGCGCCTACGCCGACCCACGCGCCCTCAAATGGTCCAAGGCATTGCTGAACATGCTCGGCAACGCCCTGGCCGCCATTCTCGACATGCCGGTGGAGCGCATCTACGCCGACGACCGCCTGATTGACGTGGACCTGCGGGCGGTGCGCGAGGCGCTCGCGGTGATGGGCAGGATGGGCGCGCGCCCGGTCAACCTGCCGGGCTACCCGGCGGCGACGATCGTCTGGCTGGCGCGGCTGCTGCCCGGCGCCGCCCTGCGCCCGCTGATGCGCCGCCTGGTGGGCCAGGGGCGCGGCGGCAAGGACCCTTCGCTGCTGCGGGACCTGCGGGCGGGTCGCACACGTTCCGAGGGCGAGTTCCTCTACGGCGCCGTCGCGGCGGAGGCGGCCGCGCGCGGCGTGCCTGCGCCGGTCAACGCCACCCTCTGGCGCATTCTCGACGGCATCGTCCGCGGCGCGATCCCCTGGAACGAGTACCGTGGCCGGCCCGAACGCTTGCTGGCGGAGGTGGGCCGCGGTGTCGGGCGGTAGCTCCAGGCTAACGTGAACATGGGGGAACCAGGTTCCCCCATCCCCTCGCCCGCAGGAGGGTTTGGGAGGGCCTGGCCCGCACGCAGGGGGATGGGGAAACCGGGTTTCCCCGGACCCCGGCTGCATCACCACCGGCGAGCCTGCTGCACCAGCGTCGGCTCGAAGCCGAGAAACCCGCTCAGGCGGGGCACCCCGGCCATGCCAAAGCTGACCACGTAGTAGGGAGTGAGCGGCACGCGCTCCCCTGAGCGCATGCGCAATTCCAGGCGGTGCTGCGCGCGCCGCAGCAGGCGCACATCAAGCCCCACCACGTCACTCAGGCGCCGATCGTCTACCGCGCGCCCCTGGAGGCCGTAGCGGGCGATGCGCACCGCATCATGCTCACGGTCGAAGGTGGCCACGACCAGGTGCCCGCCGGTATAGAGGACGAACCCGATCATGGCCAGAAGGATGGCGATGGCAGTAAATGGCCCGAGGGCGACGGGAAGGCGACCGTCGAGCATGCGCGCAGCGATGTCGCCGATCCCGAACAGGGCCAGTATGGTGAAGCTCCAGGTGAGCACGGGCAGATAGCGCACCATCAGCCTGCGCTCCCCTCCACTGAGGTGTACGATGGTCATGGTTTCAGCCAGTCATGTTCGCGCGAAACGGGCCGCGCCCTCCCAAACCCTCTCGCGGGCGCGGGTGTGGGGAAACCTGGTTTCCCCACCCTCCTCTCCAAAGGACAATTGTTTAGCGGAGTAATTTCTCAAAGACCATAAGCCCCCGGCTATACAGAATGTGAACACGTGCTTCCCGGCCCCTCCCCTCAGGGCAGCGGCGCGGCGACGACCGCCCCGCTGGCGCGGGCGACCCCGTCCTGACCGATGGCCCAGAGTTCGGCTTCGACGAAGGTGCGCCCCTCGCGCTCGTAGATTGCCGTAATGCGCCCGCCGCAGCGCAGCCGATCACCCGGACGGGTCGGCGCCTGAAAGCGGGTGCGAAACTCCTGCAAGGCCCCCGGACCGCCCAGGTGCGCCGCGATGCGACCGAGCAGGCCCATGACCAGCATCCCATGGGCGATGACCCCGCCGTGACCCGCTGCCTGCCCAACCGCGGGGTCGGTGTGGAGCGGGTTGTGATCGCCCGAGGCCACGGCGTAGCGGCTGAACCACTCCGGGGTCAGCGGCCCGGTCTCGAAGCCGGGCAGTTCGTCACCAACGCGGTAGGTTTTGAACGATGGCATGGTACTCCCGTTGATTACGCACCCAACACGACTACGACCAGGGTATCGGTGATAGCAAGCTGGCCCCGTTGATTGCGCCAGCGCGTCTCCAGGGTAAGCACCTGGAAGGGACCGCGCCGACCCTCCTTGCGCGCCAGGGCGGCGATGACCGGCGCGCCGGTGAGGGTGTCGCCGGCGAACACGGGGGCATGGTACACATAGCCTTGCTCGCCGTGCAACAGGCGCAGGAGGGGCGCCCCCAGGGCCTCCAGTTCGGCGAGCAGGGCCAGGTTGGCCCACAACCCGTAACAGGTTGCCAGCGTGGGTGGCGCGGGCAGATCGGGCAGACCGGCGGCCCGCGCGGCCGCCTCGTCGTAGTAAACCCGTTCGGGGAGGCCGAGGGTTTCAGCGAAGCGGCGGATCCGCTCACGCTCCACCGTCACCGTGTAGGGGCCAAAAGCGCGGCCGAGGTGTGATGGGTCGATCATTGGCCACTCGCCTCCTGTTTCGCGCGGGCCCGCAACTCCACCCGGCGGATCTTGCCGCTGACGGTCTTGGGCAATTCGCTCACGAACTCGATCTCACGGGGATACTTGTAGGGCGCAGTGTTCCGCTTCACAAACTCCTGGAGTTCGTGGGCCAGGGCCTCGGAAGGATTGGCCGTGGAACTGAGCACCACATAGGCCTTGACGATCGCCCCCCGCGCCGGGTCGGGCTTGGCCACCACGGCGGCCTCGGCCACGGCGGGATGCTCGATCAGGGCGCTCTCGACCTCGAAGGGACCAATGCGGTAGCCCGCGCTGATAATCACATCATCGGCGCGACCCACGAACCAGAAGTAGCCATCCTCGTCCACATAAGCCCGGTCGCCGGTGACGTACCAGTCGCCCCGATGGCAGGCCGCGGTCGCGCCCGGTGTGCGCCAGTACTCCTTAAACAGACCCACCGGGCGCTCGGGCTTCACCTTCACGGCCAGATCGCCCTCACGACGCGGGGGCAGCGGGTTGCCCTCGTGGTCAATCACCGCCAGGGTGAGACCGGGCAGCGGCTTGCCCATCGAACCGGGTCGCAGTTCCTGGCCAGGGGGGTTGCCGCAGAGCAGCACCGACTCGGTCTGCCCGTAGCCATCGCGCACGGTGATCCCCGTCGCCTCGCGCCAGACGGCGATCACCTCAGGGTTGAGCGGCTCGCCGGCGCTGGTGCAGGAACGCAGGTGCGGAAAGCGATAGGCCCGCAGATCCTCCTGCACCAGCAGGCGGTAGATCGTGGGCGCGGCGCAGAACGTCGTCACCGGGTAGCGCTGGAGCAGTTCCAGCGTTTCGCGGGGGTTATACTTGCCCCGGCCATCGTGAACGAACAGGGCCGCACCCATGTTCCACGGCCCGAACAGGCTCGACCATGCCGCCTTGGCCCAGCCGGTATCCGAGAGGTTCCAGTGCAGATCATCGGGGGTGAGGGCCAGCCAGTAGGCCCCGGTGATGCGATGGCCGATGGGGTAACTGGCATGGGTATGCAGCACCATCTTGGGATTGCCCGCCGTTCCCGAGGTAAAGTAAATCATGCAGGGGTCAGCGCTGGGGGTCGGCAGGCGCGAACGTTCCGCCGCGCCGCTGGCGAGGACCTCGGCGAAGCTATGCCAGCCCGGGCGCGGCTCGCCGACGATAACCAGCAGTTCCAGGCTGGGGCACCCGGCGCGAATGGCGTCCACCCTGGCCGCGCCATCGGCGTCGGTAATGACCGCGCGGGCCTCGGCGGCGTTGATGCGATAGGCGAGATCTTTGGCCGTCAGCAGGCTCGTTCCGGGCATGGCCACGGCGCCCATCTTCATAAGCCCCAACACGCTCTCCCACCACTCCACCACCCGCGGCAGCACCAGCAACACCCGGTCGCCCCGCGCCAATCCCAGGCCCTCCAACCCCCCGGCGAGCCGGTTGGTGCGCTCGCGCAACGCGGCGAAGGTGATCGCCCGTTCCTCGCCCGCCGGCCCGATCCAGCGCAGCGCCAGTTTGTGAGGATCTTCGGCCCAGCGATCCACGACATCGTAGGCCCAGTTGAAATCGGGCGGCACGGAGAGGTCGATCACGGGTGTGGTCATAGTTCCTCCTGTGGTTGTCGTTGGGGGTCAGGCTCCTGGACGGCTGCGCCGTGCAACAAGGGATGACGTGTTCCTGGAAAGGCACGGCCCGCGCGGAACCTCCCCCGCGCGGGCGCCAGGGCGTTCCCGAGAGGATTGCATGCTCCCGGACCCTCCCAGCTCTGGCCGTCTGCATTTCAGCCGTCCATGCGGCTCCGCCGCACAACGCCGCAATGAAAATAAGGTTGTTCTTGGGAGGGCTGCGCCCTCCCAAACCCTCCCGGGGGCCGGGGCCTGGGTGCGCGGGCCTCCGGCCCGCGTCCGCTGAGGGATGGGGAAACCCGGTTTCCCCATCCCCCTCCTCCGAGGGGCTATGTTCACGTTAGGTCCCCTCCACGGCGCGGATGGCCTCCAGCGGCGCGGCGCCATCAATCACGCGCGCCAGGCCGGGCAGGTAGGTTTCCATGATCCGCACGGCGATGGTCAGCGCGTTGCGAACGAGACGCGGGGTGAGCGGCTCGCCCTCGAAGTCCAGGCCGCAGCGGGCGCGCACCTGGCCCGTATCCAGATCCAGATCCATGCTGCCGACGTAAAGCCCCCAGGTGGCGCGCAGCACGTACTCGGCGGCGGCAGCCCGACGCCCGGGAGGCACGGTCAACGGGGCCACCGCATTCACCACCAGTTGCTCGGAGGGAACGATGATCTCCGCCCACACCTCGAAGATCGCCCCGTTGGCGCGATAGGTCATAACGAAACGTCCGGGGCCGCCGGGACGCGGACGCCAGCCATCGTCGGCCAGCAGGCGCGCGAGGGTTGCCAGGGCACGCTCGCCGCGCAGGCGGCGCGTTCCCCCGGCGTCGTGGGCGGGCGGTTCGCGGGAAGGATCGCTGCTCATCGTCGAGCACCTCAGGGTAAGCGGGCTTGCGCTGGTATGGTAGCGCAGGTCGGGCCAGGGCGCAACCTGCGGCACAGCGAGCGGTCTGGGCGGGCGCAGCCCGTACGCCGGGGGATGGAGAAACCGGGTTTCCCCTTCGGCTCACCCGCCGGAGGGGTCTGGGTGGGCGCAGCCCTCTCAGGAACAACCTACGCCGGCAGCACAAGCAGGACGATCGGCAATGGCACGAAGGGTTCGATCCGTTCGGAGGCGCTATCACTGCGCACAATCAGACCGCTGGAGGCGCCCCCGTCGAGATTGACCGCCGACTCGAGTTCCAGATCCGCGACGGCCAGCCAGGCCGAGAACTCGCTCAGGGTGAACGCCGGCGCCGGGGCGACGATGAGCACCACCCGTCCGCCGTGGTCGAGGCCAAGGGCGCTGCGGCGCGCCCGGTCGTCATCCTCGGCCCGATAACTGGCGCCGAGGCCCGGTTTGACCAGCATCGGCCAGCCCTGGAGCGCCTGGGCCAGAGGCACACCTGGATCGAAGGGCTGATCGGCCAGGCTCTGCAGCCAGACCGCGCCCTCCGGCGACACGGCAAACATGCCCCCTTGCCCGACATAGCTGCTCCCTTCGATCTGGCCATCGTGGACCAGCAGGGCCACGCTGCGCCCATCGGCGTCGAAGAAGCCGCCGTTGATCGCGACCCGCGCACCGGTGCGTTCGGCCCAGCTCGCCAGGGGCAAGGGCGCCTCCGGGGCGTAGCCCACGCGGAAGCGCACCTGCCGGGGATCGAGCCGGACAACGCTGATGGTCGTTTCGCGGCCGGCGACGGAGGCGCGCAGGCGGCGCGTTTCAACGCCGGGCGCGGCGAGCAGCCAGCCCGTATCGGTGGGCAGCGCCGTGGCGGCCGGGGTGGGCGCGGGTGCAACGGTGGAGGTCGGCATCAAGGTGGGAACAGGAACGCCAGGGGAACCAGAGGCTGCCCCGCCAGGCGCGCCGCATGCGCCGATGAACATGGCCAGGAGCCAGAGGATGGCGCCGAGGAAACCAGGGAGCACGGACCGGGCGCCCCGATGGCGCGCGTTTTGCGACGGGTCAGGGTCCAGGCTTGCGACCCGACAGATGCGCCACATAGGCCCCTTCACCTGCGCGCCACCTTCCAGGTTGCGCTCCCACCCCCAGGCAGGGGTATGGGGAAGCCAGGTTTCCCCATACCCCTGCCCATATGGAGGGCGCGGCCCTTCCAGGACCCGGCCGTTCACGTCAACGTATGGTAGCCCGAACGATAGTAGAGCAGCGGGCGCGCATCGAAGCAGCGGGCCGCCATCACTTCACCGACGTAGATCGTATGGTCGCCGCCGGGGAAGGCGCCGTGGAGCGCGCACTCGATATGCGCCAGGACGCCGTGCAGCAGGGGCAGACCGCGCTCCGAGAGGAAGAACGTGCCCTCGGTGAACTTGGTCGCCTCATCGCTGGCGAAGCGCCGCGAGAGGTACTCCTGGCCCTCGCTGAGAATGTTTACGGCGAACTGGCCGGCCGCGGCGATCACATCGTGGCTGTTGGCGCGCCGGTCGATGCAGATCAGCACCAGGGTAGGTTGCAGCGACAACGAGGCGAACGAACTGACCGTCAGACCGGCCAGCCGCGCTTCGTGGGCCGTGGTGACCACGGTGACGCCCGAAGCGAAGCGGCTCATCACCTGGCGAAAGAGCGACTCATCAATCATGAAGGATGGCCCGATCCAGGCGGGACGGGCGGCATGCCCGTCCCGCGGTGATCTCTTCTGGCGACAATGCTGGCGCTGAAGTCATCCTCCGCCCCAGCCTTTCGAGATCATGGTCTCCTCGCCGGGCGGGCGCCGGGGGATGCGGTAGATGAAGCGCACGATCTGGTCGGCGGCGACGAACATGATGATCAGGGCCTGGACGATCTTGATCACGTCAATGGACAGCCCGGCGCGCACCTGCATCAGGCGCGCGCCGGTGAGCAGACCGCCCCAGAGCAAGCCGGAGAAAATGATTCCGATCGGGTTCGCGCGAGCGAGGAGCGCCACCGCGATGGCGTCGAACCCCAGCCCGGAGAAGAAATCGGTGCTCAGGGCATAGCGCACGCCCATGACCTCGCCGGCGCCGCCGATGCCGGCCAGCGCCCCGGCGAAGGCCATCGCCAGCATAATCGTCTTCGGCACGCTCATGCCGGCGTAGCGCGCGGCGTTGGGATTGCTGCCCACAGTGCGCAGTTCAAATCCGATGGTAGTGCGGTTCAGGAGCCAGGCCACCAGGAAGACCAGGCCGATTGCGATCAGGATTCCCAGGTGCAAGATGATCGTATCGGATACACGAAAACCGGGCAGGCGCATCGTCTCCGCGATATACATGGTACGGGCGGAGCTGGGATCGGCGGGGTCGCCGAGGAGATAGGGGGTCTTGCTCCTGATCAGCCAGTCGGTCAGCCGAATGGCGATATAGTTGAGCATGATCGTATTGATCACCTCATGGGCGCCGGTGCGGGCCTTGAGGAACCCGGCGATCGAGGCCCAGGCGGCGCCGCCGATCGCCCCGGCAATAATCCCCACGGGGATGTGGAACACCGGCGGGAGTCGGAGCAGCGTGCCCACCAGCACCACACAGACCGACCCGGCGTAGAGTTGGCCCTCGGCCCCGATGTTGAACAACCCCGCCTTGAAGGCCACCGCCACCGCCAGGCCGGCGATGATGAAGGGCGTCGCCCGCACCACCGTGTTGGCAATGGCGAGCGGGGTGCCGAACGATCCCTCCCAGAGGCCGACATAGGCCGCCAGCCAGTCGCCGCCGGTCAGGCCAATCATCAGCGCGCCCACGACCAGCGCGGTAAACACGGCGAAGACGGGCACCAGGTACGGCGCATAGCGGGCGTAATACTCGCGAAAACCGGCCGGACCGGGGGAGGGGGCGGGTCCTTCAACTGCCTGAGCCATGCTGTCTCCGAAGAAAGGTGTTGCTCCTAAGACAACCCTTCGGCATGGGCCAGCGAGGGACTCATCGCCGAGGTTGCGCTCAGGCTTGCGCCGGCCATCAACAACCCGAGTTGCTCGCGGTTGAGATCACCGTTGTTCACCGTCGCCACGATCGCGCCATGGTACATCACTGCAATGCGATCGGAGAGGGAAAGGATCTCGTCCAGTTCGGCGGAGACCAGCAGGACGGCCACGCCCTCGTCGCGTTTCTTCACGATCTGGTTGTGGATGAACTCGATCGAGCCGACGTCAATGCCGCGGGTGGGCTGCGCAGCGATCAGCAGCCGCAGCTCGCGCGTAAACTCGCGGGCGACGATCAGTTTCTGCTGGTTGCCGCCCGAGAGCGAACTGGCCGGCAGCGTCACCGCCGGCGTGCGCACGTCGAACTCCCGCACCAGGCGCTCGGCATGGTCGCGCACGGCCGTGTCATCACGCACCAGGCCGCGGGCGAAGGGCGCGAGGTAGTACAGTTCAAGCACCGCATTGTCGGTCAGGGGGTAGCTCGACACCAACCCGTCGCGCTGGCGGTCCTCGGGGATGTGGGCGACCCCCAGTTCGCTGATCCGGCGGGGGGGCGCGCCGGTAACATCGTGGCCGGCGATGCGCACGCTCCCGCTCTCGGGCGAGCGCAGACCGGTGAGGGCCTGGACCAGCTCCGTCTGGCCGTTGCCCTGCACGCCCGCGATGCCGAGGATCTCTCCGGCCCGCACCTGCAGGTTCACCCCGCGCACCGCCGGGAGCTGGCGATCATCGCGCACGTGGAGGTTCGCCACCTCCAGCATCACCGCGCCCGGACGCATCGCGCCCCGTTCAACCTGAAGCATGACACTGCGGCCCACCATCATCGCCGCCAGGCTGGCCTCGGTCGCCTCGGCGGGGGTGGTTTCGCCAACCACGCGCCCCGCGCGCAGGACCATGATCCGGTCGGCGACCGCCAGCACCTCGCGGAGCTTGTGGGTGATGAAGATGATCGACTTGCCCTGGCCGGCCAGGCTCCGCATCATCTGCATCAAGTCATCGGCTTCCTGGGGGGTAAGCACGGCGGTCGGTTCGTCGAGGATGAGGATGTCGGCATTGCGGTAGAGCGCCTTGATGATCTCCACCCGCTGCTGGGCCCCCACGTCGAGATCGGCGATCAGCGCATCGGGATCGACCTCCAGGCCATACTGACGCGAGATGGCGCGGATCTGCTCACCGGCGCGCCGCCGGTCGAGCCAGCCGGGGCCCCGGGTAACCTCAGCGCCCAGGGTCACGTTCTCGGCAACGGTCATCACCGGCACGAGCTGGAAATGCTGGTGGACCATGCCGATGCCGCGCTGGATGGACTCGTGGGGGCTGGAAACCCGCAGCGGCTCGCCCCTGACGAAGATCTCGCCCTCGTCTTGATGGTACAGGCCGTAGAGGATGTTCATCAAGGTGGACTTGCCGGCGCCGTTTTCGCCCAGGAGGGCCAGGATCTCGCCCTGGTGGAGCCGGAGCGACACATTATCGTTGGCGACAACGCCGGGAAAACGCTTGGTGATCGCGCGGGCTTCAAGCACCACCGGGCGATCGCGGCCTGGCTGGGTCACGGTCCACCTCGTCTGGCTGGTGGGTGTGAAGATATGGGTATTGTAGCATACCTCGGGGCAGGGGCGGGGGAAGGCGTCACTGCTCACCCTCCCCCGCCTTGCTGCGCCCGGCGCCCCGCATGGGGAGCCAGAGGGACGCAGCCCCGCTGAAAGAAACCACCCCCACGTTGCCGACGCCAGCCCTCCGCATGGCCCGGACCCTTCCACGGGGGTGTGGGGAACCCCGGTTTCCCCGCACCCCTCGCCGAGGGCTGCGCCCTCACCTTCCCACGGGTGGGGGTCTGGGGAACCCCGGTTTCCCCAGACCCCCGCGCACGGACGGCGCCCTCCCCAACCCTCCCACCGGGTGGGGGATGGGGAACCCCGGTTTCCCCGCACCCCTCGCCGAGGGCTGCGCCCTCACCTTCCCACGGGTGGGGGTCTGGGGAACCCCGGTTTCCCCAGACCCCCGCGCACGGACGGCGCCCTCCCCAACCCTCCC
>Ga0272446_1005190_pt1 | contig 14586 bp, 10 predicted proteins | sample YNPCB0061_FD_194587 | JGI IMG/M metagenome (GOLD analysis project Ga0272446, IMG submission 194587) | Hot spring microbial mat communities from Yellowstone National Park, WY, United States - YNP-CB-006-1 | ecosystem: Environmental > Aquatic > Thermal springs > Hot (42-90C) > Sediment | place...
TCCCTGGAACCGTGAATTTGTTCGATATGGCCGCCCTGGCGTTGCGAAAGTTCGCCTTGGGCAAGAGCGTGGTGCACCTGGCATGAAGCGCGCTTTGGCCGTGTTATTCGCTGTTGGCAGCGTTCTCGATGCGCAAATGCTGCCGCTTGATGCACGCTTGTACGGGGTTTTGGAGCGGCTGGGGACCCTCGGATACATCCCTTCCCAACTATGGGGTCTAAGGCCATGGACTTTGGAGGAGTGCCGCCGCCAAGTGCGCCAAGCGCGGCAGCGGCTCGCCAGCGGCGACGGAGAGGCGGCGGACCTGATTGAGGAAGCCGAACGGGAACTGGCCCGGTATCCGGACCGGGACGGGCTGGGCTTGGCGAAAGTGTATGTGCGCTTGGGGGGCATCGGCGGCGAGCCCTTGGCTGACGGCTGGCACTTTGGGCAGACCTGGATCGGGGACCGCGGCCGTCCTTATGGGGAGGGGATCCAGTCCATCGCCGGTTTCGCTGGACAGGCGCGCTGGAGGCGCTGGTTTGCCTATCTAGAGGCCGAATCCCAGCACGCCCCCGCCGCTCCCTCTTACGGTCCTGAGGTGCGGGCGCTGATGGCGCGGTTGGATGACATGCCGGAAGCCGCATGGTATGGCCGGTCCGGGGTCACCCGGGGCCGGCTGATGCAGGGCTACGCCGGCGTGCGGTTCGGCAATGCGGCGGTAAGCATAGGGAAACAGGAGCTTTGGTGGGGTCCGACCTACGATATGCCGTTGGCTTTCAGCACCAACGCCGAGGCAACCTGGAACGCCAAGTTCACCAGTTTGCACCCGTTCCGGCTGCCATGGCCGTTGGCTCGTCTGGGGCCAGCCAGGGCGGAGGCTGTCATCGGTAAGCTTGCCGGCCACCGTTACACGTGGCGGCCGTGGTTTAACGCTCAGAAGATCTCGTTTAAGACCACGCCGAATCTGGAGTTCGGCTTCACACGGTGGTCGATCTTTTGGGGGGTAGGGCACCCCATCACCGCCCGTTCGTTTTTCCGCAATTTCAGCAGCCTAACCAGCCGCCCCGCCGAAGGATACGCCGATCCCAACGATCCCGGCGACCGCAAAGGGGGATTCGATTTCCGCTACCGGATCCCCAAGCTGCGGGACCGGCTAGCGCTGTACTCGGATTCTTATGCGGAGGACGATCCCTCGCCGCTTGCCGCCCCGCGGCGGGCGGCGGTGAGTCCCGGCTTTCATCTGACCCGCATTCCCGGATTGGAGCGCTTTGACTTGCGCATGGAAGTGGTGAGCACGGCGCCGCTGGGATCGGGCTGGAATCTCAACTACTACAACCGTCAGTACCGGTCGGGCAACACCAACGGCGGGGTGCTGTTGGGCAGTTGGGTGGGCCGCGCGGGCCGCGCTTATCAGGCTTGGTCCGGATGTTCGATCGCCCGGGGAGGGCGGCTGGAGTTCGGATTCCGGCGGCGGCAGGTGGAGGGATCCTTCCTGCCCGGCGGAGCAGGGGATACCCGCGGCAGCGTACGGGCGGCGTTGGATTTACGGCCGGATCTAGCGGCGGAAATTTTCTTTCAGGTAGAGCATTATTTTGTGCCTGCGCTCGGCGGTCCCCGCCGCACGGCCAGCGGTTGGGTGGCCATCGTGTGGCGGCCCGCTGAGCGGGTGGCAATCACCAGGGCAAAACCATGAGGAGCATCCTGATCCTATTGGCGTGCGCTGCGCCCTTGACGGCGCAGTTATCCGACAAACTTAAAGAATCGGCCTGTAGCGGGCCCTTAGCGGCGTTTCTGCCGGAATGCCAGGGAGGCGGGGGAAACATCGACCTTGGGGCCGTGCCGCGCCCGCGCCCCTTGGATGTTGGGGCGCCGGTAAGCGCGGATGCGCCGGCCGCACGGCAGGAACCCGAGAAGCCCAAACCGATGCCTGCCCCGGCGCGGGAGCCCGACCCCGAGCCCCACGGAACGGAATTGCAACGCCTGGCCGCGTCTTCGTTAGGTCACGGCCTGCCGATCTACGGCGCCTCGCTTTTCGAGCATGTGCCGGCGACGTTCGCGCCGGTAGACCGCATTCCCGTAACCGCGGACTATGCGATAGGACCGGGGGATGAAATCCTGCTGCGGGTGTGGGGCCAAGTGAATCTGAACCTGGCGCTGCCGGTGGACCGGCTAGGGGAGGTCTACATTCCGCAAGTGGGCAGCTTGCGCGTGGCCGGACTGCGCTATGACAGCCTTCCCGCCTTCCTGCGGTCGCATTTGGACCGCGTCTTCCGCAACTACGAGATGAACGTCACCATGGGGCAGTTGCGCTCCATACAGATCTATGTGGTGGGGCACGCGCGGCGTCCCGGCAGTTACACGGTGAGCGCGATGAGCACGCTGGTGAACGCGCTATTCGCCTGCGGGGGGCCGTCGGCCGCCGGCTCGATGCGCCGCATCCAACTCAAACGCGGCTCCACGGTGGTGACGGAGCTGGATCTGTACGACCTTCTGCTGCGGGGAGACAAGACCAAGGATGCTCCGCTACAGCCGGGCGATGTGGTTTACATTCCGCCGGTGGGTCCGCAGGCGGCGGTGGGAGGCAGCGTCCGGATCGCCGCCATTTACGAGTTCAAAGGCGAGGCCACGGTGGCGGACCTGATCGAACTGGCCCGGGGACCGTCGATCGCCGCCGACACGAGCCGGCTCTTGCTCGAAAGGGTGGGCCAAGACGGGGTCCGCCGCACCCACGAGTTAAAAAGCCGCGAAGAATGGCGCCGCATGGCGGCCGTGGACGGCGACATTCTGCGTCTGATGACCGTGAACCCGCGGTTTGAAAATGCGGTCACCCTGCGCGGCAACGTCGCCAACCCAGGGCGCTTTCCCTACCGGCCGGGCATGCGCCTGAGCGACCTGATTCCCGACAAGGAGGCGCTGGTGTCACGCGATTACTGGCGGCACCGCAATACGCTTGGCTTCACCCCGCCGGAAGACGGCATACCCGGGCCGCCCGGGGCGGAAGCCGTGCGGCAGCGCGCGCAGGTGAAGCTAGACCGCCACGTGCCCGAGATCAACTGGTCCTACGCCGTCATCGAGCGCCAGGACCCGCGCGACCTGAGCACGCAATTGATCCCCTTCCACCCCGGCAAGCTGGTGCTCGAAGGCGACCGCAGCCAGGATCTGGAGCTGCGCCCGGGCGATGTGGTGACCATCTTTTCTCAGGCGGATATACGCGTGCCGCTGTCCCAGCAGAACCGCTTTGTCCGGCTGGAAGGGGAATTCCAAACCGCGGGCGTGTTCCATATCCGCCCGGGAGAGACGCTGGGCGAGGTGGTGGCGCGCGCCGGGGGCTTCACCAAGGACGCGTATCTGTACGGCATTGAATTCACACGCCATTCCGTCAAACAGGAGCAGCAGCGGCGGCTGGAGCAATTCGCCAATGAGCTGGAGCGGGAAATCGACGAAATCACCCGCAACCAGATGGCGGTCATGACTAGCGGCGAGAAGGCCGCCGAACTGGCGGCGCGGCTGGCCTATGAGCGCCGTTTCGTGCAGAACTTGAGATCGATTCAGGCGACCGGACGGATTGTGCTGCAACTGGATCCCGATAAGCCCGACCTTTCGCGGCTGCTGGCGTTGCCGCTCGAAGACGGAGACCGGCTGTATGCGCCTCCGCGTCCCAGCACCGTACATGTGATCGGGTCGGTTTTCAATCCCAACACATTTCTGCATGAGCGCGGGCTGACGGTCGGGGCGTATCTGGCGAAAGCCGGCGGGCTTACGCGCAATGCGGACGCCAAGCGGCTGTTTGTAATCCGCGCCGACGGCACGGTGGTGGCGCGGAGCGGCTCTACCGGTGTCGGGGGGAGAAAGTTCGAAAATCTGCGGCTCAGCCCCGGGGATGCGGTGGTGGCGCCGGAGTATGTCCTGAAGAGCTCCGCTTGGAAGTCGGTTCGCGAATGGTCGCAGGTGGCGGCGCAATTCGCCCTGGGGGCGGCTGCGGTGAACGTGCTGCGTTAAGGAGGCGCCATGGATACCGAACAACAGACGACCTGTCCGCCTGAAGCCGGCGCCATCGACGTGGTGGACCTGTGCTGGATTCTGGCGGTCAAGAAACGGCTTCTGGGGTGGGCTCTGCTGGCGGGTCTTGCGGCAGGCGCCGCGGTGGCGTTCCTGCTGCCCGACATGTATACGGCGACCGCCGTGATCATGGCCCCCCAGCAGCAGCAGTCCATTCTGACGGCGCTAGCCGGGCAGCTCGGGCAGGTAAACCTGTCGGCTAAGGATCTTGGTTTGAAGAATCCGGCGGATCTTTATGTCGGGATTCTCGGTGGGCGCACCATTGCCGACGAGATTATCCAGCGTTTCGAATTGCGCAAGGTGTACGGTAAGGATACCCTGGAGGACACTCGGAAGAAACTTGCCAAGCGGACCACGCTCGAGGCGGGCAAAGACACGTTGATCAAGATCGAGGTCGATGACACCGACCCGGCGCGGGCTGCCGCCATGGCCAACGCCTATGTGGATGGGCTTCAGAGTCAGAACAGCCGGCTGGCGTTGAGCGAAGCGGCGCAGCGCCGTCTGTTTTTCGAGCAACAACTGGAAGCCGAAAAGAAGGCGCTCGCCGAGGCGGAGGGGCAGTTGAAGGCCATGCAGGACCGTACCGGGATGTTGCATTTGACGGGCCAGATTGAGGCTTCCATCCGGACCTTCGCTCAAACTCGGGCGGAGATTGCGGCGCGCGAGGTGCTGTTGCAGCGGTTGCGGTCCGGGGCGACGGACCAGAATCCGGAGGTCGTGCGGTTGGAAACCGAACTCGGCGCCCTGCGGCGGCAGCTTGCCGCGCTGCAATCGGCAGCGCCGCAAGCGGGCGACCCTCTGATTCCGACGCGCAGCGTTCCGGCGGCAAGCCTGGAGTATGTTCGCACGCTGCGGGACCTGCGCTATCACGAAGCGCTCTTCGAACTGCTGGTGAAGCAGTACGAAGCGGCGCGAATTGACGAAGCCAAGCAGGCGCCGGTGGTGCAAGTGGTGGACCGCGCCGTGCCGCCGGACAAGCGCAGCGGTCCGTGGCGTTCGATTATTATCGCCGTGAGCGGATTCCTGTTCCTGCTGGCGGCCGCGGCATACGCGCTTGCGGGCGAAGGCATGCGGCGCATGCAAGCTGATCCGGTGCGCAGCGCAAAAATGGCGGAAATCCGGCGCCTGCTGCGATTCGCCAAGGCGTAAATGAGCGTGGCGACCTGGCTGATGGCGGCGCTGGTGATCCTGTCGCCGTTTCAGGACACGTTCCTGCGCAACACGCCGCTGCGCATGCTGGGATCCTCGTTTGCCGTAATTCCGCTGTTTGGCTTGGTGGCGCTGGATTTGGCTCGTTGGCTTTCGGCGCCGCAGAAAACGGTGAACTGGAGAGTCTGCGCCGTAACCGCCTACTGCGCCGCTGTGACGGGCGTGCACTTGGCGGTTTTCGGCATCGAATGGCACGGCGTGAGCCTGCCGGCCAAGACGTTCAACCTGGGCTTGATGATGGCGCTGGCGGCTTACGTAGTGTTCCGGCTGGATTGGTATGGCTTCCCGTACCTCCGCGCCAGCGCTTACATCGCGTTCGCGTTGTGCGTCGCCGGAATCCTGATCCACGACCTCAACCTGTTTGGGCTGCGGCCGCTGCTGGCCAACCCCGTTTTCCACGCGACGCCCAACCCAGACACCCGCTGGCACGGATTGTGCCCGGAGGCGAGCATGCTGACGCTTTCCACGGGCAGTCTCGGATTGCTGAGCGCCGCCTGCGCCCGGTCCAACTGGACGCGCGGCATTCTGATCGCAGGCACAGCGGTATTGCTCGCCGCCTCCGGTTCGAAGGGGGGCGTGCTGGCCTTAGGCGTGGTGTCGGCGGCGGTGGGGCTGCTGGCTCGCGGGTACCGGCTGCGCGTGTTGCTGGGCTGCTTGTTGCTGTCGCCGGTGGCGTATCTGGGAATGCTCCGGTTGCAAGAGATGGCGAGTGTGGACGCCATCAATCAGAGCACCACCATGGCCACACGCGGCAGCCTGTTCTTTTGGGCGTTGGCGGTAGTGGCGCATCATCCGTTCGGCGTGGGTTTCGGCGGTTTTTTCCCCGCTTTGACGCTTTATTTGCCGCAAGCCATGGACCGAATGTTTCAGGCGTCACCTTTGCTATTGGACTTCAATGAAGTGACCGGATATCTCTCCAGCGCCCAATATGCGGGCACCAAGACGCTGGTGTTCGATTTGGCGGTGTATTTCGGCATCCCATTTCTGGCCGGCTTTGCGGTATTTATGGCGCGGCTATGGCGGGCATGCCAGCAGCAGCGCAAGCCGTTGCTGCTCATCGCCATCGCCTTTGTGGCTATTGGATTCAGCACGTACGGCGGGTCTCCTGCCCGATATGACGCCATGGTGGTGATGGGGACCGGCTGGAGCCTTTACCGGCGCCGGGTCAAAGAAGCCCATTGAGCCGGCAGTCATTGCGGATTTGCGGTGGCCGGCACCACCGTCCAGGCGTCGCGGCAGGCGAGCACGTCCACCATCGAAGGCAGTACGTTGATGGGATCACGGTAAGGAGAAACGTTCAGGGGCAGCCATGCTTCGAGCGAGCGCGACAGCTTCTGGCCGGCCGGTAGGATTTGCACGTCTTCGGCCGCCAGCGGAGTCCGGTACAGGAGCAGGTCATTGATTTGCAGACCCGGCGCCGTTTCGGGGCCAGCCAGCCGGAACGAGTCCGTTTCGCCCTCGACATTGTTCAGAGACGCCGCCGGCGCGCCGTTGACATACAGCACGGCTGTTCGCCGCCCGGCATGATAGGTGAGAGCGACGTGGGCTCTGCGGGTGTCCGCCCGCGACCCGGCCGAGGTCACCGAGCCGAGGTTGGATTCCAGTGTGATGCGGCCGCCCAGATACTTCAGCGCCAGAGTGGCCGTACGGAGAATGACGCTGGGGGCGGGGACGTCCGAGGCAGAAAGCCAAAACGAAAGGGTCCAGGAAGAAACCGGCGCAGGCGGGGTAAGCACGAGAAACTCCTGGCATCGCGGTTCGCCCGCGAACCGCCAGGCGCGCGGCGACAGCCGGGGAGGAGCGGGCAGGCGTTCTTCGCTCCGGCGGAAAAAGTAGGAAATCGGGATGGAGTCATACAGCGCTTGGTGTCCGCGGTCGGTTGGATGGAGGCCGTCGTCGGAGAAGCCTTCCAGCCACCGGCCGAACCCGTCGTCGGAGGCGTTAAAGAAATCCCAAACCATTACGCCTTCGGCTTCGAGCTGGTCGTAGACGTCGCGGATCAGGCGGCGGTGGTTGCGGTCGAAGGCGTTGTTGGGAATGGGCCCGGCGAGAATTGGCACGGCGCCCGCCGATTCCACGCGCCGGATTAATTCTTTGGTATTTTCCACAAAGACGCGCGCCGCGGCCTCTCTTTGCTGATAGAACAACTCATTCACAAGGGAGGTGGCCAGAATGACATAGCCCGGCCGCAGGGGTTCGACGTCGCGGGCGAAGCGTTCCAGGCTGGCGGCCGTGTTCGAGCCGCTGACGGAGCGGTTAAAAACCGTGTAGCCGAGTGGTTTGAGGGCGGTTTGCAGCCGTCCCGCCCAGGACCACTCGACGCGCGAGGCTCCGGCTCCGGCGGCGCTGGAAGAACCGAGGATGACGATGCGGAATTGCCGCCGGGTCCAGTCCGGATCGCCGGCCTCTCCATCGCCTACGGCTCTGGCCAGCGAGGGAGTGAGTGCGAAGGAAACGGCCAAACAAGTCAAGATGAGAAGTCGCCGGTCATTTGGCATAAGCGGAAGTTGGATAAGGGGAAGGAAGCTGCGCTGCGGTCTGCATCTGCTTGAGCAAGATCTCACGGAGTGCTGCGCCCAGGAGGCTTCCTACGGCGCGGTGGCCTTCTATGCCCAGATGGACCGGATCGGCGAAAAAGCCGGCGATGGCGAACCGATGGTCTCCGGGCGAGGGTCTCAAGCCTGAGCAGTCAAGATAATGGAAACCAAACCGCCGGGCTGCGGTCTCATAAAAGGGGGCCGCGCGGCGGCGATACCAGCCGGTGAGGGGGTCCGCGCAGGGCAGCGGGCTCAGCATGAGCACGGCCCTAGCGCCCGAATCGCTGATGGCTTGGCAGAAGCTCAGCATTTTCCGTTCAAAGGCGGTAAAGTCCACCAGCCGGTGGCTTAACGCGCGGTCCAGAACCAGCTTGGCGGCGCCCCACAGCCGGTAGGGCCATCCGCTCCAGGACACTCCGCCAAACTTAGGCGGGTCATCGCCATGCGAGGAACTCGAGCGGCGGATCTTGGATTGGTTTGTGGGCCGCACGAGGCTGGCAAAGGAGGCCTGGGTTTCGTAGTGGCCCACTTGCAGGACCAGGACGTCGGGTTGAAACGCCCGCATCCGCTCGGACACACGCTCGGGCCGGTGCAAGGGCACATGGGTTAGCACTGCCGTTTCGGCCTGGATGCCTGCGGCTGTGAGAGCGGCCGCCGCCATCTGAGGGATGGCTGCGTTCTGGCCGACGAGGTAGCCTGCCAAATGGCATCCGCCGGCCATGAGGATCTTCGGTTTGGCTAATCGCATGGTTCCTCACAGATCGAGGCGACCGGTTCCTGGGATGCAGGACCGGGCGCCGGCGCCAGGAGCCGTTCCAGATTGGCCTTTTGGTCGTAGGTCCGGGCGAGGAACGCCTGGGCCGCCTGGACGAGCGCGTGGCGTTCGGAGGGCGCATCGAGCAGTCTGGCGATGGCTTCGGCCGTCGCCACCCCGCCCTCTGCCAAGATCACATGTTTGCCGGGTTCGAGTCCCGCCCCGTCGAGTCCGGCCGCGCCGCTGACCACGGGCAGGCCACGGCAAAGGGCGTCGAGGGTTTTCAGTTTGACGCTCACGCCGCGCAGCATTGGATTGACGAACACGGCGGCTTCCCGGTAAAGCGGATCGAGATCGGCCTGATTCAGGAACAGGCGAATCCGTCCGGCGGCTTGCAGCCGGCGCAACAGCGCCGGCGGTTTGCCGCTGCGGGTCGAGCCGGCCACCCAAAGCTCATAGGCGGGGCGCCGCAACAGCCAGGGGTGCACTTGGTCAAGAAACCACTCCAGGCCCTCGAGGTTGGCGGGCTGGAACAGGTTTCCGGTAATCAGCACTCGCTCGCCGCTGCGCGGGGCAAAGCGTATGGGGGCCGGCAGGGAGGCGGGCAGCCAGGCGCTGCGGGGAGGCGCGGCGGGGTTCTGGTTGCGCCAGCGCCGCCAGTGGTCCCAGGAGATGAACCACAACTCGTCGGCTTGCCGGAAGATTTCCGGCGAGGCGTGTTTGAAGCGCCGGGCCTCTTCGCGGTAGTAAAGGCGCTTCCACCAGCAACTCTCGGCGCGGGCCTGGTGGGCGAAGAACTCGCACTCCTCGTTGTGGACGCGCAGGATGAGGCGGCCGCATTCGAGTCCCGCTGCATCGAGCACCGGGGCCACATACTCCTGTTCCAGGAGCACGACGTCGTAGCTTTGGCTGAAGCGCAGTTGCGCCAGCCGGCGGCGCGTACGCATCTGCAAGGGTTCGCGTCCCAGCATTCCCCAAAGGTTGGGCGTGCGTTCGATAACCGTCAGGCGGCGCACCTGGGTGGCGGCGGCCAAGTGGTGTTGGGGTTCCGGCATGCGCTTGACGGTGGCGATGGCGTCCACCTCGTGGCCGAGTTCGCGCAGCGCTTGCACGCGGCCCCAGACGTCGATGCGGCCGCCGTGGTGCGGCGGCAAGGGAAAATCGTTCCATACGTGCAGGATTCTGAGGCGGCTCAACGCAAGTCTCCTCTTCAATAGGCGCCGTCGCCGGTGCACACCACGCGCACGGTCTTGAGCAAAATGGCCAAGTCGTTGCGCAGGCTCCAGCCGGTGAAGTAGCGCTGATCCATGCGCAGCCGCTCCTCGAAAGTCGTGCGGTTGCGGCCGGAAATCTGCCACAGGCCGGTGAGCCCGGGGCGCACGGCGATCACCGGGCCGATCTCGTGCGCATAGGGAGCGACTTCGCGCTCCAGATAGGGTCTTGGTCCGACCAGGCTCATGTCGCCCCGGAGCACGTTCCAGAACTGCGGCAACTCGTCTAGGGAATAGCGCCGGAGGATGCGGCCCACCGGAGTCACGCGGGGATCCTTCTTCAACTTGTAATATCGCCGCCATTCCTCGCGCGCCGCGGGGTCGTTTTCCAGGTGCCGGGCCAGAATTTCATCTCCGTTTTGAAACATGGTCCTAAACTTCCACATCCGGAACAGGCGCCCGCGACGTCCCACGCGGGGCTGAGAAAACAGGACCGGACCCGGAGAGGAGAACTTCACCAGCAGGGCGCAGGCCGCCAGCACGGGGCTCAACACCACCAGCGCCCACGCCGCGGCCGCCACATCCAAGCAGCGTTTGAGCGCCATGCCCACGGCGCGCCAGCCTTCGGCCGGCCACTCCCACACAGGCAGCAGCGGGACATCCGCGCCGCCTGCTTCCAGGGCGGCGCTCAGGTTGAGCAGCGAGCGCGCTGGGGTGGAAAGCAGTTGCGCCTGTTCAGGCGCGAGCGCTCGAAGGGCTTCCTGAACGGAGGTTTTCTTCCATGATGCGGTACAATCCGCTCCGGAACCGGTCCGGGCTGAATCGTTCCGCGCTGAGGCGGACAACATTGGCGTCATATGCTTGGCCTTTTTGTTCGAATTCTTCGATTGCGGTTCGAATGGCCTCCGCACTTTGCCGGTGGAAGAACTCTCCGGTAATTCCCGGAGTCACAATGTCTCGAGCCCCTCCTTCCCCGTAACAGATCACCGGAGTGCCGCAGGCTTGCGCTTCGGCCATCACAATCCCAAAATCCTCTTCGGCCGCATAGAGGAACGCTTTAGCACTTTGTAAGGCCTCTCGTAGCTTTTCCGGCCCTAGGTGACCTAGCACCTGTACGTTCGGACCCGCCATCATCCGGCAGCGCCGCTCCTCCGGTCCTGTTCCCACGACTAGCAAGCGCCGGTTTGGCATCCGATTAAACGCCTCAATCATGAGCGGCACGCACTTATAAGGCACTAAACGGCTTACCGTTATGTAATAATCCGACCTTTTTTTTCGGTTTAGTTGGAAATATTGCGTATCTACCGGTGGGTGTAGAACGGTTGAGCTCCGCCGGTATACTTTTTCGATGCGCGAGGAGACAAACGAGGAGACCGACAAGAACACGTCCACGCCATAGGCGGTACGCACGTCCCAGATCCGGAGATAGTGGAGCAACACGCGCGCCAGCAAGCCTTTCAGGCCGCCGTAGCCGGAAGCCTCCCGCAAGTATTGGTTTTGCAGATCCCAGGCGTAGCGCATCGGGGTGTAGCAGTAGCAGATGTGCAGTTGCCGCGGCGTAGTGAGGACCCCTTTGGCCACGGCATGGGAGCTGGTGAGCACCACGTCGTAGCCGCTCAAATCCAGGTTTTCGATGGTCAGGGGCATGAGGGGCAGCAGGGACCGGTAATAGCGGCGGGCGCCCGGAAGCTTTTGTAGAAAGGTGGTTTTGGGCGTGCGTCCTTGGAGCCGCGAGCGGTAAGGCGCGGGCAAAAAGTCGATTAAAGCGAACAAGTCCGCCTCGGGCATTACGCCCAGGAACTGTTCCACCACGCGTTCGGCACCCGACCAGACGGTGAACCAGTCGTGGACGATGGCCACGCGGCGTCCATTCAAGAGCTTTTTGAAGCGTGCGGGCCAGTCTACGGTGGCCGCATCCAGGGCTTCAAGCGAGCGCGAGACCAGAGTTTCGGTTATCGGCACAAATCCCTCCGAGGCGGCGGTTTGCGCCGCAGCGGCGTTACGAGGTGCTAGTGTTTGAACCGGGGAAGCGTCTCGGCTCAGCGCCGGGGCGCTTTGCGGTCTTTGATCTTATCGTCGCGTTTGAGCTTGTGCTCTTGTTGAATTTGGGCGGCCCACTTGCGATCGGCTTCGGTGGCGCCGCCGCCGGGGGCCAGATCGGCTTGCCGCACTGGGGGCGGGCTGGCGGCGGAAGTGATCACCACCATGGCGCGCTGGGGACATCCGAGTTTGTAAGCCGGGGAGGGCTGGACGGCGGCCACAACGGGCCACTCACCCGAGGCGGCGCGCCTTATGGGAATGACCGGAACCTCCACATACCGAACTCCGGCCGGCAGGCGGACCTTGCCGGCGAGACCGCGGTAGTGGACGTCCGGGCGTGCGGCGCCCGATACGGCGTAGGACACCTCAAGGTCTTCCTCGATGGCGCCGCTCCGCCAGAACCGGAAGGCGCCGGCTGTTGCGCCGCCCATCCAGGCCCGCGGCTGGGAGGCGGAAACGAACACCAGCGCCTGGTGGCCTCCGCGGGGGTGGGTGTTGTTAGCGTACTCTTCGATATTGGCGTAGCCGTCGGCGTCGGCGTCCTTCATCGCATCGGAAGGGTCCTTCGGGTCTAACCCGAATTGGGTCTCCCAGTAGTCCGGCATGCCGTCGCCGTCGGAGTCCTCAGGCGGAGCGAGAGCGTGGCGTAGCAGCCTGCGGCCTTCGGCGGGGATATCCAGTTCGGTATTGATCACCGCTCCGCTGCCCTGCCGGACATCCCGGACAATGCGCCAATCCACCACGTCGCGGGAGGGCAGCAGGGCGCCTGCCTCCTCGAGCACAGTCTGATAAGCCTCCAGCGCCGTCTGGGTAGTGACGGGCGGGGTGTGGTGGGGCTGGAGAGCGCGGACATCCTGCTGGCGGACGAGCGTGCGCCCGCGCCGTCCAAAGGCCACCGCCAGCCAGTTGTCGGCGGTGCGCTCCGGGCTGCCGAAGACGTAATTACCCTCGAGAAACAGCCGGTGCGCCCCGCCGCTGTGGAAGGCGAAGACGATTTGCCGCACTTCCTCGGGGTACTCCTCGATGCCGGTCGAGGGACCGTCCTTGTAATAGTTGGCCACCCAGTTGGCGTGGACCTCCTGCGAGCCGGTGTGAGAAGTAGCCTCCTTAGCGTTATAAATAACGTTGTTGCGGAAGTCGAGCACGGGCGGCACGCGGCCGCCGGCGGTGGTGCGGGCATTGCGCAGGCGGTTGTGGGCGTAGAGCGTGTGGTGGATGGTCATGCGCCCACCGTCGAAGGCGCTGCCGAACAGCGAGCCGAAAGCGTGCCGCGGGGGCGTCTGAGGGGGGTTGAAGTAGTCCAACCCCTCGGCGGCGATGGAATATTGCGCGGTGACCAGATTGGCGTTGGTAAGCGTTAAGTTTTCGTCGGTGGCCCAGGCGGCTGAAACGTGATCGACGATGACGTTTTCAAACTTGCCCTTGATGCCGATGGCGTCCCCCATATCGCCTTTGCGGATGAAACCGCGGCGCACCCTCAAGTGGCGGATAATGACGTTGCCGGCGGTCACTTGGATGCCGCCGTTGATGAGCGTAATGCCTTCGGCGGGCGCGGTCTGGCCGGCGATGGTGATGTTGGGCTGATCGATACGCAAGGCGCCGCTGCGTCCCGGGCGCCCAGCGCTGAGGTCGATCACACCGGCGGCGGCGAAAACCACGAACCGGTTGGGGCGGCTGACGGCCTCGGCCAGACTGCCGGGTCCGGTAGGCTCCAGCGTACGGACGACATAGACTTCGCCGCCGCGTCCGCCGCTGGCGTACATGCCTGCGCCTTCAGCGCCGGGGAAGGCGGGCAGGCGCGGGTTGCCGCCGAGCAGCCAGACAGCGCAAAGCAAGATCGCCGGCGGTGCAAAAGCGATCCAACGGTTCACCCCGCCAGTGTACCGCGCTACCGGCGGGTGACGGTCAGGGTGCGCCAAGCTTGGTTGCCTGCGGCGTCGTAGGCGCGGATGGTGATGGTGTTGACGCCGAGGTACAGGGGGATGGGCGGAGTCGTCCAGGCCGTGGTTCCTTCGGCGCTGCCGCGCGATCCGTTCGAGCTGGACCACAGCACTTCTTTGACTCCGATATTGTCGGAGGCCGTTCCGCTCACCACGATGGAGGAAGCGGTGGTGAAGACCGAAGTGGTTTGGGGGGAGCGGATGAGCAGCGAGGGCGCGGTTGTGTCGCGCCCGGCGGAGGGCGGTTGGGGCCCGGAGGGCGGCGCCGCGGGGTTGGGGCTTGAGGGTGTAGGCGCAGCGCCTTGGCGGGCGGCATAGAGGCGCTGGATGGCGGCGATGTCTTCGGCCGTGAGCTTGTCCAGGCGCTGGTAGTAGGGGTACATGACCGAACCTGGTTTATCGGAGTGGCCCAGGCCCAGAGCGTGTCCTAGTTCGTGCAGCGCCACGCTGTAAAAGTCCGGGGAGGCGAGCTGCCAGGGTTCGTCGTCGTCAAAGTGCAGGTCCCCGGCCATCGGCTCCGGGTTCACGGGCGCCGGGTAGAAGGTGTGGGCCAGGACGCGGCCCGGACCATCGAACGGGTAGGGGTCGCCGTGAGCGCCGCGCGCAAACAATACGTTCAATGAGCGCGGGGCCGCCCGGCCGGCGGCCGGCGTGAAATCCACCTCGACGGCGCGGCTCCATTCGACCAGGGCTTTTTCGAAGGCGGCGCGCACGGTTTGCGAGGCCAGGCGGGAAGTGAGGTTTTCATAATAGTAGCCAAGCCGGACGGGGTTGCGCCCTGGCCCGTCCCAGCCCTCACCGATCTGGCTGACATACTGCCCGAGCGGCCCGAAGGTTGTGAGCGGACCGGGGCA
>Ga0272446_1005191_pt1 | contig 14586 bp, 11 predicted proteins | sample YNPCB0061_FD_194587 | JGI IMG/M metagenome (GOLD analysis project Ga0272446, IMG submission 194587) | Hot spring microbial mat communities from Yellowstone National Park, WY, United States - YNP-CB-006-1 | ecosystem: Environmental > Aquatic > Thermal springs > Hot (42-90C) > Sediment | place...
CGAAGTTGCTCCGTGCGCGCGCGGACGAGCACTCCCAGACGCCAGTTCAGCACCACGAAAGCCAGGAGCCCGGCCGCCGCGGCGGCCGCCAGCCACAGAGCGATCCGCACGACCGGTCCCGCCTTCCCCGGCGCGGGTTCGACGTAGAGGAACCCATCGAGGCCGAAGGAGGCCGGCAGGAGCCCCGCTGCCGCGTAGACATCGGCGGTGCGGCGCCACCGCTCGACGCTCATGTGGCCGAGCTCGACGGTGTCGGGCATCACAAGGTCCGCCATCGCCTGCGCCTCGTTCAGAAGCTCCGAGCGTGACGGTCCGTCCGGGTGGATCCGCAGGATGATGTCGGCGGCCGCTCCGGGGTGCGCCATCGCGTCCGCCCATCCGCGCAGAGAGGCCTGGCGCAGCGAGCGGACGGGGTCGGGGTAATCGGCGGCCTCGGTCTCGCTGGTGAAGAGGCAGTCGCCGTAGCAGGCCACGCCGAACCGGTAGGGCCGGAGCGAGAGGACGGGCACCCCGCGGTGCTCGACCGCGAAGGGCAGCTCTGTGGTGGAGCCCGCCACTGCGTCTGTGCGCGCCATGCTCAGGTCATCCGCGCTTCCCTCCGCGCGGTCAAGGCGCACCGCCTTCAGAGGCACGCCGCGCGCGGCCAGCATCGCGACGACCTCGGGGTGCTCCTCGGGCTTCATCCTGACGCGCTTGCCCAGGAGATCCGCCGGCGACCCGATGCGCGAGTCGGCGCGGACGACGAGCGAGCTAGGCGAGTTCTGGAAGATGGCGGCCAGGACCACGATGGGCTTGCCCTCGTGGCGCGCGACGAGAAGAGAGGGCCCCTGTACGCCGTACTGCGCCCGCCCCGCGGCGACCGCGTCGGCTGGCCGCGAGCCGGGCTCGACGCGCTGGATGCGGACGTCCAGCCCCGCCGCACGGTAGTACCCGCGCTGCGCCGCCACGTGGTAGCCGGCCGTGTCGAACCCGGGGCGGGCGGGGAGGAGCAGCGTGACGCGGCGCAACTGCTGCGCGCCAGCGCCGGTGGCGCACGAGACGAGCGCCAGGACGAGGGGAAGGGCCGAAAGCAGCGGGCGCGTTCTGCGAGATGCAATGGGCGGGGCGAGCATCTGCCGGCTCCTGCACGCCGAGGCGCGTAGACCGCCGTCGGGCATCCGAAGGCCGCGGCGTCGCGTCCGCCGCGGAGTGGCATTCCGGTCATCAGTTGCGCCCTGTGCGCTACAATCTCCTTCCTGGAGAGCGAGGCGCTCGCTCCCGGGGCACGGTGGGCGCATGAACGACGACATCGCGTACTGGCGCACTCGGAGCCTGGCCGCGGTCACGCGGCGCGCCAGGGCCATTCCCTGGCTGCGCGAAGCGGGGAACGGCCTGTCGCTGGCATGGCTGGAGACGGGCGACGGCCGCGCTTCGCCCGCCGCCGGCCGGGCGGAGCAGGCGCTCGCCCTGCGCGTCGCGCTGGCGGCGCTGCACGATGAGGGGCGCGCGCCGGACCCGGCGCGGTGCACGCTCGCGCACACCCGGCTCGGCGCTCCGCTCGTGCGGGTGCGAGGCGGGCCGCCCGCGCTTCGGCCGCGCGTCTCCCTGTGTCACGAGGGCGGCGCGCACGTCGCGCTCGCGGGGTGCGCCCCTGGGCTGGTGGGCGTCGGCATCGACGCGGTGCGGCTCGACCGCCTGCGGAGGCGCGACGCCGCCCATCTGCGGCGCCTGGCGGAGCGGTTCCTGCCGCCGGCAGGATGCGAAGCGCTGGAGTGGGAGGCGAGGGCCGGTGGCCCGGAGGCGCTCCTCGCCGGCGTCGCCGCGCGGTTTGCGCTCGTCGAAGCGGCCTCGAAGGCGCTGGGAACCGGCCTGCGCCTTGGCCTTGGGCTGGGCGCGCGCGGCGGGCTGCCTCCGCCGGAGATGGGCGTGGTGGAATGGCGCGGCGCCGTTCGGCTGGAGCCTGGTGCAGCGGCGCGGCGGCGGATGGCGGCGCTGGGCGCCGCGCGCATCGGAGGACATGCCGGCTGCGACGCGGAATACGCCGTCGGCGTCGTGCTCCTGCATGGCGCACCCGGCGAAACCGCGCGCGCCCGGCGGCCGTAGTCGGCGTAACCGCGCGATGCACCCCCGGGAGAGATGGGAAGAACGGACACCGCCGCGATGGCGCCAACCGACGCCGCTCTCGTCCAGCGCACGCTGAGAGGGGAGACGGCCGCCTACAACGTGCTGGTCCAGCGCTACCAGCGGCAGGTCTACAGCCTGATCTACCGGATGATCGGGAACGCGGACGACGCGGGCGACCTGCTGCAGGAGACGTTTCTGCGCGCCTACGGCGCGCTCGCCTCCTTCCGCCAGGACGCCAGCTTTCTCACCTGGCTCTACAAGATCGCCTCGAACCTGAGCATCGACCACATGCGCTCGCGCCGGACGCACGGCGCCCTCTCCCTCGACTTCGAAGTGGAGGAGGGACGAGAGCCGGCGGCCGACCGCTCTTCCTCACCCGAGGACACGGTGGTGCGCGGGGCGGTCGCGGAGATCGTGCACCATGCCGTGCTGAACCTGCCCGCCCGCTACCGCGTGGTCGTCGTGCTGCGCCACCTGCGCGGGCTGAGCATCGATGAGATCGCGGAGGAGCTGCAGATCCCCTCCGGCACCGTCAAGACGCATCTCTTCCGGGCGCGAGAGATGCTGCGCGAAAGGCTGCGCCCGGTATTGGACATGGAAACGGATGGAAGAGTTCACCACGTTTGAGCAGAACGAGTTCTCCCTCTGCGTGCGTGTGCGCGAACGGCTACCCGAGCTGCTCGACGGGTTCCTGGACGCGGTCACGGCGGAGGCGATCCGGGCGCACCTCGCTACCTGCTACCAGTGCTCGCGGGACTTCCGCGAGCTCCAGCAGACGGTCCGCCTGGTGGAGTCGCTTCCCTTCGTGGAGCCGGTGAGGGACCACGCTCCCGCGATCATGGCTGCCATCGAACGGCAGTCGGGCCACTCCTTTCAGACGCCCGTGGTGGAAATGGAGACCGAAGGGACGCTGAGGTTCTCCTTCCTGCCGCGCACCACCAACGGGCTGAAGCGGCACTTCCTGTCCGCCGCCGCGCTGGGTCTGTTCGACGCCCTCGCGGCCGTGGCCTGACGAACGCGTCCCCGGCAACCGGCGCAGCGGCGGACCGGCCCCCCGACCGGTCAGCCCCTGCGTCGTGTGCCCCCTCTCGACAATGGCGCCCACACCTCCGCGCGCCGGCCGGCCTTCTGCACGCTCGGACGATACCTTCGCACGCGACGCGCCCGCGCAGGAAGGGAACTGCGCCTCCTCGCGGCGAAGAACCCCTCACCAGCGCGCGGCTCGAGCGGGACCGCGCGAGAACCGCCGACCGGAGGAAGCGCCGCCCATGAGTCGCCGTCTCCATCTCATCTGCAACGCCCACCTGGACCCCGTCTGGCTTTGGGAATGGGAGGAAGGCGCGGCGGCTGCCGTGGCCACCTTCCGGACGGCGGCCGACCTCTGCGAGGAGTTCGAGGGCTTCGTTTTCAACCACAACGAGGCGATCCTCTACCGGTGGGTGGAGGAGATGGAGCCAGCGCTCTTCGCGCGCATCCAGCGGCTGGTGCGCGAGAAGCGGTGGCACATCATGGGCGCATGGTGGCTCCAGCCCGACTGCAACATGCCCTCCGGGGAGTCGTTCGTGCGCCAGGCGCTCATCGGGCGCGCATACTTCCAGGACCGCTTCGGGGCAGCGCCCACCACCGCCATCAACTTCGACCCGTTCGGGCACTCGCGCGGCCTGGTGCAGGTCCTTGCGCGCAGCGGCTACGACTCGTACCTCTTCTGCCGGCCCGCGCAGCACGACTGCCGGCTGCCGGCCGACCTGTTCCGCTGGGTGGGTTTCGACGGGTCCGAGGTCGTCGGGTGGCGCTGCCCTAGCTACAACTCGGCGCTCGGCGGCGCGCGCGCGAAAGTGGAGGACTGGATCCGCGCCCACCCGGACGACCCGCTCCTCGTCGTGCTCTGGGGTGTGGGCAACCACGGCGGTGGCCCGTCCCGAGAGGACCTGCAGCAGCTTGCCGCGCTGCAGCGCGAGCTCGCGGGCGAGGTGGACATCCTCCACTCGACGCCCGAGGCGCTCTTCGGGGAGGTCGCGGAGCGACGCGCTGCACTGCCCCGGCACGCGCGGGACATCAACCCGTGGGCGGTGGGCTGCTACACCTCCCAGGTGCGCATCAAGCAGAAGCACCGCCTGCTGGAAAACGAGCTGTATGCGCTGGAGAAGATGGCGTGCGCTGCCTCGACGGCGGGCCTGATGGAGTACCCGCACAGCGAGCTGGACGCCGCGCTCCGCGACCTGCTCACCGCGCAGTTCCACGACATCCTTCCTGGCTCATCCATACAAGCCGTCGAGGAGATGGCGCTCCGGACGCTGGACCACGGCCTGGAGACCGTGTCGCGCGCCAAGGGGCGCGCCTTCTTCGCGCTCGCGGCCGGCCAGCCGCCCGCCGTCGACGGGGAGATCCCGGTGCTGGTGTACAACCCCCACCCCTTCCCCGTGCGGCAGATCGTCGAGTGCGAGTTCCAGCTTGCCGACCAGAACTGGGCCGACACGTTCACGCTGCCTGTGGCGCACAAGGACGGCGCTCCGTTGCCGACGCAGTGCGAGAAGGAGTCAGCCAACCTGAACCTGGACTGGAGAAAGCGCATCGCGTTCGAGGCGGAGCTGGCGCCGTCGTCCATGAGCCGCTTCGACTGCCGGCTCACGGTGCTCCCGAGCAAGCCATCGGTCGACCGCAAGCCGGAGGGCGGCAAGCTCGTCCTGCGCAGCGACGCCGCGGAGTGGGTCATCGACGCGGAAACGGGACTGCTGGAGCGGTACGCCATGGACGGCTTCGACTACCTCACCGGTCGCGGTTTCCAGCCGCTCGTAATAGAGGACAACGAGGACCCCTGGGGCATGACGGTGCGCGGTTTGCGCAAGCTGGCGGGCCGGTTCCGGCTCCTGCGGCCCGGCGCCGCAGCCCATCTGGCCGGCGTGCGGCGGGCAGAGCTGGCGCCGGTGCGTGTCATCGAAGACGGCGATGTGCGGACCGTCGTCGAGGCGCTCCTGGGCTACGGCTCGTCCGCGGTCGTCCTGCGCTACAAGATCCCGCGTCGAGGCGCCGAGTTCGAGGTGGAGGCACGCGTCCACTGGAACGAGAAGGACCGCCTGCTGAAGCTGCTGGTCCCCGTGACGCTGCGGGGCGGGACCTACTTCGGCCAGGTGGCCTACGGCGCTCAGGGGTTGCCCGGCAACGGCGACGAGGCGGTCGCGCAGAAGTGGACGGCCGTCATCGCCAACGACCGCACGCGCGCGCTCACTGTGATCAACGACGGCGTGTACGGCTCCGACTTCCAGCGGCAGAGCCTCCGGCTGACGCTGCTGCGGTCTCCCGCCTACGCGGGGCATCCCATCCACGACCGCCCCATCGTTCCGCAGGACCGCTACACGGAGCGGATCGATCAGGGCGAGCGGCTGTTCCGGTTCTGGGTGAACGCCGGTACGGCCCGCGAGCGGCTGGAGCGGATCGATCGGGAGGCGCTTGCGCACAACGAGAAGCCGATGGCGATCTCGTTCTTCCCGAGCGGCGCGGGCGAAGCGCAGGGCCCGTTCGTCACCCTGAGCGGCGACGGGCTGCAGGTATCGGCCCTAAAGCGGGCCGAGGACGGCGACGGGCTGATCGTGCGTCTGTTCGAGCCGTCCGGGCACCGCGCCAGCGCGACGCTCGCGTTCCCCTCGCTGGGCATCGAGCAGGCGGTGACGATGGGCGCCTTCGAGATCAGGACCTACCGCGTGGACGTGGCGGGCCGGCGTCTCGTGGAGTGCGATCTGATGGAGCGGCCGCTGGCCCAGAGCTCGTAGCCCGCGGCTCAGCGAGCCGGGCGGGCTGGCCTCCGCAGTGGCGGGGAGGATGGTCGCGATGGCGATGGACGCGTCGCGGGCAGACGGCAGCGCCGGGGCGCCGCCCGCATTCGACGTGGTGGCGGAGCGGCTGCGCGGCGTGGCGCCAGCTTCTGCGCCTCTCGCGCCCGGCGGCGCGTGGGAAGCGGCCTACACCGTCCTGCTCTTCCATCGGAACCCGGGCGCGGTGGGCACTGCCGGCATGGGCGCCGCGCCGGGCGCATGGAACTGCAACCCGATCGGCACGCTGCGGCTCCGGCGCGATCCCGAGTCGGGCGGCACGTTCCGGATGGCGGTCGACTCGACGGTCCATCTGCCCGGAGGGCAGCGCGACCGCGCGATCGCCACGCTGGAGTGTCGCGCCGACGCGGCGGGCAGTCTGGTGGCGTGGCGGCGGCGGACGTTCTTCGACACGCCCGTGGGCGGCCTGCCGACGACGCCCGCTCGCGAGGACACCGGAACCGTCGCCCGCGGCCGGATCGTGCGTCGCCCGGGCCGTTCGGTGACGGTCGCGACGCCGGCCGTGGCGAGCTGGACGCTGTTCGACACGGTTCTGCGGCTCCGCGAGCCGGTCCGGTGCACGCTGCTGGATGAGCTGGACGCTGTCCGCGCCGGGCAGCTCCTGCGCAGGCACGGCGACGCGACGGCGCAGATGGCGTCCGGGCCGGCGCGGCTGCGCGGCGTGCTGCAGACGGGCGAGGGTGTGCTGCCCACGACCTGGTGGCTCGCGGAGACGGGACCGCCCGTGCTGGTGATCGCGGGGCTGCGCGGATGGGTGCTCGACCCGAGCGCGCAAGCGGCGGAGGTGGGGCGATGAGCGCGAGGAGCCCGAAGCGACGAGGCGTCAGCCGGCGCGAGGCGCTGCTGGGGGCGGCGTCGGTCTGCGTGAGCGCGCCCGCAGCGGCCAGGCCCTTCGCGGGCGCGCCCGCGTTCGTGCCGAAGCGGCCGCCGAACCTTCTGTTCATTCACACCGATCAGCAGTTCGCGGGGACGATCGGCGCACACGGCTGCCCGTACGTGCGCACCCCGCAGATGGACCGCCTCGCCGCGTCCGGCGTCGCGTTCCATCTCTCCTACTCGGCGAACCCTGTCTGCTGTCCGGCGCGCGCGGCCTGGTACACGGGCCGGCCGCCGAGCGAGAACGGGGTGGTGCAGAATGATCGCTTCCCGATCGAGCCGGACATGCCGGACCTGGGGCAATGGCTCGGGAGCCGCGGGTACGAGCCGCTCTACGCGGGAAAGTGGCACGTCACCGGGCGGCCGCACGGGCGGAGCTTCCGGCTGCTCACGCAGCAGCACGGGATCGGGGAGCACGCCGACGCCAGCGTCGCGCGCGCCGCGCGGGAGATGTTCCGGGCGCATCGCCGCACGGATCGGCCCTTCTTCCTCTCGCTGGGCTTCCTGCAGCCGCACGACATCTGCTACTGGCTCTTCGCCCACGCCGAGCCGATGGCGGGCCTCCCCTACCCGGACCTCGCCTCCGAGCTGCCGCCGATCTGGCCAAACCTCGGCTTCGACCCCCGCGAGCCGGAGACCTTCCGCAAGGGCTGGCGCGCCGGCCGCTTCTGGGAGCACCTCTCGCGCTGGGACGAGTGGCAATGGCGGTACTACCGGTGGAGCTACTACCGGCACGTCGAGATGGTGGACGCGCACATCGGCACGGTGCTGGACGCGCTGGAGGAGACCCGCCTGGACCGCGACACCGTGGTGGTCTTCACAGCCGACCACGGCGACGGGATGGGCGCGCACCGGCTGTGGCAGAAGATGTACTTCACCGAGGAGGCGGCGCGCGTCCCGCTCATCGTGGCCGGTCGCGGGCGCTTCGCGGGGGGTCTGCAGGACCGCACGCATCTGGTCTCGGGGCTCGACGTGGCGCCGACGCTCTGCGCGCTCGCGGGTGTGGAGGCGCCGCCCGACAGCCGCGGGCGCTCGCTGGTGCCCCTGCTCGAAGGCAGGCCGGTCGAGTGGCGGGGCGCCCTCGTGAGCGAGGCGGGCACCACCGGTCGCATGGTCCGCACCGCCACGCACAAGCTGGTGAAGTACCATGGGGATGCGACGGAGCAGCTCTTCGATCTGCGCGCGGACCCCGGCGAGATGCGCAACCTGGCGGGCGAGGCGTCCGCGGTCGGCGTGGCGGCGGAGATGCGGCGCGAGCTCGCCGCGTGGGAAGCGCATCTCACGCCTTCCGCTGCCGGCCGCATCGCGGGAGCCGCGTGGGACCGGCCTGGCGCGTAACGCTGGCGGAGGCGTCGGAACGACATGATGTCACGGTCGGCACGCGCCGCTTCGGCTGCGCTGCTCCTCGCGATGGCGGCGAGTGCGTCGCAGGCCTTCGAGGGCGTCACCGAGGCACGGGTGCGCGTGGTGAACGGTATGCCGCGCTTGCTGGTGAACGGGCGCATCGTTCCGCCGATCGCGTTCTTCTTCAACCCGGAGCAGAACGCGGGCTACCGCGAGAAGTACCAAAGCCCGCAGGTTCGGCTGGCGGCAGGGGCCGGGGTCCACCTCCACTCCTTCTGGATCCACGCTCCCGAGCTCTCCGGCGAGGAGCCGGACTACCGGCGCATCGAGGAGCGGCTCCAGTCCTTCGTCGAGGATGACCCGGAAGCGCTCTTCATCCTGCGCATCTGGCCCCCGCCGTGGGAGGGCTGGCCGGAGTACCGCCGCGCGCAGGAGGGCGACTTCATCGCGTACGCTGACGGCACGCGCTCTCGCCTCGTCACGACGGCGTCGCCGCTCTTCTGGGGGCCGTCCGATGCGCGGCTCGCCGCGCTCATCCGGCACCTGGAAGCGGGCCGCTTCGGGCGGCACATTCTGGCCTACCACGTGGGCGGGCCGAACTCGGAGCTCTTTCCGGAAGGGTTCCGCGAGCGCGGGCCCGACGTCTCGGAGGCGAACACGCGCGGCTTCCGCGACTGGCTCCGGCAGCGCTACGGCACGGACGCAGCGCTGGCCGAAGCATGGTCCGACCCCTCCGGCCGGATCGAGACCGCGCAGGTCCCGCGCGCGGAGCCCGGCCGGTTTCCCATGCGCATGGAGCGGCCGGGTGAGGCGGTCCGGCTCTTCTACGACCTGCCGGCGGAGCGCGCCTGGGTGGACTACGCCGACTACACCGCCGATCTCACTGCGCGGCGCGTGCTGGCCTGGGCGCGGCTCATCCGGCGCGCGACGCGAGGGCGCAAGCTCGTCGCCTTCTTCTTCGGCTACACTTACGACCTCGTCGGCAGCTTCAACGGGCATGGCGGCATCCAGAAGGCGCTGGAATCCCCGGACGTCGACATCCTCGTCGCGCCCGTTCCCTACCAGCATCGCACGCCGGGCGAGCCCGCCGGCTTCATGTCGTCCGTCGACAGCGTGCCGCTCCACGGCAAGCTGTGGCTCAACGAGGACGACCTCCGGACGCACTGCCTGAACGAGGCCGACGTGCCGGCGTGGCTCCACGACGGCACGTTCGGCGAGCGCTCCCGCAGCCGGCAAGAGACGCTCGGCCTGCTGGACCGCAACCTTGGCGCGCTGGCGGCTCACCGGGCCGGCACGTGGTGGATGGACCTGGGCGGGTGCGGCGCGTTCAGCGACCCGGCCCTGTGGGACCTCCTGCGCGCGCGGCTGCCTCTGCTCCGCGAGACGATCGAGCGGCCGCGCCCCTACCGGCCGGAAGTGGCGGTCATCGCGCACGACCGCTCCAAGCACGCGATCCGAAGTGACTGGACCGGCTTCTACCAGACGCTCATCGACTTCCGGAACCAGGTGGCACGCACCGGCGCCCCGGTGGGATGGTACACGCTCGGCGATTTCCTCGCGGGCCGCGTGCCGCGCTGCCGCGCCTACCTCTTCCCGAACGCGTTCCTCTTGACGGACGAGGAGCTGCGCGGGCTTCGCCGCCGCCTGGAGCGCGACAGCGCGCTCGCCGTCTGGGTCGGCGCGCCGGGTATCGTCGGCGAGAAGGGGCTCGACGTCGCGCGCTCGGCCAGGCTGACGGGCGTCCGGCTGCGCCTCGCGCCGGGCCGTCAGCGGCGGGTCGGTTCAGGCGCGCTCGCGGGTGAGGAGTGGGGTCCCGAACTGGAGGTGGCGCCGCGCCTGGCGGTGGACGACCCGCTCGCGACGCCGCTCGCGCGGTACGCGGACGACGGCCTGGTGGCCGCCGCCGAGGCGCAGTTGGGCCGGTGCCGATCGGTCTTCGTTGGCGGGATCGGCGTCTCGTGGCGCGTGCTCGCGCGACTGCTCGAGAGCGCGGGCGTCCACCGGTGGGCGCGCGATGGCGAGATCGTGCATGCCGACGGCCGGCTGCTGGTCGTCCACACAGGCCGCCCCGGACCGCTGATGCTCACGGCCCCGCCGGGCGCGCGCCTTGTGCCGGTCGGGGCGGAGGCCCTCGGGCGCGAGGGAGAGCGCGTCACGGTGGCGTGCGAGGCGGGCGAAACGGTGTGGCTCCGAGTGGAGCGATGACGGGCTTCCGTCTTGCCGCGACGGCGGGCATCGCGCACCGCTCCGAGGACGGCGAAGTGACGGTCTGGCGCCCGTCGCGGGGCGGCGGGGCGTGGGCGCGGCTGGCGGTCGAGCGCGATCTGGCGGACCGGTGGCGGCTCGCGACCGGCGATGCCCCGGCCGGACCGACCGAGGGCGTGGCGTGCGCTTCTTCCGGCGAGCCCACAGAGCGGCTCGTGCGCATCGACGAGGTGAACGGCCTGGACGCGGAGGCGGCGCGAGAGCGACCCTCGCCACGCCGGCGCGGCCCGATGGACCGCTCCTCGCCCGAGCGGTTGGTTTCGCTTTCGACCGGCGCGCACGATCTCACGGGCCGCTGGCTCGACCTTGCGGCGCCGCTCGCTCTCGGAAGCGCGGGCCTCGTGCACGGCCCGCAGGGCAGCGGCCGGACGCGAACGCTCCAGGCCGTCGCGGCAGGCGCGCTCGCGAACGCACCGGACGTGCGCGTCGTGGCGCTCCTGGCGCGGGCGCGCGGCGAAGAGGTGACGGACTGGCGCCGGCGCTTCCCGAGCGCGGAGGTCCTCGCCGCGCCCTCGACGGAGAGCGGGGCGCCGGCTGATGAGCGGCTGCTCGCGTGCGAGCTGGCGCTCGCTTTCGCGCAGCGGCGCACGGAGCTCGGTGAGCACGTCCTCCTGGCGGTCGACTCGCTCACCGCCGTCTGGAGCGACATGCTGGAGACGGAAGAGGCGGACGCCCAGCGCGAGGCAGACCGGTCGGAGGCGCGAGAGCGCGTGCGGGAATGGATGCACGCGGCCGGGTGGTTCGGCGGCGAGGGCTTTCTGGGCGGCGGACTCGGCGGGTCGCTGACCGTCGTGGCGAGCGCCTGGCGCACGGCGGTGGACGCGGAGGCGGAGGAGGAGGGCGAGGTCCACCCCGGGCTGCGGATGGTCGAGCACACGATGGACGCCACGACCTGGAGCGTCGCGCTCTCAGGGGAGCTTGCACGGTCGCGGCGGTTCCCCGCGATCGACCCGTGCGGCGGCCGCTCTCGGTGGGAGGACGTACTGACGCCGCCGGTACTGCTGGAGCGCCGGCTGAGCGTGCGGCGGCGACTTGCCGCGCTGCCGATGCGAGACCGTCACGCCGCGGTGATGGAGGCCATCGAGAGGTCCGCGAACGAGGAGGAGCTGCTCGACGCGCTGGCGGAGCCCGAGAGGCTGCAGGACGGGGAGGAGAGAGGAGGCACGCGATGACCGAGCGCTTCCGGAGCGGGTTGGTCGTCTTCGGGTCCGCAGCCGCCGCGCTGCTGCTGGCAGGCGCGGGCGCGCCGTCGGGGCAGGGGGCCGCACCTCCGCCTCCGCGCAACGTGACAGCGGAGACGCGCGCCAACCCGAACGCGCTCCGCGCGCTGGAACGGCCGGGCCGAATGCTGTTCGAGGACGGTTTCGAGAGCCGCGAGTCGCTCTCGCGCTACTTCGAGATCCAGGGGCTCGACGAACGGCGCGCCGCGCTGGAGACGCGACCGGGCATGGCGCGAGGGGGCCAGGGCGCCATCCGGTTCACGGCGCCCGCCCGGGAGGGCCGCGAGTCCGCGGCGGGGGCTGCCGGCTGGCTGGGGCCGGAGGGGCACGACTGCGTCTACTTCCGGCGGTGCATCCGGTTCGCGCCGGACTACGACCAGGGCGACCTGCACCACGTCGGCGGCGGACTGGCGGCGGTCGCCGGCGCGGACCGGTACCGCGCCATGGGGTCGGCGGGCATCAAGCCGCGGGGCGACGACCACTTCAACAGCAGCCTGGAGCCCTGGCGCGACTGGGGCAAGTACCCGCCGCCCGGCTACCTCTTCCTCTACACCTACTGGATGGACATGGTCCGCGACCCGGACGGCCACTACTGGGGCAACATGCTGGGCCCGACGGAGAAGGAGCGCGTGCCGCTGCAGCGGGGGCGCTGGTACTGCCTGGAGCAGATGATCCGCGCGAACGACCCCGGGAAGGCGAACGGCGAGGCCGCCGCGTGGCTGGACGGCAAGCTCATCCTGCACTTCACCGGCCTTCGCTGGCGCACGAGCCCGGAGGTGCGGATCAAGCGGTTCACGTTCGGCGTCTACGTGCACCAGGCCAGGCGCAACAACACGGTGTGGTACGACGACCTGGCGCTCTCCACCGGCTACATCGGCCCGCCGCGCGGTTTCCGGGGCGGCCCCGGCTAGCGCGCCGGTGTGAAGCGCAAGCCCGTCACGGTGAGCGTGTTCGCCACCGGGGTCGTCCGGCCCATCATCCCGGTCATGTCGATGATCACGAGGTTCGTGATGCGCTCGGGGTCGATGGGACGGTCCTTCACCGTGGAGTCGTCCGCCGGCGTCATGCTGGCGAAGTCCACCGTCAGCGCCTGCTTGGCGCCCTCCTCCGGCAGCTCGACGGTGGAGTTGAACTTGCCGCCGCCGGCCTCTTCGAGCTGGACCACGATCTGCGCGCCCTTGGTGGAAGCGAGGCCGGCTTCCAGCCGCCCCATCCCCTTCAGCTTGCCGCGGGGGATGGGCCGCATGAACGCGATGATGCGCTGCGCCGTCTGCTCGTAGCGCGCCTCCAGGCCCCTCTCATCCGGCACGCGCGACGGGAGCCGCCGGAGAGTGGCGCCGCCGAGCGCGATCCAGCCGAGTTGAGGGCGCACGAAGGTGTCGGCTTAGATCGTCCCGTCGCGCGCGGTGTACGCTCTAGGCAGCGCTTCGGTGGAGACCGAGAAGCTGTCGAGTCGGAGCATGCGCGGGCCGGGCACGATGCCGAGCAGGCGCGCGATGTCGTCGTTGCCGAGAAGGCCGATGAGGACGGCCGCGTCTCCCACGGAGAGCGCGGTGGTCTGCTCCATGGCGGGGCGCAACGGAGCACCGTCCTGCGCGGGCGCGAGCGGTAGCAGATCGTCCACCGAGACCTCGACCTTCTGCCAGGCGCCCTTGTTCACCACGAACGGCGCCATCCACGTGACGCTCCCGATCTGCACGAGCAGCGCCAGCGTGGTGCTGTTGTCGGCGAAGGCGCTGAACCGGAAGGTCTTCGCGCCGGCAAGCGAGCCGGCGGGCGTCTGAAACGAGACGACGCCGAAGCGCCCCTTCTGGAGGTCGTACTCCAGCTTCAGGGCGCCGGCGCCTTCCAGCGGGTACTGACGGTCGATCGTCGCGCGGGCGTTGACCCCCACGGCCGCCCAGCCGTCATCACCCTCGTCGAACGTGTGCTTCAGGAGCGGGGCGGCCTCCTGCGCGCGGACGAGCGCGGCTGCCAGGAGCAGCGCGCATCCGAGCAGGCCGGCACAAAAGCGGATCATGGCGTCATCTCCCTGGTGATGCGACGCATCGTCGCGGGATAGGAGGGCTGTCGCGCCCAACGCACTCCCACGCCTCTACGGACGCATTCCGGCTCTCCGTCGTTTCGCGCACTCCTGCTTCGGCTCGTGCCAGGCTGAATGGGATGGGTGGCAACAGCGGCCGCCCGCGCCTCGCGCCGTCGCCGGCCGCCGCGGCGCCACGCAGGTCCGTCGCATGCAGCTCGACCGTGTCTGGAAAACCCACGACACGGGCGCTGGGCGAGGACTCCGGCTGGGCGGCGCCGAAGTGCCGGCCAACCACCCGGGGGAGGTCGCGCCTTGATCGACTGCGCTGGCGGCGGAACCATCGGTCTGTGCGTTGCGGCGGACCCGCCACCGAACGTCGCGCGCACCTGCTCCTGTCCCATGTATGCCCGCGAGATCGTGGCGCATGCGGGGTTCTTCTTCGACGACGTGCGGCCCGACGCGCTGGAGGTCTGGCTCCGCGAGCCAGACTCGCGAGTGCTGCTGCTCGCGGGCGACCACCGGCTGAGCGAAGCGCCGGCGGCCGCGCTGGAGCGCTGGTGCGCGGAGGGTGGCGCGCTGGTCGGCGTGGGCTCGGCGATGGCGGCGCCCGGCGTCTGGGGTGTGATGCCGGAGGTACCGCCCGCGGGGTGGGCAGTCGGCGCCATGACGGCGGGCGAGGGGTACGTGGAGGCGGTGGACCCCGAGCACCCCATCCTTGCGGGGCTCCAGAGCCGGCTTCACCACTTCAACGGGGCGGCGGTCAGGGCTGCCCAGGCGGTGGCGATCGCGCGGCTGCTCGACGCGCACGGCCGGCCGACCGCCCGCGCCGCCGTGACGGTGCGGCACCTCGGACGCGGGGTGGCCGTCCTGATCGCGCCGGACGTGCCGGGGGCCGTCGAGGCGATCCAGTTCGGGCGGTTCATCG
>Ga0272446_1005192_pt1 | contig 14583 bp, 8 predicted proteins | sample YNPCB0061_FD_194587 | JGI IMG/M metagenome (GOLD analysis project Ga0272446, IMG submission 194587) | Hot spring microbial mat communities from Yellowstone National Park, WY, United States - YNP-CB-006-1 | ecosystem: Environmental > Aquatic > Thermal springs > Hot (42-90C) > Sediment | place...
GCGGTAAACTGCACCATTTCCCAGCCCGTAAGATAGTCATAAAAATAAGGATTCTCTGGTAAATAACCCACCCGCTGTTTCACCCCGCGATCGCCCAGGGGTCTTCCTAAAACAGTGCCGCTTCCACTAGAGGGACGAGTAATCCCCAGCAAGGTTTTCAGCAGGGTAGTTTTACCAGCCCCGTTTGGCCCCAGCAACCCAAAGGTTTCCCCTTGGGTCACCCTCAGCGTACAAGCCTTTAGGGAGGTCACCTTTTGGTTAAGCCAAAACCCGGTGCGATAGATTTTACTCAACTCATGGGTTTCAACCACAGTTGGCAAATCCACGACTGCTGGATCAGTTATTTGAGAAGCGCCATCCGCCATATGCCTAGTGGTTTATCAAATTAGATTTGAGGGATAACTGAGCGCCAGAAAGTTGATAAGGGCTAAATTTTAAGGGTCTGCGACCGATCAAAATTTTCTGACAAAACACTCGTCAGGAGCCACAATTTCAAGCACGTCGTCCCCTATTGTGCCTCTGATTGGGTTGATTAAGTGCGTTTGCCCATGGCTAAACAGAATTTTCTGCCCCTCAGTCAGCCTGTCTGACCTAAGCAATGACCACTGCTCTGCCTGGCTATTTGGCTTCAGCGGTCGCGATACCCTTCCCACCCAATCAGGCAACCGATTACGCTAAAAACCAACTAAGCGACGATTGAATTGATCGCCTTGGTCAGAAAGCTGAGGATAAAATCAAGCGCTCAATCACCAATACTGGCTAGGCTTCCCGCCTCGCCGTCGCCGTGAGTACCATGGCAACAGTTGCATCACTTAAAACTCAATATTGAGATCGACAACACCTCAGGTAATGGGATTTCAAAATAGCATTAAAACATTTGCTTGCCTTTTGGCGCGACCTCGTTAAAACTTTGAGAAAAAGAGAGATTAACCCGAATTGAATGCAATTTGTTCCCAAATCATGGGCATTCTGGTAGTGGAAATAGCCTAAAAAATTTCGCAGAAAGAGTACTTGACAGAGCGCACCTGGCATGAACACTGTGGTCACTGGAGGGATTTCGCTAGCAGACTATCAGATTCTTGAACCGCTCTATGCAGGCTCTAGAACTCTCGTCTATCGAGCGGCACGAGTGTCAGATCGAAAATCGGTCATTCTGAAACTGTTGCGTAAAGAAACGCCAACATTTGGCGAGTTGATGCAGTTTCGCAACCAGTACGCCATCGTCAAAAATCTAAACTTACCTGGAGTCATTCAGTTTCATAGTCTGGAAGCCTGTGGTAATGGCTATGTTCTAGTGATGGAGGACTTTGGGGGCATTTCGCTCAAAAGCTTTGCCCAAGGTCAACCCCTCGAGCTAACCGCATTTTTGTTGATAGCGCTGCAATTGGCGGATGTGCTGCATCAGCTTTATCAACACTCCATTATTCACAAAGACATTAAACCGGCCAATATTCTGATTCATCCCGAAACGAAACAAGTTAAGCTCATTGACTTTTCGATTTCTTCACTGCTGCCAAGAGAAACCCAGGAAGTTCAGAACCCTAATGTCTTAGAGGGTACCCTGGCTTACCTATCGCCCGAGCAAACAGGGCGAATGAACCGAGGTATTGATTATCGCAGCGATTTTTATTCCCTTGGAGTGACCTTTTACGAATTGCTTACGGGTGTTTTGCCGTTTCAAGCCAGTGACCCAATGGAATTGGTGCATGCCCACCTTGCCAGAACAGCGACTCCCGTTGAGCAGGTCAACCCCCTCGTGCCAGGGGTAGTCTCTGCCATTGTGGCTAAACTCATGGCGAAAAATGCTGAAGATCGCTATCAGAGTGCACTGGGGTTAAAGCATGATCTGCAGGTTTGTTGGGAGCAAGTTCAAGCGACGGGTCAGATTCAGCCTTTTGCATTAGCTCAGCAAGATCGGTGCAATCGGTTTCTCATTCCTGAAAAGCTCTACGGCCGGCAAGCGGAGGTAACGGCTTTGCTTGACGCCTTTGAGCGGGTCAGTCTGGGATCGGCGGAGATCATGCTGGTGGCAGGTTTTTCTGGTATTGGTAAAACCGCTGTTGTAAATGAAGTACACAAACCGATTGTCAAGAAACGGGGTTACTTTATTCAGGGGAAGTTTGACCAATTTCAGCGAGATATTCCCCTTTCTGCTTTTGTGCAGGCGTTGCGAGACTTGATGGCACAGCTCTTGAGTGAGAGTGATACCCAACTGGAGGGCTGGCGGCAAAAAATTTTGCAGGTTTTAGGCAAAAACGGCCAGGTTTTGGTGGAGGTGATTCCAGAACTGGAGCAGATTATTGGCACACAACCGCCGGTACCTGATTTAACCGGTAGCGCTGCCCAAAACCGCTTTAATCGCTTGCTGCGCAGTTTCATACAAGTGTTTGCCGCCCCCGAACATCCCCTGGTAATTTTTATTGATGACCTACAGTGGGCTGACCCAACGTCATTAAAGTTAATGCAGCAGTTAATGGGGGCCGCGGAGACACGCCATCTGCTGTTTATTGGAGCCTATCGAGATAATGAAGTCACACCTGGCCATGCACTGTTGCTGACCTTGGAGGAGATTGCAGCGGTGGCCACCCCGATTGATACAATCACTCTGGCTCCCCTGGCGATCGCCTTTGTTAACCAGCTCATTGCCGATACCCTCAGTTGCTCCCTGGATCTGGCAGCACCCTTAACCGAACTGGTGATGGGTAAAACTCAAGGTAACCCATTTTTTCTGACCCAGTTTCTCAAAGCGCTGCACGAAGACGGTCACATTACCTTCAATCGGGCCGGTAATTATTGGGAGTGTGATGTCGCCCAGGTGCGATCGCTGGCTTTGACCGATGATGTGGTTGAGTTTATGGCGTTGCAGTTGCAAAAACTGCCGGCTGACACCCAGACAGTGTTGCAATTAGCAGCCTGTATCGGCAATCAATTTGATTTGGCAACCCTGGCGATTGTCCACGGTAAGTCGGAGGCTGAGACTGCGGCTGATCTGTGGCGATCGCTGCAGGAAGGCTTAGTGCTCCCCCAAAACGAAGTTTATAAATTTTTTCAAGCTGATATCAGCAAAACCACTGACAAGGCTCTAAAGCCGGATCGAGCGATCGCCCCTCCCCCCTATCCCACAGAATCGATTGCTGTTACCTATAAGTTTCTCCATGACCGGGTGCAGCAGGCTGCCTATTCCCTGATTCACCCTGAGCAGCAAATCTCGACCCATTACTGCATTGGGCAGCGGTTGTTGCAGCATACCAGCCAGTCCGGCAGAGAAGACCGGATTTTTGAGTTGGTAAATCAGCTCAATGTGGCGCTTGAGCTCATCCGCACTTCTACTGAACAGGAAGAACTCGCCCGCCTCAACTTGTTGGCAGCGCGTAAGGCCAAGCATGCGACAGCGTACAGTGCGGCAGCTAATTACTGTACGACTGGCCGTAAACTATTGGCGCCCAATAGCTGGCAAAGCCAGTATGAACTGACCCTGGCGCTGTTTGAAGAGGCTACGGAAGTGGCCTACTTAAGTGGCGATTTTGACACAATGACCCAACTGGCTCAAGTGGTTTTGCGCCAGGCCAGAACTGTGTTGGATCAGGTCAAAGTCTATGAAATTAAAATCCAGGCTTGCGCGGCGCAAAACGCCATGCAACAGGCCGTTGAGACCACCCTCGAAATTTTGGCGTTATTAGGTTTTGGGTTGCCAGCCCAGCCTACCCCTGCCGATTTGCAGCAGCACGAGGCAGAGTTGCAGCAACAGCTCCAGAGGCGAAAGACTTCATCGCGCGAACCGCTATCGCCCCTAGCCCTGGCCGATTTGCCAGAGCTGACGGATCAGCGAGTTTTAGCCGCCGTGACGCTGATGTCAAGTGCGATGACCAGCGCTTATAATGCGGCCCCTGTTGTCGCTCGCTTGCTAGCCGTACAGCAGGTTAAGCTGCTGGTGGAATATGGCAATGCCCCTGTTTCTGCCTCCTCCTATGCCTGGTATGGTTTGGTATTGGCGGGCATTGTCGGTGATATTGAAACGGGCTATCAATTTGGACAGCTTGCTCTGCAACTCCTGGAAAAATTTGACGCCAGAGCTTTTGAGGCTAAGACTATCTTTGCGTTTAATGTCTTTATTCGCCATCGTAAGGAGCACCTCAACCAGACCCTTAAACCCTTGCTGGAAAGTTATCAAAGCGGCATGGCTATTGGGGATTTTGAGTATGCTTCCCGTTCTTCCTTTCAGTATGGTTGCCATTCCTTTATGGCTAGCCGCAACCTGCCCGAACTGGAAGTGGAAATGGCCAACTATAGCCAGATTATGGATGGGGTGAAACAGACCGCTATCCTTCATAAAAATGAGGTCTTTCGCTGGGCGGTCTTACAGCTTATGGGCCAATCCCAGCGGCCGATGGGTTGGGATCAGCCAGACTTTAGTGATGCTGAATTGCTGGATTATTACTTGAGTGCAAACGATCGCACAACTGTTTTCATGTTTGCGATCAGCCGCCTGATGGTCTACTACCTGTTGGGTGAGCTCAAACAAGCGACGGACTACGCCAAGATTTGCGGAGATTACTTTGATAGTGGCGCGGCTTTCGTCTTGGGATCTGTTTATAACTTTTATGACTCATTGGTTTGTTTAGCACAGTTAACCCAGCAGGGTTGGTCAAGTGGGGAGGCGGCAAATCATCCGGAATTGGCAGTCACCCTGGAAAAAGTCGCTAAGAACCAGGCCTCTATGGCAAAGTGGGCCAGCCATGCCCCAATGAACTATGCCCACAAATTCCAGTTGGTCGAAGCAGAGCGCTATCGGGTGCTAGGAGATAAGGTGGCGGCGATCGCCGCCTATGATCAAGCAATCGCCCTTGCGAACGAGCATGGTTATCTCAACGAAGCAGCTCTGGCTAACGAACTGGCGGCCCAGTTCTTGCTGGAATGGGGCAAACCCAGGGTTGCCCAAGACTATTTGCTCAATGCTTACTACGGCTATGTGCGTTGGGGGGCCACTGCGAAGGTGCAGGCTTTAGAAAACTGCTACCCCGCTTTAGTCAATTCAACTCTGGCCAGTGAAGCCGCCATCAGTGAGTCTAGCCACTTTGGGCAATCTCAAACGATCAATCCCTTTGGTGGTTCTTTCTCGCGGCCCTCTACCAGCAAAAAATCAGCCACCTCTAGTGCAGGCTGCTCGGGTGATTTTGATTTAGCCACGGTGATCAAAGCGTCCCAGGCTTTATCGAGTGAAATTCAGCTCGATAAACTGATCGCTAAACTCCTCCAGGTTGTCTCTGAAAATGCTGGTGCCGATCGCTGCGTCTTGTTGTTGGTTAAAGAGGCTGAATTGGTGATTGCGGCCATCAGCCATGTTGACCAGCCTGCTGCGTTGCTCCAATCTCTCCCCTTGGCCGATTACCCCGATCTGCCTGTTTCTTTGATTCACACCGTCAAACATAGCCTGCAGCCAGCGGTGATCATTAACGCCGTTGATCATCCGACACTGATGGCCGACCCCTACATTCTTAGTCGGCAGCCCAAAAGCCTGTTGTGCACACCACTGCTTTACCAAGCCAAGTTGCTTGGCATCCTGTATCTGGAGAACAACCTGATCACGGGTGCCTTCACTAGCGATCGCGTCGAGATTCTCAACTTCCTGTGTACTCAGGCAGCCATTTCCCTGGAAAATGCCCGACTCTATCAGCAGGCCCAATCAGCCCTTGAGCATTTGCAACAGACCCAACTGCAACTAGTGCAGAATGAAAAAATGTCGGCCTTGGGCAATTTGGTAGCGGGGGTAGCCCATGAAATCAATAATCCTGTTGGCTTTATTGCAGGCAATTTGAACCCGGCTAGAGACTACGTTAACGACCTCATGGGATTGATTGATCGTTACCAGCAAGCCTATCCTGAGCCAGGTGAAGCTCTGCAAGCCGAAATTGAGGCAATTGACCTGGACTATATTCGAACCGATTTACCCAAGTTACTGGAATCCATGAAGTTAGGAGTGCAGCGGATTCGAGACATCAGTACCAGTCTGCGAACCTTTTCCAGGGCTGATAAAGACTATAAGGTGCCGTTTAATCTGCACGAGGGCATTGACAGCACCCTGTTAATTTTAAAGCATCGCTTAAAAGCCTCAGCACACCGCCCGGAAATCCAGGTGTGTAAGCATTATAGTGATTTGCCGCTGGTTGATTGCTTCGCAGGGCAACTCAACCAGGTCTTTATGAACCTGCTGGCGAATGCGATTGATGCCCTAGAAGAGGCCCTACCACAAAAAATTAGGGCTGACGCTGGAATGACCTACGCTCCTACGATTACGATTTGTACAGAGCTGAGTGCCCCCAACCAGGTACGAATCAGCATTGCCGATAATGGAACGGGGATGACCGATGCGGTGAAAGCTCGGGTTTTTGACCACCTATTCACAACAAAAGCGGTTGGCAAGGGGACAGGGTTAGGGCTGGCGATCGCCCGGCAGATTGTGGAAGAAAAACATGCTGGCTCGATTCATCTGCAGTCAGTGTTGGGGCAAGGTACCGAGTTCGTTTTGCTGTTGCCCGTGAAAACTGAAGCCCCTAATTAATCTCTAGACCACTGCGGTGGCTCGCATTTCGGCTGTGTTTCTAAAAGCTGTGTTTCTAAAAGAAGTGCCTTAGCCCCCGATAAATCAACTGAAACAAGGCCGTCGCAGCGATCGCTCCTAGCCCGGTTAAAATCGCTAACATCACCACTGAGAGGAGTGGGGCATTACTCGCGACTAACAGTTGGCGCAGGGGCGCAATCAACAAGATCGCTCCCAGGGTTAGCCCCGCCAAAATCGCCAGATCTTCACGCTCAATCACCCGCCGCGATTGTAACAATACTAGTAGGGCCGATAGCAGCAGCCATAGTGCCGCACTGGCCGGAGTCGGCAGCGGCAGGCTAAAGCTGGCGATCGCCAATAGACAACTCTCAAACCCCCAAAATCCTGCATTGGCCAGCAGTTCTAGCAAGGAAAAGGGTCGAAGCCGCGACCGCCGGGCAAAAGACGGAGGAGCGGCAGGAGCAGGGCCAGCCGCAGGCGTCCCACTTCCCCCTGGGAGGGGTTGAATCGGAGCCGGAATGGCTGGCTGTAGAGAAGTCCCCGGTGGATTCCCTGGGGGCACCCCAATGGGCGGAGAGGGGAGGGTGGTTGGCGGCGATGACGTTTGAGTTGACTGCAATACAGGGCCAGGGGAAGGAGAAGGAGGCGTGCCCTGTGTTTGCAAAGCCAGCCGGACTGCTTCTGCCGATTGATACCGGGCGCTCGGGGGCGATAGCAGCAGGCGATCTAACACCGTTGCCAGTGGCTCTGTTACGTGGGTTGCCTGCGATCGCCACCTCCAGGTATTGGTATAGGCATCATAGAGTTCTGAGGGTTGCTTGCCAGTCAGCAGCATAATGCAAGTCACCGCCAGGGCATACAAATCTGTTGAGGGATAAACCTGGCCGCCCGCGACTTGCTCAGGGGGCGCAAACCCTTCTGAATAGATGCCCGTTGAGCGGTTTCCCCCCTTAGCCACCTGCCGCACCGCCCCAAAATCAAGCAGGTAGTAGTGGCCGTTGCGATGTCGCATGATATTCGAGGGTTTGATATCCCGATGAATCGTACCATTCTCATGGACAAAGCTGAGCACAGGCAAAATTTCTAGCAGCATTTCCATCACCTCTGCTGGAGAAAATTGCCCCCGTGTTTGCATCATTTCCTCTAAATCTTTGCCATCAATAAACTCCTGTACCAGGTAAAAAAACTGGTCAGTTTTTCCGGGTTTTATCCCTGACAGAGACAGCTCAAAAAAAGCAAAGAGATCGGGGATGAGGGGGTGGGCATTCCCCAAGTTTTCTAAAACTTCGGCTTCGCGCTCAAATAGCTCTTGGGCGATCGCCCATTGCTGGGGGTTCAGGTTTCCCGATGGCTGAAACTGCTTAACAACACATTGGCGCATTCCCGGAGTGTGGCGATCGCGAGCTAAAAAAGCAGCACCAAAGCCCCCTTGGCCTAACAAGCGCACCGGCAAGTATCGTCCCGCTAAGATTAGGGGCATACCACAGGCTGTACAGTACTTCTGCGGCACCGACTTGATCAAATCGGGCTGATCTAGATCAGGGAAGGAGTTGACCTTCTGGCAACCAGGACGTGTGCAGCAGAGATCCATGGATTGGCTATGCCATTTAAGAGTCGAGTTCAGGGGATACTAGGCGAGTACCGTTAATGGCGCGATTGGTGGTCGTGCCGCCAGAGGCATGGCTGACGCCATTGACTCTGCTCGCGGAAGATACCTTTGATTGTTCTGGGTGCTCTACCTGGTACTGTTCCATCCTAGCGGCATGAAGAGCAGAAAACTGTGGCAAAATATCTTGACAAAATGCCTCTGCTGCTTTTGAGCGATAGCGGTTGGGGTTGGTGATCACCGACAGCATCCGCTTAACTACTAACTCCTCAATCTTAACGCGATGTAACATCCCCATTTGCAACTCTTTTTCGATCGCGGTTGTAGAGACAAAAGCAGCCCCTAACCCAGACTGCACAGCGGTCTTAATTGCCTCTATCGAGTTCAGTTCCATCTCTAGCTTGAGTCGTCGGGTTTCGATACCAGAACGGGTTAATACCTGGTCAATCACCTTGCGAATGGTCGATTGAGAGTCGAGGGCAATAAATCCAAGTTTATAAAGATCATCCTTTTGAATCACTTCTTGTCGCGCTAGGGAGTGATTCACCGGTAGAATCAGTGCGAGTTCATCTTCAGCGTAGGGAATAATCTCTAAAGAGTCTTGCAGCTCTGGAGAAACTTCACCGCCAATGATGGCTAGATCAATTTGCCCGTTGGCAACGCTCCAGGAGGTGCGTCGAGTTGAATGCACATGCAACTGTACTGCCACATCGGGATATTTTTGGCGAAATAACCCAATCATTCGGGGTAGCAGGTAGGTGCCGGTTGTCTGGCTAGCGCCGATAATTAAAGTGCCACCCTGCAGGTTTTGCAAGTCTTCAATCGCCCGACATGTTTCCTGGCATAGCGTTAGAATCTTTTCTCCGTAACTTAAGAGCAAATGACCGGCTTCAGTCAGTTGGGCCCGCCGTCCGCCTCGATCAAAGAGAGGCACGTCCAGTTGGCGTTCTAGGTTTTGCACCTGTAAACTAACAGCGGGCTGCGATACATAAAGGCTATCGGCCGCCCGTTTAAAACTACCTTCAGCCGCAATTGCCTTAAGTATCCGAAGTTGGTCTAGCGTAAAAGGAAGGTCAGACATTTTGTTAAACCTGCAAAGTTAAAGAGCCTGAGACGAATCGTTTAAAATCGTTTTGCTCAGAACCATGTCATTCATACACCTGACGATACATTTGCTCCCTTCAGACAGAAAACGTAACATAGGCAACTATATGAGTTTCCAGCAATCTGCCAAATATCGCTCATCTTGCAACGTAAATTAATCATCTATGCAACAGGAGGTTGTTCAAGCGTTTTTAAACTTACCTGGCATTGTCGGGTTGGCCTTAATGGATGGGCGATCGCGCCCCTATTTTTGTGGGGTTGATCGTTCCCTCAATTTTCAGCAGAAGGAGGCTCTGGCACAAGGCATTTTACAGGTGATTGAAACGATTCCCGAAGGTTTTGATGCCTTTGAGTTTCAGTTTAGTGGCCACTGTGTTTACATTTACAAGTTGCAGAATGGGATTGTGTTACTTGTGCTAACTCACAGTGACATGATCGCAGCAGAATACCTAAGGATTATTAAAGACCTAAAAGCAACCCTAGAGGAAGATATTGCGAATGCGATCGCGACTTTTCGGTCAATTGCGGGCAACCTAACCCTATCCGGTACCCCCTATCAAACAACTGTCTCTTCTGTAGGGGAGACGGTTGCTGCATCTGAGTTTACTGCGACCCTTCCCCCAAGCGTGCCCGCTTTAGACCATGAAGCAGCCCTACCTGGCCTAGAGATGGCCACTGCGGGTTTACCTACCTTAAGGGAGGTACAGGCAGCGCTGAATCAGCTCAGCCAGTTTACAACTGAGTATCTGGGAAACCATGTCATCACCAATTATTGGAAATCGACCCGACCCACTCCAGACCTTTTGCCCTCCTTACAAATTGGGCGCGATGCTCAATTTAGCCTGGATTTGGCCCTCACCCCCGATCCGCAGCAACGGCTGAGCTTGGAAGCCCAAAGATGGGTGCAAACCTGGGTTGCAGCCTTTGTTAATCGGTGTGCCATTGTGATGCGAGACTTTCCCACCCTGGCACAGCAAAAAGCCCTAACGGCTGAGCAAAGGACCCTGCTCTTTCCGGCTTAGCCCAATGCTGATTTCCCCCACATTTTTCATCGTTCTGTAATCCTATTCCCTAAGGAACTGCGTATGGCTAAGATTGTTCGGCTAGAACCGATCGCCCAGGAAACCGCGATCGCGACTAACAGTAACCTGCTTTCGGTGCTGTTGAATAAGGATTTGGATGTGCTGAAAGAGTGTGGCGGCAGAGGCATGTGTGCCACTTGCCATATCTATGTGAAAGAGGGGATGGAGGCCCTGACCCCGATTAACCGGCGAGAACAGCGCACTTTAGAGGTAATCACCACCTGTAAGCCCAATTCCCGCCTGGCTTGTCAGGCACGGGTGATGAGCAACGGGGTCGTGGTTGAGTTGCCGCCAGGGATGTATATCAATTCCTTGAAAGATATTGAGGCTTTGATTGGGCGGCGGGCTGAGCAAGATTTGCTGCACCCGATTACGGGTAAGGTACTGGTCGAGGCGGGCAAGTTGATTACCCGCTCGACACTCAAACAAATTGAAGATACCAATAGCTTTAATATTGGGGCTTACTTTGTGCAAACAACGGAGGCTTAGTGTTCCGCCAGGAGAATTTAAATCGGTCGCAGATCCCCTCAAAATCTAACCCTTCACAAAAATAGGTGTGAAGCCCGTCTAGAGCGCATAGAGCATAAAAGAATAGCGTGGCAGAGTTCTAACTTTTGGGGTTGATGGAATCTGCGATGTTATCGCTTTGATGTTATCGCTTTGGTCAGAAAACTTAAGACACACCAAGTGCTCAACCACCCGTGCCGGGTCGGCTTTCTGACTCATCGTCACGACGTTTCTCACGGCGATCGCTATCACTAAAGCATCGGCAGGTGGCTTATTCCGACCGCAGCGCTTTAATCGGGTCAAGTTGGCTGGCCCGCAAGGCGGGCGGCAACCCTGCAGTAACGCCCACTAGCAGAGCAGAACCCAGGGCGATCGCCCCTGTATCAAACTCAAACTGGTAAGGTAAATCGAACTGCTCCGCTACGACCAGGGTTAACCCATGGATGCTAACCAGGGCAAGCGTGCCTCCAATGAGGCTCAAGCTGGCAGCTTCCAGAATAAATTGCAGCATGACATCCTGCTTGGTGGCCCCGATCGCGCGACGCAGGCCAATTTCAGGTGTTCGTTCGGTGACAGAGGCAATCATCACATTGGCGATGCCCACACCCCCGATCAAAAGCGATATAGCTGCTACGACTGTCAGCGCTTGAGCGGCCATATCCAGAGTTTTTTGCTTGGCGAAAATATCCTTGGCGTTATTAAAATCCCACAGACGCCGATCAGGACGTTGCTGCTGAAGCAACGTTTTTGCCTGCTGGCCCAGTTCTTCTAAATCCCGTAGGTCATGGGGCGCTACCTGGATAGAATCCACTGATTGATCGCCGCTGATGGCACTATAAATCGCCAGGGGAACTTGAATCAGGCCCCTGGGTTCGCCTGTGCTCTTCTTGGTTGGTAGGATGCCGACAATGTTATAGGGATGGCCATCCACATAGATCCGTTCACCCAGGGGATTTTTGCCCTCAAACAGGCGATCAACCAAAAATTCATCAATCACGGCTACGGGACGAAACCCAGTGTAATCGGCATCCGTAAAGAAACGCCCAGCGACAAGCTGATAGCCATCATTCTCGAGGAATTCCTTAGACACGGCCAACAGGGAGGGGTCTGCTTCTTTTCCCTGGTAGGTTACCGAAACGCTCCCGCCCCAGTTTACCGCCGCGATAGATCGTAGTTTTGGCAACCGGGGCCGGAGAAACTCCATTTCCTCAGCCCGAAAGGGGTAGCGATCGCGATTGGGCACCCAGGCAACCCCAATTCCCACTTGGGGCGCATCTCGTTCGGCAAGTTCGGCAGCAATCACTGCCTGGCTAATGCTTTTCACGTGCAGGGTTGACGTAACAGCGGCCACCCCCATAAACATGCCCAGGGTGGTTAAGGCAGAGCGCAACAGGTTCGTTCTCAGTGCCTGATAGGTGAGGGCACACAGATCAATTGGAGAGAGCGTCATACAAAGAGTGTGCTATTCAGCATCGATTTGGGTGGCGGGTTGCCCCGTTGCCTGGGTATAAAAGCTAGTTACTAGAGCAATCATCAGCCACCACAGGGTATTCACTTCGGGACGATACAGCACCGTATCTACCAGTCCATGGCCCAACATCCCTGCCACCGTCGCGATCGCCCCAATCAACCAAAAGCCCTGACGGTTCCCCGTCTGCCGCAGCCGGTTGAGCTGTTGCCAGCCCAGGCTAAAGATCACAAACAGCAGCCAGAGAAAACAAGTTAACCCGATAATGCCCGTTTCAACAGCAACTTCCAGAATAATTGAATAGGCACTCAGGGCTGAAAAGCGCGTGCGCTGATAGCGGGGATAAATCAGGTTAAAGGCGTTATTGCCAGGGCCAATGCCCAGTACTGGCCGATCCTTGATCATTTGCATGACGGACTGCCAAACGTTGATACGAAAGTTATTACTGCTATCGCCCCGCCCGGCAAAGATACTAAAAAAGCGATCGCGCAGAGTTGGGACGGCTACAACTGCCAGGACAAAAAGCAACCCCATGCCACCAACCCCCAGAGGTAGAGCATATCTGCGCCAAACCTGAGGAAGGTAAATGCTCCACCAGTAGATCAGTAAACCTGCCAGTGCCATCAAGGCAAAGAGAATCCCAATCCAGCCGCCGCGACTGTAGGTCCAAAACAGGCAAGCCCCATTGACCAAAATCATGGTTAAGGCCAAGGCTTTTTTTAACCAACCCTGCCAGACGAACAGGGCCATAATACTGAAAACAACTGCTGGCAGGATATAACCAGCGAGTAAATTTGGATTCCCCAAATAGCTGTAAACGCGAGTGGTTTTTGCCAGGGGCGACTCTGGATCCACCCAGGTCGCCAGAGCCTTGACCCCATAGAGCTTTTGCTGCCAGCCGTAGGCACTTACCAGCAAGGCCACATGTAAGTAGATGGCAATCACCCAGGAACGAATTTTGGGCGATCGCAGCACCCGCGCCAGCAAAGCAAAAAGCAACAGGTACAGGGTCAATTTCGTAAACCCGGTAAAAGCCGCTCGCCTCACAGGAGAAAGCACCATCGCCAGGGCAGAGATTCCCCAATATAGGGTTACCAGGGCATGGATTGGGGTGGAAAGGGGCGATCGCCCCCAGTGATTAGCCACTCCCACTCCTTCGGGTTCCCCATCGGAAAGGGTCAGCAGGAGCCAGTAAACCCCACACAGACCCAGCAAAATCCCGGTGTAGGTGTTGTTAATGAAGGGGGCTAAAGCAAACACTAAACTGGCGAGCACAGCCCCAATGATGTCGGCCCATTCTGTTAGCAACACACTGCCCTGTCGCCATTGTCGCAGGGGAGCCAGCAGCCGATGCATGAGACTGTCACCGCGCCACTGCTGAAAGGGAACGGCTACCAGAGTCAGATTTTGCCAGAGGACATTTGCATCCATAGGAGCGATCGCAATTCAAAAGACTCCTGCCATTTTAGAGCATCCCCTTTCAATCACCCGAAATCACAATGGGCTTTTGAAAGGCCTGAGCCAGCGACGCTCCCATCATCTCTCCGCAATTATTCCCGTAAGGAAACCCCCTAATTGAGGCCGGTTCTCCATCGTGACATTTCTTAAAACCCAGGCTAACCTGAAACTAGGGTTAGGAAAAAAATATGGCACGACAACTGAAACGGTGGGAGTCACCTCGTCGTGAGGGACGTAACCACAAAGGCAAGGGCGGTTCTGCCCGCCAGCGCCAACGCCGCAAGCAAATGCAGACCCTGCGAAATAAGCTGAAGCAGCAAGGCAACTCAAATCAATCCGATCACTCAGGGGGAGGCAATCATGCCTCCCCTAATTTTTGGGCAGCATGACAGAATCCATAGGTGTACAGAGCTTCGATACGCTTTTGTAGCACGCCCATTAACCTGACAATCATTGCCGGGTTAATAGCGGTCTCAGGGAACAGCCTTGGCAGCAAAACAACAGAGCTTGATTGCCTGACAAAATCACTGAAACCCCTGATACTTGGTGCTCACGGCTGCGACTAAAGTCGTGCCTAGCCCACCGAAGTTCACCGACGCAGACTCAGTCTATCCAGGGTTTTATCACCTGCGAAGGCGAGTTTTGGTTAACTCGCTGCGGTTTTAACCGCCTAGAAAAAAAGATTTGTCAGTCAACTAGCAACGGAGCTTTAAACATAAAATTGCCCAGAGTCAGAAAAACACAAGTGGGTTACTCACCACGAGCCAAGGGAGTTGCCTGGGAACAACATCTAAAACTC
>Ga0272446_1005194_pt1 | contig 14580 bp, 9 predicted proteins | sample YNPCB0061_FD_194587 | JGI IMG/M metagenome (GOLD analysis project Ga0272446, IMG submission 194587) | Hot spring microbial mat communities from Yellowstone National Park, WY, United States - YNP-CB-006-1 | ecosystem: Environmental > Aquatic > Thermal springs > Hot (42-90C) > Sediment | place...
AGCACTTTTGCTTCTGTGCGTAGTAGTTCTATGAGTTTTTCGGCTTCATCAGCAGGTATCATTTTGCAAGCACCTTTGGCAGGGGGTAACTCAAAACGCAAATTCTTAGTTAGCTCTTGGGGGCTTGCGGGAGCAATCACTTGCAAAGGTTTAGTACGAGCCGACATAATACCACGCATATTGGCTATTTTCCATTCGGCAATAGGTTCTTGACAGCCCACCACCAAAGGCAAAGTTGCCTCCAAATATTCTTTACCGCCTTCTATTTCGCGAGCCATTTTTGCTACATTTCCTTCTATATCCAATTTCATTACAGGCGATACAGATGGAATACCGAGCATTTCACCTACAATGCCGTGTACTTGCCCACCATTGAAATCTATCGATTCTCTGCCCATCATAATTAGGTCGTAATTGTTTTGTTTGCAGATGTGAGCAATTTGTTCGGCTACGAAATACGCATCAGTAGGTTCGGCATCAATGCGAATGGCATCATCAGCTCCTAAGGCTAAGGCTTTGCGAATAGTTGGTTCGGTTTCGGCAGTGCCTACGTTTAGCACCGTGAGTGTCGCTCCGAATTGTTCTTTTAGTTCTACGGCTCTCGAAAGGGCGTAGTCGTCATAAGGACCCGTAATAAACTGCACGCCATTGGTATCGAGTTGCGTATTGTCGTTGATAAACTTAATTTTGGTTGTTGTGTCAGGCACGTGAGTAATACAAACTAAAATTTTCATCAGCGTGTATGGTTTGGTGAAAAAATACATTTTACTTATCAAGCCCAAAATTAAGTATTTTGTTTGGGAATTAGTAACTTTTTTCAAAAAAAGTTATGCAAGCATACTATTTCTCGGAAGTTATACTCATTCAAAAGTGGTTTTTGTAAAAAGTTTTGAGAAAACTTGCTTTTCTGTACGTTGAGCGTGTTCATTGAGCGAAGCCGAAATGAGCCGAAACGTACAGAAAAGTGTAAAACCACTTATTTTTGAGTATAAAATCAGAATCTTGGATTTTTATTGCTTTCGCATTTGCGAATATGCAAAAATATCGTAATTTTACTTTTGCTAATGAAATTTTATCTTATGCTCAACGAAAAACTTTTTGAGGAAGTAAAAAAAATTTTTATTGCTTATCTGGAAAAGAAGGAACTCCGCAAAACGCCTGAAAGGTTTGCTATTTTGGAGGAAATCTACTCTCGTAAAGACCATTTTGATGTAGAAGAGCTTTATATCAGTATGAAAAACAAGAACTATCGTGTCAGTAGGGCAACCGTGTATAACACCTTAGATTTGTTGGTAGATTGTGATTTGGTAAGCAAACATCAATTCGGAAAAAATTTAGCCCAATACGAAAAGTCATATGGCTACAAGCAACACGACCATTTGCTTTGTGTAGAATGTCACAAGGTTTTAGAATTTTGCGACCCTCGCCTCCAACAAATTCAAGATATGGTAGGCAACTTAATGAAGTTCGATATTTTACACCACTCGCTTGTATTTTATGGGCAGTGCAATAATCCAACTTGCGAAAATAGGCAAAATAAATCTGTTCCTTCCAAACAAAACTACGAAGTAGATGAATAAGTAGTTAGATATTAGTGGCAAGGCAAAATGCTGTTTTTTGGGTTTTTACGAAAATGTCTGTTTGATTTCGTTGAGCTACTTAATAGGCAAAAACCCTACGGGATAATTGTATTCAACCTTGCCCACAACTCATTATGGAACGAAATAGGAACAAGAGCGTTATCGGGAGCTTCGCCCATTCGTACAATTACCAATTTTTTACTTGGCACTACGAGCAAAAATTGTCCATTTTTACCCATTGCCGCTACCAAATCTGCGGGGGCATTAGGAGCAAGCGAGCCTGAAAAAACTATTGTCGAACCCGGATACATTGCCGATTCCTTGCCATTGAGCCACCACAAATATCCATACGATTTATTGAGGTTTTGGGAGGTATTGAGCATTTCGTTGAGATAATTTTTATCTCTGATGATGTCAGTATCAGCCCATTTGCCACCTGCAAGTATCATCAGACCGAAACGAGCCATTGAGCGAGCCGTACTATAAAATACATTGTTGTAACCTGTTTTCAGCCAAAAACCGTCCATACCAATAGTTGCTTTTAGTTTTTCTTCGGTGTATTGAATGTAAGTTTTTTGTGTAGCATTTACTACGACTTGCTCTAAAAGCGTATAGGGAGCGTTATGATAATACCACTGCGAGCCTGCGGGGGCTTTGTAGAGCAGGCACGAGGGCAAAGTGCAATCCAAATCGCTTACGTTGTAGTCCAAACCTGTTGTCATCGTGAGTTGGTGGCGGAGGGTAATTTGATTTTCTTGGGCGGGGCTAAGGCTTGTCCAACCTGTTCCCAAATAAGTGCTTGTTTTTTGGTTAATGTTCAATTTACCTTCTTCTTGGGCAATTCCCACCAAAGTAGCGGTAATAGTTTTACCCGCCGAAGCCCAATACCAATTGCTACTTGCCGTAAAATCAGCATTTTGTTGGAGAGTTTTGCCAAAATATTTTTCAACAACAATTTTGCCATTGTGGAGTATCAAAAAGGCTCTTGTGTTGTTTTGGTTGAGATAAGTGTATAAATTTTCTAAGTTTGCTGTATTCCATTGCAAACTTTCGGGGCTTTTAGTTTCCCACGTATTTGTACCCACCGCTGGGAAGTACATTGGTTCAGCCGAAGCGGGGGCAGGTGAAGACGATTTTTTGCACGAAAAAGCAACTATCAAAATAAAAAGCAAATTTAATGAATGTATTTTCATACCACAAAAATTTATCCTAACAAATAGACAATATTCTTTGAGTGAGGTTTAATGCTTTGTGTAAAAATATTCAAAAATACTCTTTTTAGGAAAGAAAATCTACTTTCATTTTTTCGGCAAGTTGCTTCAAATCTTCTATCACGCTTGGCATCAGTGGGATACCATTTTGTATGCGTAGTTTTTCTTGTTCTCTTTCGGGTTCGCCGGGGATAAGTACTTTTTTGCCTTCTATAGCTTTTGCGTTTTTGAAGCGAAGAATCCAATTGTCCATTTCTTTCAAAAATTCTTCGGCAGGTCTGAAAGCATCTACACGGATAGCTCCAAAGAAATGCCCAATACCTTCACCTACGGGGTTTTGTGGTAATGGCAAATAGCTCACGAAAGGCGGCACCCAGGAAGCATAATTTGCTCCCGAGAAAACAGCCGAAAAAATATCTACAATTGCCCCCAAACAATATCCTTTGTGGCTGCCGTGTTCGTAATCGCTACCGAGAGGAAGCAAAGCACCACCTTTTTTGCGAGCTTGCGTGTCGGTTGTGATGTTGCCTTCGGCATCTTGCAACCAGCCCCAAGGAGCATTTTCGCCTTTGCGTTCTAAGATTTCAAGTTTTCCGTTGGCGGCAGTAGTGGTGGCAAAATCGGCAACGAAAGGCTCTTGCGTGAGGGCAGGAATAGCAACGGCAATCGGATTTGTGCCTAAAAGCCTTTCGGTAGAAAATGTAGGGGCAACCAAAGGGCTGGCATTGGTGAGGGCAATACCTATCATATTTTCTTCTAAGGCAAGCATAGCGTGGTAGCCTGCTATCCCGAAATGATTAGAATTTTTTACAGCTACCCAACCTGTACCACATTGTTTGGCTTTTGTAATGGCTATTTGCATAGCTTTGGGAGCGATTATCAAACCTACGCCTGTATCACCATTTAGGGTAGCCGTAGAGGGCGTTTCATAAATTACCTGCATATTGGGTTTTGCGTTTAGTCTGCCTGCTTCCCATAGCCGTACATAGCCCGAAAGCCGAGCAATGCCGTGAGAGTCAATGCCTCTTAAATCAGCCTGTAAAAGAACTTTGGTAGCCAAAGTATAATTTTCTTCTGAAAAACCTATACACCGAAAGATGTTTTCGGTGAAAGTGAATAGTTGTTGGTAGGGAAACGTAATAGTTTGCATAAAAAATGTTTAGCAGTTTTCTGTGAGCAAATAGTTAGGATAGATTTGTAAATGTTTTTCTAAGACGGCTTCAAATACTACCTCTTTGAGGAGATGTATATTTTCTTTTTTTGTGGCAGAGATGAATAGCACTTTGTCAGAAAATTTTTGTTTATAGTAATTTTCAATGTCTTGCAAAGATGTTTCGGCTTGTTCGGTTTGGTTTCGGAGGTCTTCTTGGTAAAGTTTTTCTTTGAGGGCATCAACTTTGTTGAAAACCATAATGATTTTTTTATCCACAGCCCCTATTTCGAGTAAAGTTTGATTGACTACCTCGATTTGTTCTGCAAAATTGGGGTGCGAAACATCGACTATATGTAGTAAAATATCAGCCTCTACGATTTCGTCAAGTGTAGATTTGAAGCACTCTATCAGTGTGGTGGGTAGTTTTCGGATAAAACCGACCGTATCGGTGAGCAGAAAGGGAATTTGATTGATGACAACTTTGCGAACCGTAGAATCGACCGTGGCAAAAAGTTTGTTTTCGGCAAAGACCTCTTCTTTGGCTAATAGGTTCATTAGCGTAGATTTGCCTACATTCGTATAGCCAACTAAGGCAACACGCACTTTGTCCTGACGTGATTTTCGGCGGGTGTCGCTTTGTTTTTCAATATGTTTTAATTTTTCTTTGAGCAGAGCGATTTTGTCATTTACGATACGACGGTCAGTTTCGAGTTCTTTTTCACCGGGGCCTCGCATACCTATTCCACCTTTTTGCTTGCTTAGGTGCGACCACATACGTGTAAGGCGTGGCAGAAGATACTGATATTGAGCCAGTTCTACTTGTGTTTTGGCTTGGGCGGTTTTGGCTCTTAGGGCAAAAATATGCAAAATAAGTAGGCTTCTATCAAGAATTTTACATTTGAGTATTTCTTCAAGATTTTTGACCTGTGAGGGAGTTAAATCATCATCAAAAATTACATTCTCGATGTTATTATTTTTTACAAAATCAGCAATTTCTAAAATTTTTCCCTTTCCGATAAAGGTTTTGGGGTGAATTTGGTCTAAGTTTTGTACAAAAGATTTTACGACTTCCAAGTGAGCCGTTTCAGCCAAAAAACTCAACTCAGCTAAATATTCTTGCGTTTGCTCGTGGCTCTGACGAGGGGTATGTACAGCGGCTAATACTGCTTTTTCAGGTTGTTTTTGTGTAGAGATGAATTTATTTTTTTCTATCATAGATAAAATTTGGCTACAAAAGATTATAGCTTTGTTAAGAAAATATTTTAAATTTACAAAAAAATTACATATCTTGTTTGCGGTTTTTTAAAAAATTTACAAATTTGTCATAAATTTACTAAGCAAATTTAAAAGCGAACAACCCGCTATAATATGAAATTACAATCACCCATAAGCCTGTTATGTCTTTTCTTATTGCTGCATTTGGTTTCTTTTGCCCAAGAAATAAAATTAACAGGCGTGTATCAAGGGAAAAATATTTACGTGCAAAATCCTCTCAAAACAGACCAAAGTGGTTATTGTACGCAAGCTGTTTTTGTAAATGGTACAAAAGTGCTTGATAACCCACGTGCCAGCTCTTACGAAATCAATTTGTCAAAATATCCTATCAATACGCCTGTTGAGATTAGGATTGTACATAGCAACGGTTGCAAGCCCAAAGTTATCAATAAATATGTAATTGATGTTAGAACAAATTTCAAATTTATTAGCGTAAATGTAGATGATAAAAATATTAACTGGACCGTAGAGGGTGAAACCAACAATAGTGTGTATTACGTTGAGCAACTCGTAAATAACAACTGGACAAATCTGAAAGTTCTAACGGTACAAACACAACAAAAAACAAATTCTTACAGCGTGCCTGTTAGCCACTCAGTAGGGCAGAATACGTATCGTATCAAGCACCAAGAAAAATCAGGGCAGATTATTTACTCACAAACTATCTCCTATAGCTCGGTACAAGGAATGGTAAAATTTTATCCTCGTAATGTAAGCAACAAGATTTATTTTACAGCTAACGTAGATTACGAAATACTAAGTAATCAGAAAAAACTCATCAAAAAAGGAAAAGGCAAAGAAGTAGATGTAAGCACTTTGCAAAGAGGGGTGTATTATGTTTCTTTTGATAACCGCACCGAACAATTTTTGAAAAAATAAATTTTAGACATCAGTTTCCCCAAAATGGACATTCTTCAACAAATAACCACCTTCAAACGCACCGAAGTTTCTATAAAAATGGTGCATCACCCTGAAAGTAAATTAGAAAACTCGCCTTTGTACGTTCGCAAATGTTTTTCGTTGAAAGAAGCCCTACGCAAAGCAGGAGCTTCACAAATTATAGCCGAGTTCAAGAGGCAGTCGCCCTCGAAAGGTATCATCAACAGCAAAGCAGGTGTAGTAGAAACTACACGCGGCTACGCACAAGCAGGAGCAAGTGGCGTGTCTATCCTTACCGATAAAAAATTTTTTGGTGGCAGTCCGCAAGATATTGAAATTGCTCGTCAGGATTTAGAAATTCCTGTGCTTCGTAAAGATTTTATTCTTACAACCTATCAGATTACCGAAGCGAAAGCTATTGGAGCAGATGTTGTTTTGCTGATAGCGGCAATTCTTTCAGCTTCACAAATTGCCGAATTTGCCCTTTTTGCTAAAGAACTCGGAATGGAAGTAATCTGCGAGGTTCATAATGAAGACGAATTAGAAAAAGCCTTACAGCCCAACGTAGATATAATTGGCGTGAATAACCGCAATCTCAAAAATTTTCAGGTGAGCATAGAAAATTCAGTTCGCTTAGCTGAAAAAATACCTAATGAATTTCTGAAAATAGCTGAAAGTGGTTTGCACGAAGCCGCCGATATTGTTCGTTTGAAAGAGTTAGGTTATGAAGGTTTTTTGATAGGAGAAACTTTTATGAAAGAAGAAAAACCTGCCGAAGCACTCAAAAAACTTATAGAGCAATTGCCTAAAATGTCCGAGATGCCTGAAAATAGCGAAAAGAACACCCATAGTGAGTAGTGAGTAATGAGTAATGAGTAATGAGTAATGAGTAATGAGTAATGAGTACAGAGTATTGAGTAAAGATAGCTCACAGTTTAAATTGTGGGTTATCTTTTGACCTTACGATTTTAATTTTTTACTCTCCAAACTCTTTGAGTTCTTCCAAACCCAATTTGCTAAGTAAAATTTCCCAATACGAAAGCACATCGGGATTGTTTTGGTTGGTGGTACTTGTTGGAGAAAAGGGGAGGACATAATAAATTTCAACATCTTCTAGTTCTATATCTGCAAACTTTTTGGCATCTTTTTCAGCCCAAAATTGTGCCTCTTGCTTTGAAAAAGGAGGACGCTTGTAAAAATCTCGCCTTTCAAGCCCCGGCATACTTTCTACCATATCGCTAAGCAGATATACTTTTAGCTTGGTGTTTTCTTTTTTCTTAGCATTTCTTTTGTCAATAATAGGTAAAACCGCCCAAATGTCGGTATATTGTTTCGTGGGGGTGGTGTTAGGGTCTAAAAGGGCTTCTTTACAACGCTCTACTATTTTATTTTTTTCACGTTTGAGAGCCACTTTGTAGCTATTTTTTACGGCTAAAATATCCGTAGGATTAAGTCCTGTGGTATCTTTCATCTCTGCCTTTGCCGTTTGGGTGAAAACTTTAGCTTGCGAGGTGTTTTCGTGAATGAAAAAAACTTCAATTTTATCATCTTTCTGCCTTACGTTCTGATTGATGATGTCTTCTAAGGCTTTTTCGTATTTTTTGCGGGTGAAGGTGTCTTTCAGGCTGACACTCACGGTTTTATCAATGAAAATGAGTGAATAGATGTTTTCGGATTTTTTCGTGGTAATGACGGGTTTTTCTTGTTCTTGCTTACTACAAGAAAAAAAATTTATGACAATGAATAAAAAACAACGAACAATGAACATCGGAAGATGATGCAGAAAAGATGATAAATGCTTATTGCTCACTGATGCCTGATTAGATTTTCTTGATTTTACTAAGTACCTTGCTACTAATTTTAGAAGTTTCATTGATAATGCTTGGTTCTGTGGCTTTTTTAGTTTCTATTACTTCTTGTTCATTGCTAATTACTTCCTGCTCATTGTTCAGTTCGGCTTCGCTCACTGCGAGCATTGATAACCGCTCACTGCCCATTGTTTCCTTTTTCCTTTCTCCTTTCTCCTTTTTCTTTTCTTCTAATTCTTTTTTCCTTTCTTCTATTTCCATTTCAAAGGCTTTTTTACCTTTTTCGTAGCCCATAGTAAGCTCGGTGATTTGTATTTCTGTTTCGGTTTTATGGGCTTTTTGTTTGAGTTCCAAGATACGTTTTTCAAGTTGTATTTTTTTTTCGGTAAGAGCATCAAAATTTCCTAAGTGATGGATTAGATTTTTTTGGGCTTCTAATTTTGCCGATTGTTGGCTGATGAGCATTTCTATTTCTTCAATAGCTTTTATTTGTGCTTGATAGCTTTTTTCTAATTTTTTTATTTTTCGTGGAATTTGAAACCAAATTCTTACATAAGCCACCAATATCGGAAAGGCAATACCAAGGCAGATAGCCCCTGCGATGGCAAATAATACTCCCGAAAGCACAAAAGCCCACATTCCTGAGTCGGAATTGACTAAGTTTTGGCTCAAAGTTTCCGATTTTTTGGTCAGACTTTCAATGAGTTTCAAACTTTCTGGGTTTTCTTCTTCTTGCAAGGCAATGATATTGGAGTTGATGTTGTTTTTGAGCTGGTCGGCTCGATAGGCTTCGTATCTGAAATAACCCAAAATTCCCAAAGTGAGAATTGTAAAAACAACCACTAAAATCTTGAAAATCAGATATACTCTTTTTGAGCGTAAGGTTTTATCTTGCGAGTAAGGGTATTCTATGAGGCGGTCGTAGGCAGGTTTGAGTAGCACCGAAACCATCGCCAAACCTACGGCAAAACTCCAAGCCTCTATGGTGTTTTTGATATTAAGGGCATACGCAACAATTTCGTGAGAGATTATCAAATCGCCAAGAATAAAAACGACAGCCGCCAACAAAAATAACACACCACCCAAAAAAGAATTTTTGTTACGTAAATCTTCTCTTTCTTGTTTGTAACGCTCAATTTCTCCATCTGTTTCGGCTAAATCGTTTTCTCTACGCTTTTTTAAGTTGATTTGATAATCTAATTGATAATTGATTTGGGTAAGTTCGGCAAATAAATGATTGTATTGATTTTTGTTGGTATCTATTTGGTGGTTAATTTCTTGCAGGTTTTTTTCTTGCAAGATAAGTTCTTCTTTGGTGTTGTTCAGGATTGTTTTTTGCGACAGATAGGTTTCTAAGCTATCTTTGGAAAGTTCAAAATATCCATTCCAAAATCCTGATTGATAGTTTTCGCTTTTCTCTAAGGCTTCTTCAAAAAGGTCTAATATTTTTTTGGTAGGTTGGGAGTTCAGGTCTTCTTGTTTTGTGGTAATAGTTTCTTGCAAACCTGTTTGAGAGCCATTCGGGCTTGGCAAAGCGGTATCATTGAGTTCAGGATTTTCTTCTGTAATCTGTTTGATGGCTTCTTCCATTGTAAATAGTGATTTCGGACAAAGTTAAGAAAAAATAAAATTTTTCCTTTAATTTCTGTATTTTTTTGGTGGTTTATCGGTTATTCACAAATTTTAGGTAAGAATTTTTCGTAAAAACTTTGTAAAAAATCTTTTTTGTTGTACTTTTGTACCTGCCCACGACCAGCTCCTGCTGAACTCCCCCAGGGTTGAGATATACAGCAAGGGTAGGTGGTTGAGCGGTGCGTTGGGCTTTTTTATGAACACTGACAAGGTTTCAGACTTTGTCAGTGTTTTTTTTATCCAAAAATATTTTCTGAAAAAAACGTTTTGCGTATATCTGATAAGGTTTATTTAGGGCTTCTTGCAAAAAACCTAAGAAATAAGCCATTCTGAATAGCCTTGAAGGATAAATTTTTTTCTTGCGTTTCAAGATACCTTTGTAGATGCTACGGGCAACTTGTTGAGGGGTTTGGCTCGGGAAATATACAGGGGCTTGATTGCCTGCCGAGCCAAAGAAATTGGTTCGGGTAGCCACAGGATACACCAAACCGAGATGATTTTTGCTTTCCTGTTCTTGCCAGTAGGCATCGGCGAAGCGGTCAAGAGCCGATTTCGTTGAGCCGTACAAAGCGTAACCTGCCAAACCCATCGTAGCCATTGCCGAAGCTGTGATACAAACGTAAAAATCTTTGTTTTTATTCAATTCTTTCATTTTCAATAAGCTATAAATCGGAGCAAAGGTATTCACCTGATAAATTTTTTCTATGTGTTCCCAGTTAGGAGCATCTAATTTTTCGTAATAAGCAAACCCTGCATTGGCTATAAACACATCAATTTGCCCCCAAAGGTTCAAAACTTTCTCAAAAAGCTCGTCAATAGCGTTTTTTTTGCTCAAATCGCAAGCAATCAATACGATTTCGGCTTGTGGATTTTTTAGAAAATTGTCGGGAAATTGTAAATCTATGGCGGCAATTTTCAGTTTTTGGGAAGATAGAATATCTAAAAGAGCCTTTCCGATACCCGAGGCAGCTCCTGTCAGTACGACAACTTGATTTTCTAAATTCATAAGCGAATTATTCTTCTTGATAGCAAAAGAGCAAAAAGAGTTCGAAAGTTAAAGCAAACCTAAAAAAAATTACCGAGAAGAAAGACTATTTCACCGAGAAAAATCGCCTGTTCGTCTAAAAAATAAGAATAAAAAAATATTTTTTTTCAATTTTGTGTGGGTTTAGCGAGCAAAAGTCTCTTCTCTTTTCTTATCAAGTATTGTCTACGTTTATCAAAAATGAATTTATGAAAAAAATTACACTGCAAACAGACCTTAGCAAGAACATTGCTCCTCCTGTTTATGTGTTTTTGCTGTTTCTCTTGCTGTTTTTTTCTGCTTTGAGTGCTTTTGCACAGGCAGGGAAAGATGGTGCATTAACCGTAACCACAGCCAATACCGTCCTCAATCGTTACACACGTGTAACAACAGATGTATTAGCTGGCTCTAATACAATTACGGTGGCTGACATCAACGATTTGAATCGTGATGGGATTACTTATTTGCCCGGCGGTTTTGTAACGAATAGCTCTGTGTATGCGAATAATGCCCTCTCTACAGGCGACTTGGTTGTAATGTATCAAGCTCAGGGAGCAATTATCAATGCTACCAATACGATAAATTATGGTACAGTTACCAACTTTAATGGGGCTGGGACATTTGAGTTTGCTACTGTAGAAAGTGTTTCAGGCAACACAATTACATTGGGTTGCCGTACAAAAAATAGCTATTTTGCAGACAGATACGTACAAGTGTTACGTGTACCACAATATACAACGCTTACTGTAAATGCAGGGGCAAGTGTAGCCGCCATTCCTTGGGGCTCGCCTGCATTTGGTGGAGCAGACCCATCGGCTCTTACACGCCGTAGGGGAGGATTTATGGTTGTTCATTCAACTAATATTGTCAATAATGGAACAATACACGCTAACGAAGCAGGCTTTAGAGGAGGAACAAGAGAAAATAACACCTCTGCTGCCGGTGCTAACTTCTATACGGATTTTAGAACCAATGATTCCAATCTTAGTGCGGAGAAAGGGGAAAGTATTGCAGGTTATAGAGACGATTATGATAATCTCTATAATGGCAGGTATGGACGTGGTGCCCCAGCCAATGGCGGTGGCGGTGGAAATGCCCACAATGCTGGTGGTGGGGGTGGTGCCAATGGTGGTAACCCTGCAGGTTGGTTTAGAGGTGCAGGAGTAATGAATGATTTTAGACCAGCGGCCGGTGGTTGCGGTAATCCTGGTGCTTGGGCTTTAGACCCTGACTATATCGCCAACGGTAATGCCCTTACCAACTCACAAGGAGGAGGCAGAGGTGGATATTCGTATGCTTCCAGCAACCAGAACGCTTGTATCTTAGGTCCCTCTTATCCTGCAAATTTCATTTCTCCTGGTGTCCCTGCTGCAGATGTACAAAATACTGCATGGGGTGGTGACAGACGTGATGCTGTAGGTGGCTTAGGAGGAAGACCTTTGGTATCAAATAGTTTCCAAAACCAGATATTCTTTGGTGGCGGTGGTGGTGCTGGTGATGGAAATAACAATGCCAACAATGACGGTGGTGATGGAGGAGGAATTGTATTCCTTATTGCTACAGGCAATATTACTGGTAGTGGAATTATCAGTGCCAATGGTGAAAATGGTTTCAATACATTGCCAAGCCATAATGATGCACCCGGTGGTGGTGGCGGCGGCGGAACAGTTGCCATACAAACTACTTCCATTGCTAATACTATTTCTATCCGTGCTAATGGAGGAAATGGGGGAAGCCAGCTAATCACTAATAGCGAGTCAGAAGGACCTGGTGGTGGTGGTGGTGGTGGTGTTATAGCTATCAATGCAACTACAGATGGCTCTACCAAACAAGTAAATGGTGGACAAAATGGTACAACAAGTTCTGCTGCAGTAACTGAATTCATCGCAAATGGTGCTACCAGTGGTAATTCAGGAACTATTACCACCGTATCTGTTAATTTGTTCAGTGTAGTTTGTACGGCTAATTTGGGAATTAACAAAACAGTAGATAATAGCACTCCTAATGTTGGCAGTAACGTAACTTTCACGATTACAGTTACAAATGCAGGACCTGACCCTGCAACAGGGGTTGTAGTAAATGATTTACTGCCTTCGGGTTATACTTTTGTTTCTTCTACACCTTCACAAGGTACTTACAATAGCGGAACAGGCGTTTGGAATGTGGGGAATATAGCCATAGGTGGCAATGCAACGCTTACTATTATAGCAACAGTAAATGCAACAGGCTCTTATACCAATACAGCCACTGTTACAGGCGACCAAAATGACCCAAATCTTACAAATAATACATCTTCAGTAACGCCGACACCAGTCCCACAGACAAACTTGGGCGTAACGAAGACGGCAAGTAATATGACACCTCCAGTTGGTAGCAACATTACTTTTACAATAACTGCAAGCAATGCAGGACCGAGCAATGCGACGGGAGTGGTAGTGAATGACTTGTTGCCTTCTGGTTATACTTTTGTATCAGCGACGGCTTCACAAGGGACATACAACAACGTAACGGGGGTATGGAGTGTAGGTGCATTAGCAAATGGAGGCAGTGCGACTTTAACGATAACGGTTACGGTGAATGCGACGGGTTCTTATGCGAATACAGCGACAATCAGTGGCAATGAAAATGACCCCACACCTGCAAACAATACTTCAACCTCAACGCCTACACCTGTTAATTTAGCTCCTGATGCGGTGAATGATAGTTATACAATGCCACAAAACGGGAATTTATCTAATTCTGTCGCTACAAATGACATATTACAAGCAGGTGGCAATCCACACACATTTAGTTTGGTAAGTGGAGGCAGTGCGGCGGCAAATGGGACATTGGTATTCAATTCTGATGGTACATTTACTTACACACCCAACACAGGTTTTAGTGGTACGGTAAGTTTTACGTATCAAGTGTGTAATAGTGTTACCCCTGTTCCACAGTGTGATACAGCAGTAGCCACGATAGTGGTACTTCCGCCCCCTGTGGCGGTGAATGATAGTGCTGTTACGCCTATCAACACGCCTGTAAATGGCAATGCGAGTACAAACGACAATTTACCTTCGGGTGGTACATACACCTACACGGTAACGACTCCTCCTGCGAATGGCAGTGTGGTGATGAACCCTGACGGCACTTACACCTATACACCGAACACAGGCTTTACGGGTACAGATACCTTTACGTATCAAGTATGCAATCAAGTAGGTCAGTGCAGCACGGCAACGGTAACAGTAACGGTATTACCCCCTCCTGTGGCGGTGAATGATAGTGCTGTTACGCCTATCAATACGCCTGTAAATGGCAATGCGAGTACAAACGACAATTTACCTTCGGGTGGTACATACACCTACACCGTAACTACTCCCCCTACGAATGGTAATGTAACGATGAACCCTGACGGCACTTACACCTACACGCCGAACACAGGCTTTACGGGTACAGATACCTTCACGTATCAAGTATGCAATCAAGTAGGTCAGTGCAGCACGGCAACGGTAGCAGTAACGGTATTACCCCCTCCTGTGGCGGTGAATGATAGTGCTGTTACGCCTATCAACACGCCTGTAAATGGCAATGCGAGTACAAACGACAATTTACCTTCGGGAGGCACATACACCTACACGGTGACGACTCCTCCTGCGAATGGTAGTGTGGTGATGAACCCTGACGGCACTTATACCTATACGCCGAACACCGGCTTTACGGGTACAGATACCTTCACGTATCAAGTATGCAATCAAGTAGGTCAGTGCAGCACGGCAACGGTAACAGTAACGGTATTACCCCCTCCTGTGGCGGTGAATGATAGTGCTGTTACGCCTATCAATACGCCTGTAAATGGCAATGCGAGTACAAACGACAATTTACCTTCGGGTGGTACATACACCTACACGGTAACGACTCCTCCTGCGAATGGCAGTGTGGTGATGAACCCTGACGGCACTTACACCTATACACCGAACACAGGCTTTACGGGTACAGATACCTTTACGTATCAAGTATGCAATCAAGTAGGTCAGTG
>Ga0272446_1005195_pt1 | contig 14579 bp, 8 predicted proteins | sample YNPCB0061_FD_194587 | JGI IMG/M metagenome (GOLD analysis project Ga0272446, IMG submission 194587) | Hot spring microbial mat communities from Yellowstone National Park, WY, United States - YNP-CB-006-1 | ecosystem: Environmental > Aquatic > Thermal springs > Hot (42-90C) > Sediment | place...
GCCGGGGCATCTAAATAAATTATTTCCTAAATCTAATTGAAGGACATTGCCTAGAACTTCTATGGTATCTTGTGCAGTAAAGCCAAATTGATCGGTAACTCTTACTAAGTAATAACCGGGATTGGTAACTTTGATTGTACGGGTAGTTTCGTTAGTTGACCATAAGTAGTTATTCCAATTAGGACCAGCATCAAGGGTTAAGGTATCACCTGAACAAAGAACGAGAGGAGATGCGAGATTTAAAATTGGACCTTCTTGAATTACCACATCATCAAAAGCAAAACCTTCATAGTTTACGGCAGCATCGGATGAAAATGCAAACCTAAACAAAACGGAAGGTTGCCCCGCCAAATTACTTAATTTATTTTTTGCAGTTACCCAACCATTTGAATTACCTGCCCAACCTATAGATTGCCCACCTGGATTAGAAATTATAGAACCCGCATTATACCAGTTCATGGGATCACCTAAATTACCTACCCTTTGCCAAGTTGTTCCTCCATCTATGGAAGATTGCAAAACTACACCGTCCCATCCGCTTTCCGTAATATAATTAATATTTATGCTTATAACGGGATTTTGGAGCGATGTAAAATTAAAACACGGACCTAATACAAAAGAATTTTCACTAGAGCTATATGCAGAACCCGTAAGTCCACCATTTACCCAACATTTTGTACCAGATGCAGCTGTATTTATATTAGGTTTGGAAGGTGTTCCATAAGCCCATGAATTGTTCGTACCTCCTGATACCCAACCACCTTGCCCATTTTCAAAGTCTTCATAATAAGGATAACTAGCTACCGTCGGTTTGGATTCAACAAATTGTGAGGGTAAAGTATCATTGGTTCTATCGCCATCATTTGACAAGTCTGTAAAAGGTCTTATATTATAAGTTCCTGGAACTGATAAATTTGCTAAAGTACTGAAAGTATAAGCTTTCGTTTGCCCTGCATTCACAAAAAACGAACCAACGTTTTCTGTATAAGGTACTCCATTTAGCAAGTAACCCACATTGAAACCTGTTTGGGTAACAGTTCCTAAGTTTCTAATTAACACAGTAATGGATTCATTTCCTAATCCACAACCACTAGTTGGTGAAGACATAGATACCATCTGCAAATCATTAGGGCTTGGTATTCTAACTCTTACATTATCCAGACCGATGTCTGTTACACCGAAGTCGCTTCTTGCTTCAAACCTTAAAACGCAAGTTGGAGAGGTGGAACTACCCAATGGAACATTTTCAAACCTTTGCCAACCTGTAGTAGTATTATAAGTACCTATAACTGTTGGAAAGGTTATTCCTCCATCTGTTGATAATCTTATCGTTAAATTATCCGAACCAGAAGTATTGATGTAATCAAAGTTTAATAATTTGTTACCGACGGGAGAAAAATTGAGATACAAATCTAATCTACCACGATTATTGGAAGAAGTAAAATATGAATGAAACCTAGCAGAATAAAGAGAGCTTCCACCTGCTGCATTAGAACCAGTAGGAGTATAAGCACCTAATGTCGGTGAAGTCCAATTAGCAGATACACCATCATCGCTTCTCCTCCAAGAACTATCTGTAGTAGATGGAGTATTTACCCAAAAAACAGAAGGAATATCACTCACAGAAGCTCCATTTATCCAAGTATTTTCAAATCCTTCAAAAAAAGGAATAGTTGCATAAGGGTCTACGATTTGCCTAGCGCCGGGAGGATTTCCATTAGAAGGTGTTCGTGGTACACCATCCACTACAACACTAACTAATTGAGCATCAATGAAATTATTTGGTGTTGCGCTAGTAGATATATCATAAACCAACCAAAAATTAGCTTGCCCTGTACTTAAAGTTATATTATCATTAAAAACTAATGAACCCGTAGGTGAGTTAATGGTACTACCGACCTGTTGAGCAGTAGAAAAGGTATTAGAACCACCTGTATAATAAAGCTTAGCATTTAATACATCGGTAGAAGGATTGGTAGTGCCAGTCATATTTAAGTTAAATTGTGTAGCATTTAAAGGATTCAAGCCACCCGTAGTATGTACTTTAAAATTTAAAATTTGTGCGTTGGGTGTACCAATGAAAACCTGCAAGTTAGTAGGATGATTAACTGATAATGAGTCATATACCATTGGAAAAGGATTAGTAAATAAAAATTGTATTTGTGGCTTGTAGGTTGCACTGGAATTGGTATTAGAAGGGCATGTATTCACTCCGTCTTGTCTAATAAAATGCATTTGACTGGTGGCATTGTAAGTTCTTACTACCCCAGAACTAGACCATGGAGATATAGGTGCAAAGCATACATCAACCAATAAATTTTGACCTGTGTAAGTAAATGGTGTTGATAAAATTAACATATCAAAACCACCAGGTACTGGCATATAAGATGGATTGGTGTAAACAGTTGTTAAGCCGACACCGTCATAAACAGCGGTGCTATTGGACGTTGTATTTTTTAATTTAATGGTATAACTGTTTAATGGAACGTTAGGTGGAGAAACGATATAAAATCCTAACTGAGTTATATCTTGACCAGCACTTATTCCTGCGGCTAAAAACTCAGCTTGTGTATAAATGAATTGTGTATGTAAACTTTCATAAAATATATTAATGGGACCAGCAGCAGTAGTGCCATGAGCTTGCGTTCCACCTGATGCTCCTAAGTGAACCAATTGTGCTTTTAAATGATAACTTAAAAACTGATGAGCAAGTAAAAAAGAAAGAAAAAAAACTTTCTTAATCAAAGTTATAATATTTCCAAGATTTTTCATTTTGTATTTTAATTGCAAATATAAATTATATTTTGTTATTAATCACAACAAAAATTTAAAAATTCAACAAACACAAAAAAAAAATTATATTATTTACATTACAAAAAACTAAAAATAAAAAAAGCGACAATTGATAATCGTCGCTTGTAAGTTCATTTAATTTAATTCGATTAGAAAGGTAAATCGTCATTATTATCTTCTGAATTGGTAACTACATCTTTTGAGGAAGGCGTACTGTGATTGTTGGCTTGGTTAGTATCTTTATTGTTTACTGTTGTTGAATCTAATTTTACTATTCTCCAAGCATCTAAGGTATTAAAAAATACTTCTTGATTTTGAGGATTAATCCATTTTCTACCTTTTAAATTGAAGGATATTTCTACCCTATCTCCAATTTTAAAGTTATTTAAATCATCACATTTTTCTTGAATAGCCTCAAATTTTATATATTGAGGATAATTTGGGTTTTCTGAAAACTCCACAACAAACTCTCTTTTTTTAAAAGTAGCATTTACTTGTTGCGTATCAAAAATTCGATAAACTGTTCCTATTATTTGCATATTAACTAAATTAATTTATTCTAAAATAATGATTTCTACCCTACGATTCCATTGTTTTAAACGTGGATTGTTATTATCGTAAAGAGGAGAAGTTTCTCCCTTACCTTCAATAGAAATTCTTGAAGGTTCTATACCTCTATCAACGATGTACTGTTTAACCGTAGAAGCTCTATTTTCGGAGAGTCTTTGGTTATAGGATTCTGAACCATCTGCATCTGTATGACCAACAACTTTTATTTTAATCGTTGGAACGATTTTCATCAAATTGATTAAATTTTCCATTTCTGGAATAGATTCCGTTTTCAATGTATATTTGTCGTAATCAAAAAAGTGCCAACTTAACAATATTTTGTTACCCATTAGATTTTTTTGTAAGGGAATATGTTTGGGTTGAACATTGATTTCTTCATTAGGAAAAACGTAAAAATCTTCAAAATGTCTTAGGTATCCGGGAGATTCTACTTCTAATTTATACTTTTTACCTGAAAACGCAGGTAAAATAAATTTACCGGTTTTGTTATCCGTTGAGACTTTTTGAACAACTTCATTAGTTTTGATGTCAATTAATTTCACTTCGCTTTTCAAGGGTGTTCCTAAAACTAAATCAAATACTTTTCCTCTTAAAACTACGGGAGCACCAATAGTTTCCTCCATTTCCTGAGCTACATTAGTTTGATTGCATATAGTTCCATTTTTATAAGCAGTATAAACACTATCTTTTTGTCTTTGTAAATCTCTTAATGCTAAAATAGAATCCTTAAAAGAGGGGTTCCAGTCAATATAGTAAATATCCATACCACCAAAGGAACCCGCTCGATTAGAAGAAAAATAACCTATTTGATTTACCTCATCAACAGAATAAAAAATATCTTCTGCACCGGTATTGAGTGGATAAGGTAATTTTTCAGGTAATCCAGAGTCTAAATCTCCTAATTTAATTCTAAATATATCGTAACCACCGTTACTTAAATCAGAACGTGAGGAAAAATATAAAAATTCTCCAATAATAAAAGGTGCATCTTCATCATAGGGAGTATTAATAGATAAAAGTTCCGGTGTTGACCATCCGTCTCCTTCTTTTTGTGAAACATATATGTCTAATCCTCCTTTACCCCCTGGTCGATTAGAAGTAAAATAAATGGTTTGATAATCCTCAGAAAAACAAAACGAAGTTTCCCAATATTTTGTATTAATGCCCTTTAGAGGTACAGGTTTTGTCCATTTATTTCCAATTTTTTTACTCAAACAAATATCCCCACCATTTTTTGAGACATAAACATACATTTCATTACCATCGGGAGTAACCATGATAGAAGCTTCATGATTTTTTTTGAATTTTATTTTGAGAAGTTCTGTTTTATGCCAAATACCTGTATTGGTCTCTAATTCTGCTTCATAAATATCTTCATAAATATCATGGTGATATGCAGCAAATTGGTATTGCTTAACTCCTTTTCTTGGTCTTCTTGCGGTAAATCTCATTTTAGTAAATTCCGGATCTAATACGGGAGCATATTCAGAATATCTTGTATTTATAAAAGGACCTAAATTCTTTATTAAGACGATAGCACTATCCTTCACAGCATCTATTCCGTTTCTACATTGTTTGATAAAGTGGTCCATCAACGCAATAGAGTCACCCGTAACGTTTTCTTTATGAAGTTCATAATAAGGTATCGCTTGTTCAAATTTATTATTTAAGTGGTAAACCTCAGCAATCCTTAGATTGATATCTTTAAACATACCTGGGCTCATTGCATTAGAATGTTCAAAAAATAAATGAGAGTTTTGGTAATCTTCTACTTCACGATAACAAATCCCCAGAAGATATGCTGCATAAGCATCGGTTGCATTTTTATTCAATGCTAAATGTAGATACGGTATAGACTTATGAAACTCTCCTATTTTCATTAGTCTTTTCGCTTTTTGGATTTCCTTTTTTTGTGCTTCTAATTTTGTAAATAAAATGCAAAGAACTAAGCAAAAGAAAAGCGTATGCTTTGTATAAAATTTCATAATATTGCAATTAAAATCGCAAATATACTATTTTTTAAATTCCTCCAAAAGATACTTTTCCACATAGATTAATCAAAAAATTATTCTAAATAAATCTTTTGACTAATTTGACCATGAGAATTTCTGAAATGAATTAAAATCCAACCTCTTGGAAATCGTGAAACCTCTAGTTTAGGTTCGTTTATAGCATTCTCATAAATTAATTTTCCGGTAAAGTCGAATATACTTAAATGAACCGGTAAAGGTACATTTTTAAAATAAAGTAGGTGATGTGCAGGATTAGGATAAATTATCAAATTTTGAAAACTGTCTAAGTCTTTGGAGATGGTAAATCCTTTTAGTATAGAATCTGCTTTTGCGGCATCAGGAATACCCCATCCGTACAAAGTATCGGGATTAAAAGCTCTATCGCTACTTTTTTTTATAGCATCAATAATTTGCATATTGTTTTTAGAAGGATTTGCTTGCCATAAACAAGCCACGAGACCCGTTATAATGGGAGCAGAAAAAGAAGTGCCACTAGCAAAACCTAAACTTAAATTAGGATTTGCAATGGCAGAATTACCGCCCATGGCCATTATATCAGGTTTAATTCTACCGTCATAGCTCGGTCCAAATGAAGAAAAACTGGATTTTAATCGATTAAAATTTACTGAACCAACACATAAAACAGAATCCGCATCACAAGGAGCTGTAATTTTTTTCCAACTTCCATTACCTTCATTCCCCGCAGAGACCACACACAAAATTCCCTTACTTGAAGCAATATCAGCCGCTCTGGTAATAATCGTTGTATTTCCGTCCATATCTCTATAAGTATAAAAACCACCACCATCCATTTCACTATAACCCAATGAGGTATTGATAATATCTACCCCTAAACTATCCGCCCATTCCATTGCGGCTAACCAATTGTCTTCCTCTGCGGTAGTTTCGCTACCAACATCTTCGGTTATTGCTAAAACAAATTCCGCATCATATCCTGTACCAACCATAGTATCAGGTATATAGGAAGCAATACAAGACCAAACCATTGTCCCATGACCATCTAATGTATAAACATTGGTATTATTTTGAACAAAATTATATGCTGCAACCACCTTATTGTTATCAAAAACTCTTTTTAATGCAGTATGTTGATTGGCATTTATAAAACCCGAATCAAAAATTCCTATCAAAATACCGCTTCCCGTATAGCCCAAATTATGTAAATATGGAATATTTATCATCTGATTTTGAATTTCTGAATTCCCATAATTCAATTGCGTTTTTTCTGATTTATCAGAAGGATTTTTTTCTACTTTCCATTTTATAACAGGCTGAATTTGAACAACAAAAGGTAAATTTTGAATGAATTGGAGTTCTTGAGCATCCGCATAAACGGAAACTGCATTTAACCATTTAGATTTTTTTTCAATGGTAAATCCTAAATCTTCAATTTGTTTAACATAATCACTCGATACAGGATAATCGGTATAATCAATATTAATGTGAAATTTTGCTCGTCTTTCTATGGATTTCGGGCTTAAATTCGGCATTAAAGGATTAGGCTTATCTTTGAAAAAAACCCAGTATTTTTGAGTTTGTGAACTCAACGATAAAAATAAAAAATTAAAAATAAGAAATGCAGTAAACTTCATAAACAATTAACCACGCAAATTTAAAACAATTTGTGAATTAAAAAATTCGGATAGTCCAATTAATCATTCTAAAATTTTCAAGTTTAATAGGGTAATAATTAGGGCGTGTCCCAACGGCGCTCTCTGAATCCCTCACGCATCACAATGCTTTCCATGCTTCTCTCGTGGTTAATTTATCCATTAGTTATCTAAATCACAACAATTTTTTAAATCTAAAACCTCTTCTAATGAATTATAACTATGTAAAACCATTCGAATTCTTTCCTTTCCCTTAGGAACAGTTGGAGATAAAATAGCTTTTACTAAAAAACCTTTTTTTTGTAATAAATTTGCCATATTCTTACAATTATCATTACCAGGTATTATAAACGGATATATCCATTGCCCTTGAAATTGTTTAGCTAATATTTTAAGATGTTCTCTTTCAGCATTAGCCTTAGCAATAAATTGAATATTTTCATAAATACCTTTAACTAAAAATTGCGGTAAAGCAGTGGAATAAATAAAAGTTCTAGCGGAATTGATTAAATAATCAATAACCAATGGTTCTGCAATTACAAAAGCACCATAAGCACCCGCTGCTTTACCCAAAGGAAAAATACCTAAAAAAGTATCTTCCATCAATTGGTTTTCATAAACCCATCCTCTACCCTCATTACCACAAATTCCAAAGCTATGTGCTTCATCAACTATTAAATAAATTCCATATTTTTTTACCAAATCTTTAAGAACCATTGGATTAGGAGAATCCCCATCCATAGAATAAACACTTTCTACTACAACAAAAACATTTCCTTTTGAATTTTGAATTAATTTTTCTAATTTTTCATAATTATTATGAGGAAATGGAAAAGATTTTGCCAAAGATAGTCTAATTCCATCTTTGATAGATGCATGGCATAATGAATCATATAAAATGGTGTCATGTCTTGAAGCAATAGAGGAAAGCACACCCACATTCGCTAAATAACCACTTCCAAATAACAAAGAAGATTTTTTGTACCAATTAGATAAAAATTCCTCTAATTCCTCATGAATCACAGAATTTCCTGAAATCAATCTTGAACCCGTAGCACCCAAATTAACATCTGAAACATTAAAAACTAATTTTTTTGCTAATCCTAAATAGTCATTGGAAAAAAAATCAATTCCTCTATCATATATCTTTAATTCTCGATACTGCCCAATTTCTTTAAAATTCTCAACGGCTTTTTTTATAAAATCCGGTATCACTTAAATTTTATATCTATTTGATTTAAAAGTTCTTCTGTTTTATATAATTGTTCTAAATTTTGGCTTTGAGTAAACATTTCTTTTGCATAATTTAGCAAAAAAAGTATTAAATAAATGTTTGAGATTGGCTTATAATGTAGTAGGTTAATATCTAAATTAAGCTTAATTAAAAATAATTTTACGTCATTTTCAGTAAAAATTTCATCAACATTAAAAACATCAATATAATAATGGTGCTGGTGGTCTAGATAACGAATAGCATAGTATTCTCTAAGAGAAATGATATGAGTGTAAACCTCTAATTGATTGAAAATTATATTGAGCAAAATAGATAACGACAAAGTATTTCCTTTTTTTTGGTCGATAACATGATGAATAAATAAAAAATCTGCATTCAAATATAAATCTTCAGAAGGCATAAAACTAAAACCTAAATTGTTTTTTAAAAATTGTAAAACAACTTTCAGTTTTTGTAGTATCTTCATACCGGGTTGAGTTTTCAGCCAGATTTGGTGAACCCAAGTATTGATTTTTTTTTTATATTCTAATACATTCAAAGTAGGAAAAAAATATTGAGAAACCAAAATCCAACCTTCTAACAAACTTTCTCCGCCATTTTTTCTCCAATTCAACAATTTATCAATTACCACTTCTCCTTGAAGCTCTTGTAATATATAACCAATTCTGAGTTTTAAAAGCTCATTTTCTTGTTGAAAATATTGATTTCTCAAAAAATCAAAATAAGACTTTCCTAATTTTAAAAGTTCCTTGTGAACTTGCTGGTAAACTTCTTTATCTTCATCATCTAAAAGCTGTATTAGTGCTTTTATTTTATTTTCATCCATTTCCTAACAATATCTTACTAACCAAGAATCCCTTAAAATTGAATAATAAGATTGATTTCCTTCTAAAATTTTTTGAGTATCCAATATTGGTGTTTCTATTGTAATTTCTTGATTTTTTATAAAATTTTGAGTTTCTCTAAAATCAAAATATCCTAATTCCTTTTCATTTTTTAAGTATAAAACATAATGATTAGGTAGAATTTCAATTCGATGATGATGGAGAACCTCATAAACTTTTTTTTGTAAATAATCGATTGAACAACCGGAAGTTTCTGTAATGGCTTCAATGATAATTACTTGATTAAAAAGCATTTGAACAGAATATTGAATAGGATTTCCGTGGCTATTCCAATCTTTTAGATTTTGATTAAGCTCATTAAAAATGACTTCTTTTTCCGTATGGGTTAATTTATTTTTTAAAGGATAAATCCATTTATTTACCATAATAATCCATTTGATTTACAAAATTAAAACTTTTTTGGTTTTTATACAATGAGTTTATGTAATTTTATTTTATAATGCTATTTTGATTGCATTTTAAACATATTGAATGAAAAAAAGCATTAATTTTGAAGCATTTTTATGATTAAAATAGTAGATCCTAATCTGCCCTTAGAAATCGTATATTCAATTTTCATGGTAGAAAATCTTGGAGTATCTATACAACCTTTTGTAGTTCAACTTTCCAACGGAAAATATTCTTATCCTTTTCAAAAATTAACACCCATCAACATGTCTCCGTTTTCTAACTTCTTGGATTCAGACGATATTAAACTAATAAAACTATTAAATGAAATTTCCATCAATCATCTATTTAAACAGTTTAATCCTAGTAATAAAATTAAAAGTCCTGAACAATTTCAAAAAAAATTACCTGATTTACAAAGCTATGATTATATCAAACAATACATTGATAGAAGAATCGTTGAAAGCTTAAATCTTCTAAGAAACAAAAAAGTTTTTTTACTTAATAAATTTGATTACCCCTGCGGTGATGAAGTCAAGGTTTTACAGGAAAAAGCCAAATTGGTTTTTTATTTTGATAGAAACGAAAAAGATATGCGTTATTGGCAAATTTTAAAATTAAACAATCAAATCTTAGACTATCGTTTTAAAGGAAAAATTATTGGTTACCAAAACGCATGGATGTTTCTAAATAATCAAATCTTTGAAATTGATGATAACGTTCATGGAAATAAACTAGAACCATTCTTGAAAAAAAAATTTGTTACCATCAGTCGAGAAATAGAAAATCAATATTTTAACGGTTTTTTTCTAAAAGTTTTAAAAAAACATGAAGTTAAAACTCAAGGCATAGATATACAATTTATAGACACAGAACCCCTTTGGTTACTCTCTATTACAAAAGATAATCATGGATTTTATACCTTTGAATTCCAAGCTAAATATCAACAATTTATTATCAATTCTAATGATGAAGAGGAATTTTTTGTAGTTTATCAACCCAATGAAATTCCTTTATTTTACAAAATCAAAAGAAATCTTGAGTTAGAAAAAAAAATCAAAAATTGGTTTTTAGAACTTTTCGGTAAACAAGTTACTTTATTTTCACAAGTTACACTCCCCGAGAGCGAAGCTTTAATTTGGTTATCAAAAAATTATAAAGCTTTGAAAAATCAAAATATCCAAATAATTCAAAATTACGAACCCCAATTTATATTTGATGAAATGAAATTGGAATACCAAATGGAAGAATTCGATGAATATTATCTTATAAAAGCTTATGTAAAAATTGGTATTTTTCAATTTTCGTTTTCAAAGTTAAAAAAAAATATACTCCACGAAAAACAAGAATTTACGCTTCCCGACAAAACACAAGTATTAATTCCTAATCATTGGCTTACTGATTTTAGACATTTTTTTGAAATTGCAGAAGTTAATGAAAATGAAGAATTTATATTAAAAAAATATCAAGGTTCTGTTTTGCATTCTTTTGATAATGACCGAAAAAAATCTGAATGGAATTTATTAGAAAGTATAGAAAATATACCCAAGCAAAGTCAACCAAAAGGTTTAAAAGCACAATTAAGGGATTACCAAAAAGCAGGATTGGATTGGCTTTTATTTCTCAATAAATTTAAGCTAGGAGGAATTTTAGCGGATGATATGGGCTTAGGAAAAACCCTACAAACTTTAAGTTTGTTACAAAATGAATACGAAAATGGCGTTCAAACTCCCTCACTTTTGGTTATGCCTAAATCTTTGATTTATAATTGGATTGAAGAAATTCAAAAATTTACTCCCGAACTAAATTACATTGTTTACCAAGGAAGTAATCGTGAACAATTGGTCAATAAATTATCTAATTATCACTTAATTTTAACAACTTACGGAACATTAAGGCGCGACGAAAATATTCTTTCAAAATTATTTTTTCATTATGTTATCTTAGATGAATCACAAATGATAAAAAATGCTCAATCTCAAACCCATCAAGCGGTACATGCTTTGAAATCTATCCATAGATTATCCCTTTCAGGTACTCCAATTGAAAATAAAACCTTAGATTTATGGGCACAAATGCAGTTTTTAAATCCTAATTTATTAGGTTCAAAAGCATTTTTTCAAAAATTTTATGCTGAACCTATCGAAAAGTTTGGCAACGAACAACGTGCTAATTCTCTCAAAAAAATTATTAATCCTTTTATTCTTAGAAGAACTAAAGAATTGGTAGCCAAAGAACTACCCCCTAAAATTGAAACCATTCATTTTTGTGAAATGACCGATGCACAAGCAAATTTTTATGAAAAAAAACTTAACGACGTTAAGCAACGATTTTTTATTGAAATCAATGAAGACCAATTCAAAAAAGAAAAATTAAATTTTCTTTCTTCACTCATGGAACTCAGGCAAATTGCAATTCACCCTGGTTTAATTGAAAAAAATTTAAAAGAATCCGGAAAAATGATAGAAACCATGAGAATGGTCGAAGAAATCATAGAAAGAGGTAGTAAAATTTTAATCTTTTCTCAATTTGTTTCTATGCTAAAAATTATTGGTGAAGAATTAAAAAAAATGAACATTCCTTTTAATTATTTAGACGGTAGCATGAGTTCAGAAGCCCGTGCTGAACAGGTAAATATTTTCCAAAATCATAAAGATTATTCTGTTTTCTTAATTAGTTTAAAAGCAGGTGGTTTTGGACTAAATCTTACAGCTGCTGAGTATGTTTTTATCATTGACCCCTGGTGGAATCCTGCCATAGAAAACCAAGCTATTGACCGTGCTTACAGAATTGGTCAAGTAAAAAATGTTTTTTCTTACAAGTTAATTTCAAAAAATACCATTGAAGAAAGAATCCTACAGCTTCAACAAAAAAAATCTTCTATTGCTAATGAAATCATTCAAGTTGAAGATGGATTTTCTAAATCCTTAGATTTAGAAGACTTTAAATTTTTATTAAACTAATCCAATTTTTTATTGGTATCTTAACGAAACATAACTTTTTAATGGTTTTTTAAAAAAAATCAAAAATTCGGAATATAAAAAAGAGGCTGTAGTTTTTCGACAGCCTCTTAAAATTTCTAATTACATTTTTTACCAACCGATTGCATAAAACGCTTTTGTACCGTTTGGATATTTACCTTCTAACAGTATTCCCCCATCGTCACTGGATAATGCTTCCATCACATCATCAACAGAATTAACAGTTTTCTTGTTGATTTTTTGAATAATGAAACCTTCTTTCACACCTGCTTGTTTTAATTTTCCATTGGTAAGATTTAAAACAACTACCCCACCTTGAACATCAAATCTTTTTTTCTCATCAGAAGTTAAATTTTTTAAATCGGCTCCGAGTTCTTTTTTGAAATCGATTGATGAATTTTTGTCTTTGGATGATGACAATTTTTCAGAACCTTGTGAATTTTTCAAAGTAACTACAGTAGTATACTCTTTATTGCCTCTTAGATAATGCACTTTCACTTTATCGCCGGGTCTTAATCTACCAATTTGTTCTTGCATTTCAGCAGAATTATTTACTTCTACCTCATTAATTTTGAAAATTACATCCCCTTTTTGAATACCAGCCGCTTCAGCACCTGAACCTGAATTAACCCCTGCTATATAGACCCCTTTAGTTCTATTGATGTCATATTCTTTGGCTAATTTAGCATTCAAATCTTGAATCGATACCCCCAAAAAACCCCTTTGAACTTTGCCAAATTCGATTAAATCATTCACAACTTTCTGAACTATTCTTGATGGAATAGCAAAAGAATATCCCGCATAAGACCCAGTTTTTGACGCAATTGCTGTATTAATTCCTATCAATTCACCCGTAAGAGTTACCAATGCACCACCCGAGTTGCCTGGATTAACAGCAGCATCTGTTTGAATAAACGACTCAATTTTAAATTTATCATTTAAAATATTGATATTTCTACCCTTTGCGCTTATAATCCCTGCAGTAACTGTTGAAGTTAAATTGAACGGATTACCCACTGCAACACACCACTCCCCCACTTCTACTTTATCCGAATCACCAAATTTTAAATAAGGTAGACCTTCTGCATCAATCTTTAACAATGCTAAATCCGTAGAAGGGTCTTTTCCTACCAATTTTGCATTAAATTTTCGGTTATCAAATAATGTTACTTCATATTCAGAACCACCATCAATCACATGATTATTCGTAACAATGTATCCGTTGCTTGTCAATATCACACCACTACCCGTAGCTTCGAGTGGTCCAAAATTTCTATCAAATTTATCAAAAGGAAAACCAAAAAATTCAAATGGGTTCATTCCTCGGTATTCATCATTAGAACTTGAACCAGTGGTTTTTATATGTACAACAGCAGGATTAGCAATTTTTGCAGCTAATCGAAAATCTACTAAACCCTCGGGCAATTTATAATCCGTTAAATGAATAGGTTGCTGTTGTTCATAAACCACTTTTAACTTATCTTTCTCAAAATATTTAAACAATCCAACCGTTAATAAACTGCTGATTCCTGCTATCAAAATAATTTTTGTAGTATCTTGCCAATTTAATCTCATAAGTTTTTTTTTATTTTAACGTTCAAATATAATACCAAGTTGCGTGAACTGACAAAATTTATGTATAAAAATTGCAAAAAAATTGTTGTTTGATTTAGAAGGTTATTTTACAACATGCCGTACAAATGAGCTATAGTTTATTGGTATATTAAGGGCGCTCCCCTTGCTTCGCTTCGGGTCGGTGTGAACCTCCCTTCCCTCCTATTAGGAGGGATCCTTTGGGGACTTCGCTTTGCTCGCCCCCGAAGGACGGGGTGGTTTCGGCGCCCTCCGCATCCCTCACGCAAACACAGAGTAACACAAAGCATCCTTGCTTGTGAACCACAGAGTAACACAAAGCATCCTTGCTTGTGAACCACAGAGTAACACAAAGCATCCTTGCTTGTGAACCACAGAGTAACACAAAGCATCCTTGCTTGTGGAAACCAACCCAAGCATCCCTAACTACCTGTATTTACCACCGGCGAAGCACTCTTTTCTGAACAAAGAAC
>Ga0272446_1005196_pt1 | contig 14579 bp, 13 predicted proteins | sample YNPCB0061_FD_194587 | JGI IMG/M metagenome (GOLD analysis project Ga0272446, IMG submission 194587) | Hot spring microbial mat communities from Yellowstone National Park, WY, United States - YNP-CB-006-1 | ecosystem: Environmental > Aquatic > Thermal springs > Hot (42-90C) > Sediment | place...
GCAGTCTTGGGTTAATTCGCAAAAGCACTTTAGTTCCGAAAACAAATTTTTGGTGTCGCCTTCGAGGTATGCAAAGCACGGCCGGAAATGACTACATGTACTGGGTAGGCATCTACCATGCTTTAGGACGAAAAGACCTGACTAGGCCACTGATCTGGCGGTCATTCATTATCGCGCCATTCTCTACTCAGGTATGGCTTGAGATTAAATCCTTAGTTGGTGAAATGATTTTCCCACCCGCAACCCGGAAAGCTCTAAGTTGGTACAGATATAAAGTTATGTCGACATTTAGTAAAAATAAAGACAAATGACACCACTTGTGTCTGTAATTGTCCCCTGCTACAACCAAGCGCGCTTCCTGCCGGAAACCTTGGAAAGCGTCGTGTCCCAATCTTTTCAAGACTGGGAATGTGTCATCATCAATGACGGGTCCACTGATAACACCATTGATGTGGCTCAAACATACTCCTCCCGAGACCCTAGATTCCGCCTTGTTACCAAACCAAATGGTGGGCTATCAAGTGCGCGCAATCGAGGCCTTTTGGAGGCCAAAGGCAAGTGGATACAATTTCTTGACTCGGACGACATTTTATTGCCCGAAAAATTAGAAAAACAAGTCACGCTCCTTGACTTGGCAAAGAAGCCTGCCCTGTCATTTTGTGATTATTATTTCTGCAGTGAAAATGACATCCACCAGCGGGTCTCCAAAGGCAAGAAATTTGAGCATCCTCGCTTGCTCATGTCCTCGCCCATAATGGACCTGGCATCCCGGTGGGAATCTGAGCTCAGCATCCCCGTTCATTGCTTCCTTTTTGACTCAAGTATTTTTTTTGACAATAAGATAACTTTTGATGAAGACATCCCCAATCATGAAGACTGGGATTGTTGGATGCGAATATTCTCTCTTAACCCAACCATCATTCCCATTGAGGAAGAGCTGGCCATCTACCGGCAACACCGAAGCTCAATGACAGCGAACAAACCTGCAATGTGGCTTGGTTATGAGAAGGCACTCAAGAAACAACTCAACCTTCACAAGAACTCTCCCCAGCTAAGATTGGCTATAACTAAAACACTGAACCACATGCATTATGTTTACACAGGCCATCCTCGTACACCTCTCGCCAAATTGGCACATGGGTATAGATATTTATCAGCCAAAGTTCAAAGGGATTTATTTAGGCTTTATCATAAAATGACCCCTTGGCCTGTTCAGAAATTTGTCAAATCGCTTAGGCAAACAAGCAATAAATAATTTTCTTCTCATGACACCGAACTTCCGCATCATAGCCTTTTACCTCCCGCAATTTCATCCCATTCCGGAGAATGACGAGTGGTGGGGCAAAGGCTTTACTGAATGGACCAATGTCACAAAAGCGCGCCCGCTCTTTCCCGGTCATTACCAACCTCACCTACCGGCGGATCTGGGCTTCTACGACCTGCGTTTGCCCGAAATCCGTGAAGACCAGGCCAATCTGGCTCGGGAGCATGGTATCCATGGGTTCTGTTACTACCATTATTGGTTTACAGGGCGTCGCATCCTTGAGCAGCCATTCAACGAGGTTCTGACCACTGGTAATCCGGATTTCCCGTTTTGCTTGTGCTGGGCCAATGAGAACTGGACTCGTGCCTGGGATGGCGGCGAACGCGAGGCCCTGTTGTCACAAACCTACAGCGACGAAGACGATCTCGCCCACATCCAAAGTCTGATTACCGCCTTCAAGGATCCCCGCTACATCCGCATCGACGAACGCCCCCTCTTCCTGATCTACCGTACCGAAAACCTGCCCGATGCGGCGCGCACCGCCCGAATATGGCGAGAAGAGGCCAGACGTGCAGGGGTGGGCGAAATCTACCTGGCCCGCGTTGAGAGTTTCCGCTCCGACATCAACCCTGCCGATATCGGCTTCGATGCCGCTGTGGAATTTGCCCCGGACTGGCGCACCCTGGACCAGTTCCTGTTCAGGACGCCCCTTTTCCGCAAGGCCTGCGACTGGGGACTGCTGCCCCAGACCTACCTCACCCAATCCATCAGCGACTACAACCATCTGGTCCAGCGCATGCTAGACAAGCCCAAACCGGTTTGGAAGCGCTTCCGCTGCGCCACGCCGGGATTCGACAACAGCGCCCGGCGCCCTGAGAAAAGTGCCGCCATCTACGTGGGTTCCACACCAGAACGTTACGGCCAATGGCTGCGGCACCTGCTGGGCGACGCCATGCGGGACCATGGGGATAGCGAGCGCATCGTCTTCGTCAACGCCTGGAATGAATGGGCGGAGGGCAACCATCTGGAGCCTGACCGGCGTTCGGGCAAGGCCTACCTGGAGGCCACCCGCCAGGCCCTGGAGGCATGCCAGAAGACGGGCAAGCCCGAAGGGCCCGCCCCCTCGGCCAATGAGGCCCCTACCCAAGCCCAGCCAAGCAGGCTGCGGCAGATGTATTGGTCTTTCTCGAAGAAGGCACAGGCTTACCTCCAGCTTTGGAACCACCTGCGCTATTGGCACGGGCGGAGGCTTACCGAGGCTGCCGAAGCCATGGAATCACGCCAGCCGTGAAGTACCTCCCACTACCCACCCACACGAACCACGCTGCATGACTCCGCCCCGCATCGCCGTCATCATCCTGAACTGGAATGGCAAGGACGACACCTTGGCATGCCTGGAGTCCGTCACGTCCATTGACTACCCAGACTTCCAAGCCGTGGTGGTGGATAACGGTTCTTCCGACGGTTCCGTGGAAGCATTCCGTCAGGCCTTTCCCCAGGTCACCGTCCTGGAAACCGGCAAGAACCTGGGCTATGCGGGGGGAAACAACGTGGGCATCCGCTGGGCCCTGGATCAGGGCTTCGACGGTCTCCTGGTACTGAACAACGACACGGTGGTGGACCGGCACATCCTGCATGCCTTCGCCACCGCACAGCAACGGTTTCCCAAGGCTGGGGTCTTTGGCGCCAAGATCTACTACCATGCCCAACCCGACGTGCTGTGGTTCGCGGGAGGCGCGTGGCACCCGGAGTCTTTGCGCTTCAGGCATATCGGGAAAGACAAGTCTGATGGTCCGGAGTTCTCCGCGGCACGCGCCTTCGATTACGTGACGGGCTGTGCCCTGTACGCCAGCGCCGATGTGTTTCGCACTATCGGTTTGTTTGATGAGGCCTTCTTCCTTACCTATGAGGAGACGGACTGGTGTTACCGCGCCAGGGCGCAGCGTTTCGAGTGCATATACATCCCCGAGGCAATACTCTGGCATAAGGTTTCTGTCTCTTTCGGCGGCCCCACTTCCCCATTGGTCAACTACTTCATGACCCGAAACATACTACTGTGGGCCCGGAAGCACCTGCCGATACGGGAAAGAATGCGCCTGTACCGGCAAACCCTCAGCAAGCTGAGGCGCATCCTCCTGCCTCCGTTCGTTCTGACGGAAGACGACCTTTCGCTGGCGAAAAAAATCTTCTGGGCGATTACAAGCTGGCGAAAAAACCTGTCCGCCAATCTGGCCAACCCCACCCATCGCACTACGCTGATGGCGGTGCGCGATCACATCTTGTGCAGATATGGAGACTGCCCGTCTGAGGTTAGAGTGCTGGCTCAGCGGAAAAACGTCGAATCCTCTCAGTGAAAACAGGACTTTCCCTAACCCGCCTCATGGTGGTCTCCGCCACCTACCCGCGACCCGATCAGGCTTCCGGGGACCTGCGCTTTTTCACCCTGCTGGGCTTGCTGGCCCGCAAGTTCAATGTGGTTTTCTGTGCACTGGATAGCGATGGATGCATCCTCCCTGATGATCCCTACAGCGCTCAGCTTGAAGGGCTGGCCATCACCTTGGGCACGGTGGGATTGCCGCAGGCCCTGAAAACGCACTCGCCTGATCTGGTCTGGTTCGAATTCTTCCATCAGGCTCGCCCGGATTACCTGGCGCTCGTCAGACGTCTCTGCCCGCGGGCCCGCGTGCTGATCGACTCGGTGGATGTGCATTTCAACCGCCTGGCCGCAAAGGCCCGTCTGAGTGGGCTGCCGACAGATCAGGCCGCGGCCGGCCAGATGAAGGAACGTAAGCTGTCCGCATACGCCCAGGCGGAGCTTGTCGTGGCGGTGAGCGACGAGGATGCCCGCCTGTTGCGTGAGGCCTTGCCCGATACGCCCGTGGCGGTGCTCCCCGACGGGCATACCATCCCCCCTACCCTGACCCCTCGCGCCAAGAGTTCGGTGAACTGGTGTTCGTGGGGGGGGTCAAGCATGCGCCCAAAGTCGATACGAAGGCTTCATAACCCTGGCAGGAAGCCAGTGGCAATTGAAGACGGACTGAACGCGCTCAATAGGAGGAAGGCATTGCATATGGCTTCCAGCCTGCCCAGCGATCGCCGCTTCGTCTTCATCAAGTCCTGGAACGAGTGGGCCGAGGGCAATTACCTCGAGCCAGATCTGCGCTTCGGCCACCAGTATCTGCAGGTCATCCGCGAGGAACTCGGTTCATAAGCCGGTCTGGGGTAACACTTAGATTGATTTCCTAACGCCTGCCGACTATTGCCCATGAAGGTCCTGCTACCACACTCGTTGGATGGAAATATCTACACCCATGAGTTGGGCAGGGCATATCAAAGACAAGGTTGTGAACTCACCTATGGCGACGACAATCTTTTTGAACGTACCCAGGACGCGCAAATCGTCCATTTGCATTGGCCCGAAGCGTTTTATCGATGGAAGGGTTGGGGCTCCCTGGACAATCGTGCCGCCCGTTTCATTGCGGCCATCGATGCCTACAAAGAGCACGGAGCCAAGATCGTCTGGACCATTCACAACCTGACGCCCCACGAGCATCCAGACAACAAATTCGACCGCGATATCTACCAGCAGGTGCTGGATCGTGCGGATTTGCTTCTCCACCACTGCCCCCAGTCACAGGCGGCCTTGGCTGCTCTTTACAAGATACCAGGCCATACTGGGCAGTTGGTTGCACCCCATGGACACTATCTGAGCTACCCCCATGGCATGAATCGGGAGCAGGCCCGGGAGAGACTTGGCATTCCGGACGATGCCTACGTCTTCCTGCAATTTGGCATGCTCAAAGGGTACAAGGGTCTGGGCTTACTTTTCGATGCCTGGCGACAGATTCGCACCCCCAATAAATACCTATTGATTGCCGGCAAATACCACCCATCCACGGGAAGGTATGCCTGGCGTGAAAAACTGCATATGTTCCGGGCGCGACATACCCGTGGAGTTTCCATGCACCTGCACAGCATTCCTCAGGATGAAATCCAGGTTTTCCTGGCGGCGGCGGATTGTATGGTGCTGAGCCACTCGCGGGGCCTCAATTCAGGTGTGGCGGTACTCGGCATGACCTTCGGGAAGGTCGTGGTGGGCCCCCGGCTGGGGTGCATTGAATGGGTGCTGGATTCCGGCGCCAACATTGCTTATGAACCGGGTAATTTGAATGCCCTTGTGGATGCCATGGAGCGCGCACCTCGCCTGGATGCTGCCAGGTCCGCCGCTACCAACAAGGCTGTCGCCGCAAGCTGGCAGTGGGACGACATGGCCCGGGCGGTCTTGGATCACCCTGCCATAGGGCACGCCTCCGCGTCATGAGTATTTCCCCTCGCAAACTGATCTGGAACGCAGCGACGCACCTGAAGTTGCTGACGCACCGGCAGTGGCCCGCCTGGCGGCGTTTTCGCGCCGCCGAAGGCGCCGCGCCCAGTCCACTTGCCAAATTCGACCGCCGGCTGGTGATCCTGACCTGGGAATTCCCCCCCCAGGTCACGGGAGGGGTGTATCGCCCCCTGTCCTTCGCGCGCTATGCGGCGGCCTCGGGCTGGCAGGCGGAGGTGGTGTGCGGCCCGGCAGCGTCGCCCCCCAGCGAGGCGGGACGGCACCTGGCCAGCCTCCTGCCGGCGAGCGTTCCCGTCACGCACGTGGCCGCCGACCGGGGCCCCCATCCCTGGCCATTGCCGAAGATAGACGGCGGCATCATCAATGCCCTGTCCCTGTATGAGGCGGCAGCGGCGCGCATTGCCCCGGGCGAATCGGGCGTGATCCTGGCCTCCGGCCCTCCCTTCGCCAACTTTGTCGCCGGCCTTTGGCTGGCGCGTCGCACAGGCTGGAAGCTGGTGCTGGACTATCGCGACGAGTGGACCCAGTCCCCTTTCACGTTTGTCGACAAGGCTGGCGACAACCCCGGCTGGGAACAGCGGTGTCTTGAGCATGCCGACATGGTGATCTTCACCACGCCCTCCCAACTGGCCCATGCGGAGCGCCACTTTCCCGCTCTGGCACGGTCGCAGAATGTCGTTGTGTATAACGGCTGGGAACCGGGTGATTTTGCCGGGGCCCCGCCCCCGCAAGCGCCAGACCCGGCTTCGCCCATCACGCTGGCCTATCTGGGCAATCTGGGGGCCATGGCCGCACCCGATGCCTTTCTGGCCACTCTTGCGGCCGCACTTGAAGCACAACCGGAACTCCGGTCGCGGCTCAAAGTGCTTCTGGTGGGCCATAAGCGCCCGGATGCCCTGGCAGCGCTGCGCGCTTTCCCCTTTCCTGACGTCATCGAACTGGTGGACTCCATTCCCAAGCCAGATGCCTGCGTCATGATGCAGCGGGTGGATGGCCTGCTGCTGCTGAATCCGGCCGGCCTGCATCGCTACATCCAGGGCAAGCTGTATGAGTACGTCGCCTCCGGCACGCCGGTGCTGGTGTTTGGGGTTGGCGGGGAAATGGGAAAAATCGTGGACACCCTGGGTGCCGGCACGACCGTGCCTGAAGGCGACGCCGCGGGCCTGGCCAAAGCCCTGGTCGGCCTGAGGACGCTGAAGAACACCAATTCCGCGCAACGCGGACAATGGCTGGCCAGCAGGGAACGGGCCGTTCTCGCCGGAGTGCTCTATCGGCATCTGGATACGCTCATCGATGACGCGCCGGAGAAATCCTAGGATGAAACAGCCCCCTTACTCGCTGCGCTCGTTTCCCCCCGAGGGGGAGGTCAGTTCCTTCGGAACGGCCGTGCGGAACTGACATGCGCATCCTCTACGCCAGCGAACGCCCGCCCTACCCGTTTTTCCTGGGTGGCGCGGTGCGCTGCGCCCACATGCTGCTGCATGGTCTTTCCCAGGACCTGGCCACGCCTTGCATGGCCATCGGCTCCAGCGACTATGCCGTGACGCCCTGGTCCTGGCCCGCGCCGGAAGACTACGCGGCGCTGGAGATCAGGGGCGTATGCCCCTCTCCCCAGGCCCCTTTTCCGCTTGCGGGCGAGGGGAACGACGTGCTGGACTGCGGTTACCCGGTGCAGGTGTTGCCGGATTTCTTCAACGTGCTGGACCGGGTCATCAGTGCCTATCAGCCCGACCTGGTGTGGGCCCAATTGGAAGGGGCGCTGGAAGTCCTGGAAATCGCCCGCCGCAGGGGGGTGAAGGGGCTGTATTTCGTGCACGACGCGGAATTCGACCCGGCGGAACTGCGCGCCATCGTGGACCTGGGCTGCACCCTGGTGGCCAGCAGCCATTTCCTGGCGGGCAAGGCCCTGGCGGCCACGGGCCAGCAGGCCCATGTGGTGCACCCGCCCATGCACCTGTTTTTCGACACCCGGGGCGATGCCCAAGGCTTTGTCACCCTCATCAACGCCCACAAGGTGAAGGGCCTGGATACCTTTCTGGAGGTGGCGCGGCGACTGCCCCAGGTGCGCTTTCTCCTGCAGGAATCCTGGAAGCTGAACGACGAGGCCCTGGCCGTGTTGCGGGGGCGCCTGGCTGATCTGCCCAATGTCACCTTCCAGCACCGGGTGTCGGACATGCGCCAGGTATATCGCCAGACGCGCCTGCTGCTGGCCCCCTCCATTTGGGAAGAAGGCTTCGGCATGGTGGCGGTGGAAGCCCAGTCCTGCGGCATTCCCGTCATCGCCAGCGTGCGGGGTGGGCTGCCCGAATCCGTGGGGGACGGCGGGCTGTTGATCAAGGACTACCGCAACGTGGAAGCCTGGGTGGCGGCGGTGCGGTCCGTGCTGGACAGCCCCGACCGCTATGCGGACCTGTCCGCCCGGGCCCTGGCCCATGCCCGCTCCGCCGACTTCTCGCCGCCGGAACTGGCCCGCCGCTTCCTGGCCGCCTGTCAGGCGCCGGCGCCTGGCATGGGCTTCCTGGCCCGCGGTATGCGCTCCATTCGGCGGGCTGCGGCGGGGTTGCGGCGTGCGGGGTTGCGGCGTTGACTCACAGCGGTTGCCTGGATACCTTGCTGGCATGCGCACAATAGGCCACCGCAAAGATCGCCCCATCTCCTTTTCCGCCTTTGCTGAACTGTTCAGGGAAGGGGCCAGGAGCTTGTCGGACTTTGGCCGTGGGTGCGCGTCCAAAGTCCGACAGACCCCTAGGGAAACGCTGATTTATTTCCCCCTCTCCCGCGGGGAGAGGGGGTGGGGAGAGGGTAACTGATTGATTTTTCGGGGATACGCTCCCTCTCCCCCACCCCTCCCCCCGAGGGGGAGGGGAGTTATTTAGCACTTCCTTTACAAGAAGCAGAAACAACCCCTTACCCGGCCCCCATGCATACCCCACGCAAACCTCTGTCAGGCCTGATCATTTCCTCAGCTTTGCTGCTCTGCGCCTGTTCCCCGGGCGAGGTTGACCTCACCCTGTTCGAAGACGTCACATCACGCTCCGGCCTGGCCGCCTATGAAGGCATGACCCATGGCGCCGCCTGGGGCGACTACGACGGGGACGGCCGACCGGACCTGTATGTCACCAACCACCTCAAGCCGGCCATGCTGTTCCACAACCTGGGCGGCGGCCGTTTCGAGGACGTCACCGCCGCCGTGCTGGGGAACCAGACCGGCGGCGACAAGCACGGCGCGGCCTGGGCAGACTTCGACAACGACGGCGACCAGGACTTGGTGCAGCTCACGGGGGCCATCATGGGCATGGGCGAAGAACCCAAGCACCTGTTCGTCAACGAGGCCGGCAAACTGACCGACCAGGCACGAAGTCTGGGCGTGGACAACCCTCCGGGCCGCACCCGCATGCCCTTGTGGGTGGACCTGGACGGAGACGGCAAGCTGGATCTGTTCCAGGGGGCCGAGGCGCGCCACGACGCCATGACACCGCCCTTCTTCTTCGCCAATCAGGGGCGATCCTTCGCCGACATGACGGCCTGGCTGCCGCTCATTTCTCGCAGCGCGCCTTTCTGTGTGCTGGCTTCGTTGAATGAAGACCCCCACCCGGAAATTGTCTGCCGCCTCATGGGGGAAGGCACACCCAACCAGGTGTTCGACACCCGGGTCCGGCCCGCCAAAACCCTGGATCTCCTGCCGAAAACCGCCTTCGAGGACGTGGCCGTGGGGGACTTCGACAATGATGGCCGGATCGACCTGTTCCTGGCGCGCAAAACCCCAGGCGGCCGGGTAGCCCTGGCAAAGGGGGGAGACCACATCCTCACCGCGCAAGTGAATCTCACACCCAAGAACGCCGACAAGCTGTCCGCTTTCCGCTTCCGCACCCAGGGCCGGGTGGGCTTCACGTTTTCCGGTCAACACAGCGGCGACCTGGAAGCTGCGGACATCCACCTGGGCCGCGGCGACACCCGCCCCGGGGCCCTGAGCTTTCAATTGGACCGGGAGCACGCCGCAGGCATGCCCAAGGCCGCCCCGGGGGATCGTCCCGCCGTCCTCATCGGCAGTCCCGAGCCCGGCGTCTGGCAGGTGGAGTTCCACATTGCCAAAGAGACCTTCAATGCCAAGGCACGCTACCGTAACTTGTCTGTCCGCATCCACGCCGACAGCCCCATCGAGAAGGTGGAGGCCCTGGACGATGCCGTTGTGGACGAGACCGCGCCCCAGCGCCTGTTCATGAACCGGGACGGCAAGCTGGTGGAGGAAAGCGACAAGCGCGGCGTGAACAAGCGGGCCATCGGCGCGGCCAACGTGGTGGCGGCGGACTTCGACAACGACATGGATCTGGACCTGTTCATCCTGGGCACGAGCGATGCGGGCAAGACCGAGAACCTGCTGCTGCTCAACGACGGCAAGGGCCATTTCACCCCGGTGCGCCAGGCGGGCGGGGCTGCGGGCGGCCTGGAGGGGGTTGGGGATTCCGTCACCACGGCGGATGTGGACGGGGATGGCTGCGTGGACCTGCTCATCGCCAACGGCGCCAGCATGGGCCGCAGCCTGGGCCTGCCCTCGGACAACGGCCGCTACCAGCTGTTCCGCAACCTTTGCGCCAACGGCAACCACTGGCTCATGATCGACTTGGTGGGTACCCGCTCCAACCGGGACGGCATCGGCGCCCGGGTGGTGGTGGAAGCGGGTGGCGTCAAACAGACACGGCTCCAGGGTGGCGGCATTCACGAGCGGGGCCAGAACCACTCACGCCTGCACTTCGGTCTGGCCAGACAGGCCCAAGCAGACAAGATCACGGTGTACTGGCCCAGCGGGAAGGTGCAGGTTTTGAATAAAATCCAGGGCAATCAGGTCCTCCGCATCGAGGAACCTCGCTAATCACTACCTAGGCAAAGGGGATCACGTTGTATTTCTGGAAGAAGAAAAAGCCCAGCCATGAGCGGGCAATGAATTGGTTCAAATCCCACATGATTCCCGGCCAGGGCATCATCGTGCACACCAAGCAGCCCGTGGCCTATCCGGAGGTCACCGGCTACTGGGTTCCCACGCTGTACGCCTGGAACGAACCCGAACTGGCCCGCGCCTGCACCCGGTGGCTGATGTCCATCCAGTTACCGGACGGCGCATTCCCGGCCCCGGATGGCGTGCCCTATACCTTTGACACGGGCCAGGTCATGCGCGGCCTGGTGGCGGCCCTGGGCGACGTGGAGGGCGCCGAGGCGTCGCTCCGGCGCGCCTGCGACTGGACCCTGACCCAGATCGAGCCCAGCGGCCGGCTCACCACGCCTTCCACGGAACTGTGGACGGACATTGCCAGCGACCTGATCCATGTCTACGTGTTGCCCCCCCTGGTGGAAGCCGGCGAACGGCTGGGCGTGCAGGCCTACAAGGACGCCGCCCTGAAGGTGCTGGACTACTACAAGGTCCAGCCGGGGCTGGTGCCCTTCAACCGCCTGTCCCACTTCCACGCCTACGTCATGGAAGCCCTGTGCGAACTGGGCGAATTCGACCTGGCCCGCCAGGGCATGGCCGATGTGGAAAAACTGCAAAGGCCCGATGGTTCGGTGCCCGCCTATCCCGACGTGGAATGGGTGTGCTCCACGGGGCTGGCCCAGTACGCCATTGTCTGGTCCCACCTGGGGCAGCCGGAGCGGGCCGACCGGGCCATCCGCTATCTGGAGAAGATCCAGAACAAGTCCGGCGGCTTCTTCGGCAGCTACGGCAAGGGTGCCAAGTACATTTCCAGCGGCGAGATCAGTTGGGGCGCCAAGTACTTCCTGGATGCCTGGAAGATGAAGATGGACCGGGAGGCTGGCCGTGCCTAACCCGCCTATCAAGGTCCTGACGGTTTTCGGGACCCGGCCGGAGGCCATCAAGATGGCCCCCCTGATCGCCGAACTGGAACGCCACCCCGGCCTGATCGAGAACCGCAACTGCCTCACCGGCCAGCACAAGGACATGGTGGCGCCGCTGATCGAGCTGTTCGGCATACGCGCCGATTACCAGCTGGACCTGATGCGCGAGAACCAGACCCTGGAGCACATCACCACCACCGTGCTGGCGGAGGTGGGCAGGATCCTGCGGCAGGAGAAATACGACCTGCTGCTGGTGCAGGGCGACACCACCACCTCCATGGCGGCGGCCCTGGCCGCCTTCTACGCCGGCATCAAAATCGGCCACGTGGAGGCGGGCCTGCGCACCTTCGACAAGCATCACCCCTACCCGGAGGAAGCCAACCGCAAGATGATCGACGCGGTGGCGGACCTGTTCTTCGCCCACAGCGGCAAGGCCCGGCAACACCTGCTGAACGAAGGCATTGCCGATGGGGCCATCGCCGTGACGGGCAACACCGTGATCGACGCGCTGCTGGACGTGTCCCGGCGACCCTTCGAACTCGCCGGCTCGCCCCTGGAAGGCATTCCGTTCGACAGCAGGCGCATCGTGCTGGTGACCGCCCATCGGCGGGAAAGCTTCGGCGGCCCCTTCGAATCCATCTGCAAGGGCCTGGCCGATCTGGCCGCGAAATACATCGGCGACATCGAACTGGTCTACCCGGTGCATCGCAACCCCAACGTCCGCGCGGTGGTGAACAAGCACCTGAGCAACCTGCCCAATGTGCGCCTGCTGGACCCAATGGACTACCAGCCCCTGGTGCAGCTGATGAAACGCGCCTATCTGGTCTTGACCGACTCCGGCGGCCTGCAGGAAGAGGCCCCCAGCCTGGGCAAGCCCGTGCTGGTGCTGCGCAAGGTCACCGAGCGGCAGGAGGGCGTGGAAGCCGGTACCCTCAAGCTGGTGGGCATGGAGGCGGACGATATCGTGCGGGAGGCGAGCCGCCTGCTGGATAACCGCGCGGCCTATGACGCCATGGCAACCCGGGCCAACCCCTACGGCGACGGCACCGCCAGTCAGAAGATCGTGCGGAAAATCCTGGCCGAGATCGGCCCCGCGGCATGACCCAGCCCCTCGTCAGCATCGTCCTGCCCACCTACAAGCGGGCCCACCTGCTGAAGCAGGCCATGGACAGCGTGCTGGCCCAGACCCATGCCAACCTGGAACTCATCGTGGTGGACGACAACTCGCCGGACGACACGGCCCAAGTGGTCGCCGCCTTCCATGACCCCCGCATCCGCTACGTCAGGAACGATCCCAACCTCAAGCTGCCCCGCGCATTGAACCGGGGCTTCTCCATGGCCAAGGGGGAATACCTGACCTGGACCTCGGACGACAACCTGCTGGCGCCCGCAGCCATCGAGAGGATGGTGGGCGCGCTGGCCCAGGGGGACTGCGATTTCGTCTACGCCGATTACTGGCTGTTCTCCGAGCAGGACGCAGACGGCAATCCCATCGCGCCCCAGCACGACCGCCTGCCGGACACCCTGCGGCTGGAGAAGGGCAACCATATCGGCGCCTGTTTCCTCTATACCCGCCGCCTGTACGAGGCCGTGGGGGACTACGACCCGGAACTGTTCCTGGTGGAGGACTACGACTACTTCCTGCGCGCGGCGAAGCAATTTCGCTTCACCCACATCGCCGAGCCCCTGTACTACTTCCGGCGCGACGACGCCACGCTTTATGTGTCCCGCTTTCCCGAGGTCAAGGCATCCGACCTGCTGGTGCGCGTCAAGAACGGGGTCATCGACATCCCGGAAGCCATCCGCTCCCTGGTGGACCTGCTGATGCAGCACCCGGAGGCTCTGGGCGACCGCAGCCTGAAACGGGCCCTGGACATCCGCGCACGCCATTCCTACCGGCTGGGGGCCTGGCTCACCCGGCGCGGCATGGCCCGGCTGGCACGGAGACTGCACACCGAGATATCTCCCCTTTTCTCCGCCTATCTGGGCGGGAAACAAGACTTCGGACAGACCCGCGCCGCCCTGCTGGAACGCGTGGCGCACCACGGCAAGCTGGCCTACGTGGCCCCCAAAGGCTGACCTGACATGTTTTCTCTCATTCAGACCGCACTCAAGGGCCCGGCCCAGGCCCGTGCCCAGCATCGCCAGCTGCTCAGGCGCTACTCGGGCATATCGGGGGGGCTTGCCGCCCTGGGCAATATGGCCCCTCCGCCCCGGGATGACGCCACCTCCCCTATCTTCCTGCTCTCCGCGGGCTGGCGGTCCGGCTCCACCTTGCTGCAGCGGCTGGTCATGTCCGACAAGCGGGTGCTGATCTGGGGCGAACCCTACGACGAGTGCGGCCCCATCCAGGCCATGGCCCAGACCGTGAAGGCCTTCCGCCCCGACTGGCCGCCCATGGAATATTTCTACGACGGCACGCCGCCGAATCAATTATCCAGTGAGTGGATAGCCAATCTGTTTCCTTCCCTCATGGACTGGCGTCTTGGTCAGAGGGCACTTTTCGATACGATGTTCGCTCAACCTGCCAGGGCTGCGGGTGCCAAACGGTGGGGGATCAAGGAAGTGCGCCTAGGCGCTGACCATTGCGCCTATTTGCGTTGGCTTTACCCTAACGCGAAATTCCTGCTGCTTTATCGTAATCCGTTAGAGGCTTATCGCTCCTATTGCCGATATGGGCGCAGTTGGTATTACACCTTTCCGGACAGACCGGTATTTACCGCGACGCTATTTGGCACTTACTGGCGCGAGCTAATGAAAGGATTTTTGAAGTATGCAACACAATTGAATGCTCAGTTAGTGCGATACGAAGACATAGTTTCCGGAAAACTACAATTAACAGAAATAGATCAATATCTCGACATCCAAATGGATTATGGCGTGCTGCAATCCAAAATCGGCAGTTCGGAACGCGGCGGAAAGAAATTACAGTTAAACCGGCTGGAGCGTTGGCTGTTGAAGCGAGCAGTCACTCCAGTTTCGCAAGAGCTCGGATATGAGTGGTAATAACTGCCCCAATTACCAATTATTATCTTAATAAGCCATGCGAATCTTATTTATCACAGAGCGCCCCTATCTTCCTCAACAGATCGGCGGAAGAGAAATGGTGATCCATGAAACCGT
>Ga0272446_1005197_pt1 | contig 14578 bp, 12 predicted proteins | sample YNPCB0061_FD_194587 | JGI IMG/M metagenome (GOLD analysis project Ga0272446, IMG submission 194587) | Hot spring microbial mat communities from Yellowstone National Park, WY, United States - YNP-CB-006-1 | ecosystem: Environmental > Aquatic > Thermal springs > Hot (42-90C) > Sediment | place...
CAGCGGGGGGAGGGCTGGGGAGGGGGGCCGTCACCTTGCCCGCGGAGACGCGACGAGGGCGGGCCGCCCGCGCTCCCAGGCGATGTTCATCGGGCGTTGTGCGCGAATCGCATGGACATCTGCGGTGAAAACAGCCCCTGCCCACGGGAGGGTGAGGGCTACGCCCTCAAGCAGGGGATAATAGCATCGTTCCCCGCGGAGCGAAGTATAATGGTTTCGCTACCCAGGGGGGCCTGGAAGGGCGGCACTCTCCCAGCAAGCAATCCGACACCCAGGTTATGCGGACAGGTTTTGGATAGGCGCCCGGCCGTCGAGGAGGACAGCATGGAAGAGGTGGTAATCGTCGGCGCGGCCCGCACGCCGATCGGCAAGTTCAACGGGGCATACGCCGGTCTCAGCGCGACCGATCTGGGAGGCGTGGCGGTGCGCGCGGCCGTGAGCCGGGCGGGGATCGACCCGGCCAGCGTGGACGAGTGCATCATGGGCAACGTCGTGAGCGCAGGGCTGGGCCAGGCGCCGGCGCGCCAGGCGGCCATCAAGGGCGGCTTGCCCGACAGCGTGAGCGCCTTCGCCGTGAACAAGGTCTGCGGCAGTGGCCTCAAGGCGGTCATGCTCGGCGCGGCGTTGATCCGTTCCGGCGAGGCCGAGGTGATCGTGGCCGGAGGTATGGAGCATATGAGCAACGCCCCCTACCTGCTCCCCGGCGCGCGCCACGGCTACCGCCTCGGCAACGGCGAAGTGATTGACGCCATGGTCCACGACGGCCTGTGGTGCGCTTTCGAGCGCCAGCATATGGGCAATGCCGCCGAGTGGATCGCGCGGAGTTTTAAAGTCACCCGCGAGCAGCAGGATAGCTACGCTCTCCAGTCGCACCAGCGGGCCATTGCCGCCATTGACGGCGGGCGCTTCACCGATGAGATCGTGCCCGTCAACGTGCCCGGTCCGAAGGGCCAGACGCTGACGGTGGATACCGACGAGTGTCCCCGGCGGGACAGTTCGCTGCAGGCCCTGGCCCGGCTGCGCCCGGCCTTCGAAGAGCACGGAACCGTCACCGCGGGCAACGCTCCCGGCATCACCGACGGGGCTGCGGCGCTGGTGCTGATGAGCGGGTCGCGCGCCGCCCGTCTGGGCCTGACGCCCCTGGCGCGGGTGGAACAGTCCGCCCAGGCGGCCGTCCCGCCGCGTGAGGTCTTTACCGCGCCGCCGCTGGCCATCCAGCGCCTCATGGACCGCGCCGGCACGACGGTGGATGATTACGATGTGTTTGAATTGAACGAAGCCTTCGCCGCCCAGGTGGTGGCCAATATCCGCGCCGGGCACCTGGATGTGGATCGGGTCAATGTCAACGGCGGCGCAATCGCCCTCGGGCACCCCATCGGGGCCAGCGGCGCCCGCGTGCTGGTGACGCTGATCCACGCCCTGCGGCAGCGCGGCGGCCGGCGGGGCATCGCCTCCCTCTGCCTCGGCGGCGGCGAAGCCGTGGCCCTCGCGGTTGAGGTCTTCTAATGTAAAAGTGGGGGAACCCGGTTTCCCCATACCCCCGCCCGTGGGAGGGCCTGGCCCTCACGCAGGGGGATGGGGAAACCGGGTTTCCCCACACCCCCGGCCCGCGGGAGGGTTTGAGAGGGCTGCGCTCTCGAGCAGGGATATGGGGAAACCTGGTTTCCCCATCCTCCCACCCCGTGGCAGGGTATGGCAGGGCTGCGCCCTCGAGCAGGGATATGGGGAAACCTGGTTTCCCCATATCCTTCCCCAGGGGACGATGGTTAGCCGATGCTACCACAGCGTCATAGAGACGCCACAAGCTCGTGAGCGCTGGAGCGCTTCCTGTTGCATTGAGCAGCAATCTACAATCCGCAATCTAAAATCTAAAATGGTTATGGATCGTCTCACACCAGAACGGATCCTGCAAGATCTGGGAACCACGACCCTGCCTGGCAGCGTCCACTGCTATGATACGGTCGGTTCGACCATGGATCTGGCGCGCGAGTGGCTGGTGACGCACCCCGAGGACCCCCGGCCGCTGCTCATCACCGCCGAGGTGCAAACGAGCGGGCGCGGGCGCCTGGGCCGCCGCTGGGAAGCCCCCGCCGGCACCGCGCTCCTGACCTCGCTGGCCCTGCGCCCTTCCTGGCTAGCCCCCGAACGGGGCGTCACCCTGGTATGGATGGTCGCCGTGGCCCTCTGTGAGGCCATCGAGACGCTCACCCCCCTCCGGCCCGCCCTCAAGTGGCCCAACGATGTGCTGCTCCCCATTGGCGCCACGGCCCCAGAACCGGAAACCCCGGACGAGGCATGGGGCGCCCCGGGGGCCCAACCTGGCTGGGCCAAAACCGCCGGCATTTTGCTCGAAGTCGGCCTGGGCGCGCGGGGTCTCGACTGGGCGATCATTGGCTGTGGCGTGAACGTGAGCGCCGCGCCACCGCCCGAGACGTCGCACTACCCCGCCACGAGCGTCGTGGCCGCCGCCGGTGCGCCGGTGGCGCGTCTGGATCTGCTGCGCGCCTTCTTGCGTCGCCTGGACCACTGGTACGCCCGCCTCGGCGCGGGCGAGGAGGCCGCGCTCTTCACGGCCTGGCGCGGTCGCCTGCTGACCCTCGGCCAGGAGGTGCGGGTCGAAACGCCCGGCGGCCTGGTAACTGGCCGCGCCGAGGACGTGGACGCGACCGGCGCCCTGCGCGTGCGCGATAGCGCGGGAACCCTCCACGTCATCGCCACCGGTGACGTGGGGCTGATGTGAACATAAGCCCTCGGCGAGGGGGGTGGGGAAACCGGGTTTCCCCATACCTCAGCGGACGCGGGCCTCCGGCCCGCGCACCCAGGCCCCGGCCCCTGGGAGGGTTTGGGAGGGCGCAGCCCTCCCAGGAAGAACCTTTTTTCATCCCGTCGGTGTGCGGCGCGAGCCGCATGGAGGACTGATGTGAACATAAACCGCCCGCGGGAGGGTTTGGGAGGACGCAGCCCTCACGCGGGGGGAGGGGGAAACCGGGTTTCCCCACGCCCCCGCCCGCGGGAGGGCCTCGTCCTCAAGCAGGGGCATGGGGAAACCTGGTTTCCCCACACCCCCACCCGGTGGGAGGGTTTGGGAGGGCGTAGCCCTCCCAGGAGAACTTTTGTTCGCCCCTTCGTGGTGCGGCGCAGCCGCGCGAACCTGATTTGAGGCCGTTCTCAGTCCAATTTCAGCCGATTTCGCGTTAGTCCGTAACTATCCTGTGGTATAGTAAGAGCCAACACCTGCAACCTTGGTGTGGAGATCAGGAGGTATGCCCCCTTTACTCCGGCGCCTCGTATTCAGCGCCCTTCTGCTCACCAGCCTGATAGTGGCAGCCACGATGCTGCGTCTCGCCCTGGAATGGCGACAGGCTCTGGCAGACATCGACTCCATGATTGTCACTCCTGCCGCCATCGCGTTCCCCGATGCGCCAGCCAACCCTCTGGCCAATCAGCCATCCCCCCAGGATACGGGCGCCGCTGGCGCCGACCAGCTCGCCTCAGGGCCGGGGCAGGCGATCCTGCCGGGGTCCGCGGCTCCCGCAGAAGGGTCCGGCAATGCCCCCCAACTCAGTCAGGAGACGTTGAACATTCTGCTGCTCGGCACCGATGCCCGGGCGGGCGATACCACCCCGCCGCGCACTGACGCGATCGTGCTCGTGCGTATCGAACGCGATAGCGGCCGCGTCAGCATGCTCTCCATCCCCCGTGACCTGTGGGTGACCTACCCCACCGGCGGCGAGGGCCGCATCAACGCGGCATACGCCCGCGGCGAGCTACGCTTCGGGCCGGGCGGCGGCGCCAGTCTGGCCAAAGCGACCGTCAGCCGGCTGCTCGGCGTGAACGTTGACAACTTTGTGTTGATCAACTTCCAGGGCTTTGAGACGCTGATCGACCAGCTCGGCGGCATTACGGTGGACGTGCCGGAAGCGATCTACGATCCGGCCTATCCTACCGAAGACTACGGCACGATCGAGGTGCGCTTCCGGCCCGGACGCCAGTCGTTCGATGGCAAACGCGCCCTGATCTACGCCCGCACGCGCCATGCCGATAGCGACTTCGGTCGCAACCAGCGCCAGCAACTGGTGTTGATGGCGATTTTTGAACGCATTCGCGAGCGTGGTTTGCTGCAACAGCTTACCAGCCTCGATGACTACACCCGCGCCCTGCGCGGCTATGTCATGACGGATCTGAGCCGCTCGCAAATGCTGGCGATCGCCAACTTTGCCCGCAGCGTGGACGGCGACAACGTGCTGCGCTATGCCATCGACTCGCGCAGCGTGGTTGACCTGCGCGAGCCGGCCACCTTCGCCGCCGAGCCGGCGGCCCTCAAACGGCTCGTCGGGCAGTTCACCGGGCGAGCAGTTTCCACTGCCGGAGGGCGATAAACTCGCAACACCGTGTAGGGCCGCATCAGGCAAGGGGCGCGGGGAAACCAGGTTTCCCCGCTCTCCATATGTCCGCGCACCACCATGGTATGAACGACACCGTCCAGAGCGGCGCGGCTGCGCGGGGCATGCTCTCGGCCGCGCTGCTCATCGCGGTCGGGAACATTCTCAGCCGGGTGGTCGGCTTCATCCGCGAGCCGATCATCGCCTACTACTTCGGGCGCGGCGTCGCGGTGGATGCCTTTCAAATCGCCTGGACGGCGCCCAGCACGATCTACGACATGCTGATCGCCGGAGCCGTCAGCGCCGCGCTGGTGCCGGTGTTCTCGGAGTATGCCGAGGGTGACCGCGACGAGTTCTGGCGGGTCGTTTCGGGCGTGCTGACCCTGGCCCTTGCCGCGCTGACAGCCATCGTCGCCCTGGCCCTCTGGCAGGCGCCCCTGATCGTGGCGCTCCTCACCCGCCCCCAGGAGGGCGCCCTGCGCGATCTGGCCGTCCCACTGGTGCGTCTGCTGATGCCGGCGGTGCTGCTGATGGGCATCTCAGGGCTGGCGACGGCGGCGCTCCACGCCCAGCGCCGCTTCCTGCTGCCGGCCTTCGTGATGGTGGCCTTCAACCTGGGAGTGGTGCTGGGGGTCATCACGCTCCACGCGCACCTGGGCATCAACAGCCTGGCCGTGGGCGCCCTCATCGGCGCGCTGGCCCAGGTCGCGCTGCAACTCCCCGGCCTGCGCGGAGCGCGCCTGCAAGCGGCTCCGGGTATCTGGCATCCCGCGGTGCGGCGGATCATGCGCCTGTATGCGCCGGTGGCGCTGGGGATCGGCTTTTCGATCATCGGCACGTTGATCGACCGGTGGCTGGCTTCGGGCTTCGAGGGCGCCCTCAGCACCATGCGCTACGCAACTACCCTGATCCAGTTCCCCCTGGGCCTGGTGGCTTCGGCGGTCGCCCTGGCGGTGCTGCCGACCCTCTCGCGCCAGAGCGCCGTGGCCGCTGAGTCGGAGTTTCAGGCCACACTGGCGATGGGCTTAAAGGTCGTGCTGCTGCTGATCCTGCCGGCGACGGCGGGGCTGACGGCCCTGGCAACGCCGATCACCAGCCTCGTCTTTGAACGGGGCGCCTTTGGCCCCGCCGATACGCACATCACCGCCCTGGCTCTGTTGCTGTACCTGCCCGGCTTGCCCGCCGCCGCGCTGGATCAGGTGCTGATCTTCGCCTTCTACGCCCGCAAGAATACCCTGACGCCTAATCTGATCCAGGGCGCGGCTATTCTCTGTTACCTGCTAACGGCCCTGCCCCTGCTCTGGTTCACCCAACTGGGCTTCCTGGCCCTGGTGATCGGCAATTCGGCCCAGTGGATCGGCCACGCCCTGATCACCTTCGCGTTGCTCAGCCGCGCGGCGCCGCTGCGCGGGCAGCGCCTGGGCGAAGCGGCGTTCAAAGCGGCGCTGGCCAGCGCATTGATGGCCGCATGCGTCGCCGGGCTTGCCGCGGCCCTGGGCGACGCGCCCGCCCCGCTCGTCGTGGCGCTGGCCGGGGGCGCCGGGATGCTGCTCTACCTGGCGATCAGCGCCGCCCTGCGCGTCGAGGCCCTGGGGTTCTTCATCGCCGCCCTGCGGGCGCGCCTGTAGCCGCAAGCGTGTTCCTGGCAGGGCCGCGTCCCCCAGACCCGCCTATCCGGGAGGGGCATGGGGAAACCCGTTTTCCCCATCGTACCTGTTCACACCCGGGGTAACCCACGCGCCTGGGAGCGCGGGCGTCCCGCCCGCGTCGCGTCCTGGCGGGCAAGCTGCCCGCGCTCCCAGGAGCAAGGTGACCACGTACTCCCCATCCCCCTGCCAGCGAACGCCGGCAACTACCCCGTGAGCCGGTCCGCCAGATCCTCCATGCGTCGCAGAAAACGGGCGATGAACTCCGTGGCGTCGAAGGCTTCCACCAGGCGCGCATTCGGCGCGCGCCCATGCTTGCCGGTAACATCGCCCACGGTCTTGCCCAGGGTCAACTGGCTTGCCAGTTCCACCTCCACGTAGAGATCGCGAGTCCGCGCCAGTTCCGGCCACCACACCAGCGCCAGGGCCGCCGGGTCGTTGATCGAACAGCCTGCCCAGCCAAACTCCCGCAGATGAAACTCGAGGTAGTGGCGCGTGGCCTCGGCGATAAAGCGGGGGATCGGGCCGCCTCGCGCCAGCAGCCGGTCCACGTCGGCCTGGGTCAGACGCACGTCGCGGGTGATGTCCCACGGCATGATTGTCAGCGGCATGCCGCTGGAAAAGACTATCTGGGCGGCGTGGGGATCGGCGAAGACGTTGAACTCGGCCAGGGGAGTGACGTTGCCCTCGGCGCGGAAGGCCCCGCCCATAAAAATACACTCGCGGACTGCCCGGGCCAGGCGCGGCTCTTTGCGCAGCGCCAGGGCCACGTTGGTCAACGGGCCTACCGCCACCAGGGTCACCTCGCCCGGGGCGGCCATGATCTCGCGGATCAGCAGGTCCACCGCATGCTCGTCCACGGGTTGGGCCGCGCTCCGTGGCAAACGGGCGTCCCCCAGGCCGCTCGTCCCGTGGGTATCATGCGCCGTTATCGGCGGGCGCAGCAGGGGCCGGTCACAGCCCGCCGCGACCGTCAGGTCCGGCCGGCCGCCCAGCCCGGCTACTGCCAGCGCGTTGGTCACCGCTTCGGCCAGGGTGCAATTGCCATGCACAACCGAAAGGGCGGCCAGATCAATTTCGGGCGAGGCCAGTCCGAGGAGGATCGCCAGGGCATCATCAATGCCCGGGTCCGTGTCGAGCACCACGCGACGGGGAGGAGGAAGGTTCATTGGGGGCCTCGTGTTACCCGGTGGGAAGGTCTGGGCCACGCCCTCCCACGCATAACCTTATTTTCGTCCTGGTAGTTCGTAATCTGGTCACACGGCTGCCGTACTAGTAACTATAGCACAGGTAAGGCGTTGGCCCTGGGCGGCCAGTCGGGCTACGTCAACGTCCGGTTGATCGTCCGCGCCGTGGGCGTCATGGTCTTTGAGAAATTCATCCGGTATACCGGGCTGGCCGTGGGGCTGAAGCCCTCGGCTAGGGGATGCGAAGGCCGCCTGCGCGGCCTAGAGCGGATTATTTTTTCAAAGACCATAACGCCCCGGCTACCGCTGCGAAGGCCACCTGCGTGGCCTGTGGAGCCCGCGAAAGCGGGCTTCGCAGAGGCTAGCCCGCAGCTTCAGTCGCCGGGCGGACGACGTTGACGTGGCCCTGACCGCCCGGGGCCTGCGTTGACGCTCACGCCCCGCCATGCCATAATGAAGCGGGAAATGAGCTTCGTAGACGAGCACCCGATGCGCGCCTATCTGGACATCGAAACGACCTTCACGGGCGCGATCAGCGTCATCGGCATCTATCGCCCCGACTATGGCGCCATCCAACTCGTGGGCGGCGGCGTTACCGACCTGAACCTGTACGGCGCCCTGGAAGGGGTTGCCACCCTGGTCACCTTCAATGGCAGCGGATTCGATCTCCCGGTGATCCGCAAACGCCTCCTGGCGGATCTGCGGGCCGAGTATGTCCACCGCGATCTGCTGCACATCTGCCGCCGGCGCGGGTTGCGCGGCGGGCTGAAGGTGGTGGAACAGCGCCTCGGCATTCGCCGCGACACCGCAGGGATCAGCGGCTGGGACGCGCCACGCCTCTGGCAACGCTACGAGGCGGAGGGCGACCGGGCGGCGCTGGCAACGCTGCTGGCCTACAACTATGAGGATGTGGTCAATCTGGCGGCCCTGGAGGCGCTGCTCGACGGCGACACGGTCGTCGCGCCGGCCCCTGGCGTCCGCATCGTGATACAGTAACAACGGTCCATGCAGCAAACCATACTCGATGGCCGCTATGAACTGGAGCGCCTGATCGGCGAGGGCGGCATGGCTCGCGTCTATGCCGGTCGCGATCTCCGGCTCAACCGGCGCGTCGCCATCAAAATCCCCCATAGCCACTACCTCACCGACCCCGATTTCCTCAGCCGCTTCCGGCACGAGGCCCAGGCAGCCGCCATGCTGACCCATCCGAATATCGTGGATGTCTACGATGTAGGTCAGGATGGCGATGTGCACTACCTGGTGATGGAGTACGTTGAGGGTACGAACCTCAAGGCGATCATTGCCCGTGAGGCGCCCCTGCCCATTGCCCGCGCCGTGGATCTTGCGGCGCAGGTGGCCCGGGGCCTGCACGCCGCGCACCGCGCCGGCCTGATCCACCGCGACATTAAGCCCCAGAATATTATCGTGACGCCCGATGGCCAGGCGCACATCAGCGATTTTGGCGTCGCGAAAAGCCCCCTGTCGACCGCCCTCACCGAAACCGGGGTGGCCTTCGGCACCGTTGATTATCTCTCCCCGGAGCAGGCCCAGGGCCGGCCGGCCACGCCCCTCTCCGACGTGTACGCCCTGGGGGTGGTTCTGTACGAGATGCTGACCGGTCGCCTGCCGTTCACCGGCGACGGCGCCCTGGCCGTGGCGATGAAGCACGTGACCGAGCCGCCTGTCCCGCCACGGCAACTCGTTCCGGCCATCCCGCCAGGGCTGGAGGCCCTGGTGCTGCGGGCCCTGGCCAAGGACCCGGCGCAGCGCCCCGCCAGCGCCCTGGAGTTCGCCGAGGCGCTCAGGGCCTACGACCAGGCCGCAAAGCAGGAGACGCTGGTCGCCCCCGGTCTAGCCGCCCGCCCCGCCGATCCTCCCCCCCGCGCCCCGCATGCCGGCCTCGGGCGCCCGGCGGCGTCTCCAGCCAGCGGCACAACCGGGCGCGTGCCCATCCCGCCGCCTCGGAGCGCTGCCACGCGCGCTCCCAGCCAGGACGGCATCGGGTGCGGGGTCTTTCTGGTCGGTCTGCTGGTGCTCGCCGGGGTGCTGGGGTTGATCTTCGTCATCGGCACCGGCGCCCTCGGACAACTCTTCGCGGGATGGGGGGGCGGCGGGAGCAACGGCGGTGGCGTGATCGTAACCCCGAGCCCCACCCCCGAAACCGGCACCCCCACCCCCACGCCTCAGGTGACCGTCGTTGTGCCCGATCTGAGCAACTACAGCGGCGAAGCGGCCGATCAGTTGCTGCGCCAGGTCTCGTTGCAGCCCGTGCGCCGCGAGGCGCACAACGCCGAGATTGCCATCGGGTTGGTGATCGGCCAGGATGTGCCGGCGGGCAGCCTGCTGCCGCCAGGCAGTCCTGTCACTTACACGGTGAGCCTGGGGCCGCAATTGATCGAACTGCCCAATGTGACGCGCATTCCAGGGGTGATTGCGCGCGACCGGCTGACCGCCCAGGGCTTGCGGGTCGAGGTGCGTGAGGAACCTAGCCGCGAGGTGGATGCCGGCTTCGTCATCAGCCAGTCGCCCAACGCCGGGTTGAGCGTGCCCATGGGCAGTACGGTAACCATCGTGGTGAGCCGGGGCGACGTGGTGCGGTTCCCCGACGTCATCGGCTTGCAGCGCGACCAGGCCGAGCAGATCCTCCGCACGACGCCCGGCCTCACCCTGATATTTGTTGATGAGCAGGGACCTGATCGGCTCCCCGGTTATGAACGCTACGCCGATAACGAGGTGGTGAGCGCGCAGATTGAGAATGGACCGGGGATCCTGAACGGGGAGTATATCCCGCGAGGGAGCAATATTATCCTGGGGGTGAAGCGGCCGGGCTAAGACCAATGCCTTATACCAAATCCAGTTGGCAGTTCCGCATTGTCGTTGCCGTCATCGCTCGTCGTGACGCCATGCGCGGCAATCTGCAATCCAAAATCTGCAATCGGAAATGGTATTACATAAGCGCATGCCGCGCTTCAGCCCCCCTCCCAGCCTCCCCCCCGCTGAGGGGAGGAGCCGCACTCCCACTCCCAGCGAGGGAAGGCTGAAATGGTCTTTGAATACATCATCCGCTCTAGCCCGCGCAGGCGGGCTTCGCATCCCCTAGCCGAGGGCTTCAGCCCCACGGCCATCCCGATATACCAGATTAATTTCTCAAAGACCATAAAAGGGGTAGTCATGTTAGGCATGGTCCAGAGGCGGTCATGCCAGGTTTGATCGTTGCTTCCATGCCCCAGGGGCCTGGCCCTCCACACCCCCTCATGCGGCATCGGTGGGAACGCTATCGGTCACCGCGGCGCGGCGCAAACGCTCGGCCTCATCGAGCAGCCGGCGGCGCTCGGCGACCCCAAAGGCGCGATCGGCGTGGTGGCGCCACTCCGGATTGGAGGCATAGGCCCACTGCCCTGCCTCGGTGCTGATCCAGCGCGGCGCCTTGGTCGCGTCGAAACGTGTGCTCATGGTGTGTCGTCCTTCCTCTCAGGGTACATCAGATGTCCATGCGGCTCCGCCGCACAATGCCACAACGAACATAAGGTTGTTTCTGGGAGAGCTTTGCCCTCCCAGACCCTCCCGCGGGCGGGGGATGGGGAAACCAGGTTTCCCCATTCCCCTCTTCGAGAGCCTATTTTCACGTTAGCCGTCCATGCGGCTGCGCCGCACAACGCCGCAATGAAAATAAGTTGTTCCTGGGAGGGCTGCGCCCTCCCAAACCCTCCCGCGGGCGGGGGCGTGGGGAAACCCGGTTTCCCCACACCCCTGGGGCCTATTTTCACGTTAGGCCGGTAGGGAAAAAACCGATACCATGCCAGACTGGCGCTCCGCGCGAGCGCCTGCGATGGGCCGGTCCTCGTCCGGCAAAGCCGGAGCACTGGCGCAGCCGATGCTTCGGCTCAACCCGGCCGAACCAGCCCAACCCGGCAACGCAGCCCGGGCGCATTCTAGCTGGCTGGCGTGACTCCGGCCTGCTGGCCGGCGCCCATCAGAATGACAATTCGCTCATCCGGGAACCAGGGGCGCGTCGGCGACCAGATGCCCGTCGCGCAGGCGCAGCACGCGATCCGCAACCCCCACGACTTCAGGACTGTGGGTAACCATCAGCATGGTCTTGCCCGCCTGCCGCGTGAGCCGGTCGAGGAGGGCCAGCACCTGCTGTCCGGTCTCGCTATCGAGGTTTCCGGTCGGTTCATCGGCCAGCACAATGGCCGGGTCGTGCACCAGCGCGCGGGCAATCGCCACCCGCTGTTGCTCACCGCCGCTGAGGCGATCGGGATAACTGGCGCCGCGGTCGCGTAACCCCACTGCGTCGAGCATGGCATGCGCTCGCTCCAGCGCCGTCGAGCGGGCAAAGCCGTTCAGCTCCAGGGGCAGTAACACATTTTCCAGCACCGTCAGCGTCGGCACCAGATTGAAGAACTGGAACACGAAGCCGATGTCGCGCCGCCGGAACAGCGTCCGCTCGCGCTCGCTCAGGCGGGTCAGGGGGCGACCCTCGATCCACACCTCGCCGCTGGTGGGCAAATCGATGCCGCTGACCAGGTTCAGCAGGGTGCTCTTGCCGCTGCCGCTTTTGCCCAGCAAGACGACCAGTTCGCCGCGCGCGAACGTGATGCTCACCTCTTGAAGCACCACCCGATCGCGCCCGGCCTCGGCATACGTTTTGGTGACACGCTCGAATCTAATCAGGGGCGTTTCCAGCGACTCGATCATTTGCAACCTTTTTGCAAAGCCTTTCTTTGCATTATACCCTGAATATGGCTGAAATGCCAGGCGGGGAACGGGGTTGGCAACCCCGTTCTCCTGGAGGCCCTCGCATCCGGCGGGGTCATGGGCCAATACGTTTCACATAACAGGACGTACGCGGTGGAGGGGATGCGGGGAGGCTTCGCCTCCCCGCATCCCCCTGTTCCCGCCCGCGGCGGCCAGGCGGCCTGGCGCAACCCCCACGGCCCTCCCGCCGCGGGCGGGCACCAATTGGTGGAGGGCCTGCGGCCCTCCACCCCTCCCCGCCGGAAGGCGACCGCGTAACTCCTGTCACACAAGCGCATCCGGCGCCGCAGTCCCCCTCCCAACCTCCCCCCGCTGGGGGGAGGAGCCGGATTCCCTCCTCCAGCGGGGAAGGGCTGAGGAGGGGGCAGTCACCTTCGTTGAAACCGACGATGCGCGCATGTTTCTGGAGCGCGTCCTGATGCGGCAAAAGGAGCCTGATTTCGCCCGGTAGAGCCGTTGCGCCGACTGCTGGATCGCATCAGGAAGCCATGTACGAATGCGCGAATCGTCGGTTTGAAAAGTATTGGGTCATGGGACCCCCGTCCCCGGCACCCCACCCGGAGGACCGGGCCACGGCATTCCCCGCAGGGCAGGGGCGTGGGGAAGCCCCGGTTCCCCCATGTTCCCCAAAAAAGAATGGCGACCGTTACGGTCGCCATGCGGGTTCAACAGAGCGGAGACGCGCCAGCGCAGGGCCTCGCGATAGGCGAGGGAGGGGGCGTCAGGGGAAGAAGTGGAAGAGAGGGGGGTGACACACGCGGAACGCATTGCGAGGAATTACCCTCGCCGACCGGAACCCCTGCTGGCTGCGCGTTCTTCCGTTGAGCCTAGCATACCCTCCCCACGCTCACGACTCAATAGTCCCTTGTTCCCTCTTCGGCATGGGCCACATAAGGATACGCCGGTGGGAAGGGTGAACAAGCCGTGCTACAATATGCCCAGAACGAACTTGCGGCACCAACGCTCATGCCACCAAAACGCGGCCCGACCATCTTCGATGCCCAGCGCGACCAGACCCTCCGCGACCAGGCGCCCCTGGCCGCGCGTATGCGCCCGCGCAGTCTGGACGAGTTCGTCGGCCAGGAGCACCTGGTGGGCGAAGGCCGCCTGCTCCGCCGGGCCATCGCCAACGACCAGATCTTCTCCATGATCCTCTGGGGGCCGCCCGGCAGCGGCAAGACCACCCTGGCGCGGATCATCGCCGAGAGCACCAACGCCCACTTCGAGCCGCTGAGCGCCGTCAGCGCCGGGGTCAACGATCTGCGCCGGGTCGTCCAGGAGGCCCGGGACCGGCTGGGCATGTTCCAGCAGCGCACCGTGCTGTTCATTGACGAGATCCACCGCTTCAACAAGGCCCAGCAAGACGCGGTGCTGCCCTACGTCGAAGATGGCACGATCATTCTGATCGGCGCCACGACCGAAAACCCTTCCTTCGAGGTCAACAGCGCCCTCCTCTCGCGGGCCCGCGTCTTTACCCTGGAGGCCCTGAGCGACGCCCACCTCGCCCAGGTGATCGACCGGGCCATCGCCGACCGCGAACGGGGCCTGGGCGAACTCAACGTGCTGCTGGCCGCCGATGCGCGCGGGTACCTGGTGAACATGGCCAACGGCGATGCCCGCATCGCCCTCAACGCCCTGGAGGCCGCCGCGCGCTCCAAGGCCCCGGCCGTGGGCGAGAAGCGCCTGATCACCCTCGATGACATTCGTGACGCCCTGCAGAGCCGCGCCACACGCTACGACAAAAGCGGCGAATTGCACTTCAATGCCATCTCCGCCTTGCACAAGAGCGTCCGTGACGGCGACCCCGACGGCGCGCTCTACTGGCTCGGGCGCATGCTCGACGGCGGCGAGGATCCCCTCTACATCGCCCGGCGCATCATACGCATGGCCGTGGAGGATATCGGCATGGCCGATCCGGCGGCCCTGCCTCAGACCATCGCGGCCCAGCAGGCGGTGCATGTTCTTGGTCAACCCGAGGGCGAACTGGCCCTGGCGCAGGCGGTGGTCTATCTCTGCCAGGCCCCCAAGAGCAACGCCGTCTATCGCGCCTATGCCGCCGCAATGCGCGACGTGGCCGAGACGCGGAATGAGCCGGTGCCGCTGCATCTGCGCAACGCGCCGACGGATCTGATGAAACGCCTGGGCTACGGCAAGGGCTACGAGTACGCCCACGACCTGCCCGCGGGCCGCAGCGATCAGGCGCACCTGCCCCCCAACCTGGAGGGCCGGATCTACTACGAGCCAACCGACCACGGCTTCGAGAGCCTCGTGCGCGAGCGACTCGCGTGGCGGCAAGAACGCCAGCGCGAGGACGAACCTGCCATGGCGCCGGCGCGGAACCGCGGCACCGCCGCTCCTATGACCCACGACCCCCAGGCGCTCTCCGGCGAAGAGCCGCAGGAATGGCCGCCGGAGACGCCCTCGCCCGAACCCCGCCCGGCGCGCGCCAACCGCCGCAAGGGGTGAGGGGAAGCGTGTATAATGCACGGCATCTCTGAGATATAGATCAGGAAAGCTAGTTGCCGCTCCCCTCTGCCTGTCAGCGGGCTCCGGCAACCCTGAAGCCCATTGGAGGGGTGGGGGGGGGCCCGGGGTGCCCCCA
>Ga0272446_1005198_pt1 | contig 14574 bp, 9 predicted proteins | sample YNPCB0061_FD_194587 | JGI IMG/M metagenome (GOLD analysis project Ga0272446, IMG submission 194587) | Hot spring microbial mat communities from Yellowstone National Park, WY, United States - YNP-CB-006-1 | ecosystem: Environmental > Aquatic > Thermal springs > Hot (42-90C) > Sediment | place...
CATACCTGGCTCGTTCACCTGGTGCACCGTCCGCCGCCCCGGCGCGACAAACTCGATGTCGAGCGTCGGCAACGGGAGCGTGAGTGCCGGGCGTCGGAAGGGCATCCGCAGGCGCCGTGGGTTCACGCGCGGTGGCTGAGCCTTCGCGACGACACGTCGCTTCGGTGGCGGTGTCGGCTGTGCCGGCGGTGCGGGCGGCGTGTCGATTAGCGCCGCACGGAACCGCAGCCGCATGAGCCTCCAGCGCGCAACCGGGTGGGCCTTCGCCGCCGGCGGAGCCGTACGCCACTGCCTTCCCCACGGCGGTGTCGGCAAGGGCGAGGTTGCTAGTCGCGGGCGCAGCAGCCAGAGCGGGCTGATCATCACCAGCAGCAGCAGGAGCTGAACCGTGATCGCGATCAGGCCAGGGTCGCCCGGGTGCAGGAGCAGCAGTCCACCACTGCACAGCAGTGTCCCTGCGACTGTAGTCGATGCAAGCGCCAATGCGCGCTGGATCGTCATGGTAGCGCCTCCGGCTCGATCTGCACATACCAGAGTGTGCTCGGATCGCCAACCACCAGCAGGTCGCGGCCGGCCCAGAGACCGCCGGGGCGGAGGCCGCCAGCGGCAAGCTGAATCGTCGGGATGGTGAAGAGGGTCTCGTATTCCGGCCAGCGCGCCACGGTCAGACTGCCGTCCGGCTGGGCCAGCACCATGCGCAGCGTGGCGTCCGGCAGCGCCGTGAGCGCGACAATCTCAGCCGGTAGGGCGCCCAGACGCGTGCTGGCGCCATCGGCCAGCGTGATGCGATCCAGCGCCAGGCCCAGACCGGTATCCGCGCCCCACCAGAGGTCCGTACGTGACCAGGCCAGCAGCACTGCGCCGCCGGACATGTTCGGTGGCGCCCGCAGACGGGTGGCCTCGGCACGGCCAGTGCTCGGCAGACGCAGCAGTACCGCGCTACGGGTCGGGAATGTCGGCGCATGCTCAGTCGCCGCGATCGTCGGCGTCGCGGGCAGGGTGCCGGTCGGCGGCCGGGTCGGCGTCGGCGGCTCGGTGGCGCTGATCACCACTGCCGCCAGACTATCTGGCTGCCAATGCACACTCTGCACCGCGCCGGGGATCGTGATCAGCGCCGACTCATCAACAGTTCGCCGCGCCCTTGGATCAAGCAGCCAGAGCGCCTGACCCTGCTCATCACCGCGTGCGACGAGCAGCGCCCGCCCATCCGGCGCCCACCAGAGGCCGCGCACCTGCTGGGTGGTTGAAATGACCTGCGTGCCGCCGGGAGTCGCGATCGTCAAGAACCCGGCGATACCCGGCGTCGCTGATTGCTGGGTCTCCCAGGTTGCCCAGAAGCGCTCCCCGGCAGGAGTGATGAGCTCATCAGCGACCGGGTAGGTCTCCAGCACACTCAAGCGGGTCAGCCCACCGGCGTCCAGATGCAGCAGTGAGCGGATGCCAGCGGCGGCCGCCGATGGCCCCCAGCCCGGCTGGACACTGGTACTGGCCGGAGCGCGAGCGCTCAGCCGCCAGCCACCGCTCGCATCAGCCGCGATCTGCTGCCAGGTCGCGTCGGGGCTCGGCAATGTCACCGGCTGTACAGAAGGAATCGGGCGCAATGGCGGCAGGGTGAGCGTCACCGTCTGTTCGCGCGTGACCGTGAAGTCAACGGAAACCGGGAAGGTGTTCGGTCGCTGGGCCGCCAGGGTATGCGCGCCGCTGCGCAGGGTCAGCAGGCTCACCCCCGCTGCCAGTGGCTGGTCATCGATCGTCACGACGGCATCAGCGGGATATGGCTCCAGTGCGACGGCGCCGGTGCCATGCAGCCAGGGAACCAGCCCCCAGGCCAGCGCGCCGAGCATAAACATACTCATCGTCAGGGTGAGTGCCACGATGCTCCAACGCCGGATACGCCGCCGCTGGCGGAGCACCCGCGCCGTGAGGACATCGAGATGAATCGTGTATGGCCCGATATCAAGCTGGGCGGGCAACCGCATCAGACTCCTGCTACTTTCTAGGTAATCAAAGATCACCGATTGAAATACCTGCTTCATTCCAGCGTGCCACCCAAGGATGGTCTTACCGCCAGTCCACAGGCCGCTTTTTCGTCTCGACGTAGCCACCACCGAGACGGCTGGTTCAGGCACCAGCGAGCCGGAGTGCTGCATCACGGATATTCCGTGCTGCGTTCAGGTCGCGGTCAAGGTGGGCGCGACAGACGGGGTTGGGGCAGTCCCAGACACGCATCGACAGGTCGAGTGCATCGTTGATGTCCCCACAGTGGTAACAGGTCTTACTCGACGCGACGAATCGCCCGATCACCACGACCCGACTTCCCACTGCAGGCGCCTTATATTCCAGTTGACGGCGGAATTCTGCCCATGAGGCATCCGCAATCGACTGCGCCAGCCTGTGATTCTTCAGCATCCCCGCGACATGGAGATCCTCGATCCCGATAAGCGATGCTTGCTGCACGAGCGCAGTGGTAAGCTTATGCAGCATATCCTTGCGTTGGCAGGCGACCCGGTAATGCGCCTTTGCCAATTTCAGGATGGTTTTGTGCCGGTTGGCGCTGCCCTTCACCTTCCGGCTCATCGACCGCTGCAATCGCTTGACCCTTCGGAGCGCCCGCTTGAGGTGTTTTTGGTTCTCGAACACCTCACCGTCGCTCGTGACTGCCAGTGATTTCACCCCCAGGTCAACCCCGATTGCCGGGCCGGTGTGTTGTGGCGGCATATGGTCGATTTCGACCTGGATACTGATCCACCACCATCCAGCCTGATACCGGATCGTCGCACCGAGGATTTTCCCTGCGAAGCGCAATGGCTCGGTCATATTCACCGCCCCAATCTTGGAGATGGTGATCGTGTGGCCATCTACCTGCATTCGGTCGTTGGCGACATAGAACGAGCCATAGCCGCGTTTGCGTGACTTGAACACTGGAAATCCGACTTGCTTGCCCTTGCGCCGCCCGCTGCGACTGTCAAGGAAGTTCTTGACCGCTCGACCCAGGTTGACGAACGCACCCTCAATTGCAGACTTCCCGACCGCAAAGGTCCAGGGGTAGTCTTTTGCCCGGATGCGCTTAAAAGCATCCCGCAGCGCACGTGCAGTTGGCACGGGCTGTCCCTGATCGAGGGCGTCTTTGATGGCCTGTAAGCCCCAGTTGTAGCAGAATCGTGCGGTACCGGCGGCCTGTCGGAATAGGCTTTCCTGCTCAGGCATGGGGTTCAGTCGGATCGTGTGGGCGCGAATCATGCGTGAGAATGTCCTTCTGCGATCTCGGCAACCCATTCGTCTACCATGAGTCCGTGCGTGGCGCAGTACGCCGATCTGCTCCGCAAATAAACGCATGGTGTATGGACGCATATCGAGTCCATTATAGAACATTTGTTCGTATTTTGCAAACACCATGTTAAAGCTCTTCCTCATCAATTGTCTCACGCGCAGCCACCCGCCCGCTCACGCCGGGAATAAGCGCATGGATTGGGCCGGGCGCGCGCGGAATACGGAGCGGGATCGGCTCACGCCCGACCAGCAAGAGCCCGGTGACGCCATCGGCATCGCGCCGGCAGCGCGAGAGCCAGTTGATCTCGCCAGGCGTCAGCCCGAGCTTTTTCGCCGCCTGCAGGATCGGGTTCTCTTCGTCCTGCGCGCTGGCCCGCGCCGGGCGTAGCTGCCGCAGCATCAGGATCGTCTCGCAGTTGTCGAGGAAGGTCGTGCCGGCCGCATTCGGCACCAGCTGATCACCGACCCGGCGGTAGAGGAACTCACGGATCTGCTGGGTGATCACCGTGACCGCAACCCCCAGCGAGCGACCAATGCGCGCCAGCATCTCGATCGTTTGCGCGCCGGCGGCCGTGTTCAACACCGCCCAGGCCTCGTCGATGATCAGCTCCATCTTGCGGCCAGTTCCGCGCATCGCCACCGTCATGAAATAGTCGGCAATCAGCGCGGGAATGACCCGCTGGAGCGTCTGATCCTGCCCCTGTACAAAGGCGCTCAGGTCAACCCCCAGCACACCGACGTCGCCGCGCAGCCGGGATGGGGGAATTGCCAGCGGCAGCGGACGCGGGCCATGCAGGAGCCGCCCCAGCAGACCCTGGGTGAAGAGGTCGAGGGCGGCGCGCAGCGACGCATCGCCTTCCTGCTCGGCCAGGTAGGCCGCAACGGCCCGCAGATCCGGCACATCGGCATGGAAGGTTGCCGGGTCGCCGGTGATGCCGCGGCGGGCGTAGCAGGCCAGGATCGCCTCTTCCAGCTGCGCTTCGGCGCTGCCACTGAGTGGCATGCCGCGCGCCAGCGACTCACTGGCAACCAGCTGCTTCACCAGCGACGCCCGTTTGGCACGCAGATCAACCTGAATACGGCTGAGCCGCTCGACGACGCCGGCATCGCCCCAGGGCAAGGTCAGTGGGTTGAGCTGCACGTCGGCCTGATCAGAGAGCACCAGGTAGGTTCCGCCCAGGACATCTTCGATCAGGCTGCGATACTCCTGGTCCTTCGGGTCGAGCACGCAGATATCGCAGTTGCCGTGGGCAAAGCGCTGGAGCAGCGCAAACGACTGCTGATAGGTCTTGCCGCCGCCGGTCGCGGCGATCGTCGCCTGGTGCGGCGAATGCAGGGCAAAGCGATCCAGCAGCACTGGCGCGCCAACCGCCTGCCCGGCCCCACTGCCCTCGGCGCGTACGCCGTAGAGAATCGGTACGCCCTGTCCACCCTGGAGCGCCGACGATGATGAAGGCAACAGCCGCGTGAGCGTCGGCGTGTCGGTCTCAAACAGATAGCGCAGCAGGTCATAGCCCAGCGGCGCGGTGGTGAGGAGCCCTTCCCAGTGCTGGGCATCACAGGCGACAATCTGGAGCTGGATGTCGGTGCAGGCGGCGCGCAGCTGGCGGGTGCGTTCGTTCAGCTCACGCAGATCCGCGCCGGCGACCGTGAGGTAGAGGCCGACCAGGTGGAGCGCGCTGGTCTCGTCCGTCACCGCGCCGAGCACGCGACGGATGTCCTTCATCGCCTGGGCCTCATCGGCGCTGTCGTCGCCGCCTTGAGAAAGCGACACGCCCATCTGGTGGGCCTTCTGCGCCAGGCGCTCCTTGGCCGCCGCGCGGGTCAGCGGGTTGTTGACCAGCGTGACCTGCACGCCGGGCATGTGCATCAGGGCAACCAGCACGCCGGGGCGCAGCTGCCGCGGGAGCTGGAGCACCGCGAACGAGCGCAGGTAGCTCTGGCCGCTGCGCACATACTCCACCGGCCCGCGATCCACGCTGGCCGGGGCAATCAGGTCGTCATCGCTCGTGACCGAGCGCTCACGTAGGCCACCAACCAGAGCGATAAAGGGATCGCCCCGTTGCCGCTGCCGGCGCGTGACCACCGGCGCGTCCGGGTCCACCGTCTGCGCTGAGCGCATGCGCACCGCCGGTGGCCGTGGCGCGGGTGGCGCCCACGGCGGCGGTGGGAGATCAGGAACCTCCGCTGCCGGCGCTGGCGTATCGGATGCAATCTGGCGAGTCGTCATCGTACTATTCCTCCTCCACGACCTGGATCAGGCGTGGCGCGGCCAGGCTGCGCTGCTGCTGACTTTCGCCGGCCACCGGGTCGAGCGCCACGCGCAGCAGCGCCCGAATCTCATCAGCGTGGAGCAGGCGCGGCGGCGGCTCCATGCCCAACGCGGCGAACTGACTCAGCAGTCGCCGCGCGCGGGTCAGCGCTTCCTCAACCGGATCGCCCGTGAGCCGAGTCGTCTGGCCGACAATCTCCGCCGGCAGGAGCTCGCCCCAGGTACCCGACGGCGGTAGTTCCGGCGCGATTGAGGGCACGGTCACGATCCAGCGCACCGCGCGCAGGTGCATCAGCGATGCCCAGGCATGGGTGAGCCAGTCGGTCAGCGCGCCCAGGATCGCATAGCTCTGAAAGTCCGGGGCGCGCTGCTGTGCGCCGCCAAGCGTCTGGATCAGCGGGGTGATCGTCAGCGGCAGCGCGAAGGTCGCCAGGCTACAGCGGTCGGGGCAGGCCCGCAGCACATCGCTATACATCCCGAGCAGGCGCGTGAGCGAATCGGTATCGTAGAGGCGGAGATCTGGGGGAGTCAGCTCGATCAGGGCGACGGCGACGCGGTCGCTGCGCAGCAGATAGCCATCGCCAATTGTGAGCGCGCCAAGTGAATCCTGCACTGAGCCGGTCTGTCGCAGACGAGCCACCGCAGCACCTCATGCGGGACTCAGCGTCGTCCGCGCACGAGCGGTCCCAGGCGCGGCGTGCGAGCGGCCACCAGCACGGTGCGGGTGGCGATGAGGAGACGCGGGCGCCGGGCGCGCCGCGCAAAGACATAGACCCAGGCCAGCGGCGTGCGGCCGCGCGGTGTGAGTTCAACCAGCGCGGCGATGAGGCTGGCCGGAACCAGGACGATCCCGGCCAGCGTGATCCACGCGATTGGCGTCAGGCTCGCGAGTGCGCCCCAGATCAGCACCGCCACCAGCAGCAGGGTGCCGGCACGGGCAGGGAGCCGGATGGCTCGCCCGGGGATGTGGCGGATGGTGACCGTTGGGCGCACGCGCAGGCCGGTCGGAACCTCGTGGATCAGACTCATCGTCGCAGACCTCCGTTCTGCTTAGGGTGCCGCGCCGCCAGCGGCGCCGATGAAGAAGCCGATGATAGCAGCCGCGTTGAAGGCGACGACCGCCACCAGACCGACACCGAGGGCCTTGAACAGGGCGGCGAACCAGGAGAACCGGTCCGGGTTCTGGGTCCAGTTCTCGTAGATGCTCCAGACCAGGATGATCGCGGCGATTGTGGCCACGGCCGTGGTCGCCCAGGTCAGCACTGGGAGCAGGAGCGCGTTCAGATCGGGCAATCCCGTCCACATAGTGGGTCAAACCTCCTTTCAGAATGCGATGAGTGTGTGATGGACGACGACCAGGGACTGGCCGGCGCCAGGCCGGCCAGCTCCGCTGGCCCGCGCTGTCCCTGGGCGACGAAATCAAGCGAACTGACGTGAACCGGCGCGGGCATACATGCGCTGCTGCTACATAGGCACCACCTCCTCCGCCGTGGACCAGGAACTCAGCGGATGCTGATGAACCCAGTCTAGGGCGAAGGAGGTGGCGGGGCATCGGTAGGAGGTGAGGAAGTAAAAGGCAAGAAGTGGAGGCGTAGGGGAGGTCGCTGTCAATCGGCGATATACTATAAGCTCGTTTAAAGTTACTTGGTGCTGCTATGGATTACTATACCACGAGGCGACGACGTCATGATACATTTCGTCGCTATGGGAAAAAGCTGCTACCTGTGTGTTATGGTTGAATTAAGCACATCGGATACCCAGTAGAAGTAAACGAGAGCGGCGTATTCACGAGCCTTCTTCAGGCGCTCCGCCCACTCGCCCATCTCCGTAACTGTCAAGTGTGCCTGCCCATCAAATTCGTTCGTGGGGAGGAGGGCCTCCTGCATTTCCACTAACGCCTGTACTGCAGACCGTAGGTACGTGCGTGTGGCCTGCTCTTCCGGTGAGAGTTGATTGAAAGTATCGGCAATAACGCTTCCAGCATCAAGGGTCGTCTGGAATACTTCCTCAAACTGGTTTTTGATCTGCTCTAGGTACGCCTGAAATTGACCCATCCCCTCGTCATCTACCTCAGGCATCTTTACGAAGTCGCCAATGTGTGTAGCGTAGAGCGACAGAGCTGTCGTACCAACCAGATATTTAAGGGCAGGTTCAAGCCTTGAGTTATCCCAGGTCATGATGCCCAACTCTGCAAGGGCATCAGACGGTATAGTGGATTGGAAATAGTTCCACCACTTCAGCTCGTCTTCTTGCAGGAGTACGGCCAAGTATAAACGCCAGGCTGTTGTAGTAAGGAGCTTGCCCTGGACCAGAGGGACAACAACTACATACGGCCAGTTAAAATCGAGAACGTATCGCCGTAGTTCTGTCTCCGGCACTTTCCTGACTGCCTGCCGAATTGCATCAAGGACGTGTTCAAAAGTCTCATATACCGTTATGGGATCGTCGCCATCAATAGTCAACCATAGGGCTGGAGAAAATTCCCACAACACTTTCTCCGACACAATACGGACTTGCACTCTCCCTTTTGATAGCCTCCGAAATTCTTTCAGGAGCGCTTTCCGTATGCGCTGAGCACTGTCAGTTGCCTGGCTTATAAGCGAGTGAGGGTGAGGGACAATACGCTGAGGCTGGTTGGCAAAGAAGTACCAGAAATACCAGGCTTGCCTGTATAGGTGCTGCTCTTGTCGCTCTATGCGAGCTAGCTCGACACTGTCAACAAAATGGCTAAAGAGATGACGGAATTCGAGCTGGAACTGAGGCACTGCCTTCACTGCTTCCGCAAAGTTGTATGTGGACAGATGTGCGAGATCGGTCTTGATGCCCTGTTCTTCTGCAAAGGCAAGGATGCGTGCTCTCGCGGCACCATCCTTAGCATTCCTCCCTAATGACGGATTGACCACCATCACGTGAACAGATTGCTCAAAGAAATTTCCAAGAGAATAGGCGTAACTCCGGAACGCATCGAGGAATGTCTTATATGCCTGAAATGCCAAGCCGTTTCTACCCACTACTGGTGCCCGCTCACGCATCTCTAGGCTTACTGGCTCAGTAGCGTTCTCGTCCACCAAGCCCCATTCATCTAGAGCGCTGGCAGGCAAGGCTGCGGGGTGGCTAAAGCGTTGGGCACAGTTAGCCCAGCTATTTGCTTCAATGAGATTACCCCACACAGAAACAAACTGCTGGCTGCGGAAGTACTGTTGCGCAGCTCTCACGAACTGATCAAGGGACACAATTGCGTCACACCGCATATTGAACAAGATTTGGACATACTCAGGCCACGTCTGAGAGCGAAACTCACGTTCGGCTAAACCTCGGAATGTACTGTTGACCGATGTAAGCCAGAGAGGCGGCAGATAGTCGCGACTGACACCGCTTTTCGTCGTACTGTCTGAGGGAAGTTCTCCCCATAACTGGTGCCCATACCCTTGACAGGCATAAAGCTCTCGGTCAGGGAACAGTCGGCGCAACAGGCCGATTCGTATGATTGCTTCTTCGTGAAAGCGGTCTTTTGCGGCCCGCACGCGGGCTTCGAGTACTGACTGAGTCCCAGATGCTGGCTCTATCTCGACAACAAAGTGAGCCGAGACCTTTTGGTCATCGTCTTCCAGGACAATAGTTTGAGTAGATTGTCTGAATCGAGCAGCAATACGCGGCCGTTGCGCTTCCATGAAAGAGGAAAAGAAGCCGCTATGCCCTTCTGACAATCCCAGAACTACATCACCCAGTACCTCTATCGGCAAGGTGTCAACTGCCAGGTCAAAGGGCATTTCTGCTAACCACTCATGGAGTGGCCAACTCACCTCCAACCGTCCAACCCAAAATATGGATTCACCCATTGCAGACCATTCTGCGTCTGTGGTGGGTTGGGCCGGCTCTTGAGAACGACTCGCTAACCACTCTTTGGCGTACCGAAATACGTCCCTCTTATCGGTCTGACGCTCCTGCAACACTTCGATCTTCTGGCGTCTTTCTTCCGATACCATCGAAGAGAGTGTTTCCCAGTTCTTCGCTGCAACGCCGGGCATCGCGTCAGCGATATCGTAATCAAGGAAAACAGACCATCCCTTCCCAGAATCTGCGTGTGCTTCTCGAATAACCTCTCGATTCGCGTCGACATACTCCCGCACACCAAGCCAAATAAGCGCGCGCGTCACTCCCGCTAGCGCAGACCACTGGTTAGTCTGGTACGCGGTGAGTGCGGATACCAGTTGGTGTGACTCGGGCTTACGTCGTGAAAAGGCGTAGAGAAGGAATATCTCGACATCAGGCCCGAACATTATGGGAAGGCAAGAGCGTGCGCTGTCTATCCAGGTATCAAGCGACGGGTCGGTAAGAAGGTCACACAGCATGGCCGACCGTATTGGGTGGAGGCCATACACAAGTGACCCGTCATCACTCAGGCGAAGGAGGTATTCCTTCTCAAAGTAGCGAAATGTCCGTTTCGGTATTGCCAACCCTAAACTCTGTACCAAAGGCTTTACTCGTAGTCGAGCATCGAAGGCTGACGCGACCGATACCAGCCTCAGCAGCGCCAGTTCATTCATTCCCAGATCCCCCTTGGCCACATCCTCTTCGAGCCGCGCTATCTGTTCCGCAAGCTTTTCACGGAGCAGATTCCCCTGCGTTACCAGATAGGCGAACTCCATCAGCGGCCCGGCCCTTCCAAATCGTCGCCAGGCTTCGTCGAAACTTAAAAACTGCGCAGCCTCTGGTGGCTGTGGTAGCGCCTCGTAGAGTTCACGTGCTTCAGCTTCCTCAAATGTCAAATTGACCCGTTCAAAGGGGATTGTCGCTCCGGTAATACTCGCACGCTGGAAGTCTTCCTCGCGAATGGTAACAAGCACGCGAATATTCCGGTGGGCGGCCAACTGTTGAACCAACTCAGGCCAGTCTCGGTCACTTGCTGCAACATCAAGATAGACGGCAATCGGCATTTTCAATGCATCAGCGTGACCAATAAGTGCTGTTGCAATAGAGAGTGCGTGCTGCTTATTCTCTACACGCTTGACTTGAAACCGCCACTCGTTCGGAAAATGCTCATGCAGATAGCGATAGGCAAGGGTGGTCTTTCCCTGCCCTGAGGCACCGTGAATCACAACGACCCTGGCGCCTTGAAACTTCCTGGTAATCTCGGCCAGCTTCGCCGGTCGCATGACATCAAGACCGGCGAGAATGTGGTCGTAACGGGTAGAGACACCCTGATAGAACTCGTCAGCTAGCTCTTCTTTCGCCTGCTCATCAAGGTCGTGCTCATCAATTGGTGCAATAGTCGTGATCCACTGGTTGTGGTGTTCAGCACGTTCCACAACAAACTTCCCAACCCCGTTTACCTGGTCAATCACATCCTGACGTGTGATCTTCGTTTTCTGTTCGGAGCATAGTGCGAGCCAGTTCTGAAGTAGTCCAAAGGCGGCTTCTGCATCTACGAGCGGCAACGTACTCTTCAGTGTGCTCGTTACACTATTCGTAATATGTGTCTCATCAACTAAGGTGGGGTGGATCTCTTCGAGAAGCACCCGTGCATCGGCCTCGGATATAAAGCCATATCCACTCAGTTTGCGAACAACCCTGTCACGGTCTTTTCCATTGGTCGCGAGAGCTTGGTCGAGCTCTGGTCCTAGCGTGCCGAAACTGGATATGACAACGTGAATATGAGGGTTGCTCTTCAATAGAGCAGCAACGCGGTAGAAGAACGAGTCTTTTTTATTGGGCTTGAAGTCACTCAGGGTCAAATCACTCCCATAGGACTTGACCTGAACCACTTCTATCAGGTTACCAGTGGCATCGAATATGGTGAGGTCCTCAGCACCCTCCGGTTGAAACACGTGATCAGCATTACTGCTCTCGAAGATGCGAAAGAGCGCATACAATGCTTGGCGTCGATAGCCACGGTATGTAGCAGTAGCGTCAGAGGAGTTGGGCATGGCAAGTGAGCCTGATGCTAAGAGTTGATGTGAATGTCGGCAGCACGAATGTTTCACCCAATTGTAGCACAATTAGGTGAGAAGGGTCATCCTGATGCAACACGCCCGGTTGTCAAGAAGCTTATCCATAGCTCGACGCGACAGAGCGGATCATGAGAATGAGCGTCACGCTCCTTCGACCAGAATTTCTCTTTACACCCCACACCCCGCCCACGGCAGCCAGCCGAACAGGAAGCACCACAACCACGCGAGCCAGTCGAGGATGGCCGGGCCGCCGAGTGCGCCGGGCACCTCGTTGGCGCGGTCATCGTTGCCGGGGCTCCACCAGGTACCGTCTGGTCGATTGGGGTCGGCCGGCTCCAGCAGTGTCGCGGCGGGGTGGCCGGGCGGCGGCAGCTGTATGAGCGCCTCGCTGAGGGTCGGGTCGCCAGGGCCGAAGGCGACAGGCACTGGGGTGCCGTTCTCCAGCGCCAGGGTGTCCGGGTTGGCCTGCGGCAAGAACTGGAGCGGGTCGGCCCAGGTGGTGTTGCACCAGTAGGCGCCCGGTGGCGGCTGGCCCTCGACGACACCCGGCGCCTGGAGCGGCCAGCGGCACATATCGGTGGTCACGCCGATATCCAGGCCGAGGTGCAGGTGGACGCCGACTGGCCCTGGCGGTACGAGCCGACCGGTCTGGCCGAGCCAGCCGACGGTGCTGACGAACTGGCGCAGCCGGGTGCCGAATGGCTCGCTGGCGCCGGGCGGGAGCACCGGCGGCCCGCAGCCACGGCTGTAGCTGACGCCAGGCGCATCCTCCCAGATCGGCGGGTCGGGCACGCAGGCGCCGGGCGGCAGATCGAGCCCGTCACCGGGCGGGAGCGAGCCAGTCGTGCAGCCAACCGCGAGCCAGTCGATCTCGGGGAAGGCCGCGGCCAGCACATCGGTTGGCCAGACCTGCGCCATCGCGCTCTGCCAGGAGATGCCATCGGGGTGATACTCGTAGTGCCACCACTCGAGCACGCTGCCCTGGGCCGGGATGCGCTGCCAGCCGTAGGCTTCGAAGATCGCGGTGATGTCCACTGAGCCGACGAAGACTCTGAACATCGACCCGTCGCGCTGTAGGGTGAACGGCCCGCCGAGGTTGAGGTCGATGGCGCGGCCGGCCTTGTGCCAGGAGCGGTCAGCGACGCCGGGGCGGTCGCTGCGGAAGCCCGGCGCGCGCAGCACATCGGCGAGGGTTGCCAGGACATCCTGCCCGGTGTGGGCGATAATCTCCTGGCGCACCTGGGCAAAACTGGCGGCCGCCAGCGCATTCAGCCGCGGGTCGGGCGCGCGCACGCCCGGCAGGCGCACCAGCGCCTGGGGCGCACAGTCGAGACCGGCCGGCGCCGTAGGGAGCGGGAGTGGCGCGCCGCCGGTTGGGGTTGGCCCCGGCGTACCAGTTGCTGTAGGCGTTGCCGTCGGCCCGGGCGTCCAGGTGGGCAGTGGCGTCCAGGTGGGCAGTGGTGAAGGGGTGAGTGTCGGGATCGGTGTCGCCGGCGCCCCACTGATACGGACGCTGGTCATGCTCGACTGCACGGTCTCGCTGCCGCTGGTGGCGCTGGCCTGGTTGCGGATGATCGTGCCTTCCGGCGTACCCGGGCGTGCGTAGACCTGCAAGGTGATCGTGCCTGCCGGAATATCGCCTGCAGGCAGCACGCAGCTCAGCGGCAGGCCGGGCTGGCAGCTCATGCCCGGCGATGGGGTGGCCGAGACCAGCACCAGCGCCGAGTCGAGCGCGTCACGCACGCTGATCGCATCGGTGCCGTCGCGCACGACGGCGATGCTATAGCTATAGCTCTGCCCGGGCCGCGCCTCGCTGACTGAGGCGACCTTGAAGACGGCGATGGTCGCCTGCGCTGTCGGCGCGGCGACGGCGGGCAGTGTGCCAGCCAGGATTATGAGCAGCATGAGCCAGGGCAGCGCGGTGCGGGAGGCCGCGCGCCAGTGGTGTCGAACCATGCCAGTTCTCCAGAAGGCTATGGGCTGCCGGCCGGGGTGATCGTCGGCAGCGGTGTCGGCGTCGGCGGCGGTGGCCGCTGCGCTCGGAACGTGATTGCCGCGTTGGCTGACGCCTCACCGGGCGCGATCTGCTGGTCAAAGCTGATCTCAACTGGCCCGTCCGGGGTGAAGTCGGAGGGCCAGCCGACGCTGGCGCGGCACTCGCCCGGCGTCGCGTAGAGGTAGCTGCGGGTCGCGCCGCTGCCGTCAACCTGCACAAGCTCGCCAGGGCAAGCGACCGAGACTGAGCCGGTGTCGTCGTCCTGATAGTCGGGACAGTCGATGGTCTGGGTGCAGGTCTGCGTACGCACCCAGACCTGGTAGGGCTGCAGGTGGCCGTAGCGGAGCAGAATCGCGCCAGACTCCTCCGGGTGCTGGAGGGTCATATCGACCACCACCCCGGCGCCAGCGTTCTGCGGCTCAACGGCATAGGGCTGATCCCAGCCGACGTAGACCACCTCGATGTCGCCCATCGGCGGCACGGCGCAGCCATCGCAGAACATCGGCCCGGCCAGGTCAATCCCGTCGTGCAGCTCCCACTCACCCGGATTGTCAGGGTTGGGCCGCCAGCCAAACGGGCTGCTGATCGTCCAGCCCGTTGCCAGGTAGGCGGTCTGGCCGGCGGCCACCTGCGTCGGGGCGACCACTGGCCATGTGACGGTGCTCTTGTTCAAAATAGCGGAGGCGACGATGATTGGCAGCAACAGCAACCCAATCACCACCGGCACGACGATCTTAAGGATGCGGATGATCAGTGGCGAGAGCGCAAGGAGGGTCTGCATCGTCACTTATCTCCGTCGATGATCTGCGGCGCCGATGCGGGCGGCAGCGCAGCCCGACTGGCTGCGGCGCCAAACGACGGGCCATCCCACTCCTGGCGGTATTGTCCATCCACCACGCCGGCGTTGCGCATATCGACGTAGATCGTCGGGGCGTTGCCGTTGCTCCCTGCCGCTGACGCACCGGCGGCAGTGCCCGCGGCCGCGCCAGCCGCTGCACCGCCGCCCATCATGCCGGCGAAGGCTGCCCGCTCGGACATACGCCACAGGCTGCGTGCGCCGGTAACCGCCTCCTGGGCTGCAAACC
>Ga0272446_1005199_pt1 | contig 14574 bp, 15 predicted proteins | sample YNPCB0061_FD_194587 | JGI IMG/M metagenome (GOLD analysis project Ga0272446, IMG submission 194587) | Hot spring microbial mat communities from Yellowstone National Park, WY, United States - YNP-CB-006-1 | ecosystem: Environmental > Aquatic > Thermal springs > Hot (42-90C) > Sediment | place...
GGGTGCGGCTCGAAGTCGTCGAGGTCTTCCAGCCCCTGGTAGCGGTCGGATTCCCAGGCGTTGGTTTCGCCGAACTTCGGCACGAAGGCATTGATGGCGCGCCGGGCATAGCCGTTCCAGAGCGGCATGTCGGCGGATTCGGGCAGGGAGAAATCCCAGGCGCGCGCCAGATTGCCGGAACGGGCTTCTGCGCCGAACTTGCCGGTGCGCTCCTCGTCGCGGGTGAATAGAACGTGGAATCCGAAGATGGGCAGCCTCAACTGTTTTAGCGTCTGGTTTTCCGAAAGTGGGGCGATGGCTGAGCGGCTGATGAAAAGCCGGTCCTCGCTGGCCAGCCACTTGCCAGTGTTGATCTGGTCTGCGGCGAGTTCGCTCACCCAGATGTCCTTTTCAAGTGCGACAGTGCCGGGCGAGCGACCGTCGATCCTGCATTCGCCCTGCTCACGCTTGAAACTACCGAGGAATCCTCGGTAGATGGCCTCGGGTGGCGTTTCTCCGCACAGCCCGAAGCGGGTCAGCTTGGCGGTTTCCAGTTGCTCGAACAGGCGCTTGACCAGGTCACGGAAAGGGCTCTCGCCCTTGCCGTGGCGGAAATCGTTGGCGCGGGCCGGCAGCCAGGCGAGGTTGATGCCGGACTGGCCCCAGGTATGTTCGAGAAACCAGTCATCCAGTTCGGCCTGAACCGCGCGCAGTGTCTCCACGGTTTCAGCCGTGTTCGGCGCGACGATCAGGAACTTGCCGGCGGCGTTGACCACCTGGCTGGTGGGGGGCAGATCGAGGGCTTCCAGCACCTTCAATGCGGCCAATTCGGACAGCAGCGAGACATGGAACGAACGCCCGCACAGCAGGCGCGCCACTTGGCGCTGCGACTCGCCGCCGGCAAAGATGAAGTCCTGAATGCCGGTGAAATCGCCCTGGATCAGCAGGAATTTCTCGGTTTCCCATGCATGGCGCGATGCCTCGGAACCAGCGCGGTCGCGGTCCCACTGGGCGCGCAACTGCTCCTTGATGTCCGCCGGGTCATGGCCTTGGTCGGCATGAAAGCGCCAGAGCGCCACCGCCAGCGCCGCCGTGGTGCGGGAATGGTCGTAAAGCGCCACATCGGGCCGCACATTGCCGCCGATGCCCGCCGTGGCGGAGGGGATGGCGTGAGTGAAGGCCAGCCAGAGGCTGTCGAAATGGTCGAGCCAAAGGGGCAGATTGGCGCGGTGGCTGGCGGGGATGGCCTTCAGGCCGGCTTGAAACTGGTTCCACAGTTCCAGATAGCGGGCCTGCGCGGCGGCCTTGTCGCCGGTTTCACAGTCTTTGGCGGGGACGGGAAAGATCGCCTCGGGTGAGAGGGGTTTGAGCGGATAACGGCATTCACGCGTTTCCATCCTCTCTTTCAGGTGGATGCCCTCTAGCAGCGTCCATTGCCGCGTAGTGTAGTGGTTGAATTTTTCCTGCGGGTCTTCGTCCAGCGCCTGGTTGTAGGTCTCGAATTCCTCCCGCTCGAAACCGGAGGCAAGGCGGTCGGCGCTGGCGATGATCCATTGCAGGAAGGTATCGGGCCGGTGGTGCCGGGCGGCGGCGTTGATGATCGAGTCGTCGGCATTCTTCTCCCGCCACGGCGCGAAAGGCGCCATGTCCTCGCCCACCAGTTCCGGCAGGTGGGTTTCCAGCAAATCCATGCCGATGGCGGTGTAAGCCGCATGGATATGGGTGCGCCGCCCGTTCCATTCCGGGCATGCGAGCTGTGCCTCGACGGCCTGGCGGATATTGCCTTCGGCATCCTTTGTCTGTGCCTCTGGAATGCGTGCCCGCTCGGCGAACTTGCCCAGGTCGTGCAGCAGGGCGGCCAGGGCGATGCGGCTGGAGGCATTGCGTCGATCGTGGGGTGTCATGTTTTCTCCCAAGTTTTTCCAAACTCTAAAAGCATTGCCACCCCCGTGTCTTGCCGGCAAGCTTGCGGCGATTACGGCGGGGGTTGTACACCGAGCCGGCCAGGTCTCCGATGAGGGCGCCGAACATGCGTGTCTCCTTCCTTGTGGTCAGGGCTCCAGCAGGCCGGCGACGCCGTCCAGGCTCAGGGCGGGGATTTCCGGCAGGCTGCCGCCGAGGATGCCGCTCATTTCGCCGTACATGCCGACGGTGTTGGTGATGACCCGCTCGATCTGTTTCTCCCGCTCCTTCCAGAGCTTTTCCATGGCGCGGCGTTCGCGGGCGAGTTGCTCTTGCAGGGCGGTGAAGGCTTCGACGATGCCGGTGACCTTGTGGCGGAAGGCGTCGCCGGCCAGGTAGCGGTAGAGCATGTCCATCTTCTCCTGTTTGCCTTCGTGCGCGGCGTGGGCGAAGGCGACTTGCACGAGCTGCTCGCGCAGGGCCACGGCCAGCGCCGGCCAGGCGCGGCGGCTGGCCACCCAGACGCCGTCCAGCATGGCGAACTCGTGCACGCCTTCCGGCAGGATGTGGCTCACCAGTACCGCGATGTTGCCGTTCACCGCGCGGGTGTCGTCCTTCAGCTTGGGGATCCAGGCGGCTTGCCAGTGTTTGGTGTTCTTGGTCTCCCAGACGATGCGGCCGCAGCTTTGTCCTTGGCCGTTCATCACTTCCTGGATCAGGTCGGCGCCGCTCACGCCTTTGGGCACGGCCTGGATGTCGTCGTGGGGGAACTGGCGTTCCAGGGCGGCCTGGATGTCCAGCTCCAGCACTTCGCCCTGCAATTCCTGCGAGCCTTGCTGGCTCTTGCGTTGCAGGTCGTCGATGACCTTCTTCATGTCCTCGATCTGCTTGTCGCGCTCGGCGAGCTTCAAGGATTGCTCCTGGCCGATGAGCTCGCGCAGGCGCTTTTCGTCCTCGGCGCGGGCGGCGGCCAGCCGGCGTTCCAGTTCCAGGTCCAGTTCCTGCTGTTTCTGCTTCAGTTCGGCGGTCTGGCGGGCTAGTTCCAGTTCGCGTTTCTGGGCTTCCTGGGCGCGGGCCTGCTGTTCCGCCAGTTGCCGCTGGAGTTGTTCCAGTTCCAGCGCGCTTTGCTGGCGGGCGCGGGTTTCGGCCTGAATGATGAGTTCGCGGGCGCGGGCCTCGTTTTCCGCGCGCAGTTTCTCTTCCACTTCCAGGCGGGTGCGTTCGGCCAGGGTGCGCGCCTGTTCCTCCAGGGACAGGGCTCGGCGCTTGAGCTCCAGTTCGCGCGCCTCGGCCTCGCGCGCGTGCCGGGTCAGGTCGGCCAGTTGCCGGTTCAGGGCTTCCAGTTGCAGGCGCTGCGCCTCGCGGGCGCGGGCCTCGGCCGCGGCTTCGGCTTCTTTCAGTCGGGCCTCGTGCTGGGCGCGCAGGCGCGCCTCCAGTTGTCCGGAGAGTTGCGCGGTGAGGGCCTCGCTGAGGGGAATGGCGTGGCCGCAGTTGGGGCAGGTGAGGGTGGTGTCGGTCATGGTCACTCGATGATGTGGATGGTTTCGGGGGGCAGGGTCAGCTCGAACCAGTTGCCCTTCCTGGGGCCGCTGGCGTGGATGAGGTAGGGTACGGCGCCGTTTTCGCCCAGGGCGCGGATCAGCGCTGTTTTCAGGCGCGACTTGACCGGGCTGAGCCAGGCGCTATCCATACCCCGCCGCAAGGTTTGCTCGGCTTTTTCGACTTCGGCCGAATGCGGGCCGAACAGTTGGCGGCAGGTTCGCAGATAGTCCTCCGCCGCCTCCCGGTTGTAGCCCTTGACGGTGCATTGCACGGGCGGGTTGCCTGCGCGGCGCCGCTGCGCCAGCCAGAGCAGCACGGCGAAGTGCTGGGCCGTGAGCTTGAGCGGCTCGCCGCTGGCGGTGGCGGTGCGGTCACGCAGGTTTAGGACCAATTCCACCCGGCGGTTGGCACAGCGTGCCGCCGCCACGGCGCCGGAAAAGCTGGCCCGGCCCTTGAGCAATGCCGTAGGCAGTTCGTCACGCAGACGCACGAAGGGGATGTCTGCCAGTTCCACCCGGGCATGGCGGGCATTGACGGTGACTTCCTTGTTGCCCTGGCGGCCGTGGATGGGGTGGTCGTAGGGCGTGGGGTAGTAGAAGTCCCGGTTGGTCTCGTAAGGCTCGGAGACCAGCACATGGGAGAGCCGGTCCTGAGGGCGGCCAAACAGGGACAGGGCGTAGCCCAGGTAATAACCCATGGTCTTGCGACCGCCCGCCATGGAGACATGCAACTCGGTTTCGGGGGTGGTCGTCATCCGGCGCACCGTTTCGGTGATGAAGTCGGCGGCGAGGGTGTTGTGCTCGGGGGTGCGGATGTCGTCCAGGGCGGCGCCGGAAGCGTCCCGAAGTACATGGATATGTGCATCGGGAAACACGATGGTCGGCAGTCCGTAGTCTTTCACCAGACGGTGGAACCAACCCGGGCCCGCCAGCAGGTTGAGGCGGGCGTTCTCGGCGCCAGTGACAGTCGTGATGAGGTGAATTTCATCTGGCACCCAAGGGGATTCGGCGCGGCAGGCCAGGGCATAGAGCGTTTCCGTGACCACTTGGGGGGTGAGCCCGGTGACGGCGAGAAGCACCCTGCGCGGGGTTGTGACCGCGGCTTTTTGTTGTTTCATGTCCACCTCCGTGGGTTGCAAGCAGCGTGGCGCATGTTAGCGATGCCTGCAAGACATGCACTACTTTGCAAGCTTGCTTATGCTCGGGCGGAGAGGGCTGGATCGGCTAAACCATGGAGGCTGCAAGCACGGCTATTCGGACGGGTGCGGTAAACCCTGCGGTAAACCCTTGACGTGGGTGTCGGCGTAAGCCGACCTGGAAGCCTCCTTCTCCCGCGGGGAGAGGGCTGGGGATGAGGGAGGACAGGGCGACATGCATGCTTCGGGGGGCGTCGCCCTGTCCGTCAGTGGTACAGATGCGCGATCTTGTCATCCATGTCGTAAGCGTCCTTACTTGCGGAATACCTTCAGGTAGTGCCCTTCGAAGAAGCGCTTGGCCCAGTGGAACAGGCGGCTGGGGGGCAGCAGCACGGAACGCTTCATGTCCCGGTAGACCAGGATGCCCTTGTCTATCGTGTCCACGATGCAGATCAGTTCCACCTTGGGTTTGACCTCGGGGGCCTGGCCATCCAGGGCCAGGAGCAGATTGCGCGATGCCGCCTTGGCCTGCAGGTCCGCCATGTGGGCCTGCTTGGGCAGCCAGTCCGGGCCGGGGAAGCTGCCTGCGTCGCCGGCCACGAACACCTTGTCCGCGCCCTCCACCCGGCAGAACTCGTCCGCCTTGAAGAAGCCGCCGGGGGAGAGGGGCAGCCCCGAGTCGGGCGCCCAGGCGGGGCCGGTGAGGCCGGGCATGAACAGGATCAGGTCGGCGTTGATGTGGCCGCCTTCCGTGTCCACGCCCTTGTCCGAGAAGCCCAGGGGCTTGTGGCCCAAGTGGGTGTCGATGCGCCGCCGGGCCATCTCCGCCAGCAGGCCGGTGACGGCTTTGTCCCCCAGGCGCTTGCCCGGCTCGGCGGCGGCGTTGAAGAAGGTGAGCTCGATGCGGTCCCGCTTGCCCTGTTGGCGCAGGTGGGTGTCCAGGCCGAACAGCAGCTCGAACATGGGGCCGCCGCGCATGGCGGAGGGCTCGTTGGGATTGCCGCCAAATCCCAGGGCGATGCGGCCGGATTCCATGGCGTCCACCCGGTCCCGGATGGCCTCGGCCGAGGCCACGCCCTCGCACAGGGTCAGGGCGTGCTCGATGCCCGGCAGCTTCTTGATGAAGCGCCCGCCGGTGGCGATGAGCAGGGCGTCGTTCTGGATTTCCCCCGTGTCGGTGACCACCGTGCGGCCGCCGTCCCGCAGGCCCGTGACCCGGCCGGCGACGAACTCCACGCCATGATCCCGGAAAAACCGGTCCAGCGGCAGGAGCAAATCCGAACCCTTGCGCAGGCCCGAGGGAATCCAGATCAGGCTGGGCAGGTAGACGAACTCGGCCTTGGGGGCCACCAGGGTGAGGCGGGCCTGGGGCGCGCGACGGCGCAGCTCGCGCACAGCGGTGAGGGCGGCGAAGCCGGCGCCCAGGATGACGATGCGGGGGGAGGGGCTCATGTCGGTTTCCTCGTAAAGGCGCGCGATTCTACGCGAGGTCAAGGCACCGGCTGGTTACGCAGCCCCTTCACCCAGGCCTCCATGGCCTCATTGGCGGGCTTCATGGGGGCCTCCAGGAAGCTCACCACGAACCGGTCGCCCAGGTCGGCCACGCCGATGGAGCGGGGCCGCACGGCCAGCACCTGGGGGTTGGGCAGGGCGAAGCCGAAGCAGAAGATCACGTCCAGGGCGCCCTGGATATCCGGGTTGATCTCGCCGCCCAGGCCCTTGGTGTGGGCGTAGTGGTCGAACACACCGATGAACGCCACCTTCTCCTTTTCGGCGATGCGGGCCTTGAGATAGGCGGCGACGTCCTCCACGGTCTTGCAGGTGGTTTCGTCCTTGCCGATCTCGGCGACGAACACGGGGTACTTCCACGGGGTACTTCTCTTGCAGCAGGGTTTGTTTCATGGCTGCTCCTTTCTGGAGAGGGTGGGAATGGTGGTGCCGGCCACGAACATGGGCTCGGCATGATGGTGGTGGCCATGGTGATGGTCATGACCATCGTGGGCCTCGGGCTCGCCCAAAGGCAGGGTGCCGGTCAGATAGGCGGCCACGGCGTGGTCGGGATCGGTCTCGGAGGTGACGAGGGCATCGATGCCCCGTTGCCGCAGGCGGTGTTGCAGGCCGGCGCCCATGCCCCCGCTGATCAGCACGTTCACGTTGTCCAGGGGGTGGGACTCGGCGCCATGGCTTTCGTGGAAAGACTGCTCCATGGGCAACTCCAGCAGGGTCTTGCCCAGGACTTCCGCGCCATCCGTGTCATAGATCCAAAACTTGCGGCACTTGCCGGCGTGGCCGGTGACGGTCTTGCGGTTCTGGCTGGCGACGGCGATGCGCATGTCAGTTCCGCACGGCCGTTCCGAAGGAACTGACCTCCCCCTCGGGGGGAAACGAGCGCAGCGAGTAAGGGGGCTGTTTCATCCTAGTCCTCCTCGGGGTTTTGCAAGGCACATTCCTTGGCCTCGCACATCATGGCGTTGAGCACGGCCAGCGTGACGGCTAGCGAAGCGCCCAATATCCAGGCGAAATACCACATGGCGGTTTCCTTTCTCGGTGGCGGTCAGTAGGCGGATTTGTCGTGGGCTTCCACGAAGGTGGTGGTGACCTTGCCGGCCATCACCCGGTAGGCCCAGGCGGTGTAGAAAACGATCAGGGGCATGAAGATCAGGGTGGCCCAGAACATGATGCCCAGGGTCAGGTGGCTGGAGGTGCTGTCCCACACCGTCAGGCTGGAGCGGGGGTCGCTGCTGGAGGGCAGGATGAAGGGGAACAGGGCCACCCCGGCGGTGCCGATGATGCCGGCCATGCTCAGGCCCGAGGCGACGAAGGCCGCCAGGCCGCGGCCGGCGATGGCCAGGGCAACGCCCGCCAGCCCGGCGGCCACCCCCAGGGTGGGCACCAGCCACAGGGCCGGGATCTGGCGGAAGTTGTTCAGCCAGGCGCCGGCCTGCACCGCCACGGTCTTGGCCAGGGGGTCGGGCAAGGCGTTGGGGTCCACGGGCGAGGTGATGACGAAGCCCGGCAGCCCCCCAATGAACAGGCCGGCCAGCAGGAAGGCCGCCACCATGGCCATGCCGGAGGCCACCGCCCAGGCCCGGGCACGCTGCCGGATCGCCCCTTCGGTGCGGTGCATCAGGTAGTTGGCGCCATGGAAGGTGATCATGGTGGAGCTGACCACGCCGGCCAGCAGGGCGAAGGGGTTGAGCAGGGCCCAGAAACTGCCGGTGTAGGTGGACACCAGGTTGGCGTCGAAGTGGAAAGGCACGCCCTGGAGCAGGTTGCCGAAGGCCACGCCAAAGATCAGCGGCGGCACGAACCCGCCCACGAACAGGCCCCAGTCCCAGGTCTTGCGCCAGGTGGGGTTGGCGATCTTGGAACGGTAGTCGAAGCCAACGGGGCGGAAGAACAGGGCCCACAGCACCGCCAGCATGGCCCAGTAGAAGCCCGAGAAGGCAGTGGCATAGACCAGGGGCCAGGCGGCGAAGATGGCGCCGCCGCCGGTGATGAACCAGACCTGGTTGCCGTCCCAGTGAGGGCCCACGGTGTTGATGACCACCCGGCGTTCGCTATCGGTTTTGCCAACAAATGGCAGCAGGGTGCCCACGCCCATGTCGTGGCCGTCCATGACGGCGAAGCCCAGCAGCAGCACCCCCACCAGCAGCCACCAGATGAGTTTCAGGGTTTCGTAATCCAGCATGGGTTTCTCCTCGATCAAACGGCGTTGCGTTCGAAGTGGTACTTGCCAGTGCCCAGGGAACTGGGGCCCAGGCGGGCGAACTTGAACATCAGGTACATCTCCACGATGAGCAGCAGGGTGTAGAAGCCCACGAAGCCGGCCAGGGAGCCGTACAGGCTGTTCACGCTCAGGGTGGAGGCGGACAGGTGGGTGGGCAGCACGCCGAAAATGCTCCAGGGCTGGCGGCCGTATTCCGCCACCACCCAGCCCACCTCGGCGGCCACCCAGGGCATGGGGATGAACCACACAGCCCAGCGCAGCAGCCATTTCTTCTCGGTGAACGTGCCCTTGAGGGAGTACCAGAAAGACAGGGTGAACAGCAGGGCGAAGGCGAAGCCCAGCACCACCATCAGGCGGAAGCTCCAGAACAGGGGCGCCACATGGGGCACGGTATCGTGGGCCGCCCGCTGGATCTGAGCCGGCGTGGCTTGGCTCACGTCGGCCACGTATTTCTTCAGCAGCAGGCCGTAGCCCAGGTCCGCCTTGTGGGCCTCGAACTCGGCCCTGGCCGCCAGGTCGCCCTGGCGCAGGCGTTCCAGGGCCTTCACCGCCAGGATGCCGGACTCGATGCGGGTCTGGTTGGCGGCGCGGATGGCCTTGATGCCGGGGATCTCCTGGCTGACGGAGCGGGTGGCGATGAGACCCAGGGCATAGGGCAGCTTGATCTCCCAGTCGTTGGCCTGCTTCTCCTCATTGGGCCAGGCCAGGATGTTGAAGCCGGCGGGGGCCGGTTCCGTCTCCCACATGGCCTCGATGGCCGCCAGCTTGGACCGCTGGGATTCGCTCACCGCATAACCGGACTCATCCCCCAGCACGATCACCGACAGGGCCGAGGCGAAGCCGAAGGCGGCGGCGATGCGGAAGGAGCGCCGGGCGAACTCCACGTCCCGGCCCTTGAGCAGGTACCAGGCGGAGATGCCCAGCACGAACAGGCTGCCGGTGACGTAGCCCGCCGACACGGTGTGCACGAACTTGGCCTGGGCCGTGGGGTTGAATATCACTTCCCACAGGCTGGTGAGCTCCATGCGCATGGTGGTGTAGCTGAACTCCGCTCCCACCGGGTCCTGCATCCAGCCGTTGGCGATGAGGATCCACAAGGCCGAGAGGTTGGAGCCCACCGCCATGAACACGGTGATCATCAGGTGCTTGTGCCTGGAGAGGCGCTCCCAACCGAAGAAGAACAGGCCGATGAAGGTGGACTCCAGAAAGAAGGCCATGAGGCCCTCGATGGCCAGGGGCACGCCAAAGATGTCCCCCACGTAATGGGAGTAATAGGCCCAGTTGGTGCCGAACTGGAATTCCATGGTGATGCCCGTGGTGACCCCCAGGGCGAAGTTGATGCCGAACAGCTTGCCCCAGTACTTGGTCATGTCCCGGTAGATGGTGCGGCCGGTGAGCACATAGGTGGTCTCCATGATCACCAGCAGGAAGGACAGGCCCAGGGTCAGGGGCACGAACAGGAAGTGGTACAGGGCCGTGGCGGCGAACTGCAGCCTCGAGAGGTCGATGAGGGCTTCATTCATGGGCAGGACTCCGGACAGGGGCGGATGAACGGGTTGCGGGGATGGGCGACATGGCGGCCGCCGTGGGGGCAGCAAGCAGCGCGGCCGCGACCCGGTCGCTGTCGGGCTTGACCGCATTGCTGAAGAACACCAGCTTGAGGGTGACGATGAGGGCCAGTTTCAGCACCAGGATCAGGGCGATTTCGCGGCGCAGCGATGCGGCTTGACGCGGCACGTCGGGCTGGGGCGGAGGCAGGGGCACTTTGGGAGACATGGCCTCTGCCAAAGCAGGCTCCGTGCCAAGGATCGTCCAATCAATAAAATCAACGAGATATTTTTTTATTGGAGGTTTTTGTCTTGCCAGCGACAGGCCATGCAAGACAATATTGTCCAATCATGCGTCAACCGAGACATAAATGACTGAGCCGGTCAGCCTGCCCCCTGAAATCCTCTCCCTGCTGGGCGCCCTGCCTGGGCCCCGCATCCTGGTGGATGATCAGTTCCGCATCCTGGCCGCCAATGGTACCTACTACAGCGAATACGGCGACCACGAAGGCCTCATCGGCCGCACTTGCTACGAGGTGTCCCACCATTTCGACCGGCCCTGCGACCAGTGCGGCGAGTCCTGCCCCCGATCTGCGGCGGACCAAACCGGCAAGACCAGCCGCGTCCTGCACCTGCATCACACCCCCCAGGGAGAGGAGTACGTGGACGTGGAGCTGATCCCCCTGCGGGGAGCGAACGGCACGCCACGCTACTACATCGAAGGCATGACGCCCCTGCGGGATCGGGCCGGAGAACGGCCCCTGGCGGGCATGGTGGGCCGCTCCCCCGCCTTCAGCCGCATGCTGGACCTCATCCACCGGGTGGCCCCCCGGGACACCCCGGTGCTGCTTTTGGGGGAATCCGGCACCGGCAAGGAGCTGGCGGCCCAGACCCTGCACAACCTGAGCCCCCGCGCCGGCAAACCCTTCGTGCCCGTGGACTGCTCCGGCATGACGGAAAGCCTGTTCGAGTCGGAGCTGTTCGGCCACGAGAAGGGCGCATTCACCGGCGCCAGCCAGCGCAAGGTGGGCCTGGTGGAGGCCGCCGCCGGGGGCACCCTGTTCCTGGACGAACTGGGGGACATCCCCCTCAACCTGCAGGTGAAACTGTTGCGCCTTTTGGAGGCCGGCAGCTTCCGCCGGGTGGGGGGCGTGGACATCCTGCGCGCCGACTTCCGCCTGGTGGCCGCCACCCACCGGGACCTGGCCGCCATGGTGGCGGCGGGCAGCTTCCGCCAGGACCTGTACTACCGACTGTCCGCCTTCCCCATCCACCTGCCTCCCTTGCGGGAACGGCGCGAGGACCTGCCCCTGCTGGTGGCCAACCTGCTGGAGCGGCTGGCCCCGGACCGGCCTGTGGGCCTCTCGCCGCAGGCCCTGGAACGCCTGGCCGCCTACGGCTTCCCCGGCAACATCCGGGAGCTGCGCAACATCTTGGAGCGGGGCGTGATCCTGGCGGACGGGGACCTCATCCGCCCCCACCACCTGCTGCTGGGGGAAGGCGTGGCGGCGGAAACGCCCATGGATGAAACCTCCGGCGACGGCATCGCCAGTCTGGAGGAGGTGGAACGCCGCCACCTGGAAGCCAGCCTGGCCCGCCTGGGGGGAGACAAGGACGCCCTGGCCCGGCACCTGGGCATCAGCCGCCGCACCATCGACCGCAAGCTGGCCGCCGGCCGGGTCCGGGGGAAAGGCTGATGCGCATCTGGTTGCTGCGCCACGGTGAAAGCCAGGCCAACGTGGCGGGTCGCATCAGCGACGACCCCCGCCGGCCCTGGCCCCTCACCCCCCGGGGCATCGAGCAGGCCCAAGCAGCGGCCCGGGCACTGGCGGACGTGGACTTCGCCGGCCTCTATGCCTCCGAACACCTGCGCGCCCGGCAGACGGCGGAGGTGCTGCAAGCCACGTGGCGGGCGATGGGGCATGGCCTGGAGGGCGGTTTGACGGACCGCCCCATCGTCACCGACCCCCGCCTCAACGAGCGCCACTCCAACCTGGACGGCCGGCCGGTGGAGGACTTCAACGGCCTGGTGCGGCCGGACCCGGTACACATCCGCCCCCCGGGGGGCGAGACCTTCCTGGAGCAGATGGACCGGCTGCGGTCTTTCCTGGACGCTGCGGCGGACCGCCATGGCGAAACGGACATTCTGGCCGTGTCCCACGAAAATCCCATCCAGGCCGCCCGGGCCGCGGCGGGACTGGACCCGCAAGTAGCGGTGAGGGAGCCCGTGGCCAATTGCGCCTGGGTGGTGCTGGCCTGGCCGCCTACACGCTGAACCTTTCGGTATGATTCAAAAATGGCTGCCCTGTCCCTCATCCCCCAAAATATTCGAGAGAACTTTGAGCTGCATGAATGGAAGCACGCTTGTGCGATCCTGGCGACGGATTTCCCCGAAGAGTGGAAAGATATCCTTGATCTTCTACAGGATTTTCGACTCTGCAAGAGTTGGATTACTGACCCGGGTGGCAACAAATCCATGGTGGGAAGTTTGTTGACCAGTACCTTGGCGCACGAGGCTGGGTGGAGAAGCAATTCGATACCAGCGTCCAGGTCGATCAATCCATCATGGCATCGCCGACGCATGATGTGGATTGCTACAAGAATCGGGTCGCCATCGAGGTGGAATGGAACAACAAGGATCCCTTCTATGACCGTGACCTGAACAACTTCCGGTTGTTGTTTGATCTCAGGGCCATCAGCGTCGGCATCATTTTTACGCGCTGCGACCAATTGCAGACAATCTTCAATGACCTTGGACGCGGAAAATCCTATGGTGCATCCACCACGCACATGAGCAAACTGCTTCCGCGTATCGAGGGCGGCGGTGGCGCTGGGTGCCCCCTGCTTGTGATCGGAATTTCAGAGAAGGTATACGATGAAAGCTGCTGATGACTTTCTAGCCGCTGTGCATGGCAGCTATGGGACCATCCTCGCCGATCCACCTTGGCAGTTTCAGAATCGCACAGGCAAGATGGCGCCCGAACATAAGCGTCTGAACCGTTATGGCACCTTGACACTGGACGATATTAAAGCAATTCCCGTGGCCAAGGTGGCAGCCGAACCTGCCCATTTGTACCTGTGGGTTCCGAATGCACTGCTGCCGGAGGGTCTGGAAGTCATGCGTGCCTGGGGCTTTGAATACAAAACCAATCTGGTCTGGCACAAGACGCGGAAGGATGGCGGCCCGGATGGGCGGGGTGTCGGTTTCTATTTCAGAAACACCACCGAACTAATTTTATTTGGTGTCCGCGGAAAGAACGCCAGAACGCTTCCTCCGGGCAGACGGCAGGTCAACATCATAAGAAGCATGAAACGGGAACACTCTCGCAAGCCAGACGAGCTATACGAACTCATCGAGGCATGCAGTTCCGGGCCCTACCTTGAGCTGTTCGCTCGCGGCACGCGTCCAGGATGGACTGGCTGGGGCAACCAGGCCGACAACTACGTGCCTACTTGGCCCACCTATGTAAACCACAGCCAGGCCACCCTCTTTCAGCCGCAAGCGGAATATTCCTGTGACATTGAGGACCGGCTTGAACAAAGTGGCATTGGCTAAGCCTAGGAGCCTGCGGCCTCGAGGCTGATCTACTGCGCCGGTGGGAAGAGCGGTCCATTTTTGCCCGCTTTCTCGTTGCATAGGCCCACTATGCGCCTCGAAATCGTGCAAGACTGCCCTTGCTCTCCCACCCGGCTCGCGTTCGATCGCTCAAGTCTGGAAAGACCATCGGCAGACAGAAAATCCGGACTGTCAGGCGGATATTTCATGCCAGAAAGCTCACAGGAGAGATTTGATCAAAGGGGCCAAAGGGGCCAGGCTCGATTATTCCCCTGCACGCAAGGTCATATCGGCAATTTTCCCTGCTCTGCATCCAGCGCCTTCGATTCGTCAGGGCGCACGCGCGGCCTGCCGCGTGGCTTGGCTTCACGGCGCTGGCCCGTCATGGCCTCGATCTTCGCATAGAAGCGTGAATTGCCTAGCGGCTGGCTCTGATTGAGCGCCAGCCGGATGTCGCGGATGGCATCGTGGTCCAACTGCGCACGGAACAGGCTGCGGTAGGCGGCCTGCCTTGTCTTGTCGTCCTGCCCAAGCGCCAGGTAGAGCGGGTGTGGCATCAGGTAGGGATTGGCTTGGCCCAGGGCATTGTGGCGGTAGCTGGTCCATCGGTAGTGCGCCGGGTCGTCGACCATGGCTGCGCGCACGGGGTTGAGTTCGATGTAGCGCTGGCAGGCAAGCAGGTAGGTTTCGGCCTGGATCAACGAGGATTTGTAGCGGCTGTCCCACAGGGTGCCGGTGCGCCGGTATGTGGTGTTGATGTATTGCACGTAGCGGCGGCCAAGGGCAATGATCAGCCTGGGAATTGATTCTGCATGCGTGGGCGTGATCAGGAGGTGGACATGGTTGGTCATGAGGGCATAGGCATGTAATGCACAGCGCTCTTTCTTGAGCGCTTCGCCCAGCCAATGGAGATAGGCTTGATAGTCTTCTTCGCCAAAGAAGCAAGGTTCGCGGTTGTGCCCGCGCTGCACGATGTGCAGCGGGACACCGGCGCATGTCAAGATAGTTGTCGCCTGAATCATGCTGCCAAGACCTGAGCATTGTGGCCGGCCAAATGCGTCTTGATGACGGAGTCGCGTTCCGGGTTGAGCGTGACCGGGCCGACTGGATTCCAGTTGCGAGTAGCACCCGACCAGCGAGCCGGGTTTTGCTCCCTGGCCCGAAGGTACACCGTATGGCGAGC
>Ga0272446_1005200_pt1 | contig 14573 bp, 12 predicted proteins | sample YNPCB0061_FD_194587 | JGI IMG/M metagenome (GOLD analysis project Ga0272446, IMG submission 194587) | Hot spring microbial mat communities from Yellowstone National Park, WY, United States - YNP-CB-006-1 | ecosystem: Environmental > Aquatic > Thermal springs > Hot (42-90C) > Sediment | place...
AGCGCCTGGGCGATCGGCCCGCCTTCGGTCTTCAGGTTGTCGGTGCCCCACAGCACCATCGCGACCGTCTCGGGCAGCGTGCCGCTTTCCTGCCGATGGCGCGCGAGCAGCCGCTCGGCCTGGCGCGCGCCGTCCTGGACGGCGAAGGCGGAAGGGATGCGGAACGGGTCGAAGCCGTGCAGGTTCCGCCCCGTGGGCAGGATGTCCGTGTTGCGCAGGAGGTCGCCCCCCGGAGCGGGACGGATGAAGCCGCCGTCGAGCGCATGCAGGATCGCCGGCGTCTCGTGGTCCACCGCGAGCAGCGCATCAAGTTCGGCCCGCCTCGCCGGATCGGTGATGCCTGCCGCGTCCAGCATCCGCGCGCGCGCCTCCGGCCCCGGCGGCTCGCCGATGATGTGGAGCCCCTGCGGGATCAACGTGTACTCCAGTTCGAGCAGCGCATCCCCGAGCCGCGCGATCTCCGCCTCCGCGCCCTCGCCCCAGACGGGTTCGGCGGCCGCAAGGTCGACCTGCGCGGCCTGCGCCTGGATCAGCCCCGCCAAGGCCGCGCGCTGCCCGTGGTCGGCCTCCGGCGGCAGGCTCCTCCAGCGATCGAGCGAGGCCTTGAGATCAAGCAGCCCGCGATAGAGCCCGGCATGGGCGACCGGCGGCGTGAGATAGGAGATCAGCGTCGCCGCCGCCCGCCGCTTGGCGAGCGAGCCCTCGGACGGGTTGTTTGAGGCGTAGAGGTTGATGTTCGGCAGGTCCGCGATCAGCCGGTCGGGCCAGCAGGCGCCCGACATGCCGGTCTGCTTGCCCGGCATGAACTCCAGCGCACCATGCATGCCGAAGTGGAGCACCGCATGGGCGCCGAACTCCTCGCGGATCCAGCGGTAGAAGGCGGAGAAGGCGTGGGTCGGCGCGAAGTCGCGCTCGAAGAGCAGGCGCATCGGGTCGCCCTCCCAGCCGAAGGCCGGCTGGACGCCCACGAACACGTTGCCGAACCGCGCGCCGTAGACCTGGATCGCCGCGCCATCGGACTGCACGCGCCCCGGCGCCGGCCCCCAGACCGCCTCGATCTCCTTGAGCCAGGGCTCGCGCCGCACATGCTCATCGGCAGGGATGCGCGCGGCGACGTTGCAGGGCGCCCCGTGCCGCGCGGCATTGCCCTCGAGCACCGCCGCGCGCAGCGCCTCGACGCTCTCCGGCACCTCGACCTGGTATCCGCCAGCCCGCAGGGCCCGCAGAGTGCGATGGAGGGACTCGAAGACGGAGAGATAGGCCGCCGTGCCGGTCGCCCCGGCATTGGGCGGGAAGTTGAAGAGCACGATGGCGACGCGCTTCTCGGCGCGCGGCGTTCGCCGCAGCGCGACCAGCCTCGCGACCCGCGCGGCGAGCATCTCCGCCCGCTCCCGGTGCGGCTGCATCTCGGTGGCGCAGGAGAGGCCGTCGCATCCCGGGCACGGTGCCGCCGCGCCCTTCGCCCCGCAGCGCCCGCCATAGGTGATCGGCGCAATCGCCCCGTCCAGTTCCGGGATGGCCACCATCATCGTGGCTTCCACCGGAGTGAGCCCGCGCGGATCGGCCTGCCACTGGGCCAGCGTCTGGAACTCCAGCGGATGCGCCGCGACATAGGGAACGTCGAGCCGCGCCAGCATCTCCTCGGCCGCGCGGGCGTCGTTGTAGGCGGGCCCGCCCACGAGCGAGAAGCCCGTCAGCGATACCACGGCATCCACCGTCGCGCGGCCGTCGCGCATGAAGAACCTCTCGATCGCCGGCCGCTGGTCGAGGCCGCTCGCGAAGGCGGGCACCACCGCGAGGCCCTTCGCCTCCAGCGCGGCGATGACCCCGTCATAATGGGCCGCGTTCTCGGCCAGCAGGTAGGAACGCATGACCAGCAGCCCGACCGTGCCGGCCCGTCCTTCGCGCGGCAGGGCCTCCGGCCGCTCGAAGATCCGACCGGGGACGCGCGGGTGATAGAGCCCGACCTCGGGATACTGGACGGGCGGCGCCACCCGCAGGCTGCCCGCGAGCGCCGCCCGCGGGCCGGCCGCATAGCGATCCACGAGCAGGCGGATCATGTTGCCGAGATTCTCCTCGGTCCCCGCAAGCCAGTACTGAAGGCCGAGGAAATAGGCGCGCACGTCCTGCGCGGTGCCGGGGATGAAGCGCAGCAGCCTCGGCAGCTCGCGCAGCATCCGCATCTGGCCCCGTCCCGAGGAGCCGCCCTCCTTCCCCTTCGAGCCGCGGAGCCGCTTGAGAAGCGCCATCACCCCGCGCGCCTCGGCGGACATGTCGAAACGTCCCATGCGGGTCAGCCTGACCACTTCCCCGGCGGAAAGGCAGCAGAGCATCGCGTCGCACGCCTCCCGCCGCGCCTGCAACGCGGGCAGCACGGCGCGGATGTGCTCATCGAGGAAGAGCATCGTCGCGACGATGATGTCCGCGCGCGCGATGTCCTCGCGGCAGGCGGCAAGCGCGCCGGCATCGGCCGCCCAGTCCTCGGCGGCGTGCACGGCGAAACGCAGGCCCGGGAGCTCCCGGCGCAGCGCCGCCGCGGCACGCTCCGCCGCTCGCGCCAGGTGGCTGTCCATCGTGACGAGCACGACCCGGATCTCGGGCGCCTCAGCGGGAGAAATGCGCTTTGGCATCGTAGAGCGTCTCGAGGGTGATGGTGGAAAGGCCGCGCTCCTGCGCGAAACGTTCGGTATTGCGGCGGGCCTTGCCGCGCACGAAGAAGGGGATCTTGCGCAGCTCGTTCTCGGCCTCCGCGGCCCAGACCGCGGGGCCCGCGGGCGCCGGCTCGGCGGGCGGGGCCGCCGCGGCGACGTGACCGAGATGCGATGGCGCCGCGCCGTCCGCGAACTCGAAATCCTCCCGGAACATGCCGAGCAGATGCTCCTCAAGCCCCATCATCAGCGGGTGGACCCAGGTGTCGAAGAGCACGTTCGCGCCTTCGAAGCCCATCTGCGGCGAATAGCGCGCGGGGAAGTCCTGGACATGGACCGGCGCGGAGATCACCGCGCACGGAATGCCGAGCCGCTTGGCGATGTGGCGCTCCATCTGCGTGCCGAGGACGAGCTCGGGACGCAGCGCGGCGATCGCCTCTTCGACCTTCAGATAGTCGTCGGTGATCAGCGCCTCGATCCCGTATGCCTTGGCCGCCGCGCGCACCTCGCGGGCGAATTCGCGCGCATAGGTGCCGAGGCCGACCACCGCGAAGCCGAGCTCCTCGGCCGCGACGCGCGCCGCGGCGATGGCATGGGTGGCATCCCCGAAGACGAAGACGCGCTTTCCCGTCAGATAGGTGCTGTCCACCGAGCGCGAGTACCAGGGCAGCCTGCATTCCGCCTCTATCGCCGGAGGCGCGAGCCCGGCGAGGGCGGCGACCTCGGCGATGAAGTCCCGCGTCGCGCCCACGCCGATCGGTACGATCCGGGTCGCGGGTTGGCCGAGCTGCCGTTCGAGGAACGCGGCGGCGACGCCCCCGATCTCGGGGTAGAGGAGCACGTTGAAGTCGGCTTCTCCGAGGCGGGCGAGATCCTGCGGCGTGGCACCCAGCGGTGCGATGACATTGACGTCCACCCCGATGCGCGCGAGCAGGGACCGCACCTCCGCCACATCGTCGCGATGGCGGAAGCCGAGCGCGGTCGGACCGAGGATGTTGGCGCGCGGCGCCGCCCCGGCCGGGCGTGGCACGCGCGGCCCGACGCAGGCCCGCACCAGGCGGTAGAAGGTCTCCGCCGCGCCCCAGTTCTCCTTCTTCTGGTAGGAGGGCAGATCGAGCGGCACCACCGGCACGGGCAGGCCGAGGGTGCGCGCGAGGCCGCCCGGATCGTCCTGGATCAGTTCGGCCGTGCAGGACGCGCCCACGAGCAGGGCCTGCGGCCGGAACCGGGCGAAGGCGTCGCGTGCGGCGGCCATGAACAGTGCCGCCGTGTCGCCGCCGAGATCGCGCGCCTGGAAGGTGGTGTAGGTCACGGGCGGGCGCGCGGCGCGCCGCTCGATCATGGTGAAGAGCAGGTCGGCGTAGGTGTCGCCCTGCGGCGCGTGAAGGACGTAGTGCACGCCCTCCATCGCGGTTGCCACGCGCATCGCGCCCACATGCGGCGGCCCCTCATAGGTCCAGACCGCGAGTTCCATGGCGCTACACCATCAGCCTCGCGCGCCGCTGCAGCGGCCGCGCGAAGAGCTCGGCGAGGTCGCCCGCCTGCTCGTAGCCCTGTATGGGCGTGAAGACGAGTTCGATCGCCCATTTGGTAGTCATGCCGAGCGCCTCGAGCGGATTGGCGAGGCCGAGGCCGCAGACCGTCACGTCCGGCTGTGCGGCGCGGCAGCGGTCGAGCTGGCGGTCCACGTCCTGCCCCTCGGAGAGCGTGATCCCGCGGGGCAGCAGCGCGAGTTCCTCGGCGAGGTGCTGGCGATGGAGATAGGGCGTGCCGACCTCCGTCAGCCTCATGCCGCATTCGCGGGAGAGGAAGCGGGCGAGCGGCACCTCGAGCTGGGAATCGGGAAAGAAGAAGACAGACCGTCCCTCGAGCTGCGCCCGCCGCGGCGCGATGGCGGCGCGGGCGCGGGCCACGCCCGGGGCGACGGCCGTCTCGAAGCGCGCCTCGTCCACGCCCCAGGCCCGCGCCGCGGCAAGGAGCCAGGCGGTGGTGCCCTCCTCCCCGAGCGGGAACGGCGCGGCGAGGCGCCGCGCGCCGCGCGCCTCGAGCAGGCGCGCCGTCTCCGCGAGGAAGGGCTGGGCGAGGAGGAAGAGCGTCCCCTCGCCGACCGGCGGGAGGTCGACGGCGCGCCGGGAGGGGAGGAACCTGACGGGGCCGACGCCGAGCGCGGCGAAGAGGCGGATGAACTGGTCCTCGACAACCTCGGCCAGCGCGCCGACGACAAGAAGGGAACGCGCGCGGCCCGGCTCGGCCGGCATCTCGGGCACCAGCGCCGCAAGGCAGGCATCCTCGCCCTGGGTGAAAGTCGTCTCGATGCCGCTGCCTGAATAGTTCAGCACCCGCACCGCCGGGCCGAAGCGCTGCGAAAGCCGCCGCGCGGCGCGCGAGAGGTCGAGCTTGATCACCTCGGAGGGGCAGGAGCCGACCAGGAACAGCATGCGGATGTCGGGACGGCGCGCGATCAGCCGCGTCACGACTCGGTCCAGTTCCTCGTTCGCATCCGCCATGCCTGCAAGGTCGCGTTCCTCGATGATGGCGGTGGCGAAGCGCGGCTCCGCGAAGATCATGACTCCGGCGGCGGACTGCAGCAGATGCGCGCAGGTCCGGCTGCCGACCACGAGGAAGAAGGCGTCCTGGATCTTGCGGTGGAGCCAGATGATGCCGGTCAGCCCGCAGAAGACCTCGCGCTGACCGCGTTCACGCAGCACAGGCGGCTCGCCGCAGCCTTCTTCGCCGGCCAGGGGTGCGGCAGGCGCAGCGCTGGCGGCGAGGCCGCTCATCCCGCCGCTCCAGGCGCGGCATGGCGGCGGTCCTGCCATCGGTCGGGCGCGCGCGCGGGCTCGCGCCGCTCCTCGCGCCGGGCCGCGCGCAGCTTGAGCAGGAACTGGGCCGCGTTGAAGACGTAGGCGGCATAGGCGGCGAGCGCGAGCAGCATCTGCGCCCGTCCATCCCCGATCCCTGCCCAGACCACGCCGAGATAGGCGGTGTGCAGCGCGAGCACGAGCATGGAGAAGACGTCCTCCCAGAAGAAGGCCGGGGCGAAGAGCCAGCGCCCGAACACCTCCTTCTCCCAGATCGCGCCCGTGACCATGATCGTGTAGAGGACGAAGGTCTTGATCACGACCGACCAAGTCGCGACGACGTAGCCCTCTCCCGTCAGCAGGAAGCGCGTGACGAGGACGAGGCTGACGAGGAAGACGGCGAACTGGAGGGGTGCGAGCACGCCCTGCACGACGGTCCAGCGGGAGTGATCGCGCCGCCACCGCTCCTCGGCGGTGTAGAGGGGCCTTTCGTCATGCGTGCGGCGCGCGCGCCCACAGGAAGCCCCCCACGGGGCGCAGTCCAGCGCGTCCAGCAGTCCGGCGCGACGTCTAGATGTGAGCATTGCTTGACATCTCCCCGTCCGAGGCGTCCGCTAGCCCCGCGAAGGCAGACCGCGACGAGGCGGCGCTGACCACAGGGAAGAGAGGCCAGGGACATGAGTGTCGGACCCGACAGCCATACATTCGGCCCTCCCTCAGCGACGTGCTGACAGGGGAAGGCTAAAAGTTGCCGCCGCCGAGTGTCAAGCGAGATTGACGTATTGTTCGCTTGACATTCGGTCGCGCGAGGAATGAAGTCGGTGCAGGAGAGACCACGATGGTCGTGAAGCCGATGCCCGGTCATGAACGCAGCAACGAAGCTGACGCGACTGGGGCCGAGCGCACGGCGGGCCTCTCCCCCCTCTCGGAGATCCGCATCGAACCGCCGCCCTCGGCAACGCCCGGCGCAGCCGCGACGAGGCGGCGGCGCAACCGCGTCGCGGTGATCGCGCGGACGCTCGAGACCGAGATCATCCCGCGCATGCTCCTCGCGCATCGCGACATCGCATCGACCGCCTATGTCGACACCACCAACAGCGCGAGCCCGACAGAGGCCGAGGTCGAGACACTCGCCGCCCTCGCGATCCGCGCCGACCTCGCCGGCGCGCTCTCCTATCTCGAAGGTCTGCGCAGCCGCGGCCTGTCGCTCGAGCGTCTCTACCTTGAGCTCCTCGCCCCCGTCGCCCGCCGCCTCGGCCTGATGTGGGAGGAGGACGCCTGCGACTTCACCGCCGTGACGATCGGCCTCTCCTGCCTGCACCAGCTGGTGCGCGAATACAGCCCCGCCTTTGCCACGCGCACCCCGCGCATGGAGCCGGATCGCCGCGTCCTCCTCGCCACGGTGCCCGGGGAGCAGCACAGCTTCGGCATCCTCGTCGTCGAGCAGTTCTTCCGCGGCGCCGGCTGGGACGTCTGGTCCGGCAACGGGGTCGAGCGCGCGGAGATCATCGAGGCCGCGCACCGCATCTGGTTCGGTGTGGCCGGCTTCTCCCTCGCCTGCGAGGAGCACATCGGGGAACTCGCCGTCCTGATCCGCGACGTCCGCCGCGCCTCGCGCAACGCCGGCCTCGGGATTCTGGTCGGCGGGCCGCTGTTCATCGAACGCCCGGATCTCGCCTCCCTTGTCGGCGCGGATGCCACCGCCGCGGACGGGCGGCAGGCCACCCTGCAGGCCGAGACGATCCTCGCGCTGCTCGGGCGGCCGCTCTGATGCGCGCCGGGCGCCGGCGCGCGGTGCCGACCGGCCGGGTCCGTAACGGGTCCGGCGGGTTGCGCGGATCAGGCCAATGAGTAGAGATGGAGCGACGAGGAAGGAAAAGGCGGGATACTCGGTGAAGTCGTTCAGCACGCCACGGAAGACTCTCGGGGATCTCGACGCTGATGCCGCCGCGGCGCTGATCAGCGCCGCCGCCGATATCGCGCTCATCCTCGACGCCGAAGGCGTGATCCGCGACGTCGCCTTCAGCAGCGAGGAACTCGCCGCCGAGTTCTCCTCGCACGGCCACTGGCTCGGCCAGCCCTGGATCGAGACCGTGGCTCGCGACAGCCGCCACAAGGTCGAGGAGCTGATCCGAAAACCGAGCCCCCAGGGCTCCCGCTGGCGCCACGTCAACCAGGTGTCCGGCGAAGGCGCTTCGGTGCCCATCCTCTATTCCGCGGCCCCCATCGGAACGGCGGGGCGGATCGTGGTCTTCGGCCGCGACCTGCGTCCCGTCTCGCGCCTGCAGCAGCGCCTCGTCGAGGTCCAGCAATCCATGGAGCGCGACTATTCGCGCCTGCGCCAGGCCGAGACGCGCTACCGACTGCTCTTCCAGATGTCTCCCGACCCCGTGCTGGTCCTCGATGGCACCACCCAGCGCGTGACCGAGGCCAATCCGGCGGCCAGCCGTCTGTTCGGCCGCGAGCCCCGGCGCACCGTCGGCCGTCCGGTCATCGAGGCTTTCGCGCCGGACTCGCGCGCCGCCGTGCAGGCGCTCCTGGCCTCGGTCCGCAGCGCCGGCCGGGCGGACGACGTGCGCGCGCGCCTCGCCGAGGGGGGGGCCGAGGTCACCGTCTCCGCCTCGACCTTCCGCCAGGAGGGCGCGCTGTACTTCCTCCTGCGCATCGCGATGCCCGAGTCCGCGGCCGTCGCGCTGCCGCCCGCCAAGACGCAGCTCCTCAAGCTGATCGACGCGGTGCCCGATGCCTTCGTCGTCACCGGCCCCGACGGGCGCATCGTGACCGCCAACGCCGCCTTCCTCGACATGATCGAACTGCCCTCCGAGGACCAGGCGCGCGGCGAGCCGCTCGCCCGCTGGCTCGGCACCCAGGACGTCGAGGCCGAGGTCCTGTTCGGGCACCTGCGCAACCGCGGGTCGGTCCGCCTCTACACCTCGACCCTGCGCGGCGAGCACGGCCTGCGCACCGAGGTCGAGATCTCGGCCGTTACGGTCATGAACGGCAGCCGCCCCTGCTTCGGCTTCGCCATCCGCGACATCGGCCCGCGCGTGCGGCCGCCCGCGGCGGCGGGGGTGCGGCCCACCCGTTCGGTGGAGCAGCTCACCGAACTCATCGGGCGCGTGCCGCTCAAGGAACTCGTGCGCGAGGCGACCGACGCCATCGAGCGGCTCTGCATCGAGGCCGCGCTCGAACTCTCCGGCGACAACCGCGCCTCGGCCGCCGAGATGCTCGGCCTATCGCGGCAGAGCCTCTATGTGAAGTTGCGTCGCTACGGGCTCGGCGATCTTGGCGCCGAGCCGGGCGAGGCGGGCTAGGGCGGCAGTGTCCGGCCGGGCCAAGTTCGAGGCCGCGCCCGGCCGTGCAGCGCCCTCGCGGCCGGCGCCCGGCGTGGTGCTGGAACTGCTCAAGCCCATCACCTGGTTCCCGCCCATGTGGGCCTTCCTGTGCGGGGCGGTCTCCTCCGGCGCGCCGATGGCCGAGGGATGGCCCCTGCTGCTCGCCGGGCTCGTGCTCGCGGGGCCGCTCGTCTGCGGCATGAGTCAGGCCGTCAACGACTGGTTCGACCGCCACGTGGACGCGATCAATGAGCCGCATCGGCCGATCCCCTCGGGTCGGATGCCCGGCCGTTGGGGGCTGCATGTCGCGCTCGGCTGGACCGGCGTCTCGCTCGCCTGGGGCGCGATGCTCGGCCTCTGGGGCTTCCTCGCGGCGCTGCTCGGCGTCGCGCTCGCCTGGGCCTATTCCGCCCCGCCGCTGCGGCTCAAGGCGAATGGCTGGTGGGGCAACCTCGCCTGCGGCCTCGCCTATGAGAGCCTGCCATGGATCACCGCCGCGGCCGTCCTCTCCCGCGCCGCGCCGAGCCCCGAGGTCGTGGGGATCGCGACGCTCTACGGCCTCGGCGCGCATGGCATCATGACGCTGAACGACTTCAAGGCGATCGAGGGCGACCGGCGCAGCGGCATCCGCTCCCTGCCCGTGCAGCTCGGACCGGAGCGCGCCGCGCGCGTCGCCTGCTGGTTCATGGCCGTGCCGCAGGCCGTGGTGGTGGCGCTGCTGTTCGCCATGGGCGCGCCGCTGCATGCGGCCCTGGTCGCGCTGCTCCTCGCCGGACAGGGCTTGGCCATGGCGCGCATGCTGCGCGACCCGAAGGCGCTGGCGCCCTGGTACAACGGCACCGGCGTGCTGCAATTCGTGCTCGGCATGCTCACCTCGGGCTTCGCGCTGCGGGCGGGGGCCGGCTTCTGATGCGCGCGCCGCTCACCTGGGCCGGCATCTTCCGCGTCGGGCTGGTCCAGACCGCGCTCGGCGCCATCGTCGTGCTGACGACCTCGGCGCTGAACCGCGTCATGGTGGTCGAGCTCGCCCTGCCCGCGACCCTGCCGGGCGTGCTCGTCGGCATCCACTACGCGCTGCAGATGCTGCGCCCGCGCTGGGGCTATGGCTCCGACATGGGCGGGCGGCGCACGCCCTGGATCCTCGGCGGCATGGGCGTGCTCGCCGCGGGCGGCGTGCTGGCGGCGGCCGCGACGGCCCTGATGGGGCAGGCCTTCCTGCCCGGCCTCGCGCTGGCGGTGCTCGCCTTCCTGATGATCGGCCTCGGCGTCGGCGCGGCGGGCACCTCGCTCCTCGTGCTCCTCGCCGCGCGGGTGGACGAGAAGCGCCGCGCCGCCGCGGCCTCCATCGTCTGGATCATGATGATCGCGGGCTTCATCCTCACCACCGCGATCGGCGGCCGGCTGCTCGACCCCTATTCGCCGGAGCGGCTGATCGCGGTCTCGGCCGGCGTCTCGGCCATCGCGCTGCTGGTCGCGGCCATCGGCGTGCTCGGCATCGAGGGCCCCGCCCCCGCCCGGGCCGCGCCCGAGGCCGCGCCGAAGCCCCCCTTCCGGCGCGCCATCGCCGAGGTCTGGGCCGAGCCCGAGGCGCGCCGATTCACCGTCTTCATCTTCCTCTCCATGCTCGCCTACAGCGCGCAGGACCTGATCCTCGAACCCTTCGCCGGCATCGTCTTCGGGCGCAGCCTTGGGCAGAGCACGCAGCTCTCCTCCCTGCAGAACGCAGGCACGCTCGCGGGCATGATCCTCGTCGCCGCCATCGGCTCCTCCTTCGGCGGGCGCTTCGCGCATACGCTCAAAGCCTGGACGGTCGGCGGCTGCCTCTTCGCCGCGGCGGTGCTCCTCCTGCTGGCGGCGAGCCCGCTGCTCGGCCCGCACTTCCCCCTCGCACCGGCCTTCCTCGCGCTCGGCCTCGGCAACGGCGTCTTCGCCGCGGCCGCCATCGCCACCATGATGAAGATGGTGGGCGAAGGCCGGGCGCAGCGCGAGGGCACGCGCATGGGCCTCTGGGGCGCGGCGCAGGCGGTCGCCTTCGGGGTGGGCGGGCTGGCCGGCGCCGCGGCGGTGGATGTCGCGCGCCTCGCCCTGGGCGCGCCGCATGCCGCCTATGCCGTCGTCTTCGTCGTGGACGCGCTCATCTTCATCGCCGCCGCCGCGCTCGCCGCACGCATCGGCGGCACGCGCCGCAGCCGCGGCTTCGGGCCGATGGTGCCCGCCGAATGAGAGCGGAGGTGCCGATGCCGAACCCCGATCGCTTCGATGTCGTCGTCGTGGGCGGCGGCCCCGCCGGCGCGACCGCGGCCGAGGATCTCGCGCGGGCGGGGCGCCGCGTCGCGCTGCTCGACCGCGCGGGGCGGATCAAGCCCTGCGGCGGCGCCATACCGCCCCGCCTGGTGCGGGACTTCGCCATCCCCGACGAGATCATCTGCGCCCGCGTGACCGGCGCTCGCATGATCGCCCCCTCCGCCCGCACCGTGGACATGCCCATCGAAGGCAACGGCTATGTCGCCATGGTGGACCGGGACCATTTCGACGAGTTCCTGCGCAGGCGCGCCGCGGCGGCGGGCGCGGAACGCCACACCGGCACCTTCGAGCGGATCGAGCGCGCGGCCGACGGAAGCCCGGTCGTGCTCTATGCCGACAAGGCCGGCGCCGAGCGCCGCCTGCCCACGCGCCTCGTCATCGGCGCGGATGGCGCGAAGTCCAAGGTCGCGAAGCAGGAGGTGCCGGCGGCGGCGAAGATCCCCTTCGTCTTCGCCTATCACGAGATCATCGAGGCCCCGGCCCCGTCCGACGCCTACGACCCGAGCCGCTGCGACGTCTTCTACCAGGGCCGGCATTCGCCCGACTTCTATTCTTGGATCTTCCCGCACGGCGCCACGGCCAGCATCGGCACCGGCTCGGCGCAGAAGGGCTTCGCGCTGCGCGCCTCGATCGCCGAACTGCGGCGGACCACGGGCCTCGATGCCGCGCGCACCATTCGCCACGAGGGCGCGCCCATCCCCATGAAGCCCGCGAAGCGGTGGGACAACGGGCGCGATGTCCTGCTCGCGGGCGATGCCGCGGGCGTGGTCGCGCCCGCCTCCGGTGAGGGGATCTACTATGCCATGCTCGGCGGCCGCCTGGCGGCGGAGGCGTGCGAGGCCTGCCTCGCCACCGGCGATGCGCGCGCCCTGCGCCTCGCGCGCAAGCGCTTCATGAAGGCCCACGGCACCGTCTTTCTGGTGCTCGGGATCATGCAGTACTTCTGGTACTCCTCCGAGGCGCGACGCGAGAAGTTCGTCAAGATCTGCGCCGACAAGGACGTGCAGCGCCTCACCTGGGAATCCTACATGAACAAGGAACTGGTGCGGCGTGACCCGATCGCGCATGTGCGCATTTTCTTCAAGGACCTCGCGCACCTCTTCGGCCTCGCCCGCGCGTGAACACCCGCCTGGCCAGGGCCGCGCCGCTGCGCGTGGGCACGCGCGCCTCGCCGCTGGCGTTGTGGCAGGCGCGCCACTTCCTCGGCGTTGTCGGCGGCTTCTGCCCGCTTCTCCGGGGCGATGTCTTCTTCGAGGAATGCGCGCTCTCGACCGCGGGCGACCGCATCCTCGACCGCCGCCTCGCCGAGATCGGCGGCAAGGGCCTCTTCGCCAAGGAGATCCACGAGGCCCTGCTCGACGGCAGGGTGGATTTCGCGGTCCACTCGCTCAAGGACCTCGAGACGGAACTGCCGCCCGGCATCGTTCTCGCCGCCGTACTGAGGCGGGAGGATCCGCGCGATGCGATCGTGCTCGGCCCGCGCTGCCGCGCGCCGGCTCCGCGCGATCCCTATGCCGCGCTGCCGCGCGGGGCGGTGGTCGGCACCTCCTCGCTCCGCCGTCAGGCGCAGTTGCTCCATGCCAGGCCCGACCTGCGGGTGCGCAGCATCCGCGGCAATGTGCAGACCCGCCTGCGCCGCCTCGAGGAGGGCGAGTGCGACGCCACGCTGCTCGCCTTGGCCGGGCTGAAGCGCCTCGACCTCGCGATGGCCGCGGGTGTCGTGCTCGACCCGGAGGAGATGGTCCCGGCCGCCGGCCAGGGCATCGTCGGCATCACGGTGCGCGAGCGCGACACGGCGCTGCGCGAGCTGCTCTCCGCGATCGAGGACCGCACCGCCCGCCTCGCCGCCACGGCCGAGCGCGCGCTCCTCGCCGCGCTGGACGGGTCCTGCCGCACGCCGGTCGGCGGCCATGCGCGCGTGCTGATGGATGGCACGCTGCATCTCACCGGCCTGATCGCCCGGCCGGACGGCTCGTGCCTGCTGCGGCGGCGCGTCAGCGGCCCGGCCGAGGAGGCGGAACGCATGGGGCGGGAACTGGGCGCTGCGCTGCGGCGGGACGCGCCGGCCGACATCCTCTGCTGACAGGCGGTCAGCCGAAAAGCCGCGCCAGGGCTGCGGACCGGGTGGGCTGCCGACGCGACGCGTACGCCGCCTGCGCATGCGCCTCGCGCCGGCGGTTCACCTCCTCGGTCAGGACGCGCTGCAGCATGCGCAGCCGCGAATCGTCGAGCCAGGCCAGCCAGAGCCGCGCATAGGACCCGTCGTGGCACGGATCGAGCACGAGGCGGGGAAGTTCGATCTCGCCGGCGCGGCGCTGCACCTCGGCCGCGGCGGCCGGGCTTGCCGCGGCCAGCGCGCGTAGGCGGCGCGGATCGAGCACGAGGCTGGCGACGAAGGCGTCCATCTCGCCGCGCGAGCGCTCCAGGGCCTCCAGATCGCCGGTGGCCTCGGCCCTGAGGAGCGCCGCCCGCAGCCGTTCGAAGGCGATCCTGTAGCTGGTGCCGTTCATCGCGTCCCCTCCCATGGCGGGCCCGCATCTGTCAACATAAGTTTACATTCGGGGACCATCCCAGTGAAGCGAAATCGATCTGGCGCAGCTCTGCCCCGTCAGCGCCGCGAGCGGCGGTGGAGGTCGAAGAGATGGGCCGCGAGGGCCGCGATCAGGGCCGCCGGAATCAGCATCCAGGCGCCGCCCGTCAGGGCGAGGCGCAGGGCCAGCACCAGGAACGCCCCCGGCAGCAGGAGCGCCAGCACATCCACGGGCGGCAGCCCCCGCCCCGCCATGCGGCGCCATCCGAGGAGGACAAGCGCCTCCAGCGCGAGGCAGGCGAGGATCAGGTCCGCCACCTCGCCGCTTCTCACGAACTGCTCCATGGCTGCCTTCCTGCTGCCGACTGCGGCTCATTCTGGCTTGTCGGATTCCGAAATGCGCCCACTTCCCAACCGCTGGGATCTTATCGCGCTGCCGCGCCCCCCTGAGCGTCCGGCAGGCCCGCTCGAACCCGTGGGAGGAGTTTCTTATGCGACGTCTTGTTGTCTCGATGGCCGTGGCCGCCGCCGCCGCCTTTCCCGGAACCGTCTTCGCCCAGTCGGGCGACCCGGCCGCTGGGCAGCGCGTCTTCAACCAGTGCCGCGCCTGCCATACATCGGAACAGGGTGGGCGAAACGGCGTCGGACCGAATCTCTGGGGCATCGTCGGCCGTCCCGCGGCCTCCATCGAGGGCTACCGCTATTCCGCGAACATGCGTGAGCTCGCCGCCGCCGGGCATGTCTGGACCGAGGAGAACCTCCGCGCCTACATCGCCAACCCCAAGGCGGTGGTGCCTCGCGGCAGCATGTCCTTTGCCGGCCTCCGGAACGAGACGCAGTTGAACGACCTGATCGCGTATCTGAAAACGCTCAAGTAGGCGCCATCCCGGCGCGGCGCCGCCCGCGGCAAGCCGCAGGGAAGCCCGCATCGGCCCTCTCCGGCGGGGGCGTGCCG
>Ga0272446_1005201_pt1 | contig 14571 bp, 15 predicted proteins | sample YNPCB0061_FD_194587 | JGI IMG/M metagenome (GOLD analysis project Ga0272446, IMG submission 194587) | Hot spring microbial mat communities from Yellowstone National Park, WY, United States - YNP-CB-006-1 | ecosystem: Environmental > Aquatic > Thermal springs > Hot (42-90C) > Sediment | place...
CGGCAACAGACGGTAGTATAAGCGAAAGATGTACCCATGACAAGGGCTATCCAAGAGAGGAGCTGTATGAGGGGAAACTCTCATGTACAGTTCTGAAGACGAGTAGTTGTAGTGATACAATTGCTTACAGCTTATTGAAGCATCAAGGGATACAGCGCAAAAGACGGAAGTCTTGTCTGAATAAAGGTTTCGGCTTAAAGTAGATATAGACTATCCATGAATAGGCTGTAGTTTAACTATAAAAAATACATATGTAAATCCAACTTTGTATTGATTGATGAAAAAATTACATTTGATAGTTAAGCTTTGGTTAGAAATAAAACACAGATAGATTAAGACGCGGTTAAGATCACTTTATTTCGGGAGGAGTTACCATGAATGTCTTATACATTGAAGATGATGTTGATGTTGCCCACGCAGTGATGGATGCGTTGCAGGCTGAGCAGACTGCAGGCTATCAGTTCACCCACACCTACGATGCGGAAACAGCGTGGTCAAAATTGCAGGATCAGCAGTTTGACCTTATTCTCACTGACCTCAACCTGCCCAACATGACAGGTTTGGAACTGATCCAAAAAACACGGGAAACATTTCCAGATAGCAAAATTGTTGGTCTCAGTGGCTTTATTGAGCCTGATGAGGTGGATCGCATTAAGCTGTTGGGTGCAGATTTGGTGCTGTTGAAACCGATCACGCCCGCCGAACTGGATCAGGCTTTGCGATCGCTCGGGTAGATTTTGCCATCGCTGACTTGGAGAATTTGCGCTGAGGCAAGCCATGACGGCTCAAAGCTGTTGAGGTGGGTGGTGGTAACAATGGTCTGAATGCGATCACCGATTACCGCCAAAAGCTGATTTTGCCTATGTAAATCCAGTTCTGCCAAGACATCATCTAACAGCAAAATGGGGGTTATTCCCAAAACTGACTCGATTAGTTCCAATTCCGCTAACTTGAGGGACAGAATTAGGGTGCGTTGTTGTCCCTGCGAGCCATATTCCCGGGCGGGGGTGTCGCCAATCAACAGTTTGACATCATCACGGTGTGGACCTACTAGGGTGGTGCCTTGAATTAACTCGATGGAGTGCTTTTGTTGTAAGTTTTGCCACAGGGCTTGCTGTACGGCTTCAGGTTCATCCCAGCGATCGCACTCCAGTTTGGGCGCATAGCTAATGGTGAGATGCTCTACCCCGCCGCTAATTTGGGTGTGCCACTTTTGGGCGAGGGGCGAGAGCCGCTCCAGCAATCGCCAACGGCGGCGCATAATTTTACTGCCGATCTGCACCAGTTGTTCGTTCCATACGGCGATTTCTGCGGTCTGCCGCTGTTCAGCTTTGAGTAGGGCATTGCGTTGCCGTATTACCTTCTGATATGCCTGTAGCAAGCTGGCATAGATCGGTTCCAACTGCACGAGGATGTGGTCGAGCCACTGTCTGCGGCTGTCTGGGGTGTGGCGGATCAGTTCCAAGTCCAGACAGGAAAACAACACCGCCTGCACATTGCCCAAAAAGTCTAGCTGTCGCTGTTGATGCACGCCATTGATCGCTAGACTGCGCTTGCCGCCCTGCCTCAGCTTAAAAGTTAGTTCCAACTTGCCGTGTAGGGTGTCGATCTGGGCGGAAATTTGTCCGAGGTCATGGTGCATTTTGATTAAATCGCGATCGCGGCTGACCCGATGCGACTTCAGCGTAGCCAACAAATAGATGGCTTCTAGGAGGTTGGATTTACCTTGGGCATTGTCTCCCAGCAGGATGGTTTTGGGGGCGGTGAATTCCAGCCGTTGGTCTTGGTAGTTGCGGAAGTTTTGTAAATGTAGTTGGCAGAGAAACATCAGGGAATTAAATCGAGAATGCCCTTGGCTACTCTGGCGATCGCCCCTGCTGTGCCTAATTGCCCCATGATCTCTTGATAGCCCGCCAGCATTTGCTGACGCATTGAGCGATCGGTCAAAATCTGCCAAGCGGTGTCGGCGATTTTTGTGGGGGTGGCATCATCTTGTAATAATTCTGGCACGATTGCCCGCATCACTACTAGATTGACAGGACTGGCAAAGGGGATTTTTACCTTCATCAGGTGTTTGGCGATCCAAGCGGTGAGCGGGGTTATGCGATAGACAACCACTTGTGGCACGCCGAGAATCGCAGTTTCTAGGTTGGCGGTTCCCGATTTGCCTATTACTAAGTCGGCAGACCTGATCACCCATTGCGAGGGTTGGTCGGTGATCACTATATCTATATTGAAGCGCTGGGCGGTTGCGGCGATGGGCTGTCGGTATTGCGGACGGGCTAGGGGTAACCAAAATTGCAGATCGGGCATTCTCTGCTGGAGAATTTTGGCAGATTGCAGAACGATGGGCACAACCGATGTTAACTCCTGCCGACGCGAGACAGGCAAGAGGGCAATCACCCGATCTGTCTCGCCAATACCTAGCTTCTGCCTAGCTACAGTGCGATCAGGAATGTGGGACAGGCTATCCACAAAGGGATGCCCCACCCATTCCACCACTGCCCCCTGACTGCGGTAATACTCTGCCTCTCTGGCAAAAATCGCAAACAGCTTATCCGTAAATTTGGTGATCGCCTTAGTATTTTGGTCATTCAAAGACCACACCCATTCTTGGGGGGCGATGTAGTAAACCACTGGCACTCGCAGTTCCTGTTTGGCAAAGTTTCCCATGCCCAGATTGGGCATCATATAGTCGATCAGCACCACTAGGTCGGGTGGATATTGGCGTAATAATTTTTTGGCTTGTTCCTGTAGCCGTATTGTAGGCAAGATAAATTGTAGGGCTTCCACCGCTCCCACTGAGCCGATCCCTGCGGTGTTGCCTAGTAATTTTGCGCCTGCCTGCGCCATGCGATCGCCGCCCAACGCCCAAATTTCCAAACTAATGCCTCTCTGCTGAGCCTCAGCAACCAGTGCTTTGCACAATTCTGCACCATGCCAGTCGCCTGATACTTCCCCAGTACTGATGAATATGCGCTTTGCCGTCATGCACAGTGTGAAATGAGACGCTCTATCCAGTTTAGATTAGTCTGCAAACAACTCAGTCAAAGAATACGACCTCACCTGCAAGATTAGCAACCGATTTCAGGGAAGGCAGAGGGCAAGCAAGTAGGCAACTGCTGGCTGGGTGTGGGGAATTGAGAAATGATAGAATCACAGGAGCGTAATTATGGAACAGCATGGTACAGGAGTTAGTCAGACAGTCTTCAGCAATCACCGCCGCACGCACCTCGCAGTGGACAATTCAGGATAGTGAAGCCCTCTATCGCATTGAAGGTTGGGGTGCGCCCTACTTCAGTATCAATGAAGCGGGTCATGTAACGGTGTCGCCCATGGGCGATCGCGGCGGGTGCATCGACTTGTATAACTTGATTCTTGACCTAAAACAGCGGAATTTGCGTATTCCTATTCTCCTGCGCTTTTCGGATATTTTAGCCGATCGCATAGAAAGATTGAACTCTGCCTTTGCTAAGGCGATCGCCCGCTACAACTACAACAATGTCTATCGTGGCGTGTATCCTGTCAAGGTGAATCAGCAAAGGCAGTTGATCGAGGAGTTGGTACAGTATGGCAAGCCGCACCATTTTGGGTTAGAAGCAGGTTCCAAACCTGAGCTATTGATTGCGCTGGCATTCCTGCAAGACCCTGAAGCACTCCTCATCTGCAATGGTTACAAAGATGCGGAATTTATCGAGACCGCTCTGCTGTCTCGCAAGTTGGGCAGAAATACCATCATCGTTTTGGAGCAACTGGAAGAAGTCGATCTGGTGATTCGTGCCGTAGAGAAGTTAGGCATTGCTCCTGTGGTGGGGGTGCGGGTGAAGTTGAATACCAAAGGCAAGGGACATTGGCAGGATTCTACGGGGGAAAAAGCCAAGTTTGGGCTGACGGTGGGAGAAATTTTGCAGGTGGTGGAACGACTGCAAGCTGTGGGGTTATTGGATTCCCTGCAACTTTTACACTTCCATATCGGTTCCCAAATCAGTTCCATCAGCACCATCAAGGAAGCACTGAAGGAAGCCGCCCAAGTATTTGTGCAGTTGTATCTGATGGGGGCGGGAATGTGCTACATAGATGTCGGTGGCGGTTTGGGGGTGGATTATGATGGTTCCAAAACTAATTTCTATGCTTCCAAAAACTACAGCACCCAGAACTACGCCTATGATGTGGTGGCGGCAATCAAAGATGCCTGTACTACAAAGCAAGTGCCTGTGCCAGTGATTATTAGTGAGAGCGGCAGGGCGATCGCTTCACACCAGTCGGTGTTAATTTTTGAGGTGCTCAATGCCAGTTCCCCGCCCCAAGATGAAATTCACGCACCCTCAGCAGATGATCCGCTGGTGCTTCGCAACATCTACGAGGCATTGGAAAACATCAACGAAACTAATTATCAAGAAATCTATCACGATGCCCAAGAATTCAAAGAAGAAGCGATTAGCCTCTTCACTTTGGGCTATCTCTCCCTCAGACAGCGGGCACAAGTGGAGCGTATCTATTGGGAATGTTGCGATCGCATCCTGCAAATTGTGCGCCAGCAGGACTATGTCCCCGATGATCTGGAAGATTTGGAACGCATTTTGGCACGAACCTATTACTGCAACTTTTCCGTCTTCCAATCCGTTCCTGATAGTTGGGCGATCGATCAGCTCTTTCCCATTTTACCAATCCACCGCCTCAATGAAGAACCCACCTGTCGGGGAACTTTAGCGGATATGACCTGCGATAGCGATGGCAAGATTGATAAATTTATTGACCTGCGCGATGTGAAGTCAGTTTTGGAACTACACCCCTACATCCCCGGAGAACCCTATTACTTGGGGCTGTTTCTGGTGGGTTCCTATCAGGAAATTCTGGGCGATCTGCACAATCTCTTTGGCGATACTGATGCCGTGCACATTCATTCCACCTCTGGCGGCTACAAAGTGGAACATGTGATCAAGGGCGATTCCATGACTGAGGTTTTGCAGTATGTGCAATATAGCCGTGAGGGCTTGTTGGAAAATATGCGCCGTGAAACGGAAAAGGCTCTACAAAACAAGCAGATCACCCTTGCTGAAGCCCGCCTATTCTTGCAGAACTACGAGCATTCTCTGAATAGCTACACCTACCTCAGTTCACTCTGAAGTCAATTTCAGTTCCTCTAAATTCCACAGTGCGCCAGCAATAGGAGAGAATTTGATACCCTGAATGCGATCGCGCACTGCCGAAAGAGAGAGCGGTGTCACTAAATGAATCAATGGTAGTTGTTCCTGTACCAGAATTTGCATCTGGGCATAGATCGCTTTGCGCCGTTCCTCCTTAGTCTCCCGCGCCCCCTGAATCATCAGATCGCTAATGCGCTGTTCCCAATCAGCAATCACCCGCCCCGGAATTGGTGGTTGTTCGGGGTCAGCACCTTTGTTGAACATGTGCAAATTGCCGTCCACAGACCACAGATTGATACTGCCGTGCGGTTCTATGCCGCCAGTAAATCCCAGAATAATTGCTTCCCAATCTTTAGAATTATCCAATTTGTCAATGAGAATGTTAAAATCAATTCCTGTAAAATCTACAGTGATGCCAATTTTATCTAAATCGCTCTTGATCTGCGCGCCAATTTGTCCCCGCAGAGGATTACTCCCCGAATTGGTGAGCAGAGTGAAGCGTACTAGATTCCCTTGCGCATCCTCTAAACGATTACTGCTGTTGTAGCGGAAGCCTGACTTCAGCAGTAGTTCCTTCGCCTTATCTGGATTGTAGTCATAAACAGGTAAGCCTTCCTTGAGAAAGTAGGGACTGGGTACGGAAATGGGAGAGTTCTGAGTTTCGCCCAAGCCACGATAGAGATTAGTAACCATCCGTTGCCGATCGATGGCATAGGCGATCGCCCTGCGGAAATTGACATCATTAAACCACTTAGAGCGCACAGGATTGACAAAGGGTTTGCCAGTCTTAGGATCACGCCCCTGATTGAGGTTGAACATGACAAAGGTCTGCCCTGTAGCAGGTCCACCGTTGTAGATAGTGAATTTATCTCGCTTTTCCTCCCGCTTGAGCAATTGAAAGTCCTCGCCACGCACGCCATAGACATCCAAATCTCCTGAACGAAATCTGAGGAGGGAATTATCGGCGGATTCCACAATTTGATAGACAATCTTTTCAATGAATGGCTTGGGCTGATCCCAATAGTTGGGGTTGCGACTGAAGATGAATCGCTGACTGGGTACATACTCTGTCATTTGGTAACTGCCACTGCCAATAATCTGCTGGACTGGGGTTTTGAGCGTCCATGTTTCCAGAAATTTAGGCTTTCCTGTAGCATCCTTTTGCCGCACCGATGCTTCCAGAATGTGCTTAGGTAAAATTTGCGTGCCGCCCACAGAGCGCAAAAACGGGGCAAAGGGTTCAGGGAGAATGAACCTAATGCGCCGACTATCGAGCTTTTGGATTTTGGGAAACTGTTTAGCTGTACCGATGCTAAGCACATCCCGACTGCTGGAAGGAATATCGGGATTGAAAATCAAATCTTGGAAAGTGAAGAGAACATCATCCGTGGTCAAAGGCTGACCATCAGACCACTTCAGTTTTTCCCGCAGGGTAAAAACTACCTCCAAGCCATCATCGGAAACTTGCCACTTTTCCGCCAGATCGGGTTCCAATTCTGCGGTCAGACCATTGACGGTGAGCAAACTGTTGAATACCAAACCCAAAACTGAACTGCTGGTGGCATCGGTAACTAAAATGGGGTTAAAAGTTCTAGGATCGCTGAGAATTGCCGAAACAATGCGATCGCTCCTGAGACCTTGCCCAACATTGCAACCCATCAGCAATAGGGCAGTCAGACTGATCAGCAACCAAAAAATTCCTACTTGCCATCTATTTCTGGTTTTGGGTTGGATCATGGGGCAAACTCCTAAAAATAACTGCCTAACCCATATTAACTGGCTGACTACGGCGCTCTAGTTCAGCATAAACCATCGCCAAATCCACTTGATGGTATGCCATCGCCACAAGGGTGTGATAAAACAGGTCGGCTACTTCGCTGGCGATCGCCTGCGGGTTATTATCTTTGCACGCCATAACCACTTCCACCGCCTCCTCACCGATTTTTTTGAGAATTTGGTTGTCCCCCCCTGCCATGAGTTTACAGGTATAGGAGTGGGGCTGAGGATGATCGCGGCGATCGCAAATTGTGGCAAAAAGTTGAGTTAAGGAATTATCCATCGGTCGCTGGTGCATAGTGCCACAGTTTATCTTAAATCTAAATAAGGTTATTAAGGGATGATTCTACAGCAGTGGTCAGCCTTTTAGGACAATCTATCCTAGTCCGCCCTCAGGAAAAGGGAGAGCAAAACCATGTCTAAAACTCCTCTCTCAAAGTGGGATAGGGGGGATGCGAAGATAATCAGGTGTTACAGCTTTACCAGACAGAACCCACCGCCAGCTAATTCTCTAAAATAGATGCAGACCTCTTTTCTCACAGAATTTAAGCGATCGCAGGACTGTTGTAGCTTGTCAATGAAAAAGATAGAGACTGATACGCCTTGCCCACTCTCAAATAAATTAGTAGCCTTCCCCTCACCTTTTGGGCGAGGCGAGTCAATCCAGCGTAAGCATTTTGGCTATTCCCTGCCAACAGCAAAAAGGGGATATGACTATCCCCTGCAAGTTATTGGTAGGAGAAGGACTATTTATTAGGCTGAGGCGTGAGGCGCAAATAGGGTTTAACCTCAGTAACTCCCTTAGGAAACTTCACCTTCGCCTCTTCAGTAGGAATAGAAGGAACCACCACGCAATCGCCACCATCAGTCCAGTTGGCAGGGGTGGCTACACTGTAATTGTCAGTCAACTGCAAGGAATCAATCACCCGCAGAATTTCATCAAAGTTGCGCCCTGTGCTGGCGGGATAGGTGAGGGTCAATCGCAGTTTCTTGTTGGGATCAATGATGAACACGGAGCGCACCGTCAGGGTGTCATTGGCGTTGGGATGAATCATATCATAGAGATCGGAAACTTTGCGATCGGGATCAGCCAAAATGGGGAAATTCATCTTCACATTCTGAGTTTCCTCAATATCACCAATCCAGCCTTGATGGGAAGCCGTATCATCAACGCTCAGCGCAATCACCTTGACATTGCGCTTGTCAAATTCTGGTTTGAGGCGGGCAACCTCGCCTAGTTCAGTAGTACAAACGGGCGTAAAGTCTTTGGGGTGAGAAAACAGCACCGCCCAACTGTCGCCAATCCATTCGTGGAAGTGGATCGTGCCGTGCGTAGATTCTTGAGTAAAGTCTGGCACTACATCGCCGAGTCGTAAAGTCATAGAACGGTATTCCTATTGTGTTAGTGAGGATTACTTTAGTATAGTATGATGCAGAGGACAACTCATGCAAATTTTTTAGAGAATATTAAGATTTTTGCGAACAGGCAATCACCTGCTCATAGACCGCCAAAGTCTGCTGGGCTAGCTGTTGCCACGAAAACCGCTCCAGCAAATCTTCTTTGGCTTTTTGAGCTAACTGCTGGGCAAATTCTGGATTCTGCAAAACCTCGATAATCCCCTCAGCTAAGGAATCAGGATCATTAACCCGGGTTACAATCCCTGTCTGGCGATCGCGCACCACCTCAGGCAGACCCCCCGTATCCGACACCACCACCGGCACCCCAGCGGCAAAACTCTCCAAGGCAACAATACCAAAAGGCTCATAAAGACTAGGAAAAACTGCACAATTAGCCACCATCTGGAACTTATATAGATTTGTCTCTGACATAAATCCTGTAAACAGGGTTTTGTGGTAAATACCCAAATCCCATGCTTGGCGTTGCAGAAGGATCGTATAGGCTGTCCCCGTGCCGATCAACACGAACTTGACCCGATCCTGCATAGCCCGCAGCACCTTAGGAGCGGCATTCAGCAAAAGATAAATCCCCTTCTCGTAGGTGATCCGCCCCACATAATAGACGATCACCTCATCTGGCTCAGCATACTGCGCCCGAAACTCAGCTATGTCAAAGGGTTGTGGCAAAACGGCACGGGCTAAATTCATGCCATTAAAAATCACGCTGGTTTTGTCAGCGGGACAACCCAATGCCCGATCTACCTCGCCCCGCATATACTGACTGCAAACTATGACACGATGGGAGGCTTGGGTCAGGGCAATCTCTTGGAAATGAATATGCCGCTGTTCGTCAGTGTGGATGCCGTTATTTCTGCCGTACTCAGTGGCATGGATCGTGCTAATTAGGGGAATGGCTAACTTGTGCGACAGAGCGATCGCCGCCTCAGCCACCAACCAATCATGAGCATGGATCAAATCAAACCTACAGGACTGAGCGATCTGCAAGGCAAAATCAAGCATATTCTGATTCATGCCCTCTACCCACTGGAAAAAATTGTCACGGTCAGGTACTGGCACACGATAGAGATGGATTCCTGCCACTAGCTCCTGCTCTGGCTGTTGCGGTACAGCAATAGTAACTAAATGTACCGCATGACCCAGCTTGACAATTTCTGGATAAAGTTCTGCCACATGGCGTGAAATCCCTCCCACAATTCGTGGGGGAAATTCCCACGCCAAAGCTAGCACCCTCATAAAACTGCTGAGTAATAACTCACAATGGATGTTATTTTAATCTATTTTAAGTGGAGGGAATGCTAGTTTTTGTAGCCTATCCTGCCAGAACAATGCGGATTGTGCCATCCACCAAAGTTTCCTCGACCGCCACAGTTAGTCCTTGCTCTCCCGCTGACTTGAGCAGAGCCAGATAGCCATAGCATTGGCCTAATTTGCCAAGCCACTGCTGGTCAAATTGCGATCTATCAAAATCAGAAATAATTGCACTATAACTGCCATCTTTCTGTTTTTGGAAGCCAATATCGTTACTAAATTCACTGATAAACTGACGGCGGACAATTACCTCAGCTCGCTCAGGTCGCACATCTCCTGCATAGCCATAAAGGGGTTGGGGCGTGTCGTGCAGTTCCACTGTGCCAAAGCCCATTTTTTGCAGTGCTTGGTAAAGTAACTCCCGATCTCTAAGCTGGGTCTGGATAACTGTAAAGTGGGACACTCCTTGATTCCTGCTAGTTGTGCCAAATACTACCAATTTATTGTACTTTTTTGTGCCAATGGCAGGTACGGTTTCCCCATACTCAAAAAAATAAACAGTGAGCCGTATTGTGTTAGTATCACTGGTATATTTTGCAACATTATCTACAAATGTGTTTTAGGTAGTCATCATGATGCTCATCCAAACGCTGTACTCCTTTATCAGCATCTATTTGCTTCTGTTGTTGATCCGTGTATTGCTAACATGGTTTCCCAATGTGAACTGGAGCAGTCAGCCTTTCGCTGGTTTGAGCCAGATTACCGATCCTTACCTCAACTTATTTCGCTCGGTGTTGCCACCTATGGGGGGGATTGACTTTTCGCCAATGCTGGGTTTTCTTGTCCTGACATTTATCCAGAGAGCTTTGGCGGCGGCTGTTCCCAGTTTCAGTTCAGGTGTATTTTAGGTTAAACCCATGACGCTGTTAAATTTGCATGGCAAAAATGCTCTGGTTACGGGAATTGCCAACGAGCGCTCGATAGCTCTGGGTATAGCCAAACAACTGCACAAGGCGGGAGCCACTCTGGGGATTACCTATTTGCCTGATGATCGCGAACCTGCCAAAAGTAGCAAAACCAAAGTGGGGAATTTGACCCAGCCGTTTAATCCTAGTTTTCTCCTGCCCTGCGATGTGCAAAAAGATGAGCATATCACTGACCTGTATAGCGAGGTGAGCAAGCACTGGGATAAGGTGGACATTCTGATTCACTGTCTAGCCTTTGCCAACAAGGAAGACCTATCAGGAAATTTTAGTGATATTTCAAGAGCAGGGTTTCAATTGGCTCTGGATGTCAGTGCCTATTCCCTGATCTCCCTATGTCGTGGTGCTAAACCGCTGATGAAAGAGGGCGGCAGTGTGATCACCCTCACTTATATTGGCGGGGTGCGGGTGGTGCCCAACTACAATGTGATGGGTATTGCCAAGTCGGCGCTGGAGATGAATGTGCGCTATCTGGCTCAGGAGTTGGGCAAGGATAAAATTCGGGTCAATGCCATTTCTGCTGGACCAATTCGTACTCTGGCTTCTTCGGCGGTGGCGGGAATTTTGGATATGATTCACCATGTGGAAAAAACGGCACCCTTGAAGCGATCGGTTACGCAGGAGGAGGTGGGCAATACGGCGGCTTTTTTGGCTAGTGATCTAGCGAGTGGGATCACGGGGCAGATAATTTATGTGGATTGCGGCTATGAAATCATGGGGGCATAATGCTGTCCAGCATTCCCTTATTTGCCACTGCCAGTGACGCGGCGATCGCCGCACTCCAAGATCAGGCTGTTGTCAGGGAGTTCAAGGCGGGGCATACAGTTTTGATGGAGGACGCTTGGGGCAATGCGGTCTATTTTGTGCTGTCGGGCTGGCTCAAGGTGCGATCGCTCTTGGCAAATCAAGAATCCACTACGCTGGCGATTTTGGGCAGGGGCGATTTTTTTGGCGAGATGGCGGTGCTAGACGAGTCGCCCCGCTCCACTGATGTAGTGGCATACAATGAAATTCAGGTAATCACTATTCCCGCCACAGCGTTTACTGACTTTTTGCTGGCAAATCCTGCGGTGTGCTATCGTATGTTGCAGTTGATGGTAAAGAGGGTGCGCAAAGCCAATCAACAAGCGCAAATGCGGCAACAACTGCCTGCGGTGCGCATTGCCAATGTTTTGTATGGTTTAGCGGCTAATTATGGAGAACATTTGTGGTTGTTCCCCGCCCGAGATATTGCGGAACTGGCACAGACCAGCGTGGAGGAGACGGTGAAAGTCCTCGACAAACTCAGCGATCGCCAGTGGTTGGTGGTGGATCAGCAAAATCATTTATTACAAGTGGCAAATCTGAAGCAACTGCATCAGTTGGCAAATGCTCGCTAACTCAAGCTAGCTTTGAGCCATGCAAATACCCCGTCAGCGATCGCACTAGCTAGTTGTTGCTGAGCGGCGGGATTAACGATCCAGTCAAATTCGGTGGGGTTGATCATAAAACCCAACTCCAACAGCAGGCAGGGAGCAACCGTAGGACGGGCTAGCGCCAGATTACCCCAATAAATCCCGTAGTCGGGACGCTTTAGCTTAGTTACCAGATACTTGTGCAGAAATACACCCAGATCACGGCTTTGGGGGTGATACCAAAAAGTGCCAATCCCCGCCACTTTTTCAGCATCGCCATTGTCGGGCAGAGCATTGTAGTGCAAACTCAGAGCAAGGGTGGGTTCAGTACGGTTAATAATGGCAACTCTAGGGGCAAGGTCTAAATCCACATCGGCAGTGCGGGTCATGATCACTTTCGCTCCCCGCTTAGTTAGTTCTTTTTCCACCAAACGAGCGATCGCCAGAGTGGCATCTTTTTCGCGATAACTAGTGGGGCTAACCGCTCCGAGGTCATCGGGTCCTCCATGTCCTGCATCAATCACAACCGATACGCTTTGCAGAGATTGGGGCGGATGCCGTACCGCAATCACTAGGGTAGTGCCACGATACAGTGCTTTGTAGCCCCATTGTTGCGGGCGTTTGGTCTGAATGGTGTAGGTAACGCTTTGCGGCTGGCTTTGTTCCCAAGTTACGGAAGCGATCGCCTGATCCTGAAATTCTGCTTGTTTGATCGTATCGGTTTGGGCGGTAGCCTGATGCACGGTTACCCTAAGGCGATCCTGCTCCTGAGCGATGCTAAACGGTAGAGCAACTTCTAAGGGGATTTGCACCTCACTCCAGCCATCAGCTTTGTTTTTGGGCGAGACCACCTGCATACCCCGCACCATAGACTTGGGTAAGAAGTTGGCAGTTTTGATCTCCACATCGCTATCGGCAATCCACGCCCCATAGCTGAGCCGCCACCACGCCCCAGACTTGCCCGTAATTTGTGCTTGCACGCCACGGGGCAGGGGAGTCAGTCGGGCAAAGTCGCTACTAGGTCCCGTGCGGGTGATGGCATTATCGGTTTTCACTACCGCTACTTTGATGGTGCTATTGTCCAGCACTTGAATGGTGTAGGGGCTATTGGCTGTGACAGACTGCTTGCCATTGGTAATCACATACTTGGCATGACCTAAATTGCCAGTCGTAGCAAAACTGGTACAGCCGCGATACCTACCCGCAATGTCCAATGTGAGCATAGGCAGATTAGTTCCCGTCAACACCGCACTGTTGGGAGGAAGCAGGGGGGTATTCAGGGGAGCAAGGGCAATGCTCTTGCCACCAATTACCACATGAACCTTTTGCTGGGGTGTGGCGATCGCTTCAAAGCAGACCTGTTCATTTTCCTGCACTTGCAAATTTTGATCGGGTTTGAGGCTTTGGCTGACGAAACCTAGCTCACGGGGCGGTGAGGGCAGGAGGGGCAGGCGTTTCACCTTTACTGTGATCTCCTGAGCTTGATAGCGCAGGGAAAAAATATTATCTCCTAACTCCAAAGGCAGACTGGGGGCAAAGTGTCCCTGAGGTGATCGCTGAATTACTTTGCCATTGATCGTCACCTCAGCATTGGTTGGGGCTGTGCCAATAAAAAAAATGCGATCGCTCGTAGTCTGATGTTCACGAGGCGGATAGCTGAGGTGCAGACCTTTGGCACTAGCAAAACCAGCCATCAACAGAGTCACGCAAATAATGACCCCCAAAATCGCAGTGTAAATCAGCCGATTCACCAACCTAAAACCAGACATGTTGAAAGTCGACATAAAACCTCACAGATTAAGATACCAGAGCCTCTGGCAGGAAATCATAGCTGGCATGGCTAATGGAACAGCGGTGCTTAAATTCTAATTGTAAATATGGCGATTTATCTAATAGTTTATCCCCATAAATGGCTAGTATTTTCATACACTAAATGATGTATTTATTTTACTTAGTTTATCTAAAAACTCCCAACAAGCAAAGCCATGATTCATAATCCCAATGCCATTTTCTGGGATCATACTGCGAATGTAATCTGTAAATTTAGCATCATTTCCTTGTCCAAAATCTCCTAGACATTCACTGAAATGTCCCTGACTTACATTTACGCCATTTAACAACTTAACTTGATGTTGTCCCTGCGCCCAAAATAACTTGCTGGTTAAACTAACTACGGTTGCATCTATAGGAAATAGCATCTTTCCTGCTGTCGGATTATTAGTTCAGTATAAATACGCCGAAAGTATTGGTCGCACCGTTGTTTACAAGCTTTAGAGAAAGTAGATATATCAACCGTTATACCGCTACGGTTTAGGAGATAAAACAAGTCTCGCATACTGGTTAAACTCTTATCTAAAATGAAGGTCAGCCAGATTTGGCAGAACAGGCATGAGTGCAATACAGGGTAGTCGTTCGTTGGTAGACCCTTCAAGATTTGCTTGACAATGTTAGGAAATGAGCGTATCATAATGTTATTATTTTTTGATTTCAAGGGGTGAGATTATACAATTTTAGCCCCTTTTTTTGTCCGTTAAACTACCTTTCAACAGTTCTGGTAGTACATATGTTAAAGGAGAAGATTGAAGACGCAATGGCAGTACAGGG
>Ga0272446_1005202_pt1 | contig 14571 bp, 11 predicted proteins | sample YNPCB0061_FD_194587 | JGI IMG/M metagenome (GOLD analysis project Ga0272446, IMG submission 194587) | Hot spring microbial mat communities from Yellowstone National Park, WY, United States - YNP-CB-006-1 | ecosystem: Environmental > Aquatic > Thermal springs > Hot (42-90C) > Sediment | place...
CGGACGTTCAGCCGCACATCGACGCCGATCACCTGATTGTTGCCGTTGATCAGCAACCCGCCGGAGACGTAATGCACGCCGTCCGGAAGCGCCAACGCCTCCGCGTTGAGGGTCACTTCCCAATCGTGGGAGCGGTTGGGCGGCAGGCGAAAATGCCCAGCGGGGGAGACGCTCAGCCAGCGGGTGGCGCTGATGACCTCGCCACGCCAGCCACTGCCCAACGCCCGCACCGTGAGGGGGACGCCGCTTGGAATCTCCGCCGAAAAATCCGGCAGGGTTAGGCTCCCGCCGGGTACTTCGACGGCGGCGGGTTCGCCCGGCTGGACGCTAAAGGCGATCTCCCCGATGGTGAGGCTATCGTGTTCGGTCAGGACGCGCCGCACGCCAAGTGCGAGGGGCGCTCCATTCAGCTTGACGGGGACGGGCGGGGTATTGAGCATGTACACGTAGGGCATTCCGCCCGCATCGCGCCCCAAGACGGCATATCGCCCGGTGGGGAGGCGGCCCAAATCTAGCGCAGCGGCGTGATCCGCCGCAAAGATCAAGCCGGAGGCGGACGGGTACAGGCGGATTCGCTTGGCTGCGAGGCAGTACAGCCGTTCGGGCGGGGGGGCATCCAGCACCGTTCCAGTGAGCCACAGATGACGTACCGATCCGTCTTCTTTGATCGTCAGTTCGCCGAGCAGAATCTCGCCCCGATTGAGTGCCCCACCATCCAGATTCAGGGTGACGAGGTGCGTTCCCGCCGCTGGGAGGGTAGACGGTTCAGCGCGGAGGCCGTGCAAGCCCGCTGTGATGATCTCGGCCCGTCCTTGCACCGTCACCTCAACAGGGAGGCTCAGGGGTGCGCCGGGCACAAGTTCGCCTAAGTTGATCAGGGTGTGGTTGTCAAGTTCCATAGACTCTTTGCCCGTTGGGATGCAATCGGGATCGTGGACGATGGACGGCCCCGCCGCGTGTACCGTCCGTTCAAGGTGTAATTTTTCCAGATGGACGCCCGCCGCCCGCACGTACAGCACAGGGCCGCCACGCCGCCAGAGGACGGTCTGGCGGTTGCGTCCGCGAAGTGTCACCGGGCGTGTGATGACGAACGGCCCGGCATATTCCCCCGGCGCTAACTCGATAACCTCTCCGGGGATGGCCTTGTCCAGCGCGTTACGGAGTTCTTCGGTGCTAGCGGCGGTGATCGTCATTGTGCTGTTTTACGGGTTTCCGGTCAGTGCTTGTGCGTGCCAGCATTGCGCATCGCGCTCAAGGATACTGCTCAGCGCAGCAGTCAGGGCGGCCAAGTCAGCCTTTACGTCAGGCATGGTGAAATCTCCTAGAGGTCTTGCATCGTCACCACCATCATGCGGGCGTCTGGCTCGGCACCGAGTAGCCATTTTTGCCCAGCCACCAGTGGCGCATCGGCCCCGATCCGGACTGTTCGCACGCCGCCCTCACCCGCCACGCGCAGATCGGGCAGGTTCAGGTTGCCCAGTAACCACCCGCCGCGCTTGGCGTCAAAGGTAATTTCGGCGATGGGGGTGCGTTCTTCCTTCGTGGCGGACTGTTCGTTCAGTTTGAGCTGGCTGTGCCAACGGTGGAGGGTACGGTTTTGCCATCCGACGATCTTGCCCTTATCGCTCTGGAAGTGGCCTACCCGCCCGCTGGGCGCGTAGAGGCGCAAAATTGGGACTTGCTTTGGGTAGGCCACCTTCCGCCCACACCATGGGCATACCGCAGGATGGTCGCGCAGCAGGACGAAGCCCTGTCCCGGACATTCGGGGTTCCCACACGGGATGATCTGATCAGCCATGCGGTTGAGCGCCCCGCCCCACTCCGCCGCCAATGGCCGCTGAGTCGGGTTTTTGAGGCCATTCGTAAACGCCCGCCGCAACAGCCCTTCGACTTCTTCGCCCAGCAACCACGCCCCCCGAAAGGGGTCGGGCGGGCGGTTGGAACGGTCTTGGGGGTCTTCGGTGTACAGGGCGCGTTCGCCGAGCGCGAGTTGTTCATCGCGTTCGGCGTCAGCGTGGTTGCGCTTCGGGCCGATCAGGGGATGGCGCTGCAACAGCAATTCGTAGATCAGCACGGCGAGCGAGTGCTGATCGGTGTAGATCGACGGGCGAATATCGGTTTGGCCCTTCGTATAGGCGATCACGATTTCAGGGGCCATGTAATTCGTCGTCCCGATCATTTCCGGGGGCAGCACGTCTGGCACAACCAACGCATCTAGATCGATCAGGACAACGCTATGCCGGGCGACGTTGGCGAGGAAGTTATCGCTCGAAAAATCGGAGTGGGCGAGGCCGGAACCGTGTAACTTCCATGCGATATTGGCCATTTGGCTGGCGACGCGGGTGCGGTCAAACCAGTTGCCGCGAATGGCGGCATCAAGGCGGGTACTGGCCTTTGGCTTCGTCCACCAAGAGAGGGCCTTGTGTTCCACACGGGCGTTGATGTTATCCATCCGCACGCCGAGCGAAGGCCTGCTGACGATGGCATTCGGCCATGCGAAGAGGCTTTTGGTGCTGGCATCTTTGCCGGTGACGTTAAAGTCTTTGATGATCTTGCGGAGGGCCGGAATCCGGCTGGAAATTGACTGGTGATACAGCTTGATCACCGACTGCTTATCCCGCGAGAGGTACAACTTGCCTTGTCCGCCCTCTGCAAAAGGCTGATCCTCGTACTCTTCAACCGTTCCATCATCCAAAATCACGCGCATGGTCGCCACCCTCCCAGCCAAACCGACTTCTGTCCCCGTTTCCCTGAAAAAAGGGAGTGTAAACCGATTCTATACGGAATCTCAGCCTTTGCTATTGCCGAACCTCAACGGATTTAGTATAAATCTATTCATGCTGGCATTGTGCCCCCCAACTGTACCGAAGGAGTGGTGGCGAAAAGTGTTCCAATCGTTCGACCTTCCGATGGAGCGGGTAGACTATAGCGAGTATCTGAGCATCCTCAGCTATGCGCCTGCCGAAGACGTGATCGCGTTCGTTGACCAGATCAGTTCGCTGATCGGCCCTGTGGAAGTGCTTAACGTCCGTACTGGCCTCCTTGCGTTGCCCACGCCTGACGATGCCGGACTCCCTGCTGAGGCGTGTGAGGTACTCATCACAGAAGCGTTCGTCCATACATTGGGTGGTGCAGACGGGTACGGCATGTGTATTGGGCGGGATCAGGAACACGCGGCGGCCATTGCAACCCTAGATGCTGCCCTTCATGCTGATACAACGGGGTTGCTTCGCAGCCGGATTATGGCTTTCGTAGATGAACAAGCGCGTCGCTTGGCGTCTGCTTAGCCACCTTAGCCGTTGTGCTGCACCCCACTTTTGGGGGTCGCTTGTGTTGTGACCTCACCCCTCGCGTTACCGACGGGTGAGGTATTTTTTGTTTTTGCCTACCCATTGGCCCTAAACGGATAGATCTCAATACCTACCCTATGGTAAACCCACCTGCCCTCCATGCCCTGCTTGCTGACTTGGTGCGGATTCCCTCGCCCAACCCGCCCGGCGATACACACGCCATTGCCGCCTACCTTGCAGAGCGCTTGGCCGCCCACCAACCCGCGAAGGTGGCCCCGCCCCAGAAGCCCGAAGCGCCCAGCGTCATCGCTCGGCTTGGCAGGGGCGAACCCGTGATCATGTTTCACGCCCACATCGACACCGTTCCCGTCGCCGAAGATGAGGCCAACCATTGGCGGGTAGACCCCTACAGTGCCGCCGTGATCGATAACCGCCTGTACGGAAAAGGCAGCATCGATGATAAAGCTCCGCTCGCGGCCATGTTACACGTCTTTGAGTTGGTGGCCCAACGCGCCGACTCCCTACGGGGGAGCCTCGTGCTATGCGGGGCGGCAGAAGAGGAGGTCGGGGGGCAGTTGGGCACGCGCTGGCTGGCCGAAAACGGCCACCTCCCCCCTTCAGATTTCATCGTCGTCGGCGAACAGACCGCCAACCGCGCCGCAACGGCTAGCAAGGGTGTTTTGCGGGCCACTGTCCGGGCGACGGGGCGCAGCGTCCATGCCACCAACCCCGATCGCGGCGTGAACGCGATTACGGCCATGTCCCGCGCCGTGCTTGCCCTCGAACAGTACCATCACGAACTGCGAAAGCGCACCCATCCGCTCGCTGGCCACCCGACCTGCAACGTCGGCGTGATACGCGGCGGGAGTACCGCCAACGCCGTGCCCGATAGCTGCGCCGCCTACCTTGATCGGCGCTTGATCCCCGGCGAAGACCCAGAGGCCGCCAAAGCCGAACTCCGCGCCGTGATCGAAGCAGTGGACGTTGCGCCTGCCGCGCTCAGCGTGGGGGAGTTCCTCGTCTCCATGCCCTTTGAATCCAAGCTGGAGTCGGGGTTAGGGCGGGCATTTTTGGCGGCAGTGGCGTCAGAGGTGGGGGATTACGGCCCGGTGGGGTATTTGCCGGGCAGCGACGCCAAGCACCTGCTTGGCCTGATGCGCGGGGAGATGGTGATCTTCGGGCCGGGCAGCTACGAAGTCGCCCATGCCTTCGACGAATACACTGATCTGGACGAACTGACTCAAACCGCCCGCATCCTGTGGCGGTTTGTGGAGGGGGTGTTGTTCTAGGGGCATTGCCCAGTGGCCCGATTTTGGGTAAGGTTGTGCGCATAATCCCAGACGAGAGAGACCCCAACCATGATTGTTGCCCTTGTCCATATACAGGTGAAACCCGATCAGCGCGAGGCGTTCTTGGCCGCCACGCTCCACAACGTCACTGAGAGCCGCAAAGAACCCGGCGTGATCCGCTTTGACCTGCTGAATCAGGAAAATGAGCCGAACACCTTCGTCCTGATCGAAATTTTCCGTACGCCGGAGGCACAGGCCGCCCACCGCGAAACGCCCCACTACCAACGCTGGCGCGATTCCGTCGCGGACATGATGGCAATCCCGCGTAGCGGAGTCCGCTACGTGCCTGTTTCCCCGACGGAAGACTACCTGTGGGGCTACCCGGCATGAAATTTGAGTTTGCAACCGCCGGACGTATCCTATTCGGGGCCGGATCGCGCCATGACGTGCCTAAAATTGCGGCGGGCATGGGTTCCCGCGCCCTGATCGTCACGGGCAAAGACCCCGCCCGCCAAAGCGCCCTGATCGATTCCTTCCGGGCCGCCGGAGTCGGGGTGGAAGTGTTCAGCGTGGCAGGTGAACCAAAGATCGAGACGGCCCAAGCAGGGGCCGAAACCGCCCGCGCCGCCGGATGCGATCTGGTCATCGGGATCGGCGGCGGCGGTGTGATCGATGCGGGCAAGGCCATCAGTGCGTTGGCAGCCAACCCCGGCGATCCGTTCGAGTACCTTGAAGTCATCGGGAAGGCGCGGCCACTGCCGAACCCGCCGCTGCCCTACATCGCCATGCCGACCACGGCGGGCACTGGCTCCGAAGTGACCCGTAACGCCGTCCTGACTTCGGTGGCGCATCAGGTCAAGGTGAGTTTGCGGAGTCCGCTGATGCTGCCCCGTCTAGCCGTCGTCGACCCTGAACTGACCTACAGCCTCCCGCCGGACATCACGGCCAGCACCGGCCTAGACGCCCTGACCCAAGTCATTGAGCCGTTGGTGTGCAACCGCCCCACCCCGATCACCGATGGGCTATGCAAAGATGCCATTGTGCGGGCGTCGTGGGCCTTGCGCCGCGCTTATAACGACGGCAACGATCAGGAGGCCCGCGAAGCGATGGCGCTAGTCAGCTTGTATGGGGGAATCGCCCTCGCCAATGCCCGATTGGGAGCTGTTCACGGCTTCGCTGCGCCGCTCGGCGGCATGTTTGGCGCTCCGCACGGTGCGATCTGTGCGATTTTGCTGCCCCACGTGATGCGGGCCAACATCACGGCCCTGCGCTCCCTGCCGGAAACCGACCCCGCGCGCCGCGAGGGACTGAAGCGCTACACCGCCATCGCCATGTTGCTGACGGGCGGCCAATCCGACGCGGAGTCGGGCGCGGCATGGGTGGCCGATCTGGTGCGGCAGACCCAAATTCCGGCGCTGCGCACGTATGGCGTCACCACGGGCGATTTTCCGACGTTGGTCGAAAAGGCGAAGGCCTCGAGTTCAATGGGCGGAAATCCCGTCAAACTCTCCGATGAAGTCCTGACGGGCATTTTGGCGCAAGCACTGTAAGCGAAGACACACCCAGCGATGAAAAGGACACCGAACATGGCGAAGCGTCCGACCCGGCCTAGTGGGCTACTGTGGTTATTTGGCATGGCGCTCAGCGGCTTTTTGGCCGCCCGCAAAGCCTTCCCCGATGCCGACTTCCCGCCTGCCGCCGCTGCCAGTAGCGGCTTGCATTTGGCCCTGAAAGCCGCCGCCGTGATCGCGGGATGGGCCGCCCTGCGGCGGCGCTACCCGCTGGCAGCGCTGTTCGCGTACCCGGCCTATCTTGCCGCCCGCGCCTACGGGCCGAACTTCCTGCGGCTGCTGCGCCCGCCCGCCGATGCCCCTGCCGATTTGCGGGTGCTCACCTTCAACATTCACAAGGAAATGGCGGGCATTGATAGCATGATCAACCTGATCCGCTCATCCGATGCCGATTTGGTGCTGTTACAGGAGGTCTCTGCGCCAGCGGTACGCCGCCTCAAAATGGTGCTGGATTCGACCTTCCCCCACCAGAACTACCGCGTTAATGAAGACTATCCGAGCGCGGGGATGGGCATTGCCAGCCGCTACCCACTTGAAAATGCCGAATACTGGCGCAACAAGGACATCCCGAATGCGCTCGGCAACCAACGGGCTGAGATCACGGTCAATGGGCGGCGGATCGCGCTGTACAATGTCCATCCAGTCCACCCCGGCATGGTCGGGGAGATGTGGGACGCCCGCCCGCGCAGCCTTGAGATCGAATGGTTGACCACCCGTATCGAGGCCGATATTGCGTCGGGGTTGGCAGTATTGGCGGGGGGCGATTTCAACTTGACCGACCAGAGCGACGATTACGCCCGCCTCGCCGCCGTCATGACCGATGCATTCCGTGAGGTCGGGGCTGGGTTCGGCTACACCTTCCCGGACTGGTCTAGTCCGCAAGCGCGGCCCGAAGGCATTTCGATACCATTGCCAATTCCGTTGGCGCGGTTAGATTATGTGTTCACTGCAGGCCTGACGCCCCTCACAGCGGAGGTTTTCCCCACCTCGGCAGGGTCTGACCACCGCCCGCTCTACGTCCGGTTGGCTGTACCCCAATGAACGCAGGCACAATCGCCCTGATCGTGGTCATTGCGTTCATGATCGGTCTGTCAAAGGGGGGACTCGGCGGCCCGGTTTTAGTGGCGTTGGTGGCCCCCGTCCTCAGCCAGATCATGCCCGTTTCGCAGGCAGTTGGCATCACGCTCCCCTTGCTGTTGGTGGGCGATCTCATGGCCCTGATCGCCTATTGGCGGGCGTGGGATATGGGTTACATTCGGCTGATGTTGCCGCCCGCCATCGTCGGGGTAGCCTTCGGGATCGTCTTGCTGACGGTGCTGGATGATAAGGCGCTTCGGTTGGCGTTGGGGTTGTTCAGCGTCCTGATCGTGGCCTACAAGGTGGGGAGCGCCCGGCTCAAGGCGTTGGCTTATTCGCCCCGTCAGTGGCACGGCGTCTTGGCGGGGTGGGCCTCTGGGTTTGGGTCGGCGCTGGCGAACGTTGGTGCGCCGCCGTTCATCGCCTACATGTTGCTGCAAAAGGTCGACCCGCGCCCGTTCATCGGCACGACGACGCTGCTGTTTAGCGTCATCAATGTGTTGAAGTTACCGATCTTTTTGGCGACGGGCGTCCTGACCGCACAAGGCGCGATCAGCGTTGCGTGGGCCATGCTGATCATTCCGCCCACCGTCTTGTTCGGGAGCTGGGCCGTCAAGCACTTCACCCCGCAGGCCTTCGAGGCGCTCATGACGGTATTGCTCTTCATCGGCGGGCTGTACCTGATCGGGCAGGGGATCGGATAACCTCACCCCCCTTCGTTGGGAGGGGAAATCCAGAGGGCGGGGTTACCGGTTATACCCCTCCCCAAACACGGACTTCATCAGGTCGGGGACGGTGCTCCGGTTGATGGTCAAAATGGCTTCCCCGTTCATCTGGACGGCCTGAATGTAGCCCCCCTCCACCGACCCGCGCCGAATCCCGCTGATGTCAATGTCCTTCAAATACCACGCAATGCTTAAGACCTGCTCGAAGCTCAAGTCGGTGATCAAGCCCGCGCTGAGGGTGTTCCACAGGTGCGGCGCTTGGGCCAACACGCCCGGCAGCACCTCTGGCCGAAGGATTTTTTGGCGGACGGCCAAAATCACCTGCTGTTGGCGCTGGGCGCGGTCAAAATCGCTGGTTTGGTGGCGGGTACGGGCATATTTGAGGGCCAGTTCTCCGTTCATGTCGATGCGTCCGGCGGGAATATACAGCGGATCGTAGCCAAAAGTGTTCATATCTGGGTATTCGTTATCGATGATCTCCGTCGGCACGTCTACCGTAATGCCGCCAATGGCATTCACCAGATTGATCACGGCGTCAAACGAGACAACCACGTAATGATCAATCGGGATGCCGAGGTTGTATTGCACCGTCTCCAACGTCAAGCGCGGGCCGTAGCCGGGCCGATCTAGCTCGCCGAGCACATACGCGGCGTTGATCGGCTGTAGATCGGGGCGGTTGGGCATCGGGACGCGAATATCGCGTGGGATGCTCAACATACCGACCTTTTTCGTGGCCGGGTCGATGCTCACAAGGATCAGGGTATCGGTGCGGAAGCCCCGCCCTACCTCGCCGGGCCGTTTATCGAGGCCCATCAGTAATATCGTCAGGCGGCGCTGACCGTCCCACGCTTTGATGTTGTAGGATTCGATGGGCGGGTAACTGACTTGGGGGGCGTTAGTCGCCATGCCAGCAAGGGGGGGAAGGGCCGTTGCGTCGTCCGGATTGACGGCGATTGCACTGGCAGGCGTCGGCTCTGTCGTGGTGAGCAGGAGCAGGGCCAACACCCCGATCACGCCGAAGACGGCTACCCCAATGACGGCCCACGTCCAATCGGGTTTGGGCAAGCGCTGATCGGCCTTGCGGTCTGCGATGCGTTGGCGAGCACGGCTGACGGGCCGCGTATTCGGCCCTGACTCCGGCAGGTTGACGGGAACCGCTGGGTTGATCCAATGGCTGCTGGTCGTGGTGCGCTTCTTCGGCGTGCTGGTCCTTTTCCGGTTTGGCGTGCTGCCCGATGGCAGTTGTGGTCGGCTCACAGTTCTGAAACGTCCCCCTCGTTAATCATGTGTGGAAGTTTACCGCGCAGGGGCATTTGCGACCAACCACGACCACACCACCCGCATGGCCTCCACGTCATCGCGCTGATAGCTACACGCCCGCGCAAGGGCTGCCCCGTCACCCGTCGTAAGGAAGCAGCGGTAATCATCGTAAGCCTGATCCCATGCGGCGTAGGCCGACCAGCCAAAACCGAGCCAGCCCGCCACCGTCTTCAGCGATCCGTTTTCGACGGGGAAACAGACTGCGTTCTTATAGACTCGGTGCAGGTCTTGGCTACGCGGCAGAATGTGGGCGCAGACGGATTCAGCGGCGGTCTTTCGCATGACGCTCGTATCAAAGCCCGTCCAGTGGTAGACCGGACGCGAATCGACGGGGATGGCCTCCGCGAAGGCCGCCCACAACTGATCAGGGTCTGGCACAAGTAGCACGGCCCGTCCATCGGGGAGAGTCGCCGTGACGGGTTCTTCAATGGGGGCGCATACGGCGGTATACAGTTGTCCGTCGGGGTCGCACCAGCCAATCGACCAGATTTGTTCGGTGTAGGGGATCGTCTCAATATCGAACATATAACCCGGATCGGCGCATATGGGCGGCAAGTGGCCATGCCAGATGGGCTGCTGGGCGTGGAGGGCGCAGGCTTTGGCGTGAACTTGCCCCGCCGTAGACTTGATTCCCTTAAAGGTGCGAAGTTGATCGGGAGAGAGGGCGGCCAACTGTGCGATGGTGTAGATGCCCAACGCCTGCAAATGGGCGAGGGTATCTTGCCGGAGGTGCAGACGGTGCAGGTCGGTGTAAGGGATGCTCATACCCCGCCATGATACCACAGGATGATACTGGAAGGGGGAGGTTACGAACCGATTACAATCCGTTTGTGACGGTTGACACAAACTCAGACTCCCCCCTATACTAGGGAATAGTCAATTTCTTGTGTGGCGCTGCTTTTTGGGCGGCGCCGCAATGCTGTCTGACACGTGCTATCAACTAGCCCACACCTTTCGCAAGCCATCAATACGGGAGAAGCCGCCTTGCTCCTCAGGTCGATCTTCACGCAAATTACCAAACTTTCGCTCCGCTTTTGGCCGGTGACAATTTTGCTCACCGCCGCCGCGCTGTTCTTCGGGGTCACGGCCTACGGCCAGTTGAACCAAGAATTTTTGCCCAGCATCGAATTCCCGCAAACCTTTGTCGTCACCTTCCGAGCGGGGGCCAGCAGTGAGGATTTACTTAATCTCATCACTGTGCCGTTGGAAAAAGAATTCGCTACGGTGCGTGGGGTCATCCCAGCAGGCTTGGAATCGACCACCGCCGCGCCGGTTGCATTCCTGACCGTCCGTACTGAATACGGTCAGAATGCCGCCCGCATCAAGGCCGACCTTGAGGCGGCAATCAAGCGCGTGGTAGAAATGGGCGTCCCTGTCGGACTCAAGACGACAGCCGACCTCACGCCCGAAATCATGACCCGCGTCTTGAAGATGGCCCCATCGATGTTCAGGCACTTCAAGAGCGAACACCTGCTCGCCATGTCCCCCGATGTATTGAATGCCGCGCTCGCCGTCGACCCCAAGTTCATTGAACAGCTTGACCTGTTGGGACGCGATCAGCTAGCGGCGGCCCGCGTTTCCGGCGCAGTGACGGGCACAGCGACGACGGTTCCGCCGGTGGAACTGCCCAGCGCGTGGCGCATCACGGGGAAGGGCAACGCCGGCGGCACCCCGGTCATTTTGAACTTTAGCTTCAGCGATATTCCAGTGGTCACCTCGAGCGTGGCCAGCACGGATAAAGCCATTACCCCCGAACAGTTCCGCGAACGGGTCACCAAAGAACTCGTTGATCGTTTGAAGGCAACCGAAGGCGTCGCCAATGTCAGCTTGGCCGGTGGGCAGCAAATTCCGCCAGAAGTTGTTGAAGCGGCCAAGAAGGCCATCGAAAAGAGTCGTTCGGCGGCCCCCGCCGCCACCCCTGCCCCGCCGGTCAATGCTGGCGGCAACGGGAGCAACGGCGGCAGCGGCACGACAGGCACGCCCGTCACAGACCCCGGCCAAGTGGCAAGCGCCCCCGCCCTGCCGGAGACGTGGCGCGTCTCCCGCGTGGCCATCCTGACGGTGCAAAACTGGCTGGCAACCCTGCTCCAGCGTGATTTGGGCATTACCGCCAAGTTTGATACCGCCGATGACCTGCTCCAAGCCAAAGACAAAGACGGCAAGACGCTCACCGCCGCCGAATTATTCAATGCCATTGCGGGGCGGCCCGGCGCGGTGAACGCCCTCAACAACACCCCTGCAGAGGTGTTGGCCTACCTGCGCGAAAAAGAACCGACCTTCAACGACTCGCTCAGCGATGCGGCCCTCAACGCGATGGCCGTTGGGGTGCTGCGGAGCGGGGCATGGGCGCAACTGCTGCGCCAACCCGGTTTCAGCGGCCTGAACATCGCCACCTTGCCCGATCTGGCGAAGGTCAAGGGTACGGCGGCGGCCACGCTGAACGCCATCGTTGCCGAGACGCCTGCCGAGTTGCGGAGTTTCGCCATCCGTGTGGTGGACGCCCTGACGCCCGAAGCGATCACCGTCCTCACCCGTGCGGAATCCGGCTTCCTCGCCGCCCTCGATCCTCAAGTCCTGCGCTACATGGCCCCTGAGACGCTCAAGGCGCTTCCAGCAGCCTTTGTGGACGGCCTAGAAGCGACGCTCCGCGACGAACTGAAGGCCATCATGGCCGACCCGACGAAAGCCGCCCGTGCCAGCCTGCAAACCAGCACTGGCCCCGCCGTTGTGGACGACCCCAACGCGCCCGCCATGCCCGATAGCTGGGTACAAGCGCTGTCGTCCTTCGGCTTGAACGTCAAGACCGCCAACGATCTGTTCAAACCGCCCTTCGCCAGCCCGGCGGCCTTCTTCAATCAAGCTGCTGCGCAAGGGGGGGCGTTGTTCAAAGATTTGGACGCCTCCCTGTTCCTGTACTTGCAGGGCCGCGACCCGAACTTCTTCGATGGCCTCAGCCCGGCGGTACTCGCGCTCCTGACGCCTGAAACATTGGCGGCCTTGCCCGCCGAGGTTCAGGCCCGCGTAAATTCCGGCCCGGAATTCACGCCGTCCACCAGCGTGACCCGCACCAATGGCTTTGAAAGCCTCGTGATCAGCATCATCAAGGAGAGCGCTGCCAACACAGTCGTCGTCTCGGATCGGGTAGAGGAAGTCTTCAAAGAAGCGAAGACCGAAGACCCAGCCCTCGAGATTACGACGGTCTTTGAGACGGCGAGCTTCATCCGCGAATCGATTGACGGCGTGGTACGCGAAGGCGGACTCGGCGCGATTGGCGCGGTACTGATGATCCTCGTCTTCCTGAACTTCAGCCTGTCCAGCACGGCGGTGACGGCGGTCAGCATCCCGACCTCCATCGCCCTCGCGCTGCTCTTGATGCGCTGGGTTCCGGAGACGGTACATGTTTGGCTCGCCAGCTTGCCCGAAAGCGGCCTGCGAGACTTCGTGATTAAGCTGTTCCCGGCCAGCATCACCCTCAACATCATGACGCTTTCTGGCCTAACAGTTGCCATTGGCCGCGTGATCGATGACTCCATCGTGGTCTTAGAGAACATCTACCGCCAGATGCAGAAGGGCAACATCGACAAAAAGGAGGCCGTGATCAAGGGGACGCGGGACGTTAGCCTCGCCATTTTCGCAGCGACGCTGACCACCGTCGTGGTGTTCCTGCCCATCGGCTTGACGGGCGGCGTCATCGGCGAATTCTTCCTTCCCTTCGGCCTCGCCATCACCTACGCCCTGATTGCCTCGTTCTTCGTCGCCATCACGATCATCCCCGTGCTAACGTGGTTGTTCGTCAACCCCAACAAGGTGCATGAAGAAAAAGAGGGCCTCCTCGAACGGCTGTACATCCCGGCCCTGCGTTGGTCGCTGAAGAATCGTGCCTTGACCCTCGTCATTGCAGCAATATCGCTGGGAATCGGGGTGGCGCTGTTTGCCACCCGCCCAACGACCTTCCTCCCGTCCTTCGGCGAACCGCAGATCACCACCAGCGTTTCGATGCCGACGGGTACGCCCATCGCCCAAACAGACTTGCTTGTGCGGGAATTTGAGGCGTACCTCGAGACGAAACGCAATGCAGGCGTCACCAAGTATCAGGTGAATGTGGGCGGCGGCGGCGGCTTCGGCGATATTGCCGCGCTGCTCGGCGGCGGCGGGAACGTCAACGGCGCAGCGGCTTCGATCACGGCGGGCGTCAACCTGACGGGCGAGGCCCTGAACGCGCTCACGGCGGAAATCCGCACGAAGGCGGGCGAAATCTTCGGGGTGGATAATGTGACCGTCTCGCGGGCGTCGATCAGCGAACGGGGCTTTGGCGGCTTTGCCGTCGTCGTCACCGGGCCAGATGCCGACCTCCGCGCTATTGATGCGAAGGTCATCGAAACGCTCTCCAGAGTGCCCGGCCTCGCCAATGTGACCAGTTCGCTCGGCCGCGTTGGGGATGCCCAGTCGTACCTGCGCGTGGGGGGCCAATCGGCGGTGCAATACAGCGCCGAACTGGAAGTGACCGATACGCTCGGCGTCACCCGTCAGGCGATTGTGTCCGTCAAATCGATTGCGGACTTGCCTGCAACGGTCACCATTGGTGAAGGCTTCCAGAGCCAGCAACAAACTGCGGGCTTTGCCCAGACCTTCGGCGCGATGGGGATTGCAGTGGTGGCGGTATACATCGTGATGGTCGCCACGTTTGGGAACCTCGCCTACCCGTTTGCGATCTTGTTTAGCTTGCCGCTGGCCGTCGTTGGTGCGGCGCTGTTCCTCACTATTACGGATCGCGTGGTGGGCATCTCGGCGCTGGTCGGGATGCTCATGTTGATCGGGATCGTGGTGACCAACGCCATCGTGCTGCTTGACCGGGTGCAGCTCAACCGCAAGGAACACCACATGACTGCCCGTGACGCCTTGATCGAAGCGGGCCGTACCCGCCTCCGTCCGATCCTGATGACGGCTATCGCTACGATGGTGGCCCTTGCACCATTGGCGTTGGGCCTGTCGAAGGGCGCGATCATCGCTACCGAGTTGGGAACTGTGGTAATTGGTGGGCTGTTCAGCAGCACCTTCCTCACGTTGCTGGTTGTGCCCGTTATCTACAGCCTGCTGGACGCGGCGCAAGGCCGTTTGTTCCGGCGCAAGTAGCGTAAAAATAGAGCTGTGGGGGCACAAAACCTCCCACAGCTTCCCCATTGGTGGCGAAGGGCCGCGCCCTCTGCTAGACTCCCTTACGGTGAAACATTGCACAAACGGAGGCTTGGTCTTGGCACGCAAATTGCTCTTCCGGTTGCCGCGCCTATTCATCCCGATT
>Ga0272446_1005203_pt1 | contig 14567 bp, 9 predicted proteins | sample YNPCB0061_FD_194587 | JGI IMG/M metagenome (GOLD analysis project Ga0272446, IMG submission 194587) | Hot spring microbial mat communities from Yellowstone National Park, WY, United States - YNP-CB-006-1 | ecosystem: Environmental > Aquatic > Thermal springs > Hot (42-90C) > Sediment | place...
GCCTGCACGACCGGGCGCTGTTGTTGCTGACGGAGTTCTGCCAGTTGTAGGGCCAAGGGCAACCAAAAATTCCACAAAGTCTCTAACCAGGGTGTGGTGGTAAATGCCTCTTCGCACCAGGTTTGCAAGGTGGGATAGACCTGTTGTAAGCACATTAGTCGGTAGGCTAGCGATCGCTCGATCTGCCCAGGGGGAATATCAAATGCAGCCAGGGCAGAGGGTTCGGCCAATGCCAGGGAAACTAAGGAATTTAAGGTTGCGGTGGGCGATCGCTGCCCCTGCAAACAGGCCAGCAAACATTGATTCAGGGAATCAGACATAGAGAAAACGGGGCGCTGACGAGGAAGTGAATAAGTGGATGAGGCCGCGGGACAGAGAGTGTTTAAGTTTGGTTGTCTTGTAGCTTAGCTTTGCCAAAATAGGAAGCCTTGTTTCCAGGAGTCAATCGCTGAGTCTGCCTAAACTAAGGAATATGGATTCATCCAGATCCCATGCTGACCCAAATCACAACGACCCAAAGGGCACCAACAACTTGCTTTGTCTCCTCGGTGCCTTCGTGGTTATTGCTATAGGGGATTCAATCCTCGATTTTAAGGATGGCAAAGGGGTGGAGGGGGTGAATGCCCTGCGGTGCTACTCTCAAAACTCCTCTGACAGTGAACTAGTCGTTTATCAGATTAGATTTGAGGGGTAACGAAGCATCGGAAAGTTGACTCGGGTGCGATTTTGCGGGGGCGTAGACCCGCCACGTTGACCTACTTGCTTTCACTTTGTCGTTCCGTGGGGGCCTTTAAAGAAACGACGAAACTGAGAACTCCAAATTGAGATCTTAAGCCTTCCTTTGTTCTTGAGGTTTCTAAACCCTGATACGGTTGCTTCCATCATTTCCCCTTAAAATTTAGAAAACTGTGATCGTAACCGCTACAACGGTTGGGACGATTCACAGATGACGATTCACAGATAAGGTATGAGCGGTTGCAAGCCGGTAGGCCATCCACCCTGGTTCAATCAAACCTGTGGGGGCTAGCCTATTTTGCTAAAGCTATCATTCAGCTTTTCAGCGTTTACTGTCATTATGGGCGACTACCATTCAGATTGTAGGTCATGGCTAACGAAGACCAAATTGCACTATTTGATTTAGGGACAGGAGAAACATCGGCTGAAACTCCGGTGGTGATTGATCGCGATCGCCTGTTGACCGATGCCAAGCTGCCAATTGCACCTGGTACTTACCAGAGCATTGAAGAAATGCGCCAGCATTGCAGCGCCTGCTATCGCTGTGGTTTGGGCGACACACGCACCCAGGTAGTGGTGGGGGAGGGTAACCCTCAGGCACTGATCATGATCGTGGGTGAAGGGCCAGGACAAACCGAAGACGAAACGGGTCGCCCTTTTGTTGGGCGATCAGGAGAATTACTGGACAAAATTCTGGCTTCAGTGAACCTAACTCGGGCAGAGGATGTCTTTATCTGTAATGTGGTGAAATGTCGCCCACCGGAAAATCGTGATCCCAAACCAGCAGAAATTGAAGCCTGCAAAGGTTTTTTGCTAGAGCAAATTCGTCTGGTTGATCCTAAGATTATTTTGCTCACGGGTAAGGTCGCCATGTTAACCCTGTTGGGTATTAAGCAAGGCATCACTAAGGTAAGAGGCCAATGGATTGAGCAGGATAACCGCTGGTACATGCCGATCTTTCATCCAGCGTATTTGTTGCGAAATCAATCCCGTGAAAAGGGTAGTCCTAAATGGTTGATGTGGCAGGACATTCAAGCGGTGCGCACGAAGTTAGAAGAATTTCGCAGTGGGTAGGGCATAGGACATGGATCTTCGGCAATCCCCTGGGGTAGGCGCGAGATGTTGGCTTTGGTTGCAGCAGCTTCCAGGGGTGCGATCGCTGCTGGAGTATTTATTCGACCTTTCAGAGTTGCCAGTTTCGACAGACTATAGGGTTTGGCAGCGCCGCTTTCTCCACGCTCGACTGGGGCTAGGTTTACGCCTTGGCTTTTGGGTATTGCTCACATTTACGGCCCGCGCCCTTTACAACCTAGTTATTCCTCTGCGAGAGGTGCAACAGACTGTGCCGCCGGAGGTACAGCGGCTGTCTCTGTTAATTAGCGCTGTCATGTTTGTCGTTTTGGGCGGTTGGTTTTTACTCTATCGCAGCCGCTTTGGTGAGCAACATCCAGGGCGACTTTTTTTATGGATATCCCTGTCGGTGATGCTGTTGCCACAGATTTTGGCCACCTTTTGGGAACAGCCCTATGCCGATGTCTATGGCTGGAGTCTCATTTTTCTGTTGCAGGCAACCATCATCCCGGTGCGCTGGGAAGTTCACTTGCTTTCCCAAGTGGGATTGTTTGCCTATTACTATGGGGTTAACTCCCTGCTGGGGTTGACCGTGTTACCCACGTTGCCAGGATCACCCGCCCGCTCAATTTTTGAATCTTCTAGCTTTTTGTATCTGCTTTGGTTTTGCTTTATTTGTGACTTGGCGGTCTATTTATATGAACGGCTGCAAAAGGCAGAATTTGAGTCGCGCCGCCAGGCACAGTTATTTCTCCATGCGGTTTCCCACGACTTACGGAACCCTGTCATGGGAATGACTTTGGTGCTTAAGAATTTACTGAAACAAGATAAAGAGTCGGTGGAGGTGCCGCGTCCGGTGCTGGAGCAAATGATGGAGAGTAGCGATCGCCAGTTGCGCCTGATCAATTCCTTACTGGAGGTGCATAGCTACAACACTCACGGTCTTGGGTTAAACCAGGTGCCAACATCGCTCTATGAGGTGGTAGAAGGAGCCATTGCTGACTTAAAAGCCCAAATCACCTCAGAGTCGGTGACCCTGTTCAACCAGATTCCCCCAGACTTACCCCTCGTCAATATTGATGCCACTCAAATTTGGCGGGTTTTCACCAATTTGATGGTCAATGCCATGAACCATAACCGGAGTGGTATTGAGATTGTGCTCAATGCGCAACCTCTAAACGGGATGGTGCGCTGCACTGTGGAGGATAACGGCGTTGGCATGACAACGACCGAATCCACCCAAATGTTTGAGCTTTACACTCGGGGCTTACACTTAAAACGTCGGGTGGGCCTAGGTTTGGGGCTTTATATTTGTCGCCAAATTATCCTGGCCCATGGGGGAGACATTGGCGTTACCAGCACACCGAATGCAGGTGCAACCTTCTGGTTTACGCTACCGCTTGCCCCAGGGGCAGAAAGGTTGCAGGAATAGGGACTTTGATGAAAGCGGTCAGTCAAAAATTCTGGAGATTTACCGGCGATCGCGCATCAATCGGCTGTCAGCGGGATGATATAGCCGTCGTCATGTTGCTCATGGCAACAGCGAGTCAGAAAGCCACCTAGCATGGGTGGTTGAGCACTTGGTTTTGTCCTAAGCTTTCTGACCAGATCTACATACTGCAGCCCCAAACGCTTCCTACGAATCAATCAAGTCCCCAGTTTTCTGGCGATCGCCACCTGGTTGTAGCTGGCTTAACCCCAACTAGGAGTCTAACTTATCTTTTTAACCGGCCCGAATCGTTGTCAGTTCTATTGGCAATGTTAGTATGGCTGACTATCGCCTCCTTTTCCCTATGTCATTTAAGAACCTGATTTTTGTCGGTTTTCTTGTCTTCATTCCCATTTCAATCGTTGCCTCCTTGCTCCATTGGAGTTCACTGGTCATTTTTTTGACCGCCGCTCTGGCAATTGTGCCTCTAGCCGCCTGGATGGGCACGGCAACCGAGGAGATCGCCGTTGTCTCTGGCCCATCCCTGGGCGGATTGCTAAATGCCACCTTTGGCAATGCCACGGAGCTGATTATTGCCCTGGTGGCGCTAAAGGCCGGCCTGATTGATGTTGTCAAAGCAAGCTTGACCGGCTCAATTATTAGCAACCTGCTATTGGTCATGGGGTTTTCTATGTTGCTTGGAGGGTTGCGTTATCAAGAGCAGGAGTTTCAGCCTGTGGTTGCCCGCGTTAATGCCTCTTCCATGAACTTGGCTGTGATTGCGCTGTTGCTGCCGACAGCAGTGAACTACACGTCTGAGGGTATTCCCGATGGAGTGCAACAGCAGTTATCAGTGGCGGTAGCAGTGGTACTGATTACGGTTTATGGCCTCACCTTGCTCTTCTCAATGCGGACGCACACTTATCTCTATGAAGCGGGGATGGCCGAAGGGGACGTGAGTGATTTAGAAGCATTGGCTGAATCCAACCTGTTCCCTGATCAGCCAGGACAAATGCCGAATCTTTGGCTGTGGGTAGGAGTATTACTGGGTGCAACTCTTTTCGTCGCGATCGAGTCAGAGTTATTGGTGAGAACGTTGGAGGCCGCTACTCAGAAGCTGGGGTTGACGGAGCTGTTTACCGGGGTGATTTTGCTACCAGTTGTGGGTAATGCAGCAGAACATGCAACGGCAGTAACAGTGGCTATGAAAAATAAGATGGATTTATCCGTTTCTGTTGCCCTCGGTTCTAGTTTGCAAATCGCCCTGTTTGTTGCCCCTGTGCTGGTTTTGGTGGGGTGGTTGATTGGTCAGCCCATGGATTTGGATTTTCATCCCTTTGAGTTGGTGGCGGTGGCGGTTTCTGTATTGATTGCAAACTCAATTAGCTCTGATGGCCGCTCGAATTGGCTAGAAGGCGCGCTGTTGCTAGCTGCCTATGCGGTTTTAGGATTAGCATTTTATTTTCACCCGGTTGTTCCGGGCATGGGTTGATGGAGAAGCGGTGGCAGTTTGCCTGGGTTTTGCCAGGGATTTTGGGTTTGGGGTTGGGGTTACGGCTCTGGCAGCTTGGCCTGAAGCCGATCTGGCTAGATGAAGTGATTACCGCGCTATTTGGACTAGGGCGCAGCTATTTGGATGTGCCACTCGCCCAGGTTTTGCCAGTGAATGCCGTTGAACAGGTGTTTCGCTGGAGGCCAGAAACGACCTGCAGCCAGATTGTTGAGACGGTAACGGTACAGTCGGTGCATCCGCCCCTGTTTTTTTGCTGGCTACATCACTGGCTGGGATGGCTAGAACCACTGAATAGGCCCTGGCTTTGGAAGATTAGGGCGTTTGCGGTGGTGTTTGGGGTGGTGGCGATCGCGGCCCTGTATCAACTCAATCGTGTGCTTTTTTCCCGGCGAGCGGGCTGGTTAGGGGCGGCTTTTATGGCTGTATCCCCCTTTGCGGTTTATCTTTCCCAAGAGGCTCGCCACTATACTTTGCCCATGGTGTTGATTACCCTGGCACTGCTGGGCACCTATCAGGTTTATTGGGATTTGCACGAAGGACGCAAGCGGCCCTGGCTCTGGCTGGGCTGGGTGACCGTTAACGCCCTTGGGTTTTATGTGCATTACTTTTTTGTCCTCTCGTTTATGGCCCAGGTGATGACGCTAGGGCTTTGCCTTTGGCTGGATGCCCATGTAGAAAAAAAACTGCCCGCCAAATCGGCCACAAATGCCATTACTCCTAGGTTTCCAGCAATCCCCAGTTTCGCAGTAAAACAATACTTCCCGCAGCAATGGCGGCACCTGACTCTGCTTACCCTAGCCGTTTGCCTGACCTATCTCCCTTGGGTACCCATCTTCTATGGGCACATTACCCGTTCAGAGACCGATTGGATGCAACCCACCGGGCCGAAATGGAGCCATGGCATCGCCCCTCTCTATCAACTTCCTGGGGGCTGGGTCACTATGCTGATCACCTTGCCGGTGGAGCGGCAACCCCTCTGGCTCAAGATCTTCTGTGGAGCCGTTATGCTGATCTTTTGTGGCTGGGTGTTAGGGCATCTGGTCAGGCGATTACGGAGGCTCTGGCAATCGCCCCAAGCCAGGCCAGGATTGCGTCTGCTGTTGCTTTACCTCCTGGTAGTTTTAATCGAATTTTTTGGGATTATTTACTTGTTGAATAAAGACCTGACTCTGGTGCCCCGCTATAACTTTATCTACTTTCCAGCGGTCGTTGCCCTGGTGGGAGCAGGACTGGCCGTTAGCAGCGAAGTTACTCAACCCCTAGCCCACCGATATCGCCTAGCGGCCATTGTGTTGACGGTGGCTACCCTTAGCAGTGGCTTGACTGTTAATAATTGGGCCTTTCAAAAGCCCTACTACCCAGATGAAATTGCCCGCCACATTCAATCAACTCCGACAACTCCCAGTCTGGTGGGCATTCTCACCCGCGACTGGCAGGATGTTGCCCTTGGCCTGAGTGTTGCTTTAGCGATGGAGCCGGTAGTACCCCAAAAGCCAGACTTTAGTAGCCATGTTTTCTTGCTGCCACGATCGCCCGAAATCGGCCAAGCCTGGAGCGCGATCGCCCAACTGCCAGCCCCGTTTGTTCCCCCCTTTCACTTTTGGGTAGTCGCGCCCCGCCTTCCCCGCGAGCAGTTTCCAGCGGAGCTAAGTTTAGAGGGGGATAGGCAACAGCCCCTCATTTGCCAGATTGATTCCAGCCAACACTATCGCCGCGAGATTGCCCATCAGCTTTATCGCTGCCAATAGGCAACGGGGAGTAGGGCAACATACTCCATGCCCCTATTTCCCACCCCCCCCCTTTTTCCCAAGGATGGCGATCGCCATGAGAAACATCGCGACCGTGAGTCAAAAAGCCTACCCGGCATCCACATTTGAGCACTTGGTTTTGCCCTCAGCTTTCTGACCAGAGCGATAATTCAGAGATCACGGCAGAGTCACCCACCGTTTTAGCTAACTCAGTCAGCTAAACGACCCATCCAGACAGGGCGCGCCCCCTCTAGCTGGCGATCGCCTCATACGCTTGCTCAGGTTCCAGTTTTCTGGTTCGCATCTCTGCCATGTAAGCTTCTAACTGAAGCTCAATTTGAGCCTTAACAATCTTGCGGTACTCCAAAAAATGTTCAGATAAACCACAAACGGCAATGTAGTGATCCCATACGCGGGGGTTTTGCCGCCACACACTGTAGAGGTGATGCCAGAATTTCCAACGGGTTCGCCGCACCACGCCCTGCCGCCAGATAATCGTAGCCAATGCTCGCAGTGCCACCGCATCAATCTTGCGCAGTCGCCCTGGGCATTTGGGCGCACCCAACTTGAGAAAATAGCGGTAAGTGCGATCCAGATACTCAACCGGGTCATAAAGCCGCCAGAAGGCATCCACATACTCCCTGGCAATCTCTTCCAAGGGTCGGGTTGGGATGAAGTTCATCAGGGCAGTTTGGTTGCCGTTGCTGTTGTTATTAAGTAGGCGTCCTTCCTTGTTCAGTCGGTGCCATAGGGCAGTATCTGGTAAGGCCTGCAGCATTCCAAACATCGCCAGAGGAATGCCCGTCTGTTGCACAAAGCGCACAATGCGATCGCCCGCTCCCGTTTTTTCACCATCAAACCCAATAATAAAGCCGGCCATCACCCGCAAGCCTGCACGAGTAATCGCCTCTACTGAGGCTGCCAGAGAATCACGAGTATTTTGGAACTTCTGGGTCAAGGTCAAACTAGCTTCATCGGGCGTTTCAATGCCCAAAAACACCGCATTAAAATTGCATTCCACCATTAAATCCATCAATTCTGGATCCTTTGCCAGATCGACCGAAGCCTCGGTATTGAAATGAAAAGGATAGCCTCGCTCCGCCATCCAGGGTTTCAGTTCCCGCAATAGCAGCTTGACATTACGCTTGTTGCCAATGAAGTTGTCATCCACCATAAAGACTGTGCGTTGCCAACCCAAATCGTAAAGAGCCTGCAACTCTGTCAGCAACTGCTGGGGTGCTTTAGTTCGAGGTTTACGGCCATAGAGCACAATAATGTCGCAAAATTCACACTGAAACGGACAACCACGCGAAAACTGCACCGACATATTGTCGTAGGCAGTGAAATCAAGTAAATCAAACCGTGGCGTAGGAGTCGTGGTCACGTCTGGCTTTTCTCCATTCGTAGCCCGGAAAATTCCTGCTGGTTCTCCCCGCTGTATCGCCTCTACAAAGAGAGGCAGAGTAATTTCCCCTTCATCCAAAATCAAATAATCGGCTCCTGCCGCCTCTGCTTCCTGGGGCAGTGCGGTAGCGTAGGGGCCACCGACGGCAACTCGCTTCCCCCGACGCTTGGCAGCTTGAATCTGCGCAATGAAATCTTCCTTTTGCACAATCATCGCCGAGAGAATCACCATATCGGCCCATTCCCACTCGGCTTCGGTCACCTCACGCACATTGTGATCAACTAGCTTGAACTCCCACTCTTGAGGCAAGATGGCTGCTACGGTCACTAGCCCCAGGGGAGGCAGTAACGCCTTGCGATCAATCAACTCTAGAGCCTTTTCAAAAGACCAAAAACTCTTAGGAAAAAGGGGATAAAGCAGTAAAACGCGCATGTAAACACCTGGTAATAAAGGTTTCCAGAAGATTAGCCATGGCAACGGTTAGCCAAAAGCTACTGACTCCATCGCTGACTCACTGATAGTCTGGGTGTTCCCCGACGTATTCGTCAACTCAGTCATTCTCCTCGTTGCAACCAATGAACACGCTGATCGACAGCCTCTTTGAAGGATATGTTGACTCCCGCTGCCAAGCTGCCGACTCTCTACCAAATACCTGGCAGTGAAAGTCGATGGATCAATCTTCAACCTAAGCCCCCTTACAATACACGGACGCGCCAGTACAGGGAAATCCCATAAGAGAGATTTAAGGCGATATTCCGCCCCATTGAGGGCAGTTGTTACCCACTCCCAAGTTTGTCGGCTCTGTGAACTATTCATCCCTCAGCTCAAAATGTCAGCCAAAAATCTGGCATTTTGGCCTGGGTTTTCTCCTTTTGGGGAGACGCAATACATTTCAGGTCGCTTTTGCGAAACAGCTCCCCTCAAACCGGTTTCAACTGCACCAAGTTAAAACAGAGCAAGTGCTGGTCGTCGATGCACGATGGAGGGGAGAGTTTCAAGGCGACTTATTCCTGGGAAATATTGAAGAAATATATCAAAATCTTGCGATGGAACCCATTTTTTGCATACCAATCTTCAAGGATTGGCTGTCTATTCTGTAACCAAAAAACACCTTTATATTCAATTAATAATTATTATTTATCTAACTATACAGAAGAACTGAAGTCGTGCTTATCGCAATCCTGATATTATTTTGTGTGAGCCTGCCCTACAGCATTTAAGGGAAGCGAAGCTCACGCAAATGGGTTCGTTTATTGGAGCTTTCTAGCAACACTCCTAAATCGAAATAGGGCATTTTGTAGAAGTTTCGGCGATGCTTAGTTTAATGATCTAAGCCTTGATGAAACTGCTGCGATCGCGAAGTTTTTCACGATTTCAACAGGAAGGGAAAATATGTCATACGCTCAAACAAGAACCCAGAGCAAAGCTGGGTATCAGGCTGGGGTTAAGGATTATAAGCTGACCTACTACACCCCAGACTACACACCAAAGGATACCGATATTCTGGCAGCGTTCCGTGTCACTCCCCAGCCCGGCGTTCCCTTTGAGGAAGCAGGGGCGGCGGTGGCTGCTGAGTCGTCAACCGGTACCTGGACCACTGTGTGGACGGATCTGTTGACGGATCTTGATCGCTACAAGGGGCGCTGCTACGATATCGAGCCTGTACCCGGTGAAGACAACCAGTTCATCGCCTACATTGCTTATCCGCTGGATTTGTTTGAGGAAGGCTCCGTTACCAACATGCTGACCTCGATTGTCGGTAACGTGTTTGGTTTCAAAGCTTTGAAAGCACTCCGTTTAGAAGACCTGCGGATTCCCATTGCTTACCTCAAAACCTTCCCTGGCCCGCCCCACGGGATTCAAGTTGAGCGCGACAAGATTAATAAGTATGGTCGGCCACTGTTAGGTTGCACCATCAAGCCCAAGCTGGGTCTGTCGGCCAAAAACTACGGTCGTGCCGTATATGAGTGCTTGCGGGGTGGGCTTGACTTTACCAAGGATGATGAAAACATCAACTCCCAACCCTTCCAGCGCTGGCGCGATCGCTTCCTGTTTGTTGCCGATGCCATTCACAAATCCCAAGCAGAAACCGGCGAAATCAAGGGGCACTACCTCAACGTTACGGCCCCCACCTGCGAAGAAATGCTGAAGCGGGCTGAGTTCGCGAAGGAACTCAATATGCCGATCATCATGCATGACTTTTTAACCGCTGGTTTTACCGCAAACACCACCCTGTCGAAGTGGTGCCGTGATAACGGTGTCTTACTTCACATTCACCGCGCTATGCACGCCGTGATCGACCGGCAGAAAAACCACGGAATGCACTTCCGCGTTCTGGCTAAGTGCCTGCGGATGTCTGGTGGTGACCACATCCACACTGGTACAGTGGTCGGCAAGCTGGAAGGTGATAAAGCCGTCACCCTCGGTTTCGTCGATTTGCTACGGGAAAACTACATCGAACAAGACCGCTCAAAGGGGATTTACTTTACCCAGGATTGGGCTTCTATGCCAGGTGTGATGGCGGTTGCATCCGGTGGGATTCACGTCTGGCACATGCCTGCCCTGGTAGAAATCTTTGGTGATGATGCGGTGTTGCAGTTTGGTGGCGGCACCTTGGGGCACCCCTGGGGGAATGCGCCGGGTGCCACCGCTAACCGGGTTGCCCTGGAAGCCTGCGTTCAAGCTCGGAACGAAGGTCGCGACCTGATGCGTGAAGGTGGTGATATCATTCGTGAAGCCTGCCGCTGGTCTCCTGAGTTGGCAACGGCCTGTGAACTCTGGAAGGAAATTAAGTTTGAGTTTGAAGCTCAAGACACCATCTAACCACTGTTAAAGGTGACGCGTTTTGGGTTTTGAGTTACGGAAAAGGGTTAATCTTTACTCTTTAGCCATTCAAATCTGGTTTTCAGGTTTTTAGGGCAAGGCACAAGTCACCTAAATCCAAATTAACTTCAAGCTCAAAACTCAAAACTTTCCCACGTATGGATCTGAAGCAGATTGCAAAAGACACAACGAAAACCCTGGTCAGTTATATGACTTATCAGGCATTGCGAGTTGTGATTGGCCAGTTAGATGAGACTGAACCAAAGCGGGCTTACTGGTTGCGTCAGTTTTCCTACCGGGTCAGCATTCAAAATGGGGAGGCATTTCTGGAGGCTCTTTTTTTGGAAGAGCAACGCCTTGCTTTTCGCCTATTGACCGTGCGAGAGCATATTGCAGAAGAAATTGCTGATTACCTGCCTGAAATGCTGCGTACCGGTGTGCAACAGGCTAACCTGCAGCAACGCACCCAACAACTGGAGCGCATGACGCAGATTGCTCCTGCTTCGGCGAATGATCACCCAGAGCAGCAAATTCCGTCTGAAGAGTAGTTGTAGCCACAAACTATCAATCAGTGGCTAGCCCTGCTCTAATACCTGACGATGGCTTTTGACTAGGCCTTGCCTGGCAGTTTTCAGACCCAAGCTTCTTACTACCACTATTTTGAGGATAACCATGAAAACCTTACCTAAAGAGCGTCGTTACGAGACTTTTTCCTATTTGCCTCCCCTCAGCGATGCCCAGATTGCTCGCCAGATTCAGTACACCATTGAGCAGGGCTACCACCCCTGTGTTGAATTCAACGAAAGCTCTGATGCTGAAATCTACTACTGGACAATGTGGAAACTGCCTCTATTCAACTGCTCCTCTCCCCAGGAGGTGTTGAATGAAGTGCAACAGTGTCGCTCTGAGTATCCTAATTGCTTCATTCGTGTTGTTGCCTTTGACAACATTAAGCAGTGTCAGGTGATGAGCTTTATTGTGCATAAGCCTAACCAAAATAGCAGCACTGGCTATCGCTATTAGGTTTTCAGGAGATTTCCTAGAAAGACTCTGCCTCACCAGACTTGCCCTTGGAAGATCCTCGGGGCAGGGGCTTGGTGAGCAGCTTGTCTTTGATCACACATCTCCTAGGTGAAGCTTCAAGCGCAGGCGTGTGCTTTTAGAAGGTCGGCATGAGCCGACCTTTTTTACTCTTTACTGTTACCGTTTGATGGGTTGCGATTTGCGCCCGTGTCTTAAATCAAGATGCCAGCCGGATGCTTGCTTGCCTAAACCAAGCCGAGCAGGCTAGCCATTAGGGCTTGTTGGGCGTGCATGCGGTTCTCTGCCTGATCCCAAACCCGCGACTGCGCCCCCTCAATCACTGCTTCGGTGATTTCTTCGCCGCGATGGGCGGGTAAGCAGTGCAATACGATCGCCTGACTATCGGCCTGGGCAAGCAAGGCTTCATTCACCTGAAAAGGTTGAAATACCTGCATTCGGCTTTCGGCTTCTCCTTCCTGCCCCATACTAGCCCAAACGTCGGTGTAGAGTACCTGGGCACCCTTAGCCGCCACGGAGGGTTCAGTCGTAAGGGATACCTCTGAGCGATCGCCAGCGATCGCCCGTGCCCGCTCAACAATTTCCTCATGGGGAAAATAGCCCTCTGGTGAGGCAATCCGTACGTTGATTCCCGCCAGGGCACAGCCCAACAGCAGCGAATGGGCCATATTGTTGCCATCCCCAATGTAGGCCAGAGTTAACCCACCCAAGCCACCAAATACCTCCTGGGCTGTTTGCAAATCTGCCAACACCTGGCAGGGGTGTTCCAGATCAGTGAGGGCGTTAATCACCGGAACACGGCAGTATTCGGCAAAGGTTTCGAGATCGCGTTGCTCAAAGGTGCGAATGGCCAGAATATCCAAATAACGATCCAACACTCGCGCCGTGTCAGAGAGCGGCTCTCCCCGGCTGACCTGGGTCACTGTGGGGTTGAGATCGAGCACCTGCCCACCGAGGCGATACATGGCGGCTGAGAAACTGACACGGGTACGGGTGGATGCCTTATAAAACAGCAGACCCAAAATTTTGTCGCATTTCGGACTTAACTTGCCCGACTTTAGGTCAGCCGCCAGTTGCAGCAGATCACGTAACTCCTCGGCATTCAGATCGGTCATGCTGAGCAGGTCGCGTCCCCGTAGGGAGGATGTGGGCTGGATGATTTCTGGGCCGGGGGTGGGTTCGAGGGTAGCGATCGCCGCCTCGCCGATCGCCGCCGCCAGCGAGTCACTGGTGCTATCGGCAAGCTCTACCCTGGCCAGAGGAGTATCCGTTGACTCAACCTCGGTAAATTCAACCGACTCCGCCTCGGTAACCTTGACCACCTCTAGCTCAAGCACTCCAGACACAGCAACAGAGACATCGGGTTGTTGGCGGGGATGGTTCGCAAACCAGGTTTCCAGAGCGCGAATCAACCCCTCCAGATTGTACTCGGTCGCTTCAGCATCTACCCGACTCAAAAAGTCTTCACAGGCCTTACTGGTTTGCGGTCCAATTGAGGCGATACAAACTCCCGTTAACCAATCCTGCCAGGAACCGTCGGGTTGAGCCTGATCCAGCATCTGGCAGAAGTGCTTGACAGTTTTAGAACTGGCAAAGGTGATTGCATCAATCCGCCGATTTTGTAGAGCCGCCAAGACGGCTGGAGGTATCTGTTTCGGGCAGAGAGATTGGTACGCCGCCACTTCGACCACCTCAGCACCTTTGGCGGTTAAATCCCGGACTAATAAATCGCGTCCGCCTGTTTCCACCCGGGGAAACAAAATTCGTGCCCCTTCAACTCCGCCGGGGAAATAGGCCGCCAGAGAATCGGAAACAAACTCAGGGGGGACAAAATCAGGATCAAAGCCCACTTTTTTGAGGGCGATCGCGGTTTTATCCCCCACCACTGCCAATTGTAGGCGCATTGGCAAGCGCGTACTATTTCGCAAGGTTTGTAACCGTTCAAAGAAAAACTCGACGGCATTTGCCGAAGTCAATACCAACCAGTCGTACTGGGGGAGGCGAGCAATTTCTCGATCCAGAGCCGCCCAACTGCTGGGGGGCACAATTTCCAGGGCAGGCATTTCCAGTGCGATCGCCCCAGCTTCTGCTAACCGATCCATAAACTGGCTGGCTTGAGTCGCTGCACGGGTAACGAGAATGGTTTTTCCGGTCAGGTCAGAAGGTTCCTTAGTGGCATTCATCAGTGGCTCAGGCGTAGGAGAGAACAGTTCAGATTCCGATTGATTGGCTGACAGTACTCGCCGGGAGGCGATGCTTGCAGACACCCCAACTGGGGCAGGGTCAAGGCCAGGCTGAGGTGGCGGCACATAGGTCAGATAGGGCCTGAGGCGCACCACCTCCCCAATCACAATGACACAGGGTGAGAGCGATTCACCCGTCGTCTTCTCGATGATATTCCCTAGGGTTCCTTCCCAGATCATTTGTTGGGGACGACCGGCCCAGCGAATGATTGCGATCGGGGTTTGGGGTGATCGCCCATGCCCCTGCAATCGCCGCACAATCTCTGGCAGGGTGCGTGCCCCCATCAAAATCACCAACGTTTCTATCTCGGCAAGCGCTCGCCAATTTAAACTTTCTGGCTCATGGGCCGTCGTCACTGCAAAACTTCGGCTCATCGTCGGATCGGTCAGCGGAATATGGGCTAACAGGGGAGCGGCTAAAGCCGACGATAGCCCTGGCACCACCTCAAAGGCACACCCGGCTGCCTGCAATGCCCGAATTTCCGCCTGACCACGCCCAAAGATGAACGGATCCCCACTTTTGAGCCGCACAACCCGCTTCCCAGCCCGGCAATGGTGC
>Ga0272446_1005204_pt1 | contig 14559 bp, 21 predicted proteins | sample YNPCB0061_FD_194587 | JGI IMG/M metagenome (GOLD analysis project Ga0272446, IMG submission 194587) | Hot spring microbial mat communities from Yellowstone National Park, WY, United States - YNP-CB-006-1 | ecosystem: Environmental > Aquatic > Thermal springs > Hot (42-90C) > Sediment | place...
GGACCATGCCACCCAGGGAATGGGCGATGGCCAAGGCGCAGTTCGCCGTCATATTCGGCGAACGCTTCACCCGAGCGATGGCCTGATGCTTAACCGCCCGCCCCCACACGAAATTCCCGACAGTCCCGCCTCGGCCGCAGGAATTCCATCTACAAGGCACAGAAGTGCGGTGATCCAGTCGCTCAGCCCCGTCCGAAGCCGACAGCCTTGGCATCCGTCGCCCCGCGGCTCGGATTGCCGACCAACGCACACCTGATGGGAGCCGGCGAACTTCATCGCCTCGGTCCTCAAGGATGGGCGCGCTGCTCCGACCAATTGCTCGGCATGGTCTGAAGCAACACCGCGAGCGTCACCCCCTCCGGCTGCAGCCCGTCCAGGATCGCCTTGACGACGTCCGGCGCGAGCAGCGTCAGGTTCAGCAGCCGCCCGACATAGGCCCGATCAACACCCTCCGCCGCGGCAAGCTCGCGAATCGACCCGTACCGCCCCTCCTCCAGCATGCGCCGCCACCGGAACGCCCGCGCCAGCGCCTTCACGAGCGCCGGATCGCCCCGTGTCTCCGCGACGCCCGCTGCGTCCCCGCCGGCCCGCACTGGCTGCCCATCCGGCCCGATGATCCGCTTCCGCCCGCCGCGGCGCCGGATGGAGAGCGGCACCACCACCGTCACGCTCGTGATGCCGCCATGGCCTCCCGCGGCTGTTGCGCCGCCATGTCCCGCGCCAGCCCGGCGAGCCCCTCCAGGTTCAGCCGGATCTCCGCGCCCGCGTCGGTCACGGTCACGCGCTCGACCAGCAGCCGCAGGATCCGCTCCTGTTCGCCGGGGAACAGCTCGTCCCAGAGCGGATCGAGCCGTACGAGCGCCTCACGCACCTCGGCCTCGGTGAGGTCCGGCACCTCAGCTCGCGCCGCCTGCCAGGTGCCGACGACGACCTCCGGCTCGCGAAGCAGGGCGCGGAGCTGCGCCAGCACCAGCCCCTCGATCTCGCCCGCCGGCAGGCGCCGCACCGCGCTGTCGTTCGCCGCCGCCCCGCCCTGCAGCACCGCCTGGCTGACGTAGTAGCGATACAGCCGCCCCTTCTTCCGGGTGTGGGTCGGCGACATCGCCCGCCCGTCCGGCCCGAACAGCAGGCCGCGCAGCAGCGCCGGGGGCCGGTCGCGGTTCCTCGCCGCCCGGGCGCGCGGGCTCTCGGCCAGGATGGCATGCACCCGGTCCCAGAGATCGCGGGGGATGATGCCGGCGTGCTCGCCGGGATAGGCGCGGCCCTTATGCACCGCCTCCCCGATGTAGGTGCGGTTGATTAGCAGCTTGTAGACCGCCCCCTTGTCGAAGGGCCGTCCGGTCCTGGTGACGAGGCCCTCCGCCCGCAGGAGGGGCACCAGCCGGGTGGCCGAGCCGAGCTCCGCGAAGCCCTCGAACACGCGGCGCACCGTCGACGCACCCGCCTCCTCCACCACCAGCCTGCGGTTCTCGACCCGGTAGCCGAGCGGCACGGGGCCGCCCATCCACATTCCCCGGGCGCGCGAGGCGGCGATCTTGTCGCGCACCCGCTCGCCGATCACCTCGCGCTCGAACTGCGCGAAGCTGAGCAGGATGTTGAGCGTCAGTCGCCCCATGCTGGTCGTGGTGTTGAAGGACTGCGTGACCGAGACGAAGGTGACCTCGTGCTGGTCGAAGGTCTCGACCAGCCTCGCGAAGTCCATCAGCGAGCGGCTGAGGCGGTCGATCTTGTAGACCACGACCACGTCGACCAGCCCGGCCTCGATGTCAGCGAGCAGGCGCTTGAGCGCGGGGCGGTCGAGGGTGCCGCCCGAGACGCCGCCGTCGTCGTAGCGGTCGCGGACGAGCACCCAGCCTTCGGCGCGCTGCGAGGCGATGTAGGCCTCGCAGGCCTCGCGCTGGGCGTCGAGGGAGTTGAACGCCTGCTCCAGCCCCTCCTCGGTGGACTTGCGGGTGTAGACGGCGCAGCGGAGCTTGCGGACCTTCGCCGGCATGGCGGCCTCCGCCGCGGCCGTCGCCCCGCGTCTCATGCCTGCCCTCGCTGGGCCTTCAGCCCGAAGAAGGTCCAGCCGTTCCAGCGCGTGCCGGTGATGGCCCGCGCGATCGCCGAGAGCGACCGGTAGGGGCGGCCCTGCCACTCGTAGCCGTCGCGCGTGACGGTCACCACGTGCTCGACGCCCTGGTATTCGCGGATCAGCCGCGTGCCGGCGACGGGGCGTTGGTCGTGGCGGATGCGGCGCAGCGTGATGTTCCTGCCGTCGATCTGCTCGCCGAGCGCTTCCAGACGGGCGATGGTCTCAGGCCGTAGCCCGCCATAGGCGAGCTCCTGAATGCGATACGCCAAGCGGCTTTCCAGGAAGCGCCGGTTGTAGGGCGGCGGCTCGGTGCCGAAGAGCCGGCGCCACTCGGCCTTGAGTTCGCCGATCGGCAGGCCGGGCAGCGCGGAAAGCCGCGCCGGTACGTCGGGCTTCGGGATGGCGGGGATGGTGGGGGCGGGCGCCTCGGATGCGGCCGGCTTCTGCTGCTTCACGCGGGTCATGCGTCTCCCTTTCTCGCGGGGTTCGCATGACGGCGCTGGCGGGCCGACGAGTGTAGGCGAATTTCTCCCGTCGCCGCGGCCTCGCGGACGGCTTCCTCGGCAGCGCGGCTCCGCAGCCGCAGCAGGCCGCGGGCCAGCAGGTCGCAGATCTCCCGGAGGTGGGGCGGGAGGTGGAGGTTGGTGATCGGCAGGGGCATGATGATCCCGAACAGGTCGTCCTGCCCCTCCGATACGCTCAGCGTCGCGGAATTTTCCCATTGGGCGCGGGTGGCGCCGGCCCGTGGATCGGCAGCAGCGCCGATGGCCGACCGACCATCGGCTTCACGCGCGGCCAGACCCGGCTGATCCGACGCTTGATGGAGCTCTCGCAGGGCAGGTTCTCCGGGCCGACCATGGTCGCGAACCAGTCCTGCATGCGCCGCACCAACTCCGCCTGCGTCGCGGGGACGCCCTCGTCGTTGACCAGGACGAGCAGCTCGCACCAGAAGGCCTCCCAGTCGTAGCGCGGCGGCGCCCCGCGCCCGCGTCGGTCCTCCTCCATCGCCCGCGACCCGGTCGTCGGGACGGGCGACGCCGCTCCCTGGACCACCGCGAAGCGCTCCAGCTCCGCATGCCGCACGACCAGGCTCTCGCGCTGGACCGCGAGAGCGCAGCGCGCGCCATCGTCCTGGCAGGGCTCCAGGACCTCGCCCTCGGCCGACCGGAAGCGCTCGACCAGGGCCTGGCCGCGGTCCAGAACGCGGAACGCATCGACGCGCGCGAGGTCGATCGTGCCGACGACGCGGCGCCGGCCTGCCGGAATGAGGATTTCCCTCCCCTCGGCGTCATGGTCGACATCGCTGACATCGGCCAGCATGGCCGCGACCGGCAGGGACAGCGTCAGCTCGCCTTCCAGCGCGTAGGCCGCGACGTCGCCCTGTCGGAGCGACCACCGGTCGCACAGCTCGCCTACGGGGTAGTAGGACTTGCGCTTCACCACGCTGCCCATGTCACCCCCGCTGACCCAGGAGACGGAGCCTCCGGTAGGCCCGCACCACCTTGCCGATGTCGGGTCGCAGATCCGGCGGCAGGCGCTGCGCCTCGATGAACAGGTCGTCCATCTGGATCCCGAGGATCGCCGCCGCCTTCTCGATCAACTCGTCCCGCGGCGGGCTTTCGAGGTCGCGCTCGATCCGCGACCAGTAGGCGGCGGAGATGCCGAGCCGCTCCGCCATGTCGGTGAGGCCGATGCCGAGTTCGGTGCGCCGCCCGCGCAGCATGCTGCCGAAGCTCACAGCATCCCTCCGTCGACCAGGGCATAGCGATGCAGGCGCACCTCGATGAATCGCTCCGACACGCCGAAATCCCCGGCGAGCGCCTCGACGATGCCGGCCAGCGCGTCGGACCGCTGCCCTCGCGCCAGGACGCGGCAACCGGACCGGCCGTGGTTCGGCGCATGCACCATCGGCAGACCCTCGGCCCTGGCATGCGTCACGAGACGGAGGTGCAGCGGCACGGGCGGCACCAGCAGCGCGCCCATGAACTCGTTCGCGCGCCGTTCGGAGACCAGCGTCGCACGATCCAGGCAGTCGGGTCCGGCGGTGACCGAGCGCTAGCGCCGGCAGGGTTGGCCGAGCGCCGAGGGCACGTCGAACACGAGGTGGCCGAGCTCATGGGCAACCGTGCTCAGGGCGAGGTCCGGCCGGCAGGCGAGCAGCGCGGCGTTCACCGAGATCAGCGCGACGCCGGGCATCGCGGGGTCGGTCTCGCAGATGCCGAGCACGGGCTGCCCGCCCTCGTCGTGGACGGGGTGGGCGAGATCCCACTCGGCGCGGACCATGCGCCGGTTCACCTCCAGGCCGCGAGCGGCTCGGACGACCTCCGGCACCGACAGCGCCCAGGGGTTGTGCCGCGCGGTGATGGCGCGGCGCAGCTGGGCGGCGACGTTCCAGATGCTGTGTGCGGTCAGTGGTTTGGGCGCGGCTGTCTGCGGGTCGTGCGGGTATGTCAGGGCGATCGGCATGGTGGGCTGCTCCGGGCGTTTGCGTGGTCGCGCAAGGCGATGTTCCTTGTATGTTCTTGTTGCCCCCGGAGTCCAGAGATCGGTGTCGGCGTTAGGCAACAATTCCCGACCGCTTGGCCGGCGCCCACGGCGGAGCGCCTAAGCGTCTGTATGAAAGCGCAATTCCTGGTCGCTCACAAAGCCTCGCATCCGTTGGCCAGGATTTCCTGCCTTTGCTGATTTCCTGACCGCGCCGCCGCGTGCTCGCGTCCGGCCATCGCAACCGACCCCGCGAGGCAGGAGTTTCACATGACCGCGCAACGGCACGCCCAAGCTTCGGAGCAGGCCGCCTGGACGACCGAGCAGGTTCGGATCGCCCTGGCGATCGCCCACCGACAGGCAAGCCGCGAGGCCAGGCGGTTCCGGCTGGACCGGGCGGATCGCGACGACCTGGCGCAGGACCTCCTTGTCGCCATGGTCGCCCGTCGGGCGCTGTATGACCCCTCCGCCGGGAGTTGGCAGGGCTTCCTGCAGGCGGTCGCGTGGCACGCCGTGCTTGATCGCCGGCGTGCGCGGCGGCGGGCGGCAGCGGGGGCCGCCGTGGCCCTGGAGCTGGATCTGTTCCCCGACCGCGCCTCCGCCACCAGCGAAGGCGCCAGGGCGCCGGACCTTGCGCTCGACCTGCAGCGGGTGGCGGCGGAACTGCCGGCCGGCCCGGCGTCGCTGCTGCGGCTGATCCACGACGTCGCCGATGTCGCCGCGGCGCAACGGACGGCGGCCATGTCCTCGTCGGTCTTCTACCGGGCGCTGGGCGATCTCCGCTGCTGGCTGCGTGCCAGCGGCCTGCACCGACCGGACGCGCGGCTTTGCCGCAAGCCGACGCAGGCGGTGGCGGCCCATGCGTGAGGCCCTCCACCCGACCCCGCCTTGGCCATGGCCTGCGACGGCGATGGGGCTGCCGGGAAAAATCGCTGGCCCCGTTCGTAGAGAGGAGGTGCCCACCCCCGAGCAAGGAAGCATCATGCATCTCGGCGTCATCAACGCCCCAACCGACCCGGACATCGCGGATGGCGTCTCGCCGCCCGACGTGGTCCTGACGCTCAACGCGTTCTGCGACCGGTTCGCCGCTGCGCCGCCCGGCGGCAGCATCACCTACCATGTCGGCATGCTCGCCCGCGATCGCGAGCCGAAGATCTCCGAACTCCCGGAGGAACGGCGGCGTGAGCTGCAGCTGATCGCGGATCGCGCGCGCGACCTCGCGGCCTGCGGCTGGGCGCATCTGCTGCAGCGCAGGGTCGGCCCGCGCCGCTTCGCCTATCTGCTGGTGGTGCGGCAGCGCAGGCGGACAGGCGCTTCGCCGTCGGGCCGTCTCTCCCATCGCCAGAGGGAGGGCGCGTGATGGGCAAGTCCTCCCGCGACAAGGGCCTCAAGCGCGAGCGCGCGGTGGTAGAGATCCATCGCCGCTGCGGCATCCACGCCGAGCGCATCCCGCTCTCCGGCGCCACGGGCTACCAGGGGCAGCGCGCCGATCTCGACATCTACGGGCGCGGCGAGCAGGCGCCTCCGTTCCGTGCCGAGGTCAAGGCGCGCGGCGATGGCGGCGGGTTCAGGCTGCTCTCCCGCTGGCTCGGCGGCCATGACGCACTGTTCCTCTGGCGCGACCGCGCGGCGCCGCTTGTCGTGCTGCCGCTGCATGTCTGGCTCGAACTGCTCGATCGCGCCGCCGGACCCATCCCGCCGGCAGCCAATGACGCCGATGGCGACCGTGACCGCCGCCAGCGCCGCAGCGCGATCGACCACGGCCCACGTCCTCCCCACGACGCCATCGCGAGGTGTTCGGCATGAACGGCTTCGCGCTGCACGGGCTCGAGCATCTCTCGGCGACCAGCCTCAACCTCTACGCTGCGGCACCGGCACTGTGGGTGGTCGAGCGTCTGCTTGGACGGCGCGTCCCGGTCGGCGCGGCGGCGCATCGCGGCACGGCCGTCGAGCACGGGGTCAGCCTCGGGCTGTTCGATCCCGCCCTGCCGGTGGCCGAGTGCCAGGCGGCGGCCCTGGCGGAGTTCAACCGTCTGGCCGCCCTGTCGAGCGATCCGAACCTCGGGCGCGAGCGCGAGGCAATCCCGGGCATGGTCGAGACCGCGCTCGGCGAACTGCGCGCCTATGGCCCGCCGACCTCGCCGCCGGCCGGAGCGCGGCAGCATCGGGTCGAAGTCTCGCTGCCCGAGGTGCCGGTGCCGCTGATCGGCTACCTCGACTTCCTGTGGGAGGGGCACGGGATCGTCCTTGATCTCAAGAACCAGCTGCGCCTGGCCTCGGAGATCTCGCCCGCGCATGCGCGCCAGGGCGCGGTCTATGTCGCCGGCACCAATCGGCAGATGCGCGTCTGCTACGCGACGCCGAAAAAGCTCGCGGTCTATGCGCTGGAGGATGCCGCGGCACCGCTTGCCGCGCTGCGGCACATCGCGCTGCGGCTCGAGCGCTTCCTCCGGCTGTCGAGAGATCCCGAGGAACTGGCCGGCCTGCTCTGCCCAGACTTCGAGAGCTTCTGGTGGTCCGCCCCGGAGGCACGCGCGCTCGGGAGGGAGGTCTATGGCTTCTGATCGCCGCGCAAGGCTCCGGCGCCGCCATCGGCTGCTCTCGGCCTTCCCGCTCGACCTGCTCGCCGCCGCCCTGCTGTGGGGCGCGCTGTGGGCGCTGCTGATCCTCGCCTGGGCGCTCGGCGCCTGAGGCGGCGGCGACGCGCGCCCGCCGCTTCCGGCGCGCATCCCACGACAAGGAGAGGCGCATGGCCCTCGGCCTGAACACCAGCACCAACGGGACCGACTTCATTCCCCACATCCGCTACGACGCCCGCGCCGGCCGGCTGTTCCGCGCCGATCGCGCGCAGGCGCCCGACGGGCGGTGGGAGACCACCATGGTGGATATCACCGCCCCGCCGCCGCAGATGCTGATGGACCTTGCCGCGATCGAAGTCGGCTGGCTGTCCTACACCGGCGGCGTGCCAGACCTGCGCATGGTTCCGTTCGGCACGCCGCTGCCGCCGCAGCCCTCCCGGGAACACCGCCAGGGCTTCCGGGTGCGGGTGTTCGCCCCGAAACTGCTCGGAGGGCTCCGCGAATTCGCCTCCTCCGCCAAGGTAGTGATCGCCGCCATGGACGCCCTGCACAGCGCTTTCGAGGCGGCTCCGGAGCGCGGGCAGGGGCTGGTGCCCGTCGTCTGCCTCGCCGGCACCACGCCGGTGACGAGCAGGACCCCGCAAGGCAGCAGCACGAACTACGCGCCGGTGTTCCGCATCGAGAAATGGGTGTCGCGCCCGGCCGAACTGCCGAGCGGCCCCGTCCCGACGATCGCGACGCCGCCTGCGATGGCTCCCGCCGCCCCGCCCTCGCCGCCACGGCATGTCCCGCCGCCCGCCCCGGTCCCGGCACCGGCGCTTGCCGCCCACGACACCGAGTTCTGACCGATGGACGGCGCGGCGAGCCTGCCGCCACGGCACGGTGACGGGCTGATCTGCCCGCTGCCGCTGGCGCTGCGCAGGCTCGCCGACCGTCCGCATTGGGTGATCTGGCGCTGGACCGATCCCGTCCCCGGCCGCAAGCCTGATAAGCCGCTGTACCGGGCCGCCGATCCCTGGCGTCACGCGTCCACGCAGGATCCCGCGTCCTGGGACAGTTTCGCCGCAGCGATGGGCGCGATCGCCGCCGGCGAGGCGGATGGCGCGGGCTACGTGCTGCGCGACGATCCAGACCACCTGTTCCTCGACCTCGACGGCTGTCGCGACCCCGCCTCCGGCGCCCTTGCCGACTGGGCCGAGCGCCTGGTCGAGGAGGCCGACAGCTATACCGAGGTCACGCCCTCCGGCCGCGGGCTGCGCATCATCGGCACGAACGAGAGCCTCAGCGCGCCGATCCATCGCCGCATCGCCATGCCGGAGGGCGGCAGCGTCGAGATCTTCCACCGCTGCCCGCGCTACGTCACCGTCTCGGGCCAGCGCCTCGCGGCCACGCCGGACAGGCTGCGGCCGATCTGCGACCTCGCAGCCGACCTTCTGCTGCTGGCAAAGCCCGACACCCGGGACGCTTCGCAACCACCCGGCAGCGCCCCGCCGCGCCACAACCCCGACGCCGCCGCGCGGCCCGAGGATATCGCCGCAGCGCTGGCCGGCATCCCGAACCCCGACCTGCCCTGGGAGGAATGGTCGCGGATCGGCATGGCGGTCTGGCGCGCCTCAGGCGGCAGCCCCGAGGGGCTCGCCGCCTGGCGAGCCTGGTCGGCGAAGTCCGGCAAGCACCGGGACGCGGCGTGCGACGAACGCTGGCGCCACTGGTTCCGCTCGCCGCCCGGGCGCATCGGCTTCGGGTCGCTTCACCACATGGCCCAACAGGCCAACCCGCTCTGGGTGAAGCCGTCGCTGCTGTCCCCCCTCTTTCCCGCCGCAGCCCGTCAGACGGACGCAGAGGCCCTCTCTGCCGATTGGGAGGGTGACGGACGCCCGCCGGCCTCCACCCGCCCCAGCGGCGCGCAGAACCCCCCCACGGCCAGCCTTGTCGCCACGCCGTTCGATCCAGCCGACCTCGCCACGCTCGGCCCGCGCGAATGGGTCTACGGCCAGTTCCTGATCCGGCGCTTCGTCTCGGTGCTCGGCGCCCCCGGCGGCACCGGCAAGACCGCTTACGCCGTCGCCGTCGCCCTCTCCGTCGCCATCGGACGGCCCCTGGTCGAGGAGCCGGTGCACAGCCCTGGCCCGGTCTGGCTCTACAACCTTGAGGACCCGCGCGACGAACTGCTCCGCCGCGTCCAGGCCGCCCTGATCGCCCACGACATACCGCCAGGCGACCTCCGCGGGCGGCTCTACCTCGACAGCGGACGCGAACAGCCGCTGATCCTCGCCACCCGTCTGCCCGACGGCAGCACCGTCGCCACGCCCCTGGTCGAGGCGCTGATCGCCGAACTCACCCGCCGCCAGGTGCGTCTCTTGATCGTCGATCCCTTCGTGAAGTCGCATCGCCTCGAGGAGAACCGCAACGAGCAGCTGGATTTCGCCGCCACCCTCTGGTCGCGGGTCGCCGACGCCGCCGGCTGCGCCATCCTGCTCGTACACCACTTCCGCAAGGGCGGCATCGCCGGCGACGCCGACGCCTTCCGCGGCGCGTCCGCGCTGATCGATGCAGCACGCGCGGCGGTCGCGCTGCGGACGATGAGCGAGGAGGAGGCGGAGCGCTTCGGCATCGACGAGGCGGAGCGCAGCTTCTTCGTGAGGGCCGACAACGCCAAGCTGAACCTGGCACCGCGACCGCGCGACGCGCTCTGGCTGCGTCTCAACTCGATCAGCCTGCCGAGTGGTGATCACGTCCAGGCGATGTCGCGCTGGCGCCCCGCCTCGGCGTTCCAGCAGCTCAGCATGGCGACCTCCGCCGACCTGATCGAGCAGCTCGGCACGCCGCGCGAGGACGGAGAACGCTGGTCCGCACGCCGCCAGGACAGCGGGCGCTGGGCCGGCACGCTGATCACCAGCCTGCTCGGCTGCACCGAGGAGCAGGCACGGACGATCCTCGACGGCTATCTCAAGAGCCAAGCCCTTCGGATCGTCGACTACCAGAGCCCCAAGCAACGCAAGGAGCGCAAGGGCCTGGAACATGACCCGCAGATCGTCGCCGCAATGCGGCTGCAAGCACAGGAGGATGATGACGAATGAGGAAGCTGCTCACGCTGCCCGGACGGCCCGACGTCGGCAGCATCGCCTTCGTGCAGCACCAGCGCTTCGAATGCGTCGAGATCCGGCCGCATACCACGCGCGACGGACGGCGGATCGAGCTGGTGCGCTGGCTCAGCCACTGCGCCGATTGCGGAGCGCCATTCGACTTGGTCACACCGCGTCGCGCCGCCCCCGTTCGGGTGGATCGTCGCCGCTGTCCCGAGCACCGCGACCCCAAGCGCAGGGTCAAGATGCCCGCCGGAGCAGCAGCATGAGGTGGCGCCGGAGCGGCTGCGCCACTGGCCTGCGCCACTGGCGCATCACTGGCGCAGTGGCGCAGCGACCGGTTGCCGGGGAGGTCTGCGCCGCTGCGCCACTGACCAGGCCCATGCCCTCATGCCCCTTAGGGGGCATGGGGCAGTGGCGCAGTGGCGCAGACCGGACCGGTGGGCGAGCGGCGCAGGATCACGGGCCATTATCCCAACCCCGGCGGCCATCCAGTGGCGCAGCACTGGCGCAGATCGTCACGGAGAATGGAGCATGAGTGTCGCGACGACCGATCGAACGGGCACCACCCTCTCCATCCAGGCACTGGTGCAATCCGTCGACCTGCTGACCGACGAGATGGAGCGCAAATGGGGAGTCGGGCGACTGCGGCTGCTGGTCGAGGACGCGCTGCGCGAACGCTTCGATCGGCAGTGGCGCAAATGGCAGGCCGCCTACGCCGCGCAGGACATCGAGGCCGTGCGGGCCCACTCCGAGGCGATGCGCCGCGCCTGGGCCGCGCTCGACCAGGCGGCCACCGCCGCCGGCCACCAGCCTCTGGCGCCGGAGGTCTGGGAGACGCGCATGCCGAACGGCCGCGTGCTCGGCGTCGTGCGCACCCTTGCCGAGGCCCACGCGCTCGCCGGCGACGGGCGCGAGCGCGACATCTGGACGCTCGATGAGGTCGGCCGCATCGTCGCCGCCTGGCACGCGGAGCGCTGGGCCGAGGCGGCGCACCGGCACTTCCCGGGCGCCCCGATCGCGGCGACCCGGCTGACCCCTCGCGGCGCCGAGTTCGACTGGACGCGGGGCGACGAGATACCCTTCGGGCACGATCTCGACGACACCCACGCACACACCCCGCTCCAGCGCAGGGGGTCGTCATGACGCGCCACGGCCCGCCAGCGCCTCCGCGCTCCTCACTCGATCGCGGCACCCGCAGCCCGACCACCGGGACCGAGATGCACGCGCTCCGCGCCGCCGCCTGGCACAGGCACGGCGTGGCCGCTCTCGCGATCGACGAGATCGCCGACCCCTGGCTGCGGCAGGCGATCACCAACGAGGCCAACCGCCGCTGGGGCCGGCGAGAGAAAGGCAACGCCCATGGCCGGTAGGCGCAAGACCAGGACAGCCACCCCGGCCCGGGAGGACCTGTCCAGGCCCTCGACATGGCGGCTGCAGCACGGGGGCTTCTCCGAGCCGATCCGCGCGGCCGATCCCGAGACCGGCACCCCGGTCGCCCACCGCCGCGCCGTCGACACGCTCGGGCTGATGCTCGCCAACGGCACCATCACGGCCGAGATGCACGAGGCCGGGGAGATGTTCCGCCGCCTGTTCCGCGCGGCGGCGCTGGACGGGCTGCGGGTGAGCCCGCTGGTGCGGCTGCCGCACGGCAGCGGGGAGACGCTGACCGAGCGCCAGGCGGCGGCACGGCTGCGGATCGGCGCGGCGCTCGAGGCGCTCGGCGGCCAGGGCAGCGCCGCCGGTTCCTGCGCTTGGCACGTGCTCGGGCTCGAGATGTCGGTGCGGGAATGGGCGATGCGCCAGGGCTGGGGCGGACGCCCGGTGTCGCCGCCGCAGGCCCAGGGCATGCTGGTCGCCGCCCTGGCCGTGCTCGCCGGACATTTCGGCTTGGCGCCGGGGCGGGTTGAGAACAGAACACGAACTCTGTAGCGTGTGCGAGCGTTCTTCTGGAAGGAGGGCTGATGACCGCTCGCAGGCAGCGGACGCATCCGCTGGACGAGGCGATTGCGCGGCTTTCGGGGCTTGCCGCTCGCGGCGTGACGCCGGCGCGGATGGCGCGAGAGGTGGCGAGCATCCTGACCGGCTGGAAGGGTGAGGCGTGTGGCGAGGAGCCGCAGGACTTGGCCGAGCGTCTTGGACTGCTGCAGGAGCAGCTGCGCGCGGGCATGGAGGCGGCGGCAGAGCAGCTTGCCGATGTCGATCGCAGCGACGCGTCGGCGGTGCGCCATGCGGGGCTGGTGCATGCAGCCCTCGCTGCCGCGCTTGGCGCGGTCGTGGAGGCGATGGACGGCAGCGGAGGCGAGGCGGCCCCAGCAGTCGAGGCCTCGCCGGATGGGCGGGAAGACCCGCCGATGTCGGGCTTGGCGAGCGAAGGGAGTGCGGGGGATGCTGTTACAATTCCCCCACTGGCGGGGTGGAATCCGCTCGCGGTAGACGGGGGTCATCCTGAACAGTTGCGTCCTGGCGGCGGGGCATCCGGCGCGAAGGCCACAAGAGCCCAAGCAACGATGCCGAAAGCCACCAAGAGACGCAGTAGAGGACGGAACGGGAAAGCAACCACCACGCCGCTGCTGATCACCTGACCGGACGTTGCTAATATCTTTGCTTGGTTCCTTCCCGCGAATACTTATGCGGGGAGCAAGCGCGCCCAAGGTCGCCAGCGTCAGGCCGCGTTTCCAGGTTGCCAGCGCCGCGCCGTTGCCAGAGGCGGCGCGCTGATCCCGACGCCACCAGCACCGCACAGGTTCCGATGCCCGAAGCCCCCTGGGCGGCGAGCGCCGTCTAGGCGCGCGCCCTCGCCTGCCTGCTGCCCCATGCCGGGAACGCCCGCACCCACTCGCCCGAGCAGGTGGCGCAGATCGCGGCCAGCATCCTCGAGTTCGGCTTCGTCGCCCCGGTGCTGGTCGACGAGCGGGGCGAGATCATCGCCGGCCACGGCAGGCTGCTGGCCGCGCAGTCCCTTGGCCTCGGGACGGTGCCGACGATCGTCCGCGCCGGCCTCTCGCCCGCGCAGAAGGCGGCGCTGCGGCTGGCCGACAACCGCATCGCGCTGAACGCGGGATGGGACGAGGCGCTGCTGCAGGCGGAGCTCGCGAAGCTGCAGGAGATGGGCGGCATCGACCTTGCGCTGACCGGCTTCGAGCCGGCGGAGATCGAGCGTCTGCTGGCGGGGCTCGATCCGCTGGCAACCGAGCCTGGCAACGGCGCGGTTGCCAGCAGCGCCGAACAGGCCCCTGCCAACCAGCCGGACGCGGATGCGGCCGCGCCTGTCGAGGACCCCGCCGACACCGAACCGCACCCGCCGCGCCGAGCGGTCACCCGCCCCGGCGACCTCTGGCTGCTGGGCGAGCACCGGCTGCTCTGCGCCGACAGCACCGAGGCCGCCTCGGTCGCGCGGGTGATGGGCGCGGACCGCGCGGCGCTGCTCTTCACCAGCCCGCCCTATGGCAGCCAGCGCGACTACACGACGGGCGGCGTCTCGGACTGGGACGCGCTGATGCAGGGCGTGTTCCGCCATCTCGGCGCCGCCCTGCGCCCCGACGGCCAGGTGCTGGTGAACCTCGGCCTGATCCACCGCGAGGGCGAATGGCAGCCCTACTGGCATGGCTGGCTCGACTGGATGCGCGGCCAGGGCTGGCGGCGCTTCGCGCTCTACTGCTGGGACCAGGGGCCGGGACTGCCGGGCGACTGGAACGGGCGGCTCGCCCCGGCCTTCGAGCTGGTGTTCCACTTCAACCGCGCGGCGCGCCAGGCGAACAAGATCGTGCCCTGCAAATGGGCGGGCACGCCGAACAAAGGCAGCGGGCTGCGCGCCGCCGACGGCGAGGTGAAGGCCTACACCCACATCGGCCTGCCGGTGCAGGAGATGCGCATCCCCGACAGCGTGCTGCGCATCACCCGCCACAAGGGCCGGGGCATCGAGACCGAGCATCCGGCGGTGTTCCCCGTCGCGCTGCCGGAGTTCCTGATGCGCGCCTACACGGACGAGGGCGATACGGTGTTCGAGCCCTTCGCCGGTTCGGGCACGACCCTCCTGGCGGGCCAGCGCACGGGTCGGCGCGTCCGCGCGATCGAGCTCGCGCCCGCCTATGTGGATCTCGCCATCGCCCGCTGGCGGATGCTGCACCCGGACCTGCCTGTGAGGCTGGCGGAGGACGGGCGGGACTACGAGGCGGTCGGCGCAGCGCGGGGCGGGGAGGCCGCCCGTGCCGCCTGATCGGCCAGGATCAGGCCGCTGCGAGCGCCTGCCGCGCCACGGCCAGGTCATGTGCGGTCTGGAGGTTCATCCAGAACTCGGCCGTGGTGCCGAAGCGCGTCGCGAGCTTGAGCGCCG
>Ga0272446_1005205_pt1 | contig 14558 bp, 9 predicted proteins | sample YNPCB0061_FD_194587 | JGI IMG/M metagenome (GOLD analysis project Ga0272446, IMG submission 194587) | Hot spring microbial mat communities from Yellowstone National Park, WY, United States - YNP-CB-006-1 | ecosystem: Environmental > Aquatic > Thermal springs > Hot (42-90C) > Sediment | place...
CCACCTCGCAAGAGGGAACGCTTGGGGAGAGATGCACCTCTGCTTTTGATGGGCAACCTGATGAAGTAAGTGCGCTCGCAGAACCAAGAACAAGAATCCCCTGCCTTTAGGCAGGGGAGTATGTCAACCGTCAGGAGATTGCTTAATGCAGTCAGCCTAGGATATCCCTATCCCTGTCCTTCACGACAGTGGAGGATGACAAGTGGTGAGGCACCCCCCACACAACGGTGGCCTGATCATAAATCACCATTCCGGGGCTGGCGCCCTTCGGTTTTTGCACATGTTTACGCAGGGTATAGACCACGGGAACTTGGGCGCTTTCCCGCGCTTGGCTGTGGTAAGCAGCAATATCCGCTGCCGCCTGAATATCTTTTTCGCTAGGTAAGTCCCCAGCTTCAAGACGCAGAATCACATGGCTGCCTGGAATTTCTTGGCTGTGAAACCACCAGTCATAGGGACTGGCCACCCGTAACGTCAAGTCATCGTTCTGGCGATTATTGCGCCCCACAAAAACGGTATAGCCGCTGGGGGTAGTGTAGCGCAGGTACGGGCTAGGGGTTTGGGGTGGACGGTAGTAGGTGGGGCATTTGAGATACCCCTGCTGAATAAGTTCATCGCGAATTTCGTCTAGCAGATCAAGAGTGTGGGCGGCATCCAAGGTGGTCTGGACTTGATCAAGGTAGGCGAGTTCGGCCTGTGCTGCGGCTAACAGGGGGGTGAGGTGTTGCTGGGCACGTTTGAGTTTTTGGTGCTGTTTGTACAAGTCTTGGGCAGTTTGGATAGCAGTTTTTTCAGGAGATAGGGGGATGGTGATGGGGGTATTGGTCTCAAAGTCGGTGACGGTGAGCGACTGCATTCCAGGCTGCCATAGGTAACCATAGGCCATGAGGAGATCGGCGACATAGCGGTGGCGATCGCCCTCGGTAGCCTCGGCTAAACGACGCTGAAACTCCTGAACCTTGGCTAATACTTTTTGACGATGCTGCTGCACAGTCTGGCGCAGTTGCTGCTGTAACTGTTGGGTCTCTTGCTGGGCAAGGGCTTGAGCATAGTAGGTGGCTAACAGCTCATGGAGTGGCACGGCATGAGCCACCGTCTGGTTGAGGGCAGGGGTGACCCGATAGCCCCGAGGGGTTACCTGAGGCACAAAGCGCTGCTGCTGCAAACACTCTAGCCAATGCTGCCAGTGCTCAAAGAGATGATGCCACTGTTGAGCGGTTAACTCATGGGTGTGTAGGGTATGGTGTATGCCCGCATCCTCAAGTAGATGTTGAACAAGGGCAGGACTGAGGCCGCGGTAGGCCTTTAGGAGTTGTTGCCGTACCGCTCCCGGAATGAGACTGACTTGGCTTTGCCAGTGCTCAAAGGAATCCTCAACCGTGGGGATAGCGGCTGTCAGCGGCGGCGGCGGGACGTAGGGGGCACCGGTGAGAATGGGGCGAAGACGAGATTGGTGAGCACTGACTTGATGCGCCGCCGTAATAATCTCCCCAGCAGTGTTGACCAGAATCACATTGCTGTACTTGCCCATGATTTCCACATAAAGGTGCCACTGAATCGGGTCCTGGGGGCGTTGGGCAAACTGCAAGTCCACAACCCGCTCCCAGTCATGGAGCAAGTCAATCTTCACTAAGGCCAAGCGGCTGAGTTGATGGTGCAGTTGCTGACTAAAGGTGAAGGTATCGGGTTGGCGAGGGGGTGGCGGTTCAAAGCAAATCCGCGCTGCTTGGGGATGCCAACTCAGTGTTAACCAGTACTGCTGCTTGAGAGTGCGCAGAGCAAGGGCAAGGGTGTGGCGATCGCGCTGATAAACCGTTTCTAGTCGTGCGGGTAACGTGCCCTGTAAACTAGTACAGATGGCACGCAGGGTAGTGAGATCAACAGGTTGCACAGCCAACACTCCAAAATACCAATGCTGCGCCTTTTCGTTGAGTTCTGACGTTCTTTAGGGGCGAACTACCGCTCATCATCGCTACGGGATAGATAAACGGCTGCCTTGTTAAATCCCGTTGAACCCATTGATAAGTGGTTCTCTGACCCCTCTTGAACCAACTTGTTACTTGGTGGATGGATGTTCCACCTGCTTGAGAAGCTGCCACAACCCTGAGCCGTAAATCTAATGAATGCCTTGGCATGGGCTGCTCTACCTTAATCTGTAAGCACTGCATTTCCTATATTAGCTTAATAGCCTTTAGTGGGTTACGAGGGGGTAGTACCCACCTTACAGTAGTTTCCGCAACGATATGGGACAATTCTTACAGAAGCAATATTCTGAGATGTTGAAGAACTACTTTGCTCACTGCTGCTGTACCAGTTAGTGATGCAGACCGCTGTAAAAGTATCTTATTACACAATTTTCACCACCGTTTCGGAAGAACCAAGATGTACTCTGGCATGAGTCGCACTTTGTGGCTCCTTGTGGTGGCGTAACGGTTTCCATGCTGAAGCGATATAGTGAGAGCCAGACTGCACCTGACTCGTACCATAGGAGTTGGTTCATCTGCGGGGCATCGAACCCCTTGATGAACGCGCTTTCATCCCGATGCTCACCTGACCCTTTGGGACGTGAGCTACAGGTAGAGCGCGGGGCGTCCCGCTTAGGTGGCTAAAACAGCGCCGCTCGATAGTGAGGTGCTCCCCTGTGAGTTGGCCAACACGGTGCCAAAATATAGGAAATTCTCAACAACATCACCTATATGGCTTTTTATGGCTTCGCCAATCCTTGAACTTCAGGCCGCTGATGGTACGACGCAACAGATTCAACTGGGGAGCGATCGCCTCGTTATCGGCACCGATCCCCAAAACCACGTCATCCTTGTGGGGGAGGGGATCTCCCGCCACCATGCAGCCATTCTCCCCAGCGACGGGGGATACACTATTGCCGACTTGGGCAGTGTCAGCGGCACCGTTGTCAATGGGGTAAAGCTGCGTCCCCGCACGCCGGCGGTACTCAAGGAGGGCGATCGCATCCAAATTGGCAACTTCCAGATCATCTTTTCCCCGGCGGCCGTGGCCACCACCGCGCTACCGGGCACGGTGGTGATGGGGGCACCCAGCACGCCAATTTTGCAAGTGGCAACTCCCCAGTGGCTGCAAGAGTTTCCCCTCCTCAAGGACGAACTGATTTTAGGGCGGGATCCACAAGCGGATATTGCCATTGACTATCATTTTGTTTCCTTTCACCATGCCAAGCTCGTGCGCAGCGGCGAGCACTACAAAATCACTGATCTAGGAAGTAAAAACGGCCTGCACTGGCGCGGTGCCACGGTGAGCGAGCACCTTCTGAGTCCGGGGGATGTGCTCCATATTGGGGAATCCCTGCGACTGACCTATTTGCTCATGCCTGCCACCCAAGTGGTTGAGCATACGCGCCCCCTGCAACTGCGCGATCGCCAGACCATTCGTATTGGTCGAGATCCTGCCAACGATATGGTTTTAGATCATCCGGTGGTCTCGCGGTTCCATGCCCGCCTCTACCTAGAGGATGGCCAGTGGCACATTATGGATTTAGAGTCGGCCAATGGCACCTACGTTAACAATCGCCGCCTTGACCCCCGCAAACCCTACCCCTTGCCCACCGGCGCACTGATTCGCATTGGCCCCTATAGTTCGGTGTTTACGCCGGATGAAACCATTGTTCCCCACAACGACAGTGGCAACCTCCGCCTCGATGCCATTCACCTTAGTAAAACCACCCCAAAGGGAGCAAAGCTGTTGCAGGATATTTCCCTGTCGATTTTGCCCCGGGAGTTTGTGGCGATTGTCGGCGGTAGTGGGGCAGGCAAATCCACCCTTCTGGATGCCCTCAATGGCTTTCGCCCGGCCACTGGCGGCACCGTACTGGTGAATGGCTATGACCTGTACCGTTACTTTGGCACCTATCGCACCCAAATTGGCTATGTCCCTCAAGATGACATTATTCATTCCGAACTGACGGTGACCCAAGCCTTGGACTATGCGGCACGTCTGCGACTACCAGCAGACTTTACAGAAAAAGAGCGCCAAGAGCAGGTGCGTCGAGTGCTCTCAGAATTGGAGTTGACCGCCCGCCGACACGTGCTCGTCAAACAGTTGAGTGGGGGGCAGCGCAAGCGGGTTTCCATTGGGGTTGAATTACTCACCCGCCCCAGCCTCTTTTTCCTTGATGAGGCCACCTCCGGCCTCGATCCGGGAACAGAAACTCAAATGATGCGCCTACTGCGGCAACTGGCTGACCAAGGGCGGACGATTTTACTGATTACCCATGCCACCAAGAATGTGATGCTCTGCGATTTGGTAGTGTTTTTGGCGCGGGGCGGGCACCTTGCCTACTTTGGCCCACCGGATCAGGCGCTTAGTTACTTTGATGTGCAAGACTTTGACGAAATTTATCTAAAAATTGACAGCGAACCCAACCCCGAACTGTGGCAGCAACGGTATCGTCAGTCCCACCTCTATCAAACCTATGTGGCCGATCGCCAACGTCCCCTCAACATCGATACCGCTGCAACGCAGCAGGTCCAGCAACAGCGGCAAGTACCCACGGTTCCTCAGGTGGCACCATGGCGACAGTGGTGGATTCTGACCCAGCGCAACTTAGCCATTGTGCGCCAGGATAAAGCGGCGCTAATTCTAATGCTATCCTTAGCCCCTCTGCTGGGTGCCTTGGATTTTGTCCTCTGGAAACCCACCATCTTGGATCCAGAGCAGGGGGATGCCGGGCTGGCCTTTACGATGGCGTTTGTCACTGTCCTGATTGCCGTGATGGTAGGCAGCTTGGCAACGATGCGCGAGATTGTCAAAGAAGTGGAAATCTATCGCCGCGAGCGGATGGTGGGGCTAGGATTGTGGCCCTATATCCTTTCTAAACTTGCACCGGCTGCTGTGTTAGCCCTTTACCAAGCGGCGGTTTTTCTGGGGATCAAGGTCATGGCAGTGCGCATGAGCCTGGGTTGGGGGGCGATCGCTGGCCTATACCTGACGTTATTCCTCGCCACCTTTGGCGGGATGGTGATGGGCTTGTTAGTCTCTGCCCTCTCGCCAACGCAAACGGTGGCTCCTTTACTCACTATTTTGTTTTTAGTGCCCCAGATTACCTTTGCGGGCGCCATTATTCCCCTGAAGGATTTGGGGGTGGTGGGCAATTTTCTCAGCGATGTCACCCTGACCCGCTGGAGCTATGCCAATGTGGTCTCCCTCATGGGGTTTGGCCGGGATGTGGCTGCTGATCACTGTTGGCAGCAACCTAAGGCGCAACGGGAGAAACTGAGTGCTGCTGTCTTAGAAACCTGTCCTTGCTTTGATGACAATCTCTTTAGTCGCTGTAATTTTCCGGGGGTGCGCAAAGAGTACCACCCTGCCGTTGATGAGCCGGAACCCCCCCAGCCCCCAGAGCCGGGCGATGCGCCAGGGTTACCCAACTCGATCGTTGATTTTGACCAAGCCTATCGGGATCGGGTTGAAGCCTACAACCAGAAAGTGAAGGACTATCAGGCGGCTATGGATCGCTGGCAAGATCAGTTTGCTGAGTGGAAAGAAAACCGGGGGCGGGCGATCGCCAGTGGTGAAGCCCTGATTGATCGCTTTTGGAGCTTACAGAGGCAGACGTTTACGGCCAATGTTCTCGTCAATAACCTGCGCCTAGGCGGTATTATTGCCGTAATGCTGGGGTTGGTGGGGTGGTTTCAAAAACGCAAGGATATTCTGTGACGCAACGGCAACGACTCGGCTATTTAGGCCCAGTGGGTACCTACAGTGAAGAAGCGGCTCAGCGCTATGCCCAGTGGCAGCAGGGTGAGCCCATAGACTTGGTACCCTTCTCGACCATTGCTGGCTGCCTAGAGGCGCTGGCGATCGCCCAGTTGGATCTGGCGCTGGTGCCCAGTGAAAACTCCGTTGAGGGGAGTGTCAATAGTACGCTAGATTCCCTCTGGCGCTTAGATAAACTGCACATCCAGTACGCCTTTGACCTGCCCATTCTCCATGCCTTTGTGGCGCAGACCCCTCGGCTTGAGGAGATTCGTACTGTCTATTCCCACCCCCAAGCCCTAGGCCAATGTCAGCGCTGGCTGCAACACATGCTGCCCCATGCCCAGCAGTGTCCGGTCGCCTCTACCGCCGATGGCTTGCAGTACGTGGCGCAATCGGCTACCGTGGGGGCGATCGCCTCGGTTCGGGCTGCCCAATTGCATCAACTGCCCATTGTGGCCACCAACATTCAAGACCTAGCGGACAACTGCACCCGCTTTTGGGTGGTTAGCCGTCAACAGGGCAATGGCTGGCCGACCACCAGCAGCACCCACACCTCCATTGCCTTTAGCCTCAAGGCCAACCAACCGGGGGCACTGCTCAAGGTTCTGCAACTTTTTAGCGATCGCCAGATTAACCTCAGCCGCATTGAATCTCGCCCCAGTAAGCGCGCCCTCGGAGACTACCTGTTTTTTGTGGATCTTGAAGTCAATGGCCAACCTGCCATCGTCGCTGAGTGCCTGGAAGCCCTTACTGCGGTTACTGATGTACTTAAAATTTTTGGCAGTTACCAATTTTTACCACTAGGAGCGTCCTGATTTCATGCAGATTGGTGTCCCTAAAGAACGCAAAGACCAAGAATTTCGTGTTGGTCTCACGCCGGCGGGGGTGCAAGCCCTACGAGAGCGCGGACATGAGGTTCGTATTGAAACGGGGGCTGGGGTGGGGTCTGGGTTTAGCGATGAGAGCTACCAAGCCGCTGGGGCAACGGTGGTGGAGACCGCTCAACAGGCATGGGATGCAGAGCTAGTCGTCAAGGTCAAGGAACCCCTGCCCTCTGAGTACCGCTACCTGAGATCTGGCCAATACCTGTTTACCTATCTACATTTAGCCGCCAGTCGCGACTTGACCGTGGCACTGGTGCAATCGGGGGTCACCGCCATTGCCTACGAAAGCGTTGAAGAAAATTATCACCATCAACGCAGTTTTCCGCTACTCACCCCCATGAGTATGATTGCTGGGCGCTTGGCGGTACAGTTTGGGGCACGGTTCCTAGAGCGTCCCCAGGGCGGGCGAGGAGTCTTACTCAGCGGCATTCCCGGTGTCTCCCCTGGACGGGTGGTGATTTTAGGGGGTGGCATTGTTGGTACCGAAGCGGCTCGGATGGCGATCGGGCTGGGGGCGCAGGTGAGCATTCTGGATATTAACCTAGAGCGGCTCAAGTATCTTGAAACCCTCTTTGGCGCACGGGTGGAGTACCTCTATAGCACCTCTCATCAAATTGCGGCCTTACTGCCCCACGCAGATCTAGTGATTGGTGCGGTGCTGGTGCCCGGTCAACGTCCGCCCTGTTTAGTGCCAAAGGCGCTCGTACAGACCATGCGCCCGGGAGCCGTGATTGTGGATGTGGCGGTGGATCAAGGGGGGTGCGTAGAAACCCTGCGCCCCACCACCCACTCTGACCCCACCTACACCGCCTTCGGGGTTGTCCACTACGGGGTGCCCAATATGCCCGGTGCCGTGCCGTGGACAGCCACCCAAGCACTGATGAACAGCACGCTGCCCTACATTCTCCGCTTGGCTGATCATGGCGATCGCGCCCTTGAGCTGTCTCCTGCCTTAGCCAAGGGGCTAGCCATTCAGCAACATCGGTTAGTGCATCCCGATGTTCGGCAGGTGTTTCCTGACCTTTAACGTACTCCCGGCAGACTTTTGCTTGATAGACTTTCAGGAAGCCAGCGCAGAGTGTTGACCACCATGGCCAAGGCAATTAGAGTCTCCTATTGAAAATTATTGACATTTTTTCTCATCTGTCTTAGATTGAATATCAGTGTTCTCCTCTCTGAGGAATCGGCAGGCGGGGTCAGTCGTTGAGACGACCCCTTTTTCTTTAAATTCTAAGCATACCCGCCAAGGGAAGGGATTAAGTGCTAGCACTAAATTATTGCAATTCTTTTGCAATTTCCCCAAACAATAAATGTTGGATACAGTACCAGAGAACCGTATAGGGAGCGTGGAGGTAAGGTTCTTGACGAGCTTCCATCGCATGAATTTCCTCCCGCATCCAGCGCACCACTGCCGCACTGAGATAGGGCGCAATGGGATACTTGAGCGCCTTCATGAGGCTAAGTCCCTGATAGAAATCGACTGCATCCTTGATGGCCGTCGCCCTAGTTACGAAAGTTGCAAGGGTTTCGTGGGGTAAGGAATGCTCAGGAGCAATCCGCTGTAAGGCGGCCACTGCCATCAGTAAGGTATCCGTATCGTAGATCTGCTGCCGAATCAGCGTCTCTAGGGTTTGAATGGCTCTGGTGTGACCGGGGTGCACCACACCAAGTGCCCGGCACAGAGCAACCTGATGAGAGTGTACCGTTGCCCAGTCAAGGAAGCGCAGGAGGCGCGACTCCACCTCCGCTAGATGGGCATTGAGGCGCTGGAGGCAACGGCTAGCGGCAATCACATCTTCAAGGGAGGACGAGTGCCGTAGTATGGTCAGTGCTATCTCGGTTGCTTGCTGCGCCAAGGAATCTCCCGCCAAGCCCATAGCTGTTGCAGCAGCAAGGCGCAGGCAGGTTGTCTCCTGAGTGTTGTTTGCCAGTTGGCAGAGGAGTTTTGCTAAAGTACGCCCTTGGGTACTGTTCCAAGCAGTTTGCACCAGTGGCGGCGGCACTTGAACCAAGAACTGTTGTAGCTGCTCCACTAACCTCTGTCTTAGCTCGATGTCTGGCGTTTTTTGCAATAACCCCTGTTCAAACGTTTGCAATGCCTGCTGAAGATGAGCGTCGTTTGGTTGTTGCTGCATGATCAAGATGGCTGCTTGGGTGCGATGTAGCCCGTGCTCCTTAGTAGCTAGGTGTTGGAGGTAGGGGATAGCCCGCTGAGCCGCCACCTGCTCTAGGGTGGCCTCTGCATCGAGTTGCAAGGCGGCAAAGAAAAACCGTAACTGCGGGGACGTTTCAAACGAGCCAAAGGTACGCAGCACACCACAGGCCCAGTGAACAACATTTTGCAGGGACTGCTGATATTGCAGGGACTGGGCTGTTTGGTAGTTGAAATAACTGGTTTCTACCCATGCAAACTCTTGCTGAGCAAGATCGAGCTGTAAGCGGCACCAAAATAGGAGATCTGGGAGCTGGTGCAGGGGCGATGAGCTATCGGGGGAGATAACAATAGTGGTACGGCTGCCCTGTTGGAGGTGTGCCCACGTCAGGGGGCGAGCTTGGGGATGGCGACAAATGAGGGGCAATGACGCTGTTCCGGGTAAGTGTTCCTCGATGTGCACGAGTTCCCGCAGTTGCGATCGCGCCCGTGCCACCGCCGTATAGAGATCGGCACCCCTGTGAAAATTGCTGAGAAAATACTGTAAAAATCGCTGCGCAACAAGATCGGGAATCACTTCCCGCATCCCAATGACGTGGGGAACCCCCAGTTGCACGAGTTGTTGGGCAATATCAATACTTTCACAGGAGTTAAAAATACCAAGCTGTAATCCCTGCTGGGCAGCATACTGAAGGGTGTCGCGGATCTGTTGAATCTCTAGGCGAGAGTCCACATCAATAGCGCCATTCCCACTATGCCCCGCGTAGAACAGAATGTCCCATGGTTCCTGCCACAGGTGGACGAGGTCTCCTAGGCTGGGAGTCACTAAGGAGTGAAGCTCTACATTTGGCAGCGCCCGAAGGGCTGAGAAATCACCGCTGAGGTTCAGACCATGCTCTTTGCCAAAAATGGCTAGGATGCGAACTCTTGGATACTTGTGATGGGGGTTTTGCAAGGGTCGATAAAAGCGCGGCATGAACACCACTTCAAGCTCCAGATGATTGCGAATGCGAAACCACTCATGCCACGGATACCGCCATAGCTCAAGGGTGGGGGTTTGGACGAACAGGTGCCGGGATTCGCCAAAGGGATTAAACAGATAATTAGCCAAGCCAAAGCACGATGAACTGACATCCCCATGACTTGATAGATCATTGACGCGGGTCTCGTTGAGCCAGCGTTGCAGACGCTCGACAAAGATTTGGTATTTTGCTCTTACGTCTTGCAGCAAGTGGGGTAACGGACTAGAAATATTGGTAATTTGGTTCCCCACTGCACCCAAGCGGGTGGCTTTGGCACACTCCCTATAGGCACCCACCCATTCCTCGTAGGCTGTCTTCACTAACTGGAGGGGCTGGAAGACTACTGGAAACACGCCTTGGGCATCCAGTTGGCCTTCTAAACCCAAGAGTAATCGTCCTTCAAAGCTTTGGTCAGCTAGCGGTGGAGTGTCGAGTTCTATACAGACGTGCTGCATCATAGCAATCGGGGAGATGCTTGAGAACAGGAGGAGAATTGTTAAACAACAAAACTCTCTGTGATTCTAGCACCGCCATACTCAAGGATGATGCCAAAGGCTTCGCCGATGTCTCCCCAGAATTTGTACTGCACGGCTTGATCTTCGGCACGGCTGGTTAAGCGGGCAAAGCGATCGCCCGTTTCGGTCACAATTTCTAAACTTAACCCCGCAGGAAGAAACGCATCGGCACTGAGGGGGGTGACCCGCACAAATAAGTGTGCTGAGGTGGCATCCCGTGGTAAAACCGCCATGGTCAGGGCAAGGGTGGTGCCATCTAGGGCAATGCCAAGATCAACTTTGCGCACTTTCCACGAGCCAGCGGTCGGGTCGGGGTCAGTGTGATCATGGAGTAATTCTGCGGCTTGCCAGCGGATATCTTCGCTCGGGGGATGCGTGATCAATGATTTCAGTGCGGCTTTGCTTGCAGGATCGTTGAGGTTGGTTTTAATCTGTCGTAACTGTTGTTGGGCGGCGATCGCCTCGCGAGAGTCGGGGTCAATGCTGGGCAATTCAGCCGCGCGCACATGCCCCAATCGACGATCAAGGCTGGGGGGCAATATGTCTGTCAATTCCTGCCAAGTGGCTTGCAGGCAATCGCGGATTAGGTATTCTCGCGCCCGCAACCACAACCCCAACCGCTGCGGATGACATGCCAAGAAAAGGCTTAAACGGTGTTGTGGCTGGCTCAATAGCTGTGCCCACTGGTCAAGGGAGAGGACGAAGCGCGGTAAGACGATCTCACCGCTGGCGATCGCGTGGATGAGATCTGCCGAGACAAGTTCGGGGTCTGGCAAGGAAAGAGGTCGTGGTTCTTGCGCCGGCAGGGATAGCAGTAGAGCCACATCTTCAACCATTTGCTGGCGATCAATACGGTAGGTGCGCAGCAGTGGATCGTAAGTATCTTTGGCCACCTCACTGGCGTAGGCATAGCCCCAGAGGTTAATCTTGCTTAGCTCTTGATCGGTCAGCACCTGCACGCCAATAAAGTAATCGGGTCGCCATGCCGGAATATCGAGCCACTCCCGAGGAACGACCCATTCCTCTAGATCAGTGATGTCATCGGGCAGAATCACCACTCGCCCCATGGGGGTGTCTAGGGCGCTACCATTAACAAATTCCCAAAAGCAGGGCAATTCAATTTCATCAACGGGTACCTTGGGCTGTGCCTCAATCCCCATGGTGCGAAACCAGTTTCTGACGGCCACGTAGGCGAGTGCATTGAGGTAAACCCGACCGCGACAGTGTGCTCGTGCTGCGTTCTTGATGCGGTTAATCCACTGGCGATCGCTGGCAGCTAGGGCACCTATGTCGATGTGTTCTATCAGAGGTACCTCTGGCAAAAAGGGAAATGAAGCAGAGCGCAGTATCATGGTCATTACCTAAATGAATACTCAAGTCCTACGTAACGGGTAGGCATACGTTGAAGCAACAAACTGGTGTCCCCCTTGCTCAACCCTACAGCAAGATTGACAGGGAGCAACCAGCAAAGGAGTTCTATAGCATCCCTGCAACCATCCATTAATCAGGATGCCCACTTCCCTGAGGGAGGCGCTGCTCGGGGATGGCTGCCCAAACGCTGTGAGTAAGTCTTTTGCGAGGGAGCTTCGCGTCCTCTCAAGCAACCGAGATACCGTATGTTGACCCGGTAGCCCAAGCTGTCTGGCAATCTCCCCTTGGCTGACTTGCTCGCAATAATACAGACAAACAATGCGGCGCTTGGTGTCGTCAAGGGCAGCTAAGGCTGCTGCAAGGGTTGTTGTAATTTTAAGCAACAACTCCTGCTGTTCTTGGTTGAGCAACGCCTCCCAAGGGGTGGGGCTGGCAGTGGCAACGTCCTCCACCCCCTCTTCTCCTAGGCTGATGCGGTGACCAAGAGGAGTGTGATAATGGCGCAGGGCTTGAATGGCCTGCTGGAGGTACCCCTCAATATCGCGCTCCCCTAGAGGGGGGGATTGGGGCTGAGACTGGGTGTAGGTGCGACTGATCTGTGCCAAGGTCTGGGAATCTGGGGCTACTGAGCCAGTGGTCAACTGCTGCCAGCAGACCACAAGAAAAACAATGAGGCAGCGGTGGCGATCGGGGTAACCACTGAGGGTTAACGCCTGCCTCAGCCGCCTAGTGCTTGCCCTGCGCAACAGCCCCCAATCCGACTGACGCGCACCATAGTAAACCTCATACACCCGGTCATACAGACGCCGGGAAACAAAGCTGAGAAGGTGCCCTTTTGTGGGGTCGAATCCCTGTAGCACCGTGAGGGGGGCTTGCCACAGGAGAGAACACCCTGTTTGGAAATAATCCTCGCGGCTGTAGCCATAGCCATGTCGATGGTCAGCTAATCGCTGCGACACCTGCCACACACACTCCTGTAAGTAGCAGTACAGCACCCTCACCCAATAGCAGGCTTCAGGATGGTGCGGGTCTGTTTGCAACCGATTCAACAGCTGAAGGGCTGTTTGATAGGGAGCGTCTAAGCAGTGTCCCTGTTGTTGCAAGTAGCGTGCCGTCTGCTTATCGCGATACCACTTGGGGCGATCGCCATCTTGCAGGGCAATAAACGTAAACAATTGTTCATTATCGGAACGTAGTAAAGTCATTGGTTGCTCTCTTCCGTTCTCACTCAGGAGTCAACAATTGGCGGAGCTAAACAGTCTGCTATTCAAGCTTTTTAGCTGAGACGCATACCTTATCCCTCTAGTCCTGCTACATGCTTATCCAAGAAATATGCCTCAGCCTATGCAGGTCTCTGCCCCAGAAATGTTCAGAACCTAAGAAATCTGCGTTACTAAACTAGACGACTGACAGAGCGGGAGCACAGCGTTACCATCAGCCTGAGTAGGCTTAGGGCAAGCCTTTAGGGTACTAAAGACCGTATCAGGAACCGCACAGCGGAGCGATCGCTCTTGCTTCTGGCGTTTCGCGAATTGCCAACCCTAAGTGAACCAGTGCTGCCTCCACCGTATTCACCCGCTCTGCCAATGTCTGCCACCCCTTAGCTTTTATGCCATAGCGTTGATAAAAGTACGCCCGGGCAGCTTGAAATGACGGAAACGCTTTTTGCAATTTAGCAGCAGTCCATGGTTGGGAACTGAGCGATCGCCAAGAGTGTTGTCCCCGCTGTTGCCGCTCAGTAATGAGTTCGCTGGTGAGGCTAAGAAGTTCAGCATAATTGCGGCGCGAAGCACCGATAGCCGTTTCAAGATTTTCAATCAGACCCATAACCTTACTCCCGAGGCAATTGAAGAGGGGCAGCAGCTAAGTTGTTAGCGTCAAAAATACGCTTGATATGGTCAATCTGCCGTTGTAGTCGATGCTTGATCCACACTGACCCAGGGATCAGGTTAACAATGCTCTCAAGTTTACCGACATGAAATTGAATCTGTTTGAGCGCAGAGAGAACTTGCTCAAAAAACCACTCTAGCTGCACTCGTTCTTCGGCAAGGGTTTTGACTTTAGCGACTAGTGTTTGGTTATCGTACTCTAGGTTGCTACACAGTTCGAGGGCGGCTTCCTCTGACTCTTGAATTTGCATTTTTAAGCGTTGAATCTCGTCTTGTTGAGCTTGGGCTAGCTCACGATAGAACTCTAATTCTTGCTTGATCCTAAACTCTTGAAACGAACCATTATACGGATTCTCTGCCAAGAGCAGGTCGATTAGCTGTTGGCTATATTGGTGTTCCTTGCGGTTTAGTTCCGTCAAAATCGGTTCTGATAGTTGTTTGAGGAGTTGATGAACAAGTCCTGTCTGTAACTCGTCACCGTCGCCATGGCCAGGAATGCTGATCGTTAGGTTTCCGCGAACTGCTTTTGTGGAGTGCCGACCATTGCCACGGTTGGTAACTTGCCAACCCCACTCCTGTGCTTGATGGATGATATCCTGTTTAGACATCACTCTTGGGTGGGTTCTGAGAATAGCTTGAAAGGTGTCCCGCTGTAGCCTCACAGCCGCTAACTGTGTGAGGAGAGCGTCCTGTTGGTGGTCATCCCTCATATGCTAATGTCCTCAACTAGAGTCCCTTATTCAGGTTTCCTAGGCAGTTTTGGCTCTTATACAGGGCGATCGCCACGTATGAAAAAAATGTTTATCCCCTCCTCTCAGCGTTCCCCGCGTCCCCTCAAGGCTTAGCAGTACTGACGGTACAAGTGCATTTGACTTCTCTCCTCCTTGAAAGAGAGGGGATTCCCAAAGGATGCTACGCAACGGGCTGAAGCCGCGTTGCTTCGCTTTTCCCTTGAGCTGTCACCCACAACTTAATACGGGTGGGGGCAGTCAAAG